>CDZV01034400.1_pt1 | contig 26898 bp, 18 predicted proteins | sample 554851 | NCBI WGS metagenome assembly CDZV01 (sample SAMEA3182090, study PRJEB8094) | gut metagenome | biome: human; feature: gut; material: Stool; isolation source: human stools | place: Canada | collected 2013-03-12
GGACTTTGTGCATCCGATGCACAAAGTCCCATGAGAGAACCGCTTCATAACAAAAATCGTTACGGCCGCCCATAGGCGGCGCCGCCAAGCTCCTGCGGCAAGTGTCTTCCGGATCGTCGCGCCGCTGCTCTGTCTTGCAGCGGATTTACCGCTCTTAACGCGCTCCCCGGATCGTTCCGCGGCATATTACCATGATGCCTTCCGGCATATTTGTCAAGGTTCCAAAGGGACATCTATCTCACCGGCCTCGCCGTCCCTATGAGACGGGCGGCGGCACGATAAGGACTAAAACACACTCGCCGTTCAGATAACGGATGAGTTTCCTGCGCAGAGGTACCAGGCTCTGCACAAAGGTAATAAGGATTTCCTGTCGGAGATCCTCATTCAGACGGGTGCCGCAGCAGCATCCATCGTCCGTATATACGGGTTCGACGGCCGCTTTACCGATGTAGAGATCGTAAAAGGTAAGAAACTTACTGTCTGTTTCCGGAGCCAAGCGGATTAGATCCAGAACCAGATCGGCAGGCGGTACCGGACCGTTATAGCAGCTTCTATTCATCATCGACGCTCATCCTCCTTTTTATGGCGCGTATGGCGTTTTTCTTATGCTTTTCCACCATGCCAATGCTGACGCCGAGTTCAAGAGCGATCTGCTTCATAGGGATCTTGAGAACAACATTCTTCAGCAGAACCAGCCTTTGCGTTTCTGTCAGGCTTCGCAGGGCATTGGCCAGTTCCGGGTTTAAGACAGGAATTTTGACCCCCTGCACGTCGATCAGCTGGCAGAGCGCCTGCTCAAATCCCGGCTCGTCATAGTGCAGATCTTCGGCATACTTGTCCAGTTCGACAAAGACAATGCCGTATTTGCAGGGCCGCTTTGCCTTTCGGTAATAGCAACGCTTGGCGTTGCTGATAACGGTTTTCAAATACTTACTCTGTACCTAAGGTACAAATCCAAGTGCTATAATGCAGATATCAAATTTGTGTTAGAACACCGTTTTTTTCACACAGACATTTTTCAGAAGTTGGCAACAATGGTGATTGTTTTTTGGGGCTCAATCAAATTATAGTAATAGTAAAAAATGGTCACAAAAAGGAGGAGAAGGGTATATGAATACAGCATTGCCTTGTCATATAGCCGTTTATCCGGATGAGCAAATAGGTCAAATCGAATATCAGGAACAAAAAGGCGGTAGAGTACAGTTGGATTTTTGCCGCGTTTGCACCGGATATCTTGCCTTTCACTGCCGATGTGATGCACCGGCCATTCTGGTTATAACATATGGTCCGGTAACGACCTGTATGAAATTCACGTTAAACATTACGTTGCCGGCGGGTGATTTTTCCTACGCAGACGCGTCGTATATTGCTTGCCGGTACATGAATTGGCAGGTGCGTCCGCTTAGCGAAAATGAACCGGTTACGTGTTGTATGGAATCGATCGAGTGGACACCCTCTCAATATGATGGGAAACATGCGGGCGGTTTCTTTTGTGATGATGAGTTGCTGAACCGAGCCTTTTCCATGGGTGCGTACACAGGTGCTTTGTGTGTACAAAGGAACAGTCAGGCATATGTGACGAGAGAAAACAATCTTTCTCTGGAGTCGAGGCGGTTTCGTGATGGATGGAAGGGCTCCTGCGGGCACAACTTTGTGCTATTTGATGGACCCCGGCGCGATCGGGAAGCTTGGCTTGGAGACATTCGCACCGAGGCGCTACTGCTCTATTCGGCCATGGGATGGTGGCAAATCGGCAAAAACAGTTTGGAACTGTTTTTGGATCAGCAGACACCAGAGGGCTATACATTTGGCAGCGGCACCTCCAATCAGCGGTTTTTGGAATATAATCTCTGGTTGGTGATCGCGTTGTGGGAGTATGACCTATATTCCGGGGATCGGGGCTTTCTCACAGCCATCTATCCGAAAGTGGAACACCTGTGGGGGTATCTGCTAGGGCAGTTAAACCAGGAGGGCTTTATTCGCGGAGATGCTTGCTGGATGTGGACATTTCCGCGGGAGGGTTATGGGTCTGCCATACAATGCATCCTTTATGAGGCGATGCGAAAAGGTGCTTTGCTGGCCGAGGTAATGGGGGATACGGGGCGACAGGTGGATCTGCTTACACGTGCGGCTACTTTGAAAAAACGCATTATAGAACGCTTTTGGGATGAGCAACGGGGTGTTCTGACTGAGGTGTTTGGTCTGGTTGATACAGAGCAACCGGTTTTTCTTGATGTAAATAGCTATGCAGTGGTTTTTGGTATCGTTGAGGGAGAGGCAGCCAGAAGGGTGCTGACATATTTGCGAGAGCATATGTGGACAGAATATGGTAGTGCTACAACGGACCGCTTGATTACCAAAGGGCGCCTTAACCCGGATTTAAAAACATATGCTTTGAAGCGGATTATTACACAAAGTGAGGATCCGGCTGCGGCATTGCGCACGGCGTTGTATCCTCATAATCAGCAGGTCTGGCCATTTATGGTAGGGTACGAGGTGGAGGCTCGGCTGCAAGCCGGGGATGAAACGGGTGCCATAGAACTCATCCGCCTTTGCTGGGGCAATCCGGCGTATAAGGAAACGGGCACCTTCTGGGAAATGTTTGATATTCATACCGGCGTTTTTGCCGACCGTAAGATTTCCGAGTTTGATCCGCTAGACAGTTATAATAGCGCATGCCATGGCTGGTCTGGTTGGGTGGCGCATCTGATGCACCGCTATATATTAGGTGTGCAGCCAACGAAAGCAGGCTTCCGGCGTGTGGCCGTATCGCCTCGTCCTGGTCTGCTACGCTATCTCTGCGGTCTGGTGCCGACTCCCCATGGCGTTATTCACGTCACCATGGAGAAAACAGAGGACGATTGGTATATTAATATTAGTGCTCCTGCAGAAACACATATCGATTTTTTGCCGCAGTCGCCGGCTTTTACGGAAGGGCATGTGTTTATAAACATCACCAAGGCTGACATTTAAATTGTTTTCATAAGCGAAATCAGCAACACTAACCTTAAAGCAGGATTCGGATAGAGCTGAAAAACTATCGTTGGGGAAGTCTTTTGTTTTATAATACGCATACTGGTCACATTGTTGGCTATAGCTGTTATCAGTTTCCAATATTTCCGGCATATCCGCTGTTGGGAAATGAACTGGTTAGAGCTATCGATACAACAATAGTGACAACGGAACAGCTGGGAGCCATTTCATGTTCCATCTTCAATGATTTGGAACATTTTTCTGCCCGGGAATTACATTTTGTTCTGAGATTTATTTTGTCCAGCAGGTGGGCGGTGGCAACGACATAGTATGTGGTGGGCGAATTGGAATAAAAAGCCTGGCAGCTGCCGTTGTCGACGCTGCGGATCGACACCACATCCAGGTGCAGGTCGATACAGTCGTTGTGCCACCGCGCCACCAAATCGAAGGAGCGATTGTCTCTGAACTCCAGATTCAAAAATTCAAAGCCTCTGCCCGGGAAATTTGGGATAGCCTCAGCCCCGGCAGATACCGGTCGGGCTTGCCCCTGCCCGAATCGGTAATGCTGCCTCCCTGGAATAAAATTCTCATTTATCTGCTTTCAGTCTTCAAATTTATGGATCCATTTCATCCCAGTCGATGCTAACGGTCGCTTACAGGCAATACCCGATAGTCTTGATAACGCAGGGTCTTGATGTCTACTTTTTTCTGCGCGGCAATAGCGGCCATCATGCCGGCGGCTTCGCCGACTGCGGCCATGTTTCCGGCTACTCGATAACTGGCGTGGGCATAAAAGTCACCGCTAATGGAACGACCTGCCAACAGTAGGTTGTCACAATCTTTAGGAAGTAGGGATCGGAACGGGATGTGATAAGGCTTGGCATCAATACCGGTGTTTTCATAGCCTTGACCGCCGTTGGGTAGCAGGTTGTGAATGTCCACCCAGTACGTGACAAGGCAAACGGCATCTTCGTGCTGGCGGCCTGTCAGCACATCTTCCAGCGAGATCGTATACATGCCGTGGATACGCCGTCCCTCTCGCACGCCGATCATTTCCGGCGTAACAGCCAGGGATATATTTCGAAAAGCGGGGCCGCCCTTTTCCCTTAATGTTTTCACCAGTTTGTTGATTTCCGCCCGTGCGTGTATGGTGGCTGCCGTGATGTCCTCTTCGCTGTCGGCGCGTTTTTTATACTCATGGTTAACAGTAAGATAATATAACGTGTCGGTTATTTTTTGGAATGAGGGACAGCCAATTGAAAACTCGGCGCCGATGCTTTTGAATAAATTTAAAACATTTTGCCGTGCTTCCCAAAATTCGGAGCGGGGATAGGAAATATATTGACGGATTTCATTTTCTTCCAATCCTGTCACAACGGCAATCATACTCATTGGTTGTGTCATACCATCTTCAGCGCGACCAAAATCGTAGCCGCACCCGGCCATAAAGGCCACATCCCCATCTCCAGTGGCATCGATAACCAGAGAGGGATATATGGTACGCAGTCCAGATTTCGATATATAATCTAAAGATATTATTTTGCGGTTTTCTGTCTGGCATGCACAAATAGTGCTATGATACAGCACATGAACACCGGCTTGCATACACATGTCTTCCAATATGTACTTTTCCGCCTCATAGATGACAGCGCCATTTTTGACTTCTCGCTCTAAGCGACCGATAAACTCACGCAAAAGACCGGGCTTGTTATAAAAATCAATGGTATATCCTAATAACCCGGCTGTCCACATACCACCCAGACAGCCGCTTCGTTCCAAAAGCAGCGTATTAGCTCCGTTTCTGGCAGCAGAGATTGCTGCCATAACACCTGCCACACCGCCGCCAGCTACCACAACATCATAACACACCATTGGTTTTCTCCTTCCGTATCCGGAATTTTCCATACTCCGGCTTAATGTTATCAAGTATAATTATATTGGCTCCATTATAATGTGAATCCAATGAAAAATACAATAACGATTATTGGCTTTATTACAGTACGGGAGTCTTTGGAAAAGGCGGTTAAAGACATTAATAAAGAGTTGGCTCGGCGCCGCTCTAGTATGGGCTGATGTCTCAAAACCCGTCTCGACGATTTATGGCCTTCAGGCTGGAGTGGAGCGTGTACTAGAAGTTGGAAAAGATAATGAAGGCGCCGCGCCTGCAGCGGTTTATAAAGCGCAATTTATCAGGTTATTTGTTTATAGCCCCCTTCTTTATATTGTTTTTCATATTTGTCATCGCGCCGGTGTTGATATCCTTTGGTTTGAGCTTGACCAGTTATGATATGATCAATCCGCCCAAATTTATCGGCCTTACCAATTTTCGGGAATTGATACTTAGCGACGATGTGTTTCTTATTTCTCTTAAGAACACGCTTATCTTTGCCGTGATTGCCGGCCCCATAGGCTTTTTGGGTTCATTTATCATGGCTTGGCTGATCAATAACATCACAGCCAAGCCGGTGCGTAATTTACTGTCTCTGGCATTTTATGCGCCGTCCATTACAAGTTCCATTGCCTTAAGTGTGGTATGGATGTATTTCTTTGCCAACGACAGATATGGCTTAATTAACAATGTCCTGATAAATCTAGGTATCATCAATGATCCCATTCAATGGACTACGGATTCACGCTATTTGTTAGGGGTTATCATAATCATTTCTATTTGGATGAGTATGGGTACCGGATTTTTGACATTCCTAGCGGGTTTGCAAAACATGAATGCGGAACTTTATGAGGCCGGTATGATCGACGGAATCCGCAACAATTTTCAGCAACTGATCTATATCACGTTGCCGCAGATGAAGCCACAACTGCTGTTTGGCGCGATTAATGCAGCTGTGACAGCCTTTGGCGTTTTTGATGTCAGTGTAAAGCTGCCGGATGTTACAGAAATTCCGCCGGCTCCGCCGATCATTCGTCCGATAAAAAAGAAAAAACGCTGGAAGGCGGTTGTACTGATAGCGGCCATTGTTGCCGTTTCTATCTCTGCGACCCTCTTTGTTTCAGCACAGGTGTTTCATGTTGACCTTGTGAATTTTGTCGTTGAACTCTTTTCCGACCATGTAGCCTGTCAAATTTCGTTTGCTTCTTTTTTTCGATAGAGACAGTTGGAAAAATACCATTCCAAAAACAGCGGCCTAGGTACGGTGAGCTTGCAGATACCGGTTCTGACATAAGGTGCGGTTGGCGTTACTCATGACGCGCCTTTAGGCGCTGCTGGTATCATGCCCTTTTAGGGCCATCATCCATGCCACGTCCTTTGGGCGTGGTCATGACTATTCTACGGTGAGTAAACTGCTCATAATCGTTGCCGGTTGCTTTTGATTTGCACTGAGAGCCGACTCTGCCGCTTCAAGGATATGTTCCAAACCGGGACGGCCATCCGCAGTGATTAAACGATACGACGGTAAATGCTGGGTTCATAAAGAAATTTTATATTCATATGATAAAGCGTTTTCAGGCAGGAAAACGATGGCAGAAACTAAAATTCGAATTCTATTTCGCACATGGCAACGTCTATTTTCTATGGTAAAAACCAAGAGCAACGTGATATTCTATAAGCGTAATAATTTTCGTACAACGACGGCAAAATTTGTTGAAAGCATCGAAAATCGACAAAAGGGTGAAAGAAAGGATGAAGCAAATATGTTGAGAAAAAAGACTTCCCGCGTTATCGCTTTTCTGATGACGATGCTGTTGCTCACAGGCGGGCTTACGGGCTGTAAGGGCAATCCGGATCCGATTGATGATCCGAGCTCATCCGGTTCAAATCCGGGTTCTTTCAGTGCCAGCAGCGACGCGGCGGCTCCCTCCGGCGGCGATACGACCTCGCCGGAACAGACACCGGGGTCCAATGCGCCGGGCACTTCGAGTGCGCCGGGCACTTCGAGCACTTCAAGCGGCCGGACAAACAAAACGAACGGAACCACGAGCAACAACGGGGGCAACAACACCCCGGGAAGCAACACGGTAAAGGGTACCGTTACGCTGATGATCGCCGCCGACGCGGAAAAAGAAACGGCCGCTATGCTGAACGTGTTCAAAAAGAAATATCCGCAGGTGACCTTGAAAACACAGGTTGAAGGCGCCACCAACACGATCGGTCAGGATTTGAGCAAGCTGTCGGCGGCCAAAAAGCTGCCGGACGTCGTGCTGTTTGGGACAGAAAACTTTGCGTATATCATGAGCCAGGGGTTGGCCTATCCGCTGGATAAGCTGTATGCGGCCGATCCGGACAAGAAGTATGCGTTCCAGGCGGGCATTGAAAACTACACCTATTTTAATCACCTATATGCGTTGCCCTTCCGGCTACAGTTCAATACCATCGGCGTCAATACCGATCTATTTGAAACGCTCAATTTGAAGGATCCGGGCTACAACTGGACGATTGCTCAGTTTGTGGATATGGCTAAAAAGGCGACCACTACCACGTATTCCGGCATCAATTACATTTTTGACAGCGGCGACCCTACTCACGGCTTGGATATTGGCTTAATGAACAGCCTTCTCCCCGATGGATTTGGACTGTATGGCTACAACATGAAAAACAATACCTTCAATTTTACAAATGGAGCGTGGGTAAAAGCCAAAGAGGTTTGCAAAAATTTGACAAACACCCCCGGCCTGGTCGCCGACGATTTGAAGAAAACCAGCAGCGGTGGGAAAACCGCCTATGAGCAGAAATTTGGCAGCGGCGGCGACGCGATGAAGGCCGGCAAGGTGCTGTTCACGAACACCCACTCCTGGCAGGCCAGCTGGTATGACGAGGTGAAGCACAACTGGGACTTCTATCCCTACCCGCGCAAGGATGACAAAACCAACCAGCGCATCCAGACCCACGTGGACTTTGTCTGTATGACCACGGCGGTGACGCAGGCCAACCGCGACGCAGCCTACGCGCTGCTCAAGACCCTCAGCTACGATAAGGACGCCGCGATCGAATACGTCAAGTACTGTGAGTCGCAATACGCCAGCACCAAAAAGCGCACCCTCCTGACCCCCGCCTCGGCCCATCCCGACGTTATCGCGTATTACAGCAAATCGAAGGTTTACCCCAACGGTATGAAATATATGTATAAGCAGGTCATGGCCGATAAGAGCAACGTGTTTGTGGCCGACGTCAATAAAATCGTCCCGAACTTCTGGAACAATGTGACCCAGTATCAGACGCAGGTCGACGAGCAGATCGCTTCCGGCACCGCGCCCGCCTCTCTAGCTAAAACGCTGGAAACCAAGGTCAATGCCGCGTCAGCAAAGACCTGGGCAAATTTTGAAAAAAAGGTAAAAAGCGCCACGGACAAGTTTTACGAAAGCCATCCGTATGAAAAGTAAATCCTTGGGTAAACGCCGATTTTCCATACCAAAAAAGGAGTGTTCGTGCTGATGAAAGCGAGACAATGCCTGGCGGCTGTTCTCTCGGTGCTGCTGCTGACGACCGTAACCGCCTGTAATGGCGGACCAGCATCACCGAGCAGCGAACAGCGCCCCCCGTCGGAGGCGGCTACCTCGACAGCCGCCTCGACAGCCGCCTCGACAACGGAAACCACCAGTGGAGAAACGGGAGAGACGGAGCCTTCTTCAGAGGAAACCAGCCCGACGGAATCCGAATCGAAGCCGTCGCGCAGTCCTATTAAGAATCCATCGACAGCCACGACGACCACCACCACGACGATAAAAAAGCCGGTGAAGTATATGTACCAGTTCAGCGATGCTGCCCGCGTTTATCTGTCCAATAGCAGGTCGACCTTTGTGCGCCAGAATGACGCGTTCAAGATCTACAGCAAGAAAAACCTGGACGCTTCCACCGGTCTGATTGTGGAGTTTGACGCCAATGTGACCGAGCACGAGATCGAGGGCTTCGGCGGCGCTATGACCGACACCTCCGCGCAGATGCTGTCCGCCCTGCCGGAGAAGACCCGTGAAATGCTCATGGAGAAGCTTTTTGACGCGGAGAAGGGTATCGGCCTGTCGATGATCCGCGGCTGCGTTGGCTCCAGCGACTTTGCCACCGAATACTATACGTACGACGACATGCCGGAAGGGGAAGAGGACTGGGATCTGAAACACTTTGACATGTCCTACGACCACAAGCAGATCATCCCCCTGATGAAGGACGCCATGGCGATCAACAAGAACATAAAGTTCCTGCTCTCCCCCTGGACGCCTCCGCTGTGGATGAAGACCAATTACAAGTGGCAGGGTTCTTCCGGCGCCATGCTGCGTGTGGATTGCTACGACGTTTACGCCCAATATCTGGTTAAGACCATCCAGGGCTATGAGGCGGCAGGCATCCCGATTTACGCCCTGACCATCCAGAACGAGCCGCAGGGCCGGGTCGGCTGGCCGGGCTGCATCTGGGACGGCGATCAGATGGCCGATTTCATTTCCATTTCCCTGCGCCCCGCCATGAACGCCAACGGGATTACCAGCAAGCTGTGGGCCTGGGATCATAATTATGCCGATTACTTGTTTCCCTTAACCATCCTGGCCCAGTGCAAGGACGATATTGACGGTATCGCCTGGCACTGGTACGACGGCACCCCGGAGCAGATGAAGGAAGTCAGCGATTATTACGAAGATGTGCCGATGTACATTACCGAGAACGGCACGGCGATTGGCACCTTTGACAATCAGCTGCGGGAAATGGCCAGCGGCTGCGTCCGCGCTCTTCGCAGCGGCGCGCGCAACTACATCACCTGGAACCTAGCTTTAGACCTAAAGGGCGGCCCCACCTATAACAACATCAACAACGGCTGCTCCGGCATCATCCGGTTCGACGAGACGGGAGAAAACATCCAGTATACGGCGGAGTATTTCGGGTTTGCGCACTTCAGCAAGTTCATCCACGTGGGCGCTAAAGTGGTTACCTCCACCGATACCGGCGCCGCGACCAAGTACAACCAGGTCAATCTGGTGACCCGTAACCCCAATGGATCCATGACCGCGGTTCTGGTCAACAATGAAAAGACCGAGAAGGTATTCAAGCTTGTCATGGGCGATCAGGTCATGGAAGTGCCGATCGCGGGCAGAAGCGTTATCACTGTCACGTGGGACGCCAATGCGTGAAAACCAAGCAAAAGGGAAAAGGGGGTTATGTTAACTCATGAAACGGAGAAATCTACTGGCTATTCTCTCAACGGTTTCGGTTCTCCTGGCTTCCACGCCTTTGCTCTGGTTGCAGGCGGATACCGCCCCGGCCATGAAACGCATGGAGGCGGAGCGGGACGCCGCGCTGAATATGTACGGCAAGCTGGACAACGGCGGCACTACCGTGGGCGATAGCATCACCAGCATCCAGACAGCGGCGGACATTAAGGCCAACGGCCTGGACGACGCCAAAACCTCCTATGTGGAATACCGGGTAGAGGCCCCCGCCGCCGGCACCTATACGCTCCGTGTAGGAGCGGTAGTGGGCGCAAATGCGCCGCAGAGCGACTATCCCACCGTGGTGGTGGTCAACGGCAGCGATGCCTATGACGCGGTATTCCATTTCGATGAAGCGACAGATTACGCGCACGGCGAAGCGGCGGTTACCGTCCAGCTGGTTCAAGGGATTAACCGCATCGCCTGCACCAGCATGCTCCAGGATGTTCTGGACGCGGGGGCGAAATGGGCCTATTGCAATCAGGATTATCTGGAGATGGACGGCCGTCTGACGCCCAAGCCGGTGAACCGCCTGCAGGCGGAAAACGGCAACTACAACAACAAGCTCAACGCCGGGGAGGGCGGCGGCACTGGCCGCGTGCTGGGCGGCAGCACCACCAGCAGCCGAACTCTGGAGGACATCAAGGCCAACGGATGGGATCGGATGGCGGCCTCCTATGTGGAGTATAAGGTCAGCGCCCCGGCGGATGGAACCTACGAGATCCGCGTCGGCGCCATGATGGGCGGCGGCAGCGAGCAGTATCCCACCGCGGTTATAGTCAATAACGGCAAGGGAACCGACGTGTATGCGGCGGACTTTTGCTTCAATCCGGGAAGGGATTGGGTACCGGCGGCTTCGGTTTCCCTTAAGGTGAACCTGAAGGAAGGGGTCAACAGCATCATCACCACCGCTCTTATCGGCGGATCCGGGGGATGGATGAACCTGGACTATTTGGACGATGTGGAGGGGCGGCTGACACACCTTCACGCCAACCGTGTGGACGCCAACGCGGAAAAGCTGGTGCTGAACAACTACAGCCGCACGGACAGCGGCGTTGGTTACGGCGATTTTGAGGAGCTGAAAAACAAGGTTTCCCTGGACAACCTGATGGAAGACGGGAATCTGGAAAACACGCCCTATGTCCAGATGGTGGTAACTGCGCCGGAGGACGGCGAGTATCCTATCCACGTGTACTACAATACCGGCGCCGATCCGGCCAAGGCGGCTTTGGGCGTGGTGACGGCGGACAATACCCTGATCAAGGGAACGCTCCAAGGAAATTGGGGCGGAAACGCGGAAATCCGGCTTCCCTTGAAAAAAGGGGACAACAAACTGATTTTCACCATGCCCCTGCCCAAGGACGCCGCCAGCCTGGCGGGCTATGATTGGGGGAACGGCTGGGCCGATCTGTATTACTTCCTTCTCTGGGACGGCCTGACCCTGGCCGAAGAGGCGTGGGAGGATGTAGACTTTGTCCGCATGGAAGCGGAGAAGGACGCCCGCCTGAACGCCTATGGAACGCTGGAGGGCTCTGCGGAGAACCCCAGCGGTACCGGTATCACCGTGGGCGGTGGCGTGGATGTCAAGAGTATGCCCACCTATGCCGATGTGGCGGCCAACGGCCTGAGCAGCAGCGCTTCTTATGTGGAGTATACCGTAAACGCGCCGGAGGCTGGGGAGTATGACGTCGTTATGGGCGTCCGGTTGGGAGCCGGCCAGGCGCTGGCTGTTTATCCGGCGGCCATCGTGGTCAACGGCGGTGGACAAGGAAATGTCTATCCGGCCAATTTCCGGTTCGATCCGGCGACGGAGTTCGCCAATACGGCAGCCTGCCGGGTGCGGATTACACTGCGGGAGGGACTGAACCGTATTGCCTGCACCAACGTGCTCAAGGATGCGGTAAGCGGCGACTCGGGCTGGGCCTATATCAACCAGGATTACCTGGACGTGGAGGATCGCCTGGAGCCGGTATCTTATGAAAAGCCGATCCGCATGGAAGCCGAAACGGACGCCTATCTGAACCTCTACGGCAACCCCGAGGGGACCGAGGAGAACCCCAGCGGCACTGGCGTTACCGTGGGCGGCAGCGCGGATATTCACAATGTGCAGACCTATGCGGATATCGCGGCCAACGGCCTGGACAGCGTTTATACCTCCTATGCGGAGTACACGGTGGACGCGCCGGAAGCCGGTGAATATGAGGTGATCGTCGGCGTACGACTGGGCGCGGACAAGAACTTTTCCCTCTACCCGGCAGCGGTGGTGGTCAACGGCGGCGGCCAGGGAAACGTCTACAAAGCGGACTTTGTGTTTGATCCGGCTGTGAGCTTTGTCAATACCGCCGCGTGTGTTGTGCATGTCAGCCTACAGAAGGGGCTCAACCGGATCGCCTGCACCAGCGTTCTGAAGGATATGGTGGACGCGGGCGCGGCCTGGGCCTATGCCAACCAGGATTACCTGGATTTAGATTCCCAGCTGACCCCGGTTCCCTATGAAAAGCCGGCGCGCTATGAGAGCGAGCTTTATGCCATGCCCAACCAAATCGCCATCCAAACCGGCCGGGAAGACTATTCGGGTGGCGGCTGCCTTGGCGCTGCCAACAACGCCTACGTCCAGACGCTGGCCGATATTCAGGCAAACGGCATCGACGGTATGCGCACGGCATTTGCCGATTATCAGATAGTCGCGGAGCAAGCAGGGACCTATGCGGTCTACATCGGCATGAGGTATGGCGTCTGGTCGTCCTCGGGAGATACGGCGCCGATCGACAAAGCCTATATGGTCGTGGAATGCGGCGATTTCCGCCAGGTGATCGAAGCGCCGGTAGCGGGCGTTCAAAACCGTGTGTTCACGGTGCAGGTTCCCTTCACGGCGGGCGGCAACGTCCTGCGGATTTCCGGCTTTACCGCCGATTCCAAGTTCGAGACGGGCGATGTTTGGACGGACTTCGACTATATCGAGCTGCCGAAGGAATTGGCGGCGGAGCCTTTCGGCGGAACCGTCGAGGCGGAAAATTCGGAAAATTACAACTATTCTCTGCAATATGACGAAAACATGTCCGGCGGCAAATACCTGGGCGGCGCCGATTACAATAGGCTGGATGAGAGCCGGGTGACCTTTGATACCCTCTCGCAGGAGGTTATGGAAGAGATTCCTCATGTCCGCTTCATTCTGAACGCGAAGAAGGCTGGTTTGTATAGCGTGGCGCTTCGTTTTCGGTCAGGATGTGCGGATGAGGTTCTGCCGGAGGAGGCGTGGCTTGCCGTCGTGACGAATGACGATTTTGGCAAAAAGCAGAAGCTGAAGTTTATTCCCGGAGAATTTAATATGTATACCCTCGCGTTCGTGGTGGAATTGCAAGAGGGGGAAAACACCTTGTTGGCGACCTCCCCGCTATGCGAATTCCGTCCGGTGGAGGATGGCCGCGTCGATATGTGGGCGGACATTGACTGCCTGTACCTGGGAGGCGGCCTGTCGGTAGGCGACAGCTTCGTCTCGGGCGAGGACAATACGGGCGATTCGCAGCTGAACGTCAAACCCCAGCGGCCGATACCTCCGGATGATTCGACCGCGCCCGTCGATCCCGGCGCCCCGGATACCGGGGTTGCGTCCGGCACCGTGTATGCGCTGGCCGCCGGCTGCGGCGCTTTGGCGGCTGCGATACTATTCTGCCGCCGAATGAGCCGAAGAAAGACAAAGCAATAGGCGCCGTGTGGCGGGTGTGCCGTGATTGGGCCCCCCCGCCACATTTTCCACCGGCCACACACCGATGGGGAAATACGGCGGGAGAGATACGATTTTCCAAAGGAGTTTATCTGACTATGGCCAAAAGTTGTCGGTTCAATCCGATTGTGGGCGGACATTATGCCGATCCGGAGGCACGGTTTTACGAGGGCCGGTACTGGATTTATGCAACCTGTTCGCAGCCTTTTGAATTGCAGAAAAATCTGACCGCGTTTTCCTCGACGGATCGGATTCATTGGACAGCGCATGAAAATCTTGTGGAGATGCGGGATTTCCCATGGGTTGAGCGGGCCGTCTGGGCCCCCACGGTTATTCAACATAAGGATAAGTATTATTTGGTTTTTGCTTCCAACGACATACACAGCGACGAGGAGCCGGGCGGCCTTGAAATCGCCGTATCGGATTCCCCTGCCGGTCCGTTCCGCGGGTGGCTGGGACGGCCGCTGATAGGGGAAATCCTCAACGGCGCGCAGCCGATTGACGCCCATCTGTTCCAGGACGACGACGGAACCGTTTACCTGTATTACGGGGGCTGGGGTCATTGCAACGCAGCCATACTGAACGATCGGATGGATGGCTTCCAGCCGCTCGGCGACGGCCAGTATTTGCGGGAGATCACCCCGGAGCGGTATGTCGAGGGCCCCTGTATGATCAAGCGGGATGGGCTGTATTATTTCCTCTGGTCCACCGGCCAGTGGGCGGGAGACGACTATGCGGTGCTGTATGGCGTTTCCCGTTCGCCGCTGGGGCCGTTTCCCTGCATGGGGACTGTGCTGGAAACGGACGAAGCAATCGCCCGCTCGCCCGGCCATAACAGCTACTTGTATTTGCCGGACAGCGATAGCTATTATATCGTCTATCATCGGCGGGAAATACCGGATGCCGGTGCCCATGCCCGCCGTTTATGCATGGATAAAATGGTTTTGAAAGACGGACGGATATTCCCGGTGACCATGACGCGCGGCGGGTTTTGAGCACGCCGTTCGGCCGTCCATATGTAGAGAGGAGAATGCCCAATGAGCAGACAGTCCTGCCGTTCCCGCTTACATGCGGCCTGCCGCAGCATGCTGGCGGGAGCGCTGGCGCTGTTTTTCCTGCTTCCGACGGTGCAGAATGCCGCCGCTATGGAAGTGGAGCGGCCGGAACGGACGCAGGCGGATACATCCTATTACGGATGGCTGACTGTTCCGGAAGAGGATACCGTGGCGCAGGCGGAGCTGCCGGAGCAGGGACTGGCCCTTACGGAAGGACAGACCGTCTCGCTGACACTGGACATTCCGCAGACCGGCGAATACGCCGTCGCCGTTTCCTACCATGCGGATCAGAACGTTGTGCTGGACAGTACAATGACGGTGGTCTGGGCAGGGCTTCCGGCCGTTAAAACGGCGGTGTACAGTCTGTGGCAGGATGAGACGAAGGAGTACGCGCTGGATCGCTACGGCAATGAGGTGACCTCGCTGCAGACGACGCTGAATACGCCGGTGGAGGACTATGTGCGAGACAGCACAAGCATGGACGCAGCGCCGGTTCTGTTCTCCCTCAAGGCGGGCAGGCAGACGGTGCAGGTGTGCAGCGATAACCAGCCGATGCATCTATATCGGTTCCGCGTGGTGCGGCAGCCGGAAATTCTCACCGCCGGGGAATACCGCGCGCGGCATGACGGCCCGGCGTATACCGGCGCGCCGGTTATCGTCGAAGGGGAGGATTATGCCGTCAAGTCGGATTCCTTTATCCGCAGCAAGGCCGAATCCAATTCCGGTGTGTATCCCTATAGCCCGTATTATAAATGGATGGCGACGGTGGACGGGGTCTCGTGGAATGCGGTCGGGCAGCGTGTGCTGTGGAATATAACGGTTCCGCAGGACGGCTGGTATCAGGTGGCGTTTCACTACTCCCAGTCCAGCCAGGAGGGGCAGGAGATTTATCGCACCTTGGAAATCGACGGGCAAATCCCCGCGGACAGCTTCCGGGAAATGCCGTTTTCCTATACAGGTTCGCCTTATGCGTACAACATTCCGGAGGACGCCTTGTGGTTGACAAAAGGCAGGCATACGCTGGGAATGATGGCGGAATCCTCACAGACGGCCACGCTGGTGGACGATGTGCAGACGCTGATGGAGGAGCTGTCGGATATTGGCCTGAGTCTGCAGCAGGTGGCGGGCAGCAGCGCCGATAAGAACCGCTCTTGGGACATTGAGACGTACATACCGGGCGTCATCGGCCATATGCGGGACATTCAGTCCCGTCTGCGGACGCTGTACGACACGCTTAAGAAGCAGTATGGCGAGGTACCGGCCAACTGCCTGAATCTGCGGCTGGCGGACGATATGATCGAGCAAATTCTCAAAAAGCCGGAGAAAATGCCGACCCGCATCGAGGAAATCAGCGTCGGCTCCGGCTCGATCACCAACCTGCTTGTCGAGCTGATTAATAAATGGAAAAACCAGGGCCTGTCGCTCGATCGGATTTATCTGATGGAAAAGGGGACGGAGCTTCCGGCCGCCAATGGCAGCTTCTGGAGCAATCTGATTAACGGCGTCAAGCGGTTTTTCAACGCGCTGACGTCGCGGGAGGCCAACTACAGCGCGTCGGCGACGGGCGATCGGCAGACGCTGAGCGTATGGGTTAACCGCTCGGTTCCCTATGTGGAAACCATGCAGATGCTGGCGGATTCCCGCTACAAGGGCGTCGATGCGGATGGCAACCCCCTCTCTGTGCAGTTTTCCATCATGCCGGATGAGGGGAAGCTGCTGCTGGCCAACGCCTCGAATACCTGTCCCGATGTGGCGCTGAGCGTGACGGGCGACCGCGCCTACCAGCTGGGGCTGCGCCACGCCGTGGCGCCGCTGTCGGATTTTTCGGATTTTTCCCAGTATATTACCGACAAGTTTTTGGATTCCGCGTTTGAGCCGTATCTGCACGACGGCCGGGTTTACGGCCTGCCGGAAACGCAGGATTTTTACGTGCTGCTGTACCGCAAGGACATTTTAGAAAAGCTGAAGCTCCAGGTTCCGCGAACGTGGAGCGATCTGGCCGAGCTGATGCCGGCGCTGCGCCGCAGCGGCATGAACTTCTATATGCCGCTGTCCTCGCAGACCGGCACCAAATCCCTGTCCTATATCGCGCCGTTTTACTTCCAGGCGGCCATTGCCAGCGGCGAGAACCCGGATTACAGCTTGTGGTCGGAGGATGGCACAAGCGTCAATTTCAACAACGAGACCGGCATTCGAGCCTTCCAGGAATTGACCGATTTGTATCTGCTGTACGGCCTGCAGAACAACATGCCCAGTTTTTACAACAACTTCCGATACGGCGTAACGCCGCTCGGCATCGGCTCGTTTGCCAATTATGTGCAGCTGCTGTACGCCGCGCCGGAAATTGCCGGTCAGTGGGGCGTGGCGCCCGCGCTGGGCTTCTCCGATGAAAAGGGGAACCTCTGCAATCAAATGCCGTCCTTCGATCGTTCGGTGATTATCATGGACAGCAGCCTCAAAAAGGAAGCCGGCTGGGATTTCATCAAATGGTGGATGTCGACCGAGACGCAGGCGGAATTCGCACAGACCCTGCAGGCTAAGTTCGGCTCGGAATTTGTCTGGAACAGTGCGAATCTGGAGGCGTTCGCCCAGCTGGCGATTCCGTCCGCCGACCGCGAGGTGATCCTCCAGCAATGGGAGAACGCCGTCAACCTTCGATATCTGCCCGCGACCTACATGATGGAACGCAGCCTGAGCGATGCATGGTATAAGGTGACGCAGGGGCAGCAGCCGGTGCGGATTGCGCTGAACGAGGCCGCCGTCAGTGTGGAGCAGGAGTTGATCCTCAAGCTGCAGGAATTCGGCTATCTGAATGACGCGGAGGAGCCGATAAAGCCCTATGACATGCGGCAGTGGGCCGCTATCCGGCAGGAGCTTTTCCGAGAGTAAGGGATAAAGGCTTTTTCTCGGTGCAGGAGGACGATTCCTCGGGACTCTTTGGACGAGGCTTGGCTTCCTGGAGACTTTGATCAAAGAAGGGGTTGCATATGGTATCAAAAGCCTTGATACGGACGGATACGCCGCGGGGCCGGAGAGGTAATGTCTTTATCCGTTATTCGCACTGGGTTTTGCTGGCTCCGTTCCTGATTCTGTTCATCACGTTTATCATCCTGCCGATTCTTCTGGCCATTGGGCTGTCGTTTACGAATTTCAACGGAGTGGAATCGCCGAATTTTGTGTTTCTCAGCAACTATATTCGGATATTTACGAAGGACTCCGTTTTTATGCAGAAGATTTTCCCCAACACCATCCTGTATGCGGCTATTGTAGGACCTGGCCGGTACATTCTGTCGTTTGTCATGGCGTGGCTGCTCGCACAGCTGACCAAAGGGCCCCGCACCATCCTGGCGGTGACCTTTTATCTGCCGTCGATGACGGCGGGCGTGACCATCTCGACGGTATGGGCCGTGCTGTTTTCCGGCGATCGGACGGGCTATCTGAACAGCCTGCTGCTGCAGCTGGGCGTTATTCAGACCCCCATCACCTGGCTGCAATCGCCGGAAACGCTTATGCCGGTGATGATTCTGGTGGCCCTGTGGTCCAGCTTTGACGTGGGCTTTTTGTCGATGCTGTCCGGTATGCTGAACGTGAATAAAGAAATTTATGAAGCGGCGCATCTGGATGGCATCCGCAACCGGATTCAGGAAATCATCTATGTGACCATACCGTCCATCCGTCCGCAGATGCTGTTTGGCGCGGTAATGGCCCTGGTCGGCACGTTCAACTCGGCCGGTTTGGGCGTCCAGCTGTCCGGCTCCAACCCCACGCCGCAGTATGCGGGCTCATTGATCGTGAATCATGTGGACGACGTTGGCTTTATCCGCTACGAAATGGGATACGCGGCTGCGCTGTCGGTGGTGTTGCTTCTGATCATCTCGCTATGCAGCAAGCTGGCCTATAAGCTGTTCGGAGATAACTGATCGGCCCGTGCGCCGATGGAATGCCTCATGCCGAAAGGTGAGTGATTGGATTGGCAAAAACAAAAAAGAGAAAAAACCTCATGGCGATCAACCCGTCGAAATTCGACGCCGCGCAGCTTGTGGTTTACCTGGTGCTGCTGCCGCTGCTGGCGTTGATGCTTTTGCCGATACTTTACATTGTGTTTACCGCGTTCAAGCCGATTGGCGAATTGTTTGCCTATCCTCCGCGATTCATCACCACGCATCCGACCCCGGATAACTTCCGGAAGCTGTTTGAGGCCACGGAAAACACGCTGTTTCCGCTGTCCATTTATTTGTTCAACAGCATCGTCTCCACGGGGATCGTGGTGGTGGCCGGCATTTTCATTTCAGTGGCGGCGGCCTACGTACTGTCCAAAAAGCGGTTTCACGGGCGGAGTCTGATATTCAAGCTGAACACACTGTCGATGATGTTTGTGCCCACGGCGGTCAGCATCCCCCGCTATCTGGTCATCAAGCAGGTCGGTCTCTTGGATACCTTCTGGGCGAACGTCGTCCCCATGCTGGCCATGCCGGTCGGCATATTTCTGGTCAAGCAGTTTGTGGATCAGTTGCCGGAGGAGCTGGTCGAATCCGCCCGTATTGACGGCGCGACGGACTACGGCATTTTATTCAAAATCGTCGTTCCTCTGGTAAAGCCCTCGCTGGCCACGGTGGCGATTCTGCTGTTTCAGAATGCCTGGAACAGCATGGAGGCCTCCAGCCTGTTTATTAATACCGAATCGCTGAAAACCTTTGCTTTCTATATGAATTCCCTGTCCAACTCCGGAAACGGAGTGGCCGGTATGGGAATGGCGGCGGCCGCGGCTCTTCTAATGTTTCTTCCGAATGTGATTCTTTTTACGTTGATGCAATCCCGTGTGATGAGTACGATGGCGTATTCCGGTCTGAAATGATGCGGCTGCGCAGGAAAGGAAGTGTGGGTGTGTGAAAACAGGACGAGTGCGCCGTATCTTGCTGCGGGCGGCTGTCGCCATTGGCGTGATGATGTGGCTGCCGGGTTCACTGCTGCCGGTTTCGGCCGGAAACGCGACTGCGTATACCTATACCATATCCCAGGACGAGGAATGGATGGTCACCCAGGACGCCTATCTGGTCAGCCGTGTGCTGATGAGGGAGCACGCCATGACATCCCCGCGGGATTTATTCGTGAAGGAAAACCGGCTGTATCTGGCGGATACCGGCGCTTCCCGGGTGCTCATCTATCAGCTGGATACCGGCGACTGCCGGGAAATAGGGGGAGAGACGCTGTCTTCCCCGGTCGGCCTTTTCGTGGATCAGAACAACGAGCTTTATGTGGCCGATAACGGCCTTGGCGCCGTTGTGAAGTTCTCGCCGGAAGGGGAGGTGCTCCATCGCTATGACCGTCCCGATTCGGCGGCCTTTGGCACGGAGACGACGTATTCCCCTTCAAAGGTGGCCGTGAACAGCAGCGGGACGCTGTATGTGGTTTCCGACGGGTCCTATGACGGCATGATCCAATTGGATCAGAACGGGGAGTTCCTCGGCTATTTCGGATACAACAACAACCCTATAACGGCGTGGGAATACTTGCAGGATTTACTGTTTACCGATGAGATGAAAGCGCAGCTGTTCAGCCGGGTACCCTATTCCTTCGGCAACGTGGACATCGATACGAAAGGAATCCTATACAGTGTCACGCAATCGGCAGAGGGGAACGCCATAAAGAAGCATGACGTTGCCGGGCTGAACCTGTTGGCGCCCAACATGGTGGACGAGCAGGATTTTGTGGATGTCTGTATCGGAACGGACGGGCAAATATATGCGGTAACCGCCACCGGCCTAATTTTTGAATACGACATGGACGGGCACCTGCTGTTCACCTTCGGCGGCCGCGCCATCGCCGTGGAACAAAACGGCGTGTTTGCGACGGCCTCCGCCATTGCCAGCGATTCGCAGGGCCGTCTGTATGTATTGGATGGGGAGCGGGGGCTGGTACATGTGATGGCCCCCAGCAATTACGCCAAAGCCGTGCACACGGCCATGCGGGAATATAGCCTGGGGCACTATGCGGTCAGCTACGAGCTGTGGAACGACATCATCTCCATCGGCGGCGCCAGCTATTTTGCCACCAACAATATGGCGCAATGCCTGTTCCAGGAGAAGCAGTACGACGAAGCGGCGGCGCTGTACCGCGCTTCCGGCGATCGCGAGGGGTACTCGCAGGCCTTCTGGCATATCCGCAACCAATGGCTCAGCAAGGCGCTGCCGTATCTGCTGCTTGGGCTGGCGGTCGCGGCGGCCGCGGTGATGGTGTGCCGCCGTCTGCTGCGCAGGCGGCAGCCGGCGGCTTCCGGCCCCCATATTCTCCGGGACGACGCCAAGCTGCTGTGGCGGACGGTGCGGCATCCGATCGACAGCTTTTATGCGATTCGCCACGAGGGGGCCGGTCATATTTCGACCGCTCTGGTCATCTACGCGTTGGCCTATCTGCTGTTTATCGCTTATCAGACGGTTTCCGGCTTTGTTTTGATTGGGAACAGCGGGCAAAAGGCCTCCCTGCTCTTTCTGTCGCTGATCTTTCTGGCGCCGCTTATTCTGTTTATCCTCAGCAACTTCCTGGTGGGCGAGGTTAAGGAAAGCAATGCCCGCTTCCGGGACATTCTGGTCTCCACCGCCTATATCCTGGCGCCGTTTGTGGTGGCCGCCCCCATCCTGATCCTGATTTCTCACGTCCTGACCACCAGCGAGCTGCGGTTATTCCAGCTGGCGATGGTGGGGCTGATCCTCTGGATGGTGGTCAATCTGCTGATTGCCACGCGTGAAATGCACGCGTATGACCTTTGGCCGGCTATCCGGCATCTGCTGATTACGGTGTTTTTGATGTGCGTGATTGTGCTGGCCCTGTCGATGATTTATATGTTCTGGGATCAGCTGACCGACTTCGTTTTGTCCATTATCAAGGAGGTGGGCTATCATGGGAAAGGGGCTTGATGAGCGGAAGCGTCCGCGCCGGTGGTGGACTTTCCTGCTGGTCGGAACGCTGTGCCTGAGTGGCTGCTCCGCCTCCGGCTGGACCGCCGGGCATAATGACGCGACGGCCATGATTGGCCATGTCGATCAGGAATCGCTGCAGTCCAACCGGTTCACCCATATGGAAGGCGACGGCGGCAAGGCGCTGCCGCAGCTGGCGCTGGACGGGTTTTCCCTGGTGGCTGAAAACGATACGCTGGGTTTGTATCTGCGGGAACAATACGCCTGCATCCGCGTGCTGGATAAGGCGACCGGCTATGTGTGGGGATCGTTCCGGGAGGATGAGCCCGAGGACTTGAACGAGACCTGGGCGCGGTTCGGCAATTCTGTGGTCAGCCTGGAATGCATCGATTCGACCGGCATGACCAAAAAGGCCGCCGCCGGCCAGGACGAGGCCTCCCGTCGGTACACCTGGCTGGACGACGGGTTTACCTGCGCGGTCGATTTCGGCGAGGAAATCAACATCGCGGTGACGGTATCGGTCCGGTTAGGGGAGAACCGGCTGCTCTTTTCCGTTGACGACGCTTCCATCCGAGAGGAGGGCGCGTATTTCATCCATAAGCTGTACTTTGCGCCGTTCCTCGGCTGCACACGCGCGGCGGACACCGACGGCTATATGCTGATTCCCGATGGCAGCGGCGCGCTGATGCGGTATCAGGAGCCGATGCAGGTGCTGCGGCCCTATTCCGCCCGTGTGTATGGACTCGATCAGGCCATTGACAACCTCTCCGAACTCAACGATCTGGAGGTCAACCGCCCGAAGGAGTTTTTGACCGAATCGAACACTGTGACCATGCCGGTCTTTGGACTAACGCACGGTGTGCGCAAGCAGGCGCTGTTCGGCCGTGTGAAGGCGGGCGCCGCGTATGCCTATATCGAGGCGACGCCGGCCGGCTTTGTAACGGATTATAACTGGGCGACGGCCTCGTTCCTCTACCGCCAGACCTATCTGCAGCCGACCTCGAAAAAGGGCGACGGCGTGCCGATCCTGCAAAAGGAGCGCAACCCGGTTAACCCGTCGCTGGAGCTGTATTTCCTGAACGGGCAAAACGCCGACTACAACGGCATGGCTTCGCTGTATGCCGATATTCTGCTCCGGGAAGGTATGCTCGGGCGCAACCAGAACGGGCTCGCCCCGCAGGTGGCGCTGGATGTGATAGTGGCCGATGCGGAAAAGGCCCTGATCGGACACAATACCAAGCGCGTTAGCTCGTTGGAGTATGTGACGAAGGCGGTGGAACGCCTGCATGGGAACGGGTTGAGGCGGATGGCGGTTTCCCTTTTGGGGTGGCAGAAGGGCGGCCTGAGCGGCTACACCAAATCCCGCCTATACGATAAAACCGCCTGGGGATCCTTCTCGTCGCTGCAGGCGCTGTCTGCGGCGCTTGACCAGAACGGCGGCCAGCTGCTTTTCTATATGGATCCGCTGCGCGCCAAGGATATTCAAATCAATCCCCGCCGGGATTCCGCCATCGGCATGTCGCAAAACCCCGTCAAGGTGGAGAGCCTCGACAAGAACCGCTTCTTGGGCGATACCTGGTATGTGAAGGGGACGGCCGGGCTGGACTATCTGCTCAGGCAGTCGGCAGTGCTGTCGGAGGCCGGCTATTCTACGGCGATCGACGGCGCCGGGCTGTTGTACGGCGAGTATCTGGCGGACGCGTTTGTCACCCGGGCGGATATGCTTCTGCGTCAGCAGGAAGTCTACCGGGCGCTGGCCGAAAAGAGCGGCCCGCTGACGCTGTATGGGCCCAACGACTATTTATTCCCCTATACCGGCGTGTATCGTGACACGCCGATGGCCGGCAATCAGGACATTTTTGAAACCGATTCGGTACCGTTCCTGCAGCTGGTGTTGTCCGGCCATATGCGTCTGATAGCGCCGTATGCCAACGAAAGTTTTTATTCCCGCACCGATTTGCTCAAATGCATGGAGTACAACGTGTATCCGTCCTTCCTGCTCACGGAGGAACCGAACGGCGCGCTGAGCAAAACCACCTTATGGACGACGAGCTCATCGCAGTTTGAGCAATGGGAGGAGATCATCCGGGAGCTGACAGGCGCCGTCTGCGAGGTACTGGAGCCGGTGCAGGGGGAGCGTATGGTTCGCCATACGGCGATTGCGCCGCTGGTGTATGCCATCACCTACGAGAGCGGCACGGTGTATGTCAACTATGGCAGCGAGGCCTATACCACCGGCAGCGGTGAGACGGTGCTGGCGGAAAGCGGCCGGTTCGTACCGTTTTCGGCTGAGCAGAGAACGAGGGGGGAGTAGCATGAAAAAGAAACGATCGATTTCGTTGAAGACAAGGGACTCTCTCGTGGGGACGCTGTTTATGTCGCCCTGGCTGATCGGTCTGCTGGTGTTCACGTTGATTCCGTTTATCTACTCCGTTTGGCTGAGCCTCTGCTCGGTGGAATTCGGGCCGGACGGCATGCAGACCGCCTTCGTCGGCGGCCGCTGGTATAAGGAAATCTTCTCGGCGGACGCCTATTTTCTGCAGGCGCTGAAGGATACCCTGCAATTCATTGTGCTGTTTATGCCGATGATACTCGTGGTGGCCATTATCTGCGCGCTTCTGCTCAACAAGGCGCTTCACGGCCGCACCTTTTTCCGCATCCTGTTCTTCTTCCCGGTGGTTGTTATCAGCGGTCCGGTTATGGAAAAGCTGATCAGCAACCAGGCGACCGCCATCATCAGCGCCGATACCTATTATGTGTATCAGGTGATTGAAAATCTGCCCGCCATCCTGTCCACGCCGCTGATGTATATCTTCGACAACATCGTACTGATCCTGTGGTATGCCGGCGTGCAGATGCTGATTGTGCTGGCCGGTCTGCAGAAGATTGGCGATTCGCTCTATGAAGCCGCCTCCATCGACGGCGCAAGCGCCTGGCAGAGCTTCTGGAAAATCACGCTGCCCTATCTCCGTCCGATGATTTTAATCGCCGCGGTGTATACGGTGGTGGATTTGGCCGCCATGACCAGTACGCCCATGTACACCCTTATTCAAAACAACGTGACGAATGTCGAACGGCCATATTCGTATTCCGCGGCGCTTTCCTGGCTGTACGCGCTGGTGGTGCTGGTCATTCTGGGGATCGTCTACAGGATCCTGCGTGAGAAGGGGGAAAAACAGCCATGAACGCCAAACGGCTGAAGGCCAGGACGCAGGCGCATTCCAAAAACATCCTGACGAATCTGGCGGTATATTTTCTGCTGATCGGTATCGGGTTTGTCTTTTTGTACCCGCTTCTTTATATGATAATTACCTCCCTGATGACCACGGAGGATTTGATTAATCCCACCATCAAATGGCTGCCGACGCATCTGGACTTGACCAACTTCAAGCAGGTGTGGCAGGTGCTGGATTATCCGATCAGCCTGTTTAACTCCGCCTGGTATTCGCTGATTTGCTCGCTGGCACAGACATTTTCTTGTGCACTGGCCGGGTATGCGCTGGCACGTTTTTCGGTTCCGGCCAAGAAATTTTGGATTGTGATGCTGATTGTTATCTTCATCATTCCCGCCAACGTGGTGACCATCCCGCGTTATGTGCTGTTTAACAATTATCAGCTGGTCGGTTCGCCGCTGGCGACGATCCTGCCGGCGCTGACCGGCCAGGGGCTGAAAAGCTCAATTTTCGTGTTCATTTTCATGAGCGCGTTTTCCGCCTACCCCCGCGCCTTTGATGAGGCGGCGCAGCTGGACGGAGCGGGCAATATGCGGATTTTCTTTCGTATCGCCCTACCGATGACCGTTCCTGTAATCGTTTTGTCGCTGGTGTTTTCGCTGGTGTGGTACTGGAACGATGTGGCACAGTGCGGCCTGCTGATCGGAGACGATTTCCAAACCCTGCCGCTGGAGCTGAAAGCCTTTGACGCGCAGTTCAGCCAGATGTTCAGCTCCACCTTCGGCGATGCGTCCAACCGTCTTAATGAGCGGTATCAGATGACGGCCACCATTATGGTGATTGCGCCGCTGGTTCTAGTGTATGCTCTGCTGCAGAACTTTTTTGTCAAGGGTATTGAAGCCTCGGGGATCACCGGCGAGTAGAGGGGAGATAAATCGATGAAATTTAAGCTGTCTGGCGGAAATCGAAACGCCAGCTGCACCCTCTCAGAAAAATGGGAAGGGGAGATCCTGTACGCCGCCCTTCATGTCGTTCTGGCGGAGGAAGCTGTCCCGGAAAAAATCCGGGTGGATTTTATGGTGCAGGGCTGCGGCTGCTATTCGGTATTCAGCCCTTCTGTTCGGGACTTTCGCGGCCCCGGCGTTAATTGGCGTCGGCAGGAAACCCATTCCCGCCTGGCGGAATGGATGCCTTTGCATTGCCTGCTCTCCCGTGACGGGAGAAATCGCCTGAACGTCACCCTGTCTGAGGTACGGCTCCCCGTCGGTATTTACACAGGTATCCGGGAGGAAACCGGCGAGCTGGAATGCACGGTGGAATTTTTCACCCAGCCTACCACGCCGATTACGGAATATCAGACGATCATCCGCCTGGATTTCCGTCAGCTGCCCTATGACCAGTCCGTTGCGGACAGCGTTCGCTGGTGGGAGACCGCCTGTGGCTATACGCCCGCCCTGTCGCCGGAGCGGGCCAGGATGCCCATGGACTCCCTGTGGTACAGCTTCCATCAGGAGCTGTCCGCTGAGGAAATCCTGGAGGAGTGCGCCTTGTCACGCGCCATGGGGATGCGTACGGTGATTATTGACGACGGCTGGCAGACTGCCGATAACAGCCGGGGTTATGACTATTGCGGCGACTGGCAGCTGTGCCGCGCCAAAATCCCCGATATGCAGGCTCTCGTCCACAGGCTGCATGAAATGGATATGGCCGTGATGCTGTGGTCTTCCGTCCCTTTTATGGGTGAACGTTCGCAAAATTACCATCGCAAATTGCAAGTGCAAGTTGGACACCCGCATGAATAAAAATAGTTCGGCGTAAGCCGGACTTGACTGCCACACAGCAAGCACGGCTGGCGCTGTCAAGGATGCCGTAGGCAAGGCGTAGCCGGTGCCTTGACAGGGTCAGGCGGG
>CDZV01022481.1_pt1 | contig 25981 bp, 17 predicted proteins | sample 554851 | NCBI WGS metagenome assembly CDZV01 (sample SAMEA3182090, study PRJEB8094) | gut metagenome | biome: human; feature: gut; material: Stool; isolation source: human stools | place: Canada | collected 2013-03-12
TCGTTGACGCCGTCGCCGGTCATGGCCACGGTATGGCCGGCGCCCTGCAGCGCATGTACCAGCTGCCGTTTCTGTACCGGGGAAACCCGGCCGAAAATGGTATACTGCTCGGCCGCCTCGCGCAGCGCCTGTTCATCCGGCAGGGTGGAGGCGTCGATATACTTATCCCAGGCGGGCAGGCCCGCCTGCCGTGCAACGCTCGACACGGTCACGGGATTATCCCCGGAAAAGATCTTCAGCTGCACGTCTTCGCGTGCAAAAAAAGCGAGCGTCTCGCGCGCATCGGGACGGATGGGATCCTGCAGCACGACGGCCGCCAGCGGTTCGATGTGTTCGGGCAGCATGCCGTCCACCGATGCCGATGCATGGGCGAGGAGCACCACGCGGCAGCCCTCCTCTTCCCGCTGCCGGACAGCGGCAGGCAAGGCATCGGCAACCGAACGCAGCAGAATTTCGGGGGCACCCAAAAGAACGGTGCCTTTGCCTTCAAAAGTAACCGAGCTCCACTTGCGCGAAGAGGAAAAGGGGGTACGCGCGATCGGCTTCCAATCGGCCTTCTGCGTAAAATACTCCCGCAGGGCCATAAAAGTGGCATTACTGTCCGGCAGCGCGTGCACGAAGGCACCCGCCGCGGCCCCGATATCGAACGGCGGGGCCGCGGTCAGCGGTATGACTTCGGCCACCGTCATCTTCCCCTGGGTGATGGTGCCCGTTTTGTCTAGGCAGAGCATATCCACCCGGGATAGGTTTTCAATGCAGAACAGCTCCTGCACCAACGTGTTTTTCCGCGCCAGCTTAAGAACGCCCACCATCAGCGATACGCTCGTGAGCAGCACCAGCCCTTTGGGAAGCATGCCGAGCAAAGCGGCCGAGGTGGACACCACTGTATCGGCCAGCGTGTGATCGAGAATACAATACGCGTGCAGGAAAAGCAGTACGCCAAGAGGCACAATAAAAAAGCTGGTGAACTTGACAATCTTGTTGAGGGACAGCATCAGATCGGAATGGGATTTTTTATATTGTTTGGCCGCCAGAGCGATCCGGGTGGCATAGTTATCCGCGCCGATATGTTCCACCTGCGCCCGGCAGATGCCGCTGACGGCAAAGCTGCCCGAAAGGAGGGTGTCCCCCGCCCCCTTGCGGATCGGTTCCGCTTCACCGGTGAGCAGGGCCTCGTTAAGCTCGGCTTCTCCCTCCACCACCATGGCATCGGCGCAAACCTGGCCGCCCATGCGCACCACCAGGATATCGTCAAGTACGATGTCTTCCACCGGAATTTGCTGTTCCCGGCCGTCACGGATAACGGTGGCCTTGGGCATCGAAATGAGCGACAGCTTTTCCACCGTGCGCTTGGATCGGATCTCCTGCACGATGCCGATCCCCATATTGGCGAGGATAATAATTAGAAACAGCAGGTTTTCATAAGCGCCGACCAGCGCAATGGCGGCGGCCAGCGCAAAGTTAAACAGATTAAACAGGGTGAGGGTGTTATCGCGTATAATCTGCCCGATCGTTTTGGTGTTGTGCTGGGGCTGTATGTTTTTGAGACCGCGCGCTTCCTGCATGCGTACCTGTTCGGCAGTCAATCCCAACGCGGCGTCGGGATGCAGACGCTCGGGAGGCTCCGGCGTAGTTGTATGTTCCGCCATGCTGCCCATTCCTCCTTTCCAGCGATCTACCGCCTCGTTCTTTATGATTATAGCACAGCCGGTGACAAATATCCCTTAAGAGCGGCTTAATTTTTCCGCTCAAATCGATATAGCCGAAAGGCCCTTGACTTTCCGGCGCACAGGCCCTATACTGACAGCAAACAGAAAGAGACGGGTGATGCGGGTATGAAGGCGCTGATCGCCATAGATTCGTTTAAAGGCAGCTGCACATCAGGGCAGGCCTGCCGCTTTGCAGCCGAAGGACTTCGGCGGGTGTACCCGCAGGCGTCGATAGGATGTCTACCCGTTGCGGACGGCGGCGAGGGAACCGTGGATGCCCTTGTCGCGGCGCGCGGTGGCAGGCAGCTGGTGGTGAGCGCCTGCGATCCGCTGGGCCGCCCGATACAGGCAGCGTGCGGCGTATTGCCCGACGGCGTCGGGGTAATGGAAATGGCGGCGGCTTCGGGGTTGCCGCTGCTGCGGCCGGAGGAACGGAATCCGCTGGTTACCTCCACCTATGGCACCGGCCAGATACTGCGGGCGCTTTTGGACGCGGGATGCCGGGAAATCCTGATCGGGGTGGGCGGTTCCGCCACCAATGACGCCGGGATGGGGATGGCCCAGGCGCTTGGCGCCCGCTTTTTCGATGCAGACGGCAGCGAGCTTGGACCGGGCGGGTTAGAGCTCGGCCGTCTCGAGCGTCTGGACTTTTCCGGTCTGGATCCCCGGCTGCAGGACTGCCGCCTGTGTGTCCTCTGCGATGTGGATAATCCTCTGTGCGGCCCTCACGGAGCAACCATGACCTTTTCCGCGCAGAAAGGGGCTGCGCCTGCACAGCAGGAGCGGTTGGAGGCGGCGTTGTCCCGCTTTGCGGACATCGCCGCCCGCGATTTGGGGAAAGAGGTTCGTGCCTGGCCGGGAGGCGGTGCGGCGGGCGGACTGGGTGCCATGCTTTGCCTGCTCGGCGGCGAAATATGCCCCGGAATCGATGCGGTGCTGGATGCACTTCATTTTGAGCAGCAGCTGGACGGCTGTACGCTGGTCATTACGGGAGAGGGACGGCTCGACGGACAGTCGGCCCATGGAAAGGTGCCGGCCGGCGTTGCCCGCCGTGCCAAACAGGCGGCAGGATTGCCGGTATTCGCACTGGCCGGCGGCATTGGCGACGGCGCGCAGGCCTTGTACGATTGCGGCGTGGACGCCTTTTTATCCATCTGCAGCCGCCCCATGCCGCTGGAGGAATGGCCGTGTCAAGTTTTGTTCGCAAAAAGGGGACCTGTAATATGGGATCAAGCTGCGATATGTAGCGTTGCCTCTATGGATTCCTGGCTAAGGTATGCTCTAGAGACAAACCAATCCTCTGCATACTCCATTAGGTATGTGGTAACCAGTCGGACGTAGGAGTCCTCGTTGGGGAAAATTCCAACTACGCTGGTGCGCCTGCGGATCTCACGATTCAGGCGTTCAATCATGTTGGAGGATGAGACTTTCCTGGCGTCTAGTTTTGAAAATGCATAGAAAGTCAGGGAATCTTCCAAGCCGTTCTCAAGACACTGAACCGCCTTTGGAAAGCGTTTGGCATAGGCGTCTATCACATCATAAGCCCGCTTTCTGGCCAGTTCTGCGGTGGGGGCCAGCCAGATTTCCTTCAGCACGCAGGCGAAAGACTTCTTCTCTCTCTGCGGCACATAGGCCAGGATATTCCGCATAAAATGCACCTTGCAGCGTTGCCAGGAGGCACCGGGGAAGAATTCCTGGATCGCCGCAACCAAGCCGGAGTGAGCATCTGAAATGACCAGCTTAGGCGTGACAAGGCCACGATCTTTCAAGGCCTGAAACAGCACACCATAGGAACTTCTGGATTCCTCGGGCATGGGCTCAACGGCAATGATATCTCTGTGGCCATTTTCATCCACTCCGCATACGATCAGTACTGCCATACTGACAATTCTTCCATCTACACGCACTTTTTCATAGAGCGCATCTACCCACACAACGGGGTACACCGTATTGGACAGAGAGCGATTACGGAATTCGTTGACCTGCTCATTGAGCCCCTTGGTCATCTCACTGACCTGACTTCTGGACAGATTTTCAATACCTAAACTCTGTGCCAATTTCTCCATTTTCCGAGTGGAAACACCCTGTACAAAGGCCTCCTGAACCACCTGAATGAGAGCAGCTTCACTGCGCTTGCGCTGCGTAACAAAGAACGGAATGTACCCTCCCTGCCGTACCTTTGGCACCATGAGGTACATGGTGCCCATACGGGTATCCAGGCGGCGGGGACGGTATCCGCTGCGATAGCCACTTCGGCTGTCTGCACGCTCGCTTTTCTCTGCTCCCAACTGCTGTTCTACCTCGGCCTCCATCAGCTGTGTGCAAAGCCATTCCAGTATACTAAGCATGGGGTCTGGCTGCGCGACACATTGTAGTAGCAATTCTGTGAGATTTGTGGTATCCTTCTTATGAGTCATTAGGAGCTCCCCTTTGTATGGATGATTTTTTAGCTACTTTCATTTTACAGGAGCCCCTAGTGGCTTGTCTATTTCAAATCTCTTTTGCGAACTTTATTATATTCCATCCAGTGCTCTTCTTGGTATGAACAAATGGATACGATCAAAACGCATATAGAATGAAACGGAACCTGAAATACGGTTTACATTTTTGGCGCCTTACAATTATTAAGATGCAGAAAACCGCCCTGCGATATCGCAAGGCGGTTCTTTCCTTCTATTTCTATAAATATTTGTCATACCGCCCAAAGGCTGCTTTTTAAAAAGCAGCGATCCAGCAGATAGTAACGCCTGACAAAAAGACAAGCCGCCTGTTACAATAGGATCGGTTGGAATCCTCGGCGGCCAGCCGGGGGTATCCATCTCATTTTGAAGGTTAACCAAATGACAGTCGTTTTCCCATTGGTTTTACCCATAACCTGCGTATGGGATGGTTCCGTTTCCGAAGGCTGGTTTTTTGAAGGCTGAGTCTCTGAAGGTTCGGTTTGCGAAGGTTCGGTCTGAGAAGGCTGAGTCTCCGAAGGCTGGGTCTCCGAAGGTTCGGTCTGAGAGGGCTGCGTCTCCGAAGGTTGGGGATCTGAAGCTTCGGTCCCGGAAGAGGTTCCCGGGCTTACCGGATCATCCGGCTGCACCGGCTTGCCGGAAGCTTGAACATTAAGTACCAGCATGTCCTCATACGGCACCGTTACATCGAACTTTGCCACTTTGGCCGCTGAACCGCTTACAACCGTCTGGCCGGTGATGGCATTGGTAACCGTATAATTTTTGTAGCCCTTCAGCCCCGTATCCTCAAACGGCATGTAAACGGTCATTTTACCGCTTTTGTCATGCACATTGTAGTTCGGCACAACAAGAATGGCGGTATCTCCCGCATATCGGGCATAAGGCTGAATGGCCTCGCAGCCGGCTACATTTACCTTGCAGATATTGGAATCTCTGTGTATCTCAGGATAATACTCGAATATTTCGGGATTTTCGCGTCTCACACGTATCATGGCTTTTACATCTTCATAGAAGGCCCGATTTTCCGGCTGATTTAATTTATCCCAATCGATTGCAGAAAAATATTGTACTTCAGCCTTTTCATTTGGGAAATTGTTCCATTCCTCACCAATATACCACATCGGTATAAACGGTGCGTATATAGCCTGATATCCTATCGCCAGACGATTCCCGCGCACGACGCTCCCATAATTGTCATGACAGTTAAGGGTATGCACATAATACTGATACCCGCCGCCGTCGCCGATTTCCTGCGAAAATTTGCTGCCAATATTCTCGCCGTTTTTAATAGAATCCACTAAATTGAATTTATCAAGAAAGACAAAGGGAGGATTCAGAATTTCGAGGTTCTCTTTTGTGTACAGCAAATCAAACTGCCCTAAATCGTAAGCCATGCCGCGCTCGTTTTCATGTTCCGCCATCATAAGCAGCTTGCGGCCCTTGGCAAGGAGGCGGCTGCGCACTTCCTCGTGAACCGCGTACCCTGCATAATGCGGTTCCACGTCGTAGCGGAATCCGTCTATGCCGGTTTCTACCGCTATATCCACCAATTCGTTGATATACCATTCTTTAAAGGTTTCGTTTTCCCAGTTAAAGGCCCAGCCGCCCCATTCTTCCTTGCCGGTATACCATTCCGGATGCTCCTGATATAACGGAGCCTCTTTCAGCGTACCCCAGGAGATGACATCCAGTACAATCCGTATATTACGCTTGTGGGCTTCATCGACGAATTTTTTAAACTCTGTCCATCCCTCCTCGTAAGTATCCGTGCCGCTAAGCGATAAGTCTATGGTATGCGGCCCCATATTGCCGTAACCGTTTCCGTTCTCCGGGTTCGGATCGTTTATCGGCGTTATCCACAAGCCGTTGACGCCCATTTCCTGGTAATGATCCAGCATCTTTACAGCTGAAGCAAACGTCCCCTCTGGCGTGCAGGTCCTGAGCCGGACTTCCGTCATTATCAGCGACTGAATCCATTCAGGCGTTCCGAATTCATTCACCTTCACTTCGCTGTCCGGAACGTACTTCGGCATCAAATCAGAATTGTTGATTATCCCGGCCTGAGAAGCGCTGGCCGATGGGAAATGATTTCCCGGAAGAACCATAAGCGCGGCGCTTATGATGGCAACCATAAGAAACGATATTTTTTTCATCATAGGAATTCCCTCCCGTCAGTTAATTTGTGCGGCGTTTGCGTTTCGCCGCAAGCAAAAGAACAGCCAAAGACAAAGGCGGCAGAGCGGCAAGCGGCAATAAGCGCCGGGTGTCGCCGGTATTTACCGAAGGCGGGGTATCCGGAGTGCTGAAATCACCAAGCCCCATTTCATAGATCTGATTCATCAGCCTCTGCAGCTTGTCGTAATTGGTAATGCGTTCCCTCAACTCCCGTGAAAGTTCACAGTAGCGGGCATATACCGCCAATATCTCGTCCGCATTGTCTTTCGTGGCCTTCTCCGGAAGCGCGTCAATGGCATATACAAGGTCGATCCACTGTTCAAACGCATAACTGCCAACCGATTGAATGCTGAGGAGCGTTGCCGAAAAGCTTGCCGTGCTTAGGCCGTCTTCTCCCCACGGGGACAGCGCGAGCAGTACCTCGTCTGTTGCCTTAAGCGCCCCTTGTTTTGCGTACTCCAGCGTACTGGCGGGGATAATGCCGCTGCTAAGCGCCACACCGTCAATTTTAAGGGTAAGCTGATACAGCTCTTCCTCTGTGAGGCAAAGTTCAAACAAAAGGGTTTTTCCTTCTATGGCGCTGTGCTTTAAAGCGTCGCTTTTTATCACAACTCCGCCGCCGGGATATACCCTCAGTTCACCCGCTATGGTGTCCAGCACCAATGCCAGGCAATCCCCATAAAACCCGGCGTAATCATTGTCCAGGCTTCCCATTTGGATAGAAAGCTGGGCGCCGTCCTTACCGGTTTCCTTGGTAATATCGCGAATTTGAAAACGCAGCCCGTCCAGGTTATAGGTCTGCGATGTACCGTCACGCATGTTTCTTACGGCATCTGCCCATATAAGCTTTACGCCTCCGGTTGCCGGGCGTTCAATACGCCGTTTGTCGCCCCACCAGTTAGCGCCGTCCTTTTCAAGCCTTAAGGTGGAGGAGGCCGGATCATACATGGACGCTTCAAAAGACAGCAGCGGCTTTAAAAGCTCGTTATATTTTGCTAGGGCTTCTGTCAGCACAACGGCATTCGTCACCTTGGCCTTTTGAGCGTCAGTCAGCCGGTTATACAGCTTTTCCGCCTCACGCACCGCCGGGCCGCTCAGCTCGTTAACTGTACCTATCGCGTCAATCGCTTCGATCGTTTCGGAAATCATGTCCTCAAATTCCAACGAGTACCAACGGGTCCACGCCTTTTCCAGCGCCTTGTAATTCACGATCTGCTCCTTACGCGCAGGTGACAAAGCCTCATAGGCCGCCTGCGCGGCTTTCAGCGCGTCTTCACTGTCCAGCTTTACAAGGCCGATTCCGTCTATCAGGTCAATGACCTTTTGTGTCTGATTATTCAACCCAACGCCAAGGAAATCCACATCCAGGGTCTGCTTGTCTCCATAGGCCGACAGCAAAACAAACACTTTTGCGGTATTCTCTAACGCAATCAGGTCTTTGCTTATGGTCCCGGTCAGAACCTTCCCGTTTACCGTTATGTTAAGCGCAAAGCTTCCGTCGTCATTCATCTCAAAGCCGACGGCGAACCTCTTTTCCTTCAGATTCGCGTATTTTAAAGCATCATTCTGTATGATAGCAGGACCGTCCTGGCCGGTGACGGTACCGGCAGCCGTGTCAAATATAAGCGTCAGCTTGGCATCGCCGGAACTGGGGCCCCAGCCGCCTACCTCTCCGAAAAACAGGGCAAAGTTTCCGTTGCCGTACAGGTTATCCATCTGCAAGGTCAGGCCGTCCAAATTGACGCTTCTGCCAAAGCCCTCGCGCACGTCGGTGCCCGCGTCGGTGTAATGATACCGCAAGCCGGAGCCTCCGGGGAGATCGGTAAGCGTCATCCAATTTTTCCATCCGTTCTGCAGGGCATCCTGTATACCCTGATTCCCGGTATTGGAGGAAAGCAGGGCATTGGCCTTATTCATGGGAATGAGCCACGCGTCGGCCTCCGCCGTAAGGCGGGCGTATTCTGCCTCGGCGGCCGTAAGTGCATCGTAATTGTCTACCTGGGATTTTTCGTCCTCCGGCGCCAGGTTGTAAAGCCGGCGGGCGCGGCGTATGGCGCTGCCGTCCTCCAGCCGCACATCCTCCACAGCGCCTATGGCCTCTATGGCTGCCATAACCTCCGCGGCTTCCACAATCTTTTCAACGTGCCGGAATCCCAGATAATCCACCTGGCCGGTAGAGCCCCATCCGGAAATCGCGACATATGCGCTTTTCGGATCAAAATCCGTTGCCTTGGAAATAACCTCTGCGGGAATCGTGCCTGTGGGAATCGCGGCTCTTGCCATGGCGCCGCCAACGAAAACCTTTAACAGATAATCGCCATCTTCCTGTTTTTCAAATTGAAAGGCAAATCGTTTCCCGGCGAGCTGAGCGTAGCGTAACAGCTCGCTTGACAGGATAGGCGTAGGCGTTCCAGGACCATCGTTTTGGGGGTCATTATACGCGGTGATGGTTCCGGCTGACGGATCCAGCACCAGCACCAGGGACTTACAGCCTGTGGAATAATCGGGGCCATTATTATTGTCTTTAGGCCCCATAAAGAGCGCCATTTTCCCGTTTCCCTGGGCGGAATACAAATTGTCGAACTGCAATAACAGCCCGTCCAAGGCCATTTCCGCCTTTACGCCGTCACGAACGCCCGCATTTCCTTGCAGGAACTCATACCGCAGGCCGCCGGACGGAATATCCGTAACCCGAAGAAGATCCGGCCATTTGTTTGCATTGATGGTATTGGCCATTTCCACAGGTGTCAGTTCCTCGTCGGCCGTCTGGGAAAGCGCGGCATAGGCGGCTTCGGCGTCTGTCAGCTTCTTCAGAAGATCAGCGGGTACCTGCTTTTGTTCCGACGGCAGCCCGATGTCATAAAGCCGGCATGCCAGGCGTATGGCGCTGCCGTCGGCCAGCGTCACCTCACCTATGGCGTTTATGGCAGCAGTAACTGCATCAAGATCCCATTCGGATGAGTTATTGTATATGCCGTTAAGCACATACGAGGCATTGTGCTCGCCGCCTGCATTAGGCGTCACAATAGTAGCCGATACGTAAACGCTTGTGGTATCGGTAAGCGCATTGGCGGCGCCCAGGATGGTTTTGGGCAGCGTCCCGTGCCTCACTTGCGAGCCCACCGTAATCTCCACGTCGTAATTGCCGTCAGCAGCCGCCTCAAAGGCAATCCTTATGGGCTTACCCGCCAATTGGGCAGGAGAAAGCGAGTCATCTTCTACAATAATATGCGAAGTATTGTTGCCCGCCTTGGCCAAAAGCCGGTTTCCTTCCTTATCAAATGTGACGGTTAGGTTGGCAGGATGCGCATCAACGTCAGGCCAAGTATCCCAAGTGTCGGGCAATGATGAACCGCCGATAACGAAAGCCGGTACGCCTATATCGGCGCCTTTGGCAATAGGCCGGTTATACTGGCTCATTTCTATAACGAGCCCCGCCAGATCCAAGGGAGACTTTGTGCCGGCACGCATGTCCTGCGCACCGCCTATCCACTTGAGCTTTAAGCCGTCGGAAAGGACTTCCCACTGAAACTTTTCAGGCCAATTGTTGGGCAAAGTCATATTGTCTCCCTGCGGTACCACCCGGCGCTCATTCTCGGGCCATGGGAAGCACGGGCCGATCGCTTTCAGTTCTACCGACATGGTCTGCCACTGACCGCCCTCATTCGCCTGCGTCCCCGCAGGCGCTAACGCCACAAGAACATTTTCCGGGTCGCTTATTCCTGTAAAGTAGCTGTCCGCTATCCAAACCTCAGCCACCTTTGCATTCTCAACCGCTATCTCTGCCCGATAACTGCCGCTCTCCTTATGCAGGGAAATCAGAAAAGGCTTGCCTGTTATGGCATCGTACTTTAATGCCGCCTGTTCCGTACAAAGGGCGTTTTTATCTGCGCCTGCTTTCGCATACAGGCTGCCTGTACTGGGTTCAAGAATAAGCGCAAAGGGGGCATTACCATACTGCACCGACCAGTTACTTGTGCTTGTGATAACAAAAGCAAGGCTGCAATAAGTGCCACCATCTTTCATGACAAGGTTATTAAGCTTCATGGTAAGCCCGTCCAGTGGAAAGGCCTTTGCGGCAACGTCTACGATATCCGGATTGGTATCTTTCCAATCCAGCTTTATACCGCCGCCGGACAAATCGGTCGTAGTAAGGTTGCCCGACCATTGATTTGTCAGCATGGTATCCTCCGCGCGGGGGATATACCAATTTTCCCCGGGGGTGTCCCCGGCCTCCGCCACAGCGCCCCTTTGCAGGCCCAGCGGAACATAGCAGAGCGCCATGGCCACAGTCAAAAGTGCTGTCAGGCATCGCTTCAATACATTTTGGACTTTTGCGGTTTTCATACCAATACCTCCATTTTTATAAGTTCGGAAAACAAAACTCACAAAAACACCCTTCTGACGCCCTATTTAGAGCCTCAATGCGTACCAATAGAAGTCAATTTGTCTTCGAGCATATCCTGCTTTTCCTGCTCTCGGATATATTTCTTAATGGTTGCCTCATTCAGTCCAACGGTACTCACGTAATACCCGGTTGCCCAGAAGTGCCTGTTGCCGAACTTGTACTTCAGATTCCCGTGTTTTTCAAAGATCATCATTGCCGATTTTCCTTTCAAGTACCCCATAAAGCTGGAGACACAATATTTCGGCGGTATCGACAACAACAGATGCACATGGTCGGGCATCATATGCCCCTCCAATATCTCCACACCCTTCCATTTGCACAAATCCCGAATATACTGCTGTATATCCACTCGTAATTGGTTGTAGATGATCTTTCTTCGATACTTCGGACTGAACACGATGTGGTACTTGCATACCCATTTTGAATGTGCTAAACTTTGTGCCATAGAGCAACACCTTTCCTTCTTTTTTGACGGCTTGAACATCGTCATTATACCAGGAAAGGTGTTGCTCTTGCTTAAGCCCACAATCCCACCCGCCTAGCGGGCGGCTTTTTGTAGGGGCCACCGCTTCGCGCTGTCCCCTACATACTTAAGCATAGTGAGAATACAATGGCTTGCCGCGCCAGGACGGCGGGCATGGAACATGTTTATATAATTTTAATCAGTTCACCGTCTCCCGGCATCAGCGTCAGCGTAAAGCGGTCTTCTGTTCCGGTGATGGGATTGAGCTGGTACCACTCGCCGGTGGTTTTGTCCATGACGAATATCCTTTTGGACGCCGCCACGGTTATTTCCAGCCGGTTTGTTTCGGTAAAGCTTTTGTTGGCAAGCAGTATTTCCTTTTCGTATAAAGCAAGCGTGACTCCCGCCGTTGTTTCGATGTCCCGGACATCCCCGTCTGGTTCATAATACTTGACACAGGCATTTTCCTCTCTGCCGATATGGCAGGTCTCTTGGGGCGTTCTTCCCGCCAGATACGAGCCAAGGGTTTGCAGTTCTTGATTGATACGTGAAATTTCATAATAATGGCGGGTAGGGGAGCCGTCCGCATTGACAATGCTGTTGGAATATTTCCAAAAGCTTTCATCGGATTCCGGAAGCCCTTCCGGCAGCCCGTATGTGAAATAGGAGATTTTCGCGCTGCCGTAGGCAAGGCTTTGAAAAACCTCCCACCGTATTTCCGCTTCGTTTACATTCCGGTAAACGCCATGCTCAACCGTTAGAATAATGATCATAAACGGAATGCCGGTTTTTTTGGAAATGTCACGCATCGTTTCTATATTGTCAAAAAAGCCGGCTCTCTCTTCGATTTCCGCCGTTGTTATGCGCGTTTGGTTTTCAGATCCCTCTGTCTTTTCATGGGAGGGCAAGGCCATTCTTCGTTCCTGGAAATGATAATGATCGTAGCTCAGCATTTGGGGTCTCACGGTTTTTATGAAATTTTCCAGGTGGGATTGGTAGCTTTCAGAGCCCAGCCCCTCAAGCGTCGCATAATTCGGCAGGAGGTTCACATACGCCAGCTTAGATGGATCCAATTTTTCAAGGATTTCCCGCACATGCCCCAGGTCGTCAAAGGCCTTTTCCGACGGTTCATCCATAATGTAATAGCCGTAAACGTTGGTGCAGCCCTTGTACTCGTCAACCGCGTCGCGCAGCAGCTTTTCCCTCTGCACAGAATCCTTAACCGCTTCTATAATGCGTGGATCGCAGACCAAAACCTCCAGCCCTTCGGCACGGCACCATTCGATAATCCTTTTGTTTTCTTCGGGAGACCTGTCTGCGATAACCTGTGTAAAACCCGCTTCCTTCATCCTTCTGAGGGCCGCTTCGTCCATGACCGCGGGATTATACCAGTACGTAATGGGGTACTTTTGTTTCAGCATGAATAACCATTTCCTTTCGTTTATCTGCTGTATGGTGCTTTTTGCAGCCGAAATTTAACCGTTTTACTTGCCGGCCGCATGGGATAACTTATTGGATAAGCCGGAACCGAAGAACGGCCGTCCCGTGTCCTCTATCCTTACAGCGTATTGGTAAAGCTATGCCGGCCTCTGCCCACCGTGCAGGTATGCTGTCCAAGCGTAATGACCGCCCTGTTGGGTACCTCAAACTCATAGGTCACGGTATCTCCCGTAATCTCCCATTTTGAGAACAGCCGGCCGTATTTTGTCTCAATACTGGCCTGTGCCTGTCCCAACCGTCTGTCCGGTAACGGCTTTAGCATTACATTTTCAAAACCGGGGGCGGCTTCATCGGTCTGTATCCCGCATACCGCGCCGTACATCCAATCCGCCACAGCGCCATAGGCGTAATGGTTAAAGGAATTCATATCGGCCCGCCAAAAGCTGCCGTCCTCCCTGATCCCATCCCAATGCTCCCAAACGGTAGTCGCCCCTTTGTTTACCGCATACAGCCAGGACGGGAATTCCTCCTGAAGCAGCAGGCTGTACGCCGTCTCCGCATAGCCGTTCTGCGAGAGGGCGTGCAGCAGGTACGGCGTCCCTACGAAGCCGGTTGTCAGCCTGTTCCCGTTATCTGTAATCAGCCTGGCAAGATTTTCGGCAATATCCCTTTTGTATTCCCCGCACAGGTCAAAATACAGCGCCAGGGAGTGCGCGGTCTGGGTGTTGGAAACCAACCGGCCGTCCTTGATAAAGTTCTCGCGAAAGGCCGCCGCAACCTGCTCATACAGCGTTTCATACGCCGCCATCGTTTTCCCCAGCACCTGTCCGGCCTTCACCAGCAGCTTCGTGGAATGGGCAAAATAGGCCGTCGCGATCAGATCCTTACGGGTTTCGGCCTTTTCCAGGCTCAGGTGGTCACCGTATTGGTGGCCGGTATTCCACAGGAATTCATCGCCGCCCTGTGCGTGGATATAGTCCACCCATTTTTTCATACAGGCAAACTGGTCAGCCAATATCCCCTTATCGCCATAGGTCAAATACATCTGCCACGGGCAAATGACCGCCGCATCGCCCCAGGCCGAGGAGGAGGCCTCGTTGTGTCCCAGCACATTGGGGATAACCGCCGGAATGCCGCCGTCGTCAAACTGCTCCAGCGCCATATCGGTCAGCCATTTGGCAAAAAAGTGCCGCACATCATAGTTATAAGACGCCGCGCGCGCAAACACCTGCGCGTCGCCCGTCCATCCCAGCCGTTCATCCCGCTGGGGGCAGTCGGTGGGTACATCCAGAAAATTGTCCCTTTGTCCCCACACAATATTGCTGAACAATTGGTTCACCTTCGCGTTTGCGCAGGAAAAATACCCGGTCCGCTTCATGTCCGAATGGACAACGATCGCTTTAAAATCATCCGGATCGACCGGATCCGTCCAACGATCCAGCCGTACATAACGGAATCCCTGGAAGGTAAAATGCGGCTTGTATTCGGCAGGTTCCCCGTTTGCCACATAGGTTATTTTCTGTCTTGCCGTGCGCAGGTTCTCGGTATAAAAGCAGCCGTTGGCGTCCAGCGTCTCGGCATGGGACAGTTCCAGCACGGTTCCCTTCGGGGCTTTTGTCTTAAAGGCCACATAGCCTGTCAAATTCTGTCCGAAATCGATCACCGTTTCCCCTTTCGGGGTGGTCAGCAACTCCTTTGGCTGGATTTCTTCGATCTCGCAAACTTCATCCCCCTGCTGCGGAACCAGGATATCCTTCGGATAATCGCACACAACAGCAGGCAGCCATACGGTTGGCACAAGGTTCGCGTCATAGGTCTCGCCGTGATAAATTTCAGAAAACAAAATAGGGGATTTTGCGGTCAAAAAGCTTTCGTCGCTGTATATCGTTTCCTCCGTACCATCTGCAAAAACGGTATGTAAGGCGCAGATGATCGCCGGCACGGGATAGGGATAGGGTTCAACAAGCGACGGATTCCATCCAAGCTCGCCGAAGCACCAGCCCTTGCCAAGCGTGATTTCCAGCGTATTCTCGCACTCCATCAAATCGGTCACAGCATATTCCTGAAACTGTACCCGGCTGCCATAAGCAGTCCAGCCCGGCGCCAGAACAAACGAGCCGACGCGCCGGCCGTTCAGTTTGGCCTCGTACACGCCCAGCGCCGAAATGTACAGCCTGCTGTCCTTTACTTTTTTCGACACCGGAAAGGCTTTCTGAAAGACAGGGCAGGCCTCGCCCAAACTTATCGGGGATCTTATCCAATTCGCGTGTTTAATCACAATAGCCTCTCCTCAACTTATACATTTGATAAACCAGACTGAGCAATACTTTTTACAAAAAAGCGCTGGCAAACCGCAAACAAGCAAAACAGGGGGATAATCATGAATAAGACCCCTGCACATCGTGCATAAAAGGTAGCCGTGGCATGGGTACCGGTTCCGACCCTAACGGCAATATCTGTCCATACATTCGCAAACACCTTTGTATCCATAAGATAAAGCGAAGTGTAATGGGTATCCGACCACTGCCAACAGAACGAAAACAGGAATACCGTTATCATAATAACCCGTGCATTCGGCAGCATGACGCGGGAAAATGTCGTCCAAACACCAGCCCCGTCAATAAGGGCCGCCTCCTCTATGCTGTTGGGAATGGACATAAAATTATCGCGCATTAAATAAATATACAGCCCCTGCTTCAGTCCCAGGCAGGTAAGAGCCAAAATATAAAGCGGTATAAAGGTATCGACAAGATGCATGTTGGAAAAGCTCTGATACTGCGCAATGCTGATGGTTTGTATAGGCACCAGCATCAGTATGATTACAAAGGCAAACAGCACGTTTCTCCCTGCAAAACGAAACCGCGCAAAGCCGTAGCCTACAAGAGTACAGGAGGCCGTTTGAAGCACAGCGACTGTAAAGGATAAAAGGACGGTATTTATGAAAGACGAAGGCAAGCTAATACAGCTTAAGGCGTGTTTCCAATAATACAGAGACGGGCTGCTTGGAATGGATTGAACCGTATTGTCAAATACATCATTCGGGGACATAAACGAAAACAGAAGCTTTCCGATTAACGGCTTACATATAATAAAACCCAACCCAAATATGATCACAAACCGGACAAGCTTAAAAAGCAGGTTTGGTATAAGCCTTTTCGGATCAAGCCGAAATTGTCCGCCTGTCGCATACGAAGTTATTTTCATTGAGCAATTCCCCTAACCATATAACTATTCCGGCCTCACAACGATTTTTTTTACAATCAAAAGCGCCAGTACGATTATCACGCCAAGGCAGAGCAAATAAAAAACGCTCATGGCTCCGGCCAAGGAATACTGGCTTTGGGCAAAGGCCAGTATGTCAATGTATTTAAACACTTGGCTTTTCATTGTCCTGTCCGCTATCGAATAGATCAGGTTCATCACAATGATGGGGCTGATCATCGGGAATGTGATCTTCCAGAACAATTCCCATTTGCTGCAGCCTTCAATCTCGGCCGCCTCATACAAGGACGGCGAAATATTTTGCAGACCCGCTAAAAATATAAAGATTTGCAGCCCGCTGGAACTGGTTATATTATAAATTCCGGCTATCGCATTGGAAATAACCTTGATAAGCGGTTCCGGAAAATACAGCGCCGAAAGCATTCCGGTAATCTCCGTCAGATTGGAGAGGTCTGCCGCTGCGCCGGCGTCAATGCCGCTTCCCAGCACAGCCATGGCGTTGTCTCCATCAATCACACTCATAAAACCGGTGGCCATAATAACTGGGTAGAAAAATACCAATCTGGCCAGCCATCTGCCGGCAAATTGTTGATTTAACAGCGTTGCAATAAACAGGCTGTATATCAAAATTACCGGAATATCGCTCAGCAAGCCTAAAAGGTCTTCAATCAGCATACGGGTAAACTGCGGATCTACCGTCAAAGCATCCTTGTAAAATGCAAAACCCTTTAAATTCAGTACAGCCCCCGTTGCAGGTTCAATCTCACTGATCGAATACATAAATGTCTGAACGATATTCGGGATGAAAATAACCGCTAAGCCTATCAGAAAAGGGGAAACAAACAGATACCCAAAGCGCGCCTTTTTTGCTGCCACCGTATTTTTTATCTTCTTTCCATTTTGCAAATTGCGCATATCCATCGCCATGCGATACAAAATCCGGCAGACCGACGCCCTGTGGCCATCTGCACGCTTGATTAAAGTATCGTTCCTTTCCGTATATTTTCTCACGACGTTCCCTTAAGAGAACGTCGCAAAGCTCTTGGCCGGAACATGGGTGCTGTTGATCACGGCCGCCTCGTTCCCATAATTGACATACACCGTATATCCTCCCTCATAGGTCGTACAAAATAGGGTCTCGGACAGCTTTTCATGCGCTATCATTATCCTGTTCAGCGTTGCACGGCGGAGCGCGTCGGTATCTCTCAAATGCTGTACAAAGGCGTCCATCTGTGTCTTATCACTTACAGAGAACAGCTTCGCCTGCCATTCGGTATAGTTCAGCAGAGAATCCTCCCTTGTTATAAAGACCGCATAGGGCGCTGCGCCATACTCTACCGAACGCAAATAGGATTCCCGGCTGTTCTTAGCCAGATTTTCGGCGCCTCCCGCATAAGGGATACTGCCATGCACCACCATTTGAAAAAACGGGATGGTTTCATCCTCTGACAGCAGCTGCGAGTTATAAAGCGGTGCATTCAGCAGCCCGGATGCATAAGGGAGGATATAAGCGTTTCCATAATCAAACATCATAGCGGCACTGTCCTTTACCCCGTCCAATGCGCCGCTCAATAATTTTCTGCTTTCTGTGCGATCAATACTCCGCTGGGGTGAATAATCTCCCCCCAAATATAATCCGGACAAGCCATATGAAAGGCCCGGCAAAGGCGTATCGCCAAATGACTTTTTCAGGCTTTGCAAAAAAGTGGCCGTATAATCGGAGAAACGCGCAGGTGAAATCAAATTCCCCGCATTCCCGTCCCTTGCCCCTTGGCCGGTTACAAAATCCGTTTCCTCCAACTGAGCCAGCTTTCGGTTGATTTTTCTGGCAGTATCTCTTGACGGTTTAAATCCATTGCCAGTGTCATAAGCGAACTGTAAATCCGCATCCAGATACAGCCCGCCGCCGCTTTCACGAAGTATTTCGGAAAGCCTTTTCAGCTCCGCAGCCGTTCCGACCTTGCGGTCGATATCAAACACCGTATAGGCGCTGTTATTCATCCCAGAGGGACCGTATCCGCGCAAACGCACCGTGATACCGCGGATTCCCTCTTTCCGCAGTTGATCGACAGAGGAGATGATCTCAGAAACTGTGGAAAGGACGGTTTTCTTCGTATAAGGAATCCCGAGTACAGAAGCATCTTCTGTTATCATACAAAGATAATCCAAATAGACCGGCGGCTCTGCCGGCGGCTGTACCGCCATCCCTTTTGTCTCCTGTAAATATTCCCTGTAAAGCTGCGCCATGTCCGTATAGCTGGCTTTACCGGTATCCAGCAGGCAGTACCGCACGCGCGGCGAACTGGCAATACGCTTATTGGCAAACAGATTGTACTGTTCTATCCCCGCATCACTAAAGCTGCCGCTGGTGTCAACGCTTCTTAAAACAAAGGATGTATAGATGTGATTCAGCGGTGTAACATCACCGGATGAGTAGGCTTTCAGCACAGCCGTTTCCGCCGCATCCTCGACAATTGTAAAGAGGCCGCCTGCTTTCCGCTGTATACCGTAAACAGGCAATACCAGCGGCTTCCCCATACCGGAGGCTGTCGCCTGATTGGTGGCTATATCGTCCCCATAAAACGGCTTGGAGAACTCTATGTTGTTTTTGTCCTTTAAATGGATCATGGCTCCCGCTCCATCGGGAATTACAAAGGCGCTGTCGGTTCCGTCGGCAAAGGCTGCAAAATATTCCAGCAGATCGACAGAATGCAGCTTAAATTTATCAGAGGCCTCCTCTATCCGATCCGAGAGAATGGATGCAGTAAAGCCGTCCTGGGTCAGCCGGTACTCCACCGGTATCAGGAACCCGGCCGAGGTATCGGATTTTATATTCTCCAGCTTTAGCGATGCCAGCATGGCCGCATATTCTTCTTGCGTATAACCAACCTGTTGCAGATCAAAAATAAGATCTTCTTTATCCGTGTCAGACAGTACATCACTTAAAATATACAGCGATCTTTCAGCCAGCACAGGATACTGCTTCAGCTTTTCCGCATAGTCCTCCGGTTTATCTTCAGCCGAATACAGAACATACGCCCGTTCCATACGCCTCCTTAAGGCATTGCTTGTAAAACGGTTCAAAATCTCTTCAAAGGTTTCTTCGGAAAATAACGCCGGCAGCAACTGACCGGCCACTCCCATGCTGTAATAGACACGGATGGCGTTCCCGTCCGTTTTTACGGTAAAACTCATATTTTGGACGCTGTCTGTATCCGAATACATATATAGCTCATTCGTTTGTTCTGCGTAATAACAGACTGTGATTTCCGACAGCAGACGGGAGGAGGTCTCCTCTGATATAATATCCGGCAAAGCAGCGGGCACCGAGTCATAGATCTGCCCGCTTTTTTTGTTTTTTACCGTAAAGTGGGTCGTTTCTGCATCCAACTCGAGATAGACGCTACCGTTTTCCAGCACAGCGATACCGCTCTCAACCAGATCCCATGTATCATCGTCTTCTGAAGGATTCACAGCCATAGGCGTATAGCTGTCGCTTTTGTGTGCACAGCCTCCGAACAGCAAGGATATCGCGCATAAAACGGCCATCACTTTCTTTGTTTTCATTTGTATCCTCCGATTTGAACACTAAAATTTGGAATACGAGCGGAAAGTGATCTCTGTATAAGAATTGTAGATAAACAGATATACCTCCTGAATAATGTGTATCAGCAAAAGCAGGATAAAGATGATCAGGCAAATCCCCACAAGAATGAGCAGCACAGACAGCACAGACTTTGACAGGGAATAATCGTGAGTGACCATCAGCCCCAAAAACAGAAGTGCAAAAACCCATATCATGATCACGGTGTCTGCAAACTGATAAAAAACAAACTCATCTGCCGTTAAAAAGTGTGACGCCAGAAACATCGGTATGCTCAGCAGGACATACGGTTTCAGCGCGTAGCAGGTCGCTATCACAATATCCTTTAGAGTACCCTTGCCGTCCATCAGTGTCGTGATGCACCAGTTGGCGATGACCCAAAAGCATAACGGCAGAAAAATCAGGGCAACGCCATATAAACACATTGACCTCTGAGGCTGTGGTGCCTGTTGTAATATATCCGCTGTATTGCAGGCGGATGGCATAGAACAGAAAGAACAGCACGGCTATCAGCAGGGCGGACTTCATATTTCCGCGCTTCTCTCTCTTTAAATCCCAAAAGCCGTCAAACGGGTGAAACATAACATGGGTGCCGTAACGGTAGCCCTTTCCAGTCTCTGTATTTTGCAGTTTTGTGAGAAAAGAAACACGCCGAAGCAGCTTGACTGCGACCGCCAGCACGGCTCCCAGTGCGCCAATCACCAATATGACCCATATAAAATTGTTGCGGACAAAATCAGAGCGCCATTTCCCGAACGCATCCGCATACAGCCCATACTCCCGCACAGACAAAAGACGGTTCATGGCCTGCCCATATTCGCCGTTTTGCAGATCGATCTGTGCAAGCCCTGTCACAGCAGGCACATAGCCGGAGGCCGCCAGTCCAACCTGGTTCCAAAAAGCAGCGGCTTCCTCGTATCGTCCCTCGCCGTACGCCTGGACAGCCTCCCGTATCTCCGCCCCAAAATCTGTTTCCCGGAACACGGTAACCGTTCCACGGCTGCGGTCGACGGCTAAAAGCCGATGCCGGTTATATTGTGTGTCCTTCATAAACTCTATGGCATGAATATTGCTGAACGTTCCTTTCTGCACGCCATTTTTTCCGAACGCATAAAGCATCTGTCCTTCTTCGGTATAGCAATATATACGGCCCTGCTTGGAGTCGGCTGTATAGTGCAATCCGCTGTCCGGCTCTCCCAGCGCAATATCCGAAAAGCACGGCGCATAATCCTTCTCATTCCGATACCTTTCGTCGGCAAAATACCCCCTGTTTTTCCGAATATTTTCTCCGCTGCTGTTCAGCTTCCCCACTGGCACCATGCTTGATGTCTGTGAGGTAACATACAAAAAACCGTCTGCATCCCTGACAACAGAATCGTACTCGGTCGGCACAAAGCTTTGTAACCGCTCCCTTTGTTCCTTTGTATAAAAATGGCGCCACATCCTTTCAATCAGGCTGAACTCCACCCGCGGGGCGCCCATGAAGCCGATGAACCTTCCCGTCTCATCCAACCAAACAATTCCCTGGTTGATTCCTTTGGCTATCACATAGATACCGCCGGAATTATCAAGCGTCAGCCGCGTTGGCTCAAAAGCGACCTCCGTATCCAGCATCGGAATGTCCGGCGCCTCAACCATTCTCTGCGGCACAAAATCTCCCGCAGCATCAAAAACAACGATCCGGTTGTTTCCAGTATCCGAAACATACAGCGTTTTGCCGTCGGAATATACCCCCTGCGGCTTGTTCAGCGACTCTGTCCTTCCTTCAAAGGCAAAATCCGATATCTCGGTTACCCGTTCAAATCCTGTATCCGTCACAACAATACGGTTGTTTTGAGTATCGCATAAATAGAGCCTGTCAGCACCGTCATAAAATATATCCGAAAGCTCTTTGAATTCAATCCCGGTAATATCGGCGCCGGATAATACCCGTTCTACCTCAAAGGCCGACGGTATAATAACCGGTTCCGATCGATTATTGTAAATATACGTTGGAAAAACCGCGTCCTCGGGGCAGTTCGCGGCATGAGGGTGTATTGTCAGGCAGGACAGGCAAATCCATGTGCAAAGCACAGAAATTAAAAATTTTTTCAATACTTCACACCTCAATCTTTCATGCCGGAGGATGACATCGTCTCCACAATATTATTTTGACTCAATATAAAAATGACAACGGGAACGATCAGCAAAAACAAGGATACCGCCGCTCCCACACCTGCACGGGCAATTCCACCCGTCATAATCTGCCCCAATGCATAAGGAAGCGTTTTCAGCTCGTCTTTATATATATAGTTATTCGCGCCCGTTGCCCATAAGCTCTGAACCGACAGCATCAGAAGCGTGAGCCATGCCCCCTTTACATTCGGCATAACAATCTTCCAAAAGGTGGTCCACTGGCCAGCCCCATCTATTCGCGCCGCTTCAATCAAAGAATCCGGCAGCTGTTCCATAAACTGCTTCATCAGATACAGCCCCAGCGATGAACCGAACGCCGGCACGATGAGCGAAAAATAGGTGTCTATCCAGCCCAGTGACGACATAATTACATAATTCGGTATCACGACGGCAGTGGAACTGTACATCAGGGACCATACAATAACCTGAAAGATGACCTTTCGTCCCGGGAATCTCTTCTTTGCCAGCGGATATGCGCACATGGAGGACAGGATAATGTGCCCTGCTGATCCCACCGCTGTAATAAAGACCGAGTTGAATATAAAACGCAGAAATGGTACATAGGAGGATGACAGCACATTAAACATGTCACGGAAATTTTTCAGCGTGGGATTGTGCGGTATCAGCTGCGGTGGAAATACCAGCAGTTCATCATGCGGTTTGAAAGCATTGGATATGATCAGAACCATTGGCAGCGCCATAACGGCTGCACCGGCAAACAAAAAGAGAAGCAGAAACATCGTTCCTAATACCAAAATCACGGCTTGCCAGACGAACTACCTCCGGCACGTTTGCCGTATTCATCTTGACGGTAGCTGCTTCCTGCATCATCCCGACAACACGACTGAAATTCGCTTCATCAACCGCCGCACGGACGGTATCCTGAATTTTCAGCATAAACGCATGGTCGTCTGCCGCCAGCGTTTCAGCGGAATATAGCAAAAAGTTTTCATCCGCCGAATTGATGCGGCCTACATGATTACGCCTGGTTGCGGCGTCGTTTACCACCATGCCGTTTTTGCACACCAGCCGGTAAACCAAAGGCTGGATATTAACCGATCCAAGCCCTACCTCGCTGTTGCTGATGATGACGCCGGCCTGCACAATATCGCCAGGCACAACTTCCTGCTGAAGCCGCGGATTTACTACCTTGATATACATCCTGTCTTCTGTAATCTGACAGCTTTCAAACCGTGCGTCCGGTATTTCACCGATAATCGGCAAAACCGCCTCGGCTATCTGCAAATGGTCCAGGCGCAGATAGCGGTTGCTGAGGAAGGCCCGCGCCTTGCCGTCTAGCACCCGCAGCATCCGCTGGGAATCGGAACGCTCAAACCAGCTGTTGACATTAACGGTCAACAGCTCGGGGTTTTCCTCCCGCATCTTCTCGTAATATTTCACGGGGATGGACAAATGCGTACCGATCTGCCGATGCGCGTTTGGCCCGATGTCCAAGGGCTCAATACGGTCGGAAGCATTCTCATCCAGTACACGAAGGACAACATCTGAGCCAAAGTTCTCCATCTGCAAGCGCCGGGTGCTGACGATATAATCCTCCTTGGATTCTTTCTGGCGCAGAATTTCCGCTGCCAGCTCCTGGATTGTCAACCCGGATTTCATTCTTCGTCACTCCTTTCTTTCTGATTTGGTTTTCACCAGGACAGCACCATGCCGTTTTCCGTGATATCAGCCGCCATTCCTTCGCGCTCAAAAACCTTTACAAGCCTGGGCCAGTAGGTTTTCTCCGGCACATTCTCAAACGCCGGCCGGGTGATCTCAGAATCCGCCTGCTGTATGGTGATTTCTCCGTTCTCCCGAATTGTCAGACTGTGATGGCCGCGGGAATGCAGATCAGCAATCAGGCTCTCCAGTACGCTGCGCCCCTGCTTCTCATACCAAATCTGGGGATCCACCGGGGTCTGCGGCTGGGGGATGGATTTCTTTTCTCCTGGAGCCTGCTGTACTTCGGCCATCGGCACGATTTTCAGCAGTGAGCAGCTAATATCGGCCTTTTGGTCAAAACTGACGTCGGCATAGTTAAAATCCGGTACGCCGTACAGCTGAATCCTGCCCGTACCGCCTTTAGCGACAATTTTCTCCGGAAATTCCTCCAGCCACTGCCAGGTAGCCTCCGGATAGGCCGATTGTAAATAGGCGGAAATACGGAAGTTCACATGGCGGAGCAGGACAAGGCCCACCGGATCGGAAATGTCCGGTATGGACAATTCTTTCTTAGGAGACTGCTGTTCGCTCTTTTTACGCAGTTTCCGGGCCTCATGGCGATATTTCTTCGCTTTGAGATAGGGAAGCAGAAATTTTACTGCCGCCCATACTGCCCATGCCGCAAAAGCAACACCCAGCAGCCAGATTTGCGCATTTCCCCGGATAAAGGCCATAACCGCCAGCACGGCTACAATCAGTACCGACACGCCCGACCACAGGCTTGTTTTCTTATTCATTCGTTTCATCCTTTCTGAGACTTTTTCTCTAAAAACAAAAAAAGAGGAACCATATGCGTTCCTTTCTGAAACACATACGGTTCCTCTTGCGCCGAACTCAGTCCGGCAAGGCTTCTCTTTCCCCATCAATCACCGGCAAAATTTCTGACGGTGATTCAGAGGATTTACTGTCCAAGGCTTTTGTTCCCGCCTTGTCTGTTCCGACCGGGACAAATCCCCAGTTATCAAGCAATACTTTCAGTCGCTTATCCGTAGTAACGCCGTCTCTCCTGGTGTATACCTCCAGTTCCAAAGAGCCGGATACCCAGATAAGGCTGCCTTTCTTTACACGGGCGCGGACGAGCCTTTCAGCATCGTCTCCCATCGCACAGATTTGAAGGTATTGCGTCCTGCGGTGCTCCTTGCTGCCGACATTCTCAGCAATGTCAAAGCGCACATACGGATTTCTGTTGATACTGGTCTTCAGTTCCAAATCAGCGGTTACCCGGCCGATTACATAGGTCTGTGCCATTTCGCTCCTTTCTGCCTTTCGGCTAAAATATCTATATACAAAAAAGCGCCGGCACACAGTTTCCACCCATAAGGGCAAAACCGTACTGTCGGCACTTTGAATACAAACTTGACAAACGTGTGCAATGTGAGAAACTTCCCACGATACAAGCAACTTATGCCTGCAAATCCTAACGGATCACGCACAAAAAATCAATTGCAATGGTATTGTAACACTATATCTTGCGTTTGTCAAGAGCGTATAATCAATATATAGATATTTGCTTGTGATAAATCCCTATACATCCTTATACAAATACTCGATTGTGTCTTTCCACTGTGCAGCAGAAAAATCTTTTGGATTCAACTGATGCAGTAGGGCTCGCGCTTTTCGATTCTCGTGTTCTTTCAGCCGCATATCCGACAGGTATTCACACCCGACTAACCTATGCAGTATATCCAAAGGCGATTCTCTCATGGACACAGTTTATCCTCCTATATAGAAATCCTCCTCACGGCGTTCAATAGCCATAAGGAGGATTTTATTTAAGCTGCCATGCAACTATTCCCTAATAGTTGCATGGCTCCACGCTTGATTTTGGTTTAGTTGATCTTGCAAACAATGCAGTTGATACCGCGCTTCATCCAGCGAAATCCGGTCGTCTGGAATAAAGACATATTGATTCTGCATCGCTGCATAAGCCTTCGTAATGCGCGTATTCGCACATGCTTTGTCGAAAAAGATAAAGTCTTTGGGAAGAACGCCGGGGATACCGTCCAAGCGGTTCTGTTCCTCGGTCAGCCGGATTGTCAGCAGCTTTGCCAACTGCTCTTTATCCTGGAGCAATGAAACGATACGCGGTTCGCTTGCGATAACCGCCAAATCATAGATATGTTTTGACGCTTCAAAGGCACGGTGTTCCTTTTCCGCGTTTCTGGTGTAGGCTTCCGCTGCAAACAGCTTATCTATGAAAATCCGTTCGATTGTCATAGTGAGAATTTCAAAGGGGCGGACATCGAACTGTTGAAGCAAAATAAGCTGCTGGTCTGGCCCCGCCTGTTCGTAAATCAGCGGGGCAATTACCACAGGCTCATACGGTTCACTGATGGTAAAGGACGTGGACTCAACTTTTACTTTTCCGAACCGCTGCAAAACGTCGTTAGAATCGTATTCCACAACCGGGAGATAACGGTAGTAGGAAATTACCTCCGAGCGGTTGGTGCGGCCTTCATTGGGATTGCGCTCCATACAGGTGTATTTTTTGGTCGCCCGCTCCAGGCGCTTGTCTCCCTGTGTGCGGCTGCACTCCCGGACATCGACGGATAAATCGACGTCTTCTGAAAAACGCCGGACACTGTGCAGCGCCTTATACAGAGC
>CDZV01033921.1_pt1 | contig 25970 bp, 23 predicted proteins | sample 554851 | NCBI WGS metagenome assembly CDZV01 (sample SAMEA3182090, study PRJEB8094) | gut metagenome | biome: human; feature: gut; material: Stool; isolation source: human stools | place: Canada | collected 2013-03-12
CCTGTCATTTCGGTTTTGATAAACCTGCCCCACCTGCGGAACAAAGTAACTGCCTTTCATGCTGAAACATCTCCTTTGCTGATAAAGAAGGGGGAGGACCGCACCCGCAGCCCTCTCCCTTGTTATTTTTTGACCTGTTTTCTTTTAAGCCACACCAGCCATATTGAAAAACTCATTCGACGTCAGCACCCGAATGCCCAGTTCCTGTGCCTTGGACAGTTTGCTGCCGGCCTTCTCCCCGCAGACCAGATAATCGGTCTTGCGGCTCACCGAACTGCCGGCCACAGCGCCCAGAGAGGCGATCAGGCTGTTCATCTCATCGCGGGTATAGGGCTCTACTTTGCCTGTCACCACAATGGTCTTCCCGGCAAATGGGGTGTCCTGGTTGACTGTCTGATTGTCGGCCACAGCCGGCTTCTGGATGTTCATCATCATCTGTAATTCCTCCCAAATACAAAAATTTTCTTCATTGCAGAACCATTCGTGGATGTTGTTGTGCAGCGTATCACCAAAGTCAGGAAGCTGTCGGAAATCGTACCACGCATAAACCGCGTCCCGGAATTCGTCAAGACTGCCATGGAACTCCTGGCAGAGAACGCCACTGGCTGTGTTGCCGATCATGGGAATGTCCATGGCAATCACATACCGCTCAAAAGTGGTGTTGCGGCTTTCTTGGATGGCAGCCCACAGGCGCTGCCAGGACTTTTCGCCGAACCCCTCCATACGAATGAGTTCGTCCTTGTGCTGGTCCAGACTGTAAATGTCCATACAGCTGTGAATCCAGCCACGGCCGATCAGCTTTTCCAGCGTTGCTTCGGACAGTCCCTCGATATTCATTGCCTTTTTGCTGACAAAATGGACAAACTGCTTGAGTTTCCGCGTCTCACAGGCGGCATTGTCGCAGAACAAGGTCTTAATAATCCGCTCCTTGCCATTTTCGTCCCGTCCCTTGGTTTCGTGGATGCGGGTGGGCTGTCTGCAGCAGGGGCACTGGTGCGGAAATACTTCGTCCAGACTGAAACCGCCTCGGTCGACGTTTTCTTCCACATGCGGAATGATCATATTCCGCTTGCTGACCAGAATGCGGTTGCCCGGCATCAGCTCCAGATCCTCAATAAAGGACAGATTGTGAAGGCTGGCCCGCGACACCTCACACCCCTCGATTTCTACCGGGGCAAAGATAGCCACCGGTGCAATCTCTCCAGTCCGTCCCGGCGTCCACTCAATGGAACGAAGCGTTGTTTTTAAAAGCTCGTCCTCAAACTTGAATGCCAGACCATCTTTGTAATGATGCCCTGTGCGTCCGCGGCTTTTGGAAAAGGCAATGTCATTGTAGGTTATAACAATACCGTCGATAGGGATATCGCTGTCTTTCGCATACTGCTGCAGCTGCTTGATGCCATCCTCGGTCTCTTCCTGCGTCAACGCCCGCTTGGTCACCAGGTATTTGCAGGGATTGAAGCCTAATTGCTGAAGCTCCTTGAGGCGTTCTGACTTTCGGGACAGGTCATCAAAGCCCACCAAAACATTGAACGGCATAAAGGTCACACATCGTCCCATGCACTCGCCGGCATCCCGCAGGCGCACCGATCCGGCCGCTAAATTGCGGCCATTCTTGTAGGTTTCACCGTTTTCGTCCACTATCGAAGTGTTCAGTCGCTCAAAATCACTGGGACGGATGAACGCCTCCCCAGTGATCACCAGGCGCCCTTGATACCGGATGTGGGCCGGAATGCCGCCGATAGCTCTGGTGTTGTGGGTGACGATCTCACCCACATCGCCGTCCCCCCGCGTAGCAGCCTCCATCAGTGTACCGCCCTCATAGGTCAGCTTGATGGTAAGACCGTCTAGTTTGAGCATGAACATCACCTGATGCTCGCCCATAAACCGGCACAGATCCAGACTGCTTTTTACTTTATCCAAAGACAGGAGCGGAATCTCATGGGTGGCTTTCTCCAGCTTGCCCACCACGGGATAGCCCACGGTGGTCGTGGGTGAATTCGCCATCTGAACGCCCGTTTCTTTTTCCAGGCTCTGAAGCTCGTCAAAGAGCCGGTCATAGACCTCATCGCTGACACTGGGCTTGTTATGGTTATAGTATTCGTTGCGGTATCGGTTGAGCCGGTCCGTCAGCTCCCGCTGCTTCCTCAAAATAGTTTGATCCATTATACTGCCTCCTTGTCCAGAACACGGAACGCCATGATCAGCGTTTCCTCCGTCTTTGTTTGATTCATGTATGAGCTGCATAATTCTTTCGCACATTGGCGGGGCGGTAATATCCATCCAGTTCGCACTCCGTACCCTGCTCAATACGCCTTTCGTCCCTGGCAAGATGTTGCCGAAATGAACGCAGGGTGTGCAGGCGCACCGCCAGCAAATCATTTTCCCGGCATAACAGGTCAGCACAATCCGCATAGCGGCGCGGTTCTTCTTTGAGCACGAAACCATAGGTCATGTACAGGCGGCATTCGCGCTCCTACTCCCGCTCAATATACTTCACATATCCCTCTGCGCTTTTTCTCCCCTGCGTCAGATAAAGGTATCCCATCTGCTGGCGCTGCTCGTCCGACAGAGGTATCTCCATTTTTCCTACCCCGGCAGCCCCTTATGGATGTGAAAACTCTCCGGGGCATAACGGTAGCCTTGGATGTAATGTTTAAACGGTGTTCTTCTCATAAATTCTCCTTGTAACAGCTGGCCGGACGCCTCAAAGGACGTCCGGCCATTGTTTTACTGTGTTATGCGGCTTCCATCAAGTCAGCTTGAAGCACCGTCAAAAGTGGCGTTCCAGCCAATTTCCCTGTTGGGATGGTGACCTGATTTTCCCGCAGCTCCTCAAATTCTTTCATACGCAGTATCTTGCTTACTTTCGCCAGTGCAAGATCTCCCGCTGTCAACCGTTTGGCAATGGATTTCTGCCACTTGCGCAGAAACCCAGACGCATCTTTAATGTCTTCCAACTGATTGTCGCCCAGTGTCCGCTTTTGGCGGATCGTCCCATTCGGCTCAACTTCCAGTGTGTAGTACGGCTTATCCACTTCTTCGGTCCGACGAAGGAACAAAACATAGCTTTCACGCCGTTCTATTCGCTCCCAGTAGCGTTCCACATTTCCAACACAGTGGGACAATACCATTCCTTCCGTCATAATCTCCTCGATTCGATTCGGTACAAGGATGGCATATTGGGGGTCCGCATACTCATATTTGGGCCGAATTTCCTCAAAGATTTCCTCGATGTGTGGATACTTTTTGAGAACATTTCCTGCTCGAACAGCCATACCTGCATCGTGATGGAAAAACTTCAGCAGTTCATCATGTCGTTTCTTCACATTTTTTACGCGGTAAACCGCTGGGCTGTCCATGTTCAATTTAAGGCGTGACGCCATAGCGAGATAATCGTCCCATGTGGTCAAAACCTGGTCGCATTCCATGCGCAATTCGCGCATTTGCCGGCGCAGATAGTTGCACACCTGGACTGGGCTCATTCTTCCACGCAAGAAATTCAAGTCTTTCGGCTCAACTTTCTGCTCACAGAACCATGTAATTATGTGGTTCGGGATCTCCCGGTCTACGGTTTTCTCATACCTCAGCCAGTTCAGGCAATCCCATCCACCCTGGCTCTGACGGAGCCGCTTCATCTCCTGCGCATTGATTCCCAAAGTCTTGGCGAGGCCAGCTCCGGGGAACATCCTGAGTTCCTCATATTCCGAAGCGTCTCGCATGAAATCTTTCACTAAACCGCCCAGGCCAGCTTTGACCAGTTGTTCCAAAATCGGCCTTGTGTTTAGTGTACGCAGGTAGTGTTCCGGATCAATCTTATGGAGCAGATGAATTGCCTCCCGAAGCCCGGAATATTTAAGTTCCTTGGCAAATAGGGTGGGGAGGGTTTTTCCGTAAATTGCCCCTTCCCAGCCCTGATGCCAATAATTGCGCCAATAGCTGTAGCTATAGACCCGGTTGGAAGGAATCCACCGGGTTTCCCGATTTCTGTAATCGTCCCAACAGTAGACCCGTCCTTTCCAGTTGTTTGGAGAATAAATTGCCCGCCTCCGCTCTGTGATGCTCATGGTACAATGACGGTATCCATCGGTTTTCGTATAAGATCTCGCGCCGGAAAACTGCCGGATCACAAACCCATCCCTACACCGCTGGATTAGATACATGAATGCGGTTTCCGTCCATACATTATAGCTGCTTTTCCCTATGGATTTATAGGTGACGGGCCTCCCGCAGCAAGGACATCTTCCGCTCTGATTGTGACGCGGCTTGCGGATAGGAACATCCTTCTCACAATAGGTGCAGTACCCTGTGTCCGCGCCTTTTCTGCTGTACTGATAGAAGATATAGTTCTCCGGGATGCCGACTTTTCTACACCACCGATCCCAGTCTTTGGGCTCAGCCGGCATCTGTGAAAGATCCGCATCCCACGGGTCTGTTTCACGCCGGTACCGCTGCGTGAGCTCGTCTTTTCGGACTTTTAGCTGGTAGTCCAGCAGGCCTTCATAGCCACCGCGTTGGCCGCCCAAATACTCCTTGATGTGCCGGTAGCTGGCTTTTCCGCTCCAAATTTCGGTGGAATTCAGAACATATCTCGGCCAGGGCAGACAGTCCAGCTTTGCAGTCAGCCATCGGTTCCCGACCCGGTCATAGGTAAGAAATTGCTCCTTTCCGGCATCCACAAATATCTCAAAGGCCGGTTCTTTTGTTCCCATGCGTAAATGTTCCGGGAGGAAAATAGAAACCTTCAAAATACCATTAAAAATACGGCTCCGGATATACCGACCGCGCTCATACCCCTGATATTCATAGCTGTACAACCCGTAATATCTTTTCCGCATCATCAGTTTATCCGCCATAGCCAAGCTCAAAATCTTTTTGGTTGCTCGCAAGGCCGGCAGGCCTAACAATTCTTTCTTTTTCATCAGCGTCCCAACCTCACTTCCCAATCCACGCTGTACCATGTGTCTGGTAGAATTTTTTTACCATCAACACGGCTAATCGCTATCTTTTCAATTTCATCCCCCTCTGGGGATTCCTTGGCAAAAGCCAGAATATCTCCCATCTTGCCGCGGGCAATCGGGTCCGTCCCGCGTACTACCGCATAGCCGCCGCAGGCCGTTGCACAGTTGCGCCTCACTTGACTTCTCCAAGGCAATTTCGGATGATCCGCCATGTAGGCAAGTCCATGCAGAATCAGCTGATCGATTTCCAGTTTCCGCAGGATCTTCAACTCCGTGCAGGCGATTTTAGAATCTACGTTGTCCTCGTCAATGTCGCCGCCGGCATCTACAATGTAATACTCCGACTGACGCACATCTCCATAATAAAACAGGCAATCCAGCGGATTTTCCGCACAGTGGAAACCATTTTGTGCGCAGTTGGCTTTCTCCGTCACATTCAGCCCCATTTTGAATTGGTAGTCTCGGCAAATCAGGCCAGGAAGAAATCCTTTATATGCAATCATGCTACACCCCCTCAGCCTGCTTTTGCCATGCCGAGATCCAGCAGGGACAACTGACCGTCACCAGCAGACTTTTTATCTGCGACAGGCTTCGGCTTGGGGTCCGCCTTTTTCTTTTCCTGCTTCTTCTTGGCGGCCTTGGCTACCTTGGAGGAAGACTTTCCGTAGTAGGGCTTCGGCACAAACTTTTCCTCCTGCTCCTGATCCTCCTTGGCGTCTGGATCACGGAAATAATCCTCTGCCCACTGGTAGCACAGATCGTCCGGAACATCACAGCCATACCCCTGACTGCCCGGGCCTGGCTGAATACCGCTTGCTTTGAGTTCGTCCTGAATGTAATCCCATGCCTTGCGGCTGATATATTGAAAGCAGTGGATCATTGACTTGCGCGGGTGCATGGTGAGGCGGGCAAAAGCGATATCCTCCAGGCACTTGGTCTGGATAAATTCCGCCACGCACTCCTTCATGTTGCGCCGGGTCAGCTTTTCTGTATCTGCGCTGACGCGCTGCATGGAGGCGTTCACCACCTCATCATCACTCATTGCCGCCAGACGGTCCAGCTGCTCCTGCTCGGCTTTTTTCTTTTCGGCCTGCCTGGCTTCCCATTCTGCCTTACGCTTGGCTTCAGCAGCCTCATGTTCCGCCCGGCGCTTATCTTCATCGACAACCATATTGGGCTCGGCAGGCGTCTCCGGCTCTTGGCCGGCATCATCCCCATCCGTGTCCTGCGTGTCTATGGAATCAGCTTCATCCTGTTCTTCCGTTCCGCTCGCCACTTCCTGCAAATCGCCATCCACATCGGCAGTGGATGCAGACACTGGTTCTACGGGCGTGGGCGTCGATGCCCCGTCAGACGGCGGTACCGGCAGTTCGTCAAAGGTTTCCTCATCCTCAAAGGGATTTTCCACCGGAAATCCTTCCGTGGTGGGCTTTTGCCCCTCCTGCATATTCAGCGACATTTCCGAAAAATATCCCATAGTGATCTCCTTTCTGTTGTTAAGCAAAAGGCATGGAGCAGGCCAACGCCCATTCCATGCCTCTGTTACACTGTGTCACAGCACATAAAGTAATGTGCTGTAGCTGTCAAAGCAATAGCACACCACATCGGGGTACTGCTTTGACCATTCCTTGATCTTATCCTGTACTGCCTGGGCCGCTTTGCTAGCCGGACCGTTCCACGGGGGGCGGTATCGTCACCGTGAAAAAGCCCCTTTCTACGCTGGATTGCACATCTGCGTCCAGATGAGCGCATCGTTCCAAAAACGCCAAAAGCTGGGCCGCCTTCGTCCCGTTCACGACAATCATCAAAACCTCTCCTACGCTTCTCTCATCATGCCTTTTTCGCAAGCATTGGTGAGAACTTTATTCGCTTAAACTGCTCTTGTCCATTTACATAGTAATAGTCCCGTCTGGCGCCGTGATCCAGCTCTACCACATCGGAAAGAGTCATCGGACGCCCACGGCAGCCTTCAGGCAGATGCTCCCAGCAGTCGGCAAACAGGCGCTTCAAAAGCGCGTCATCGGCTTGTCCAACCGGGCAGTAAATCTCACCGTTTCCCGCCACATAGTACAGCGCCGCAGGCGGCTGCTCATAGCCAGCATCTGCTAACGCTGCAATGTCCTTGAATGCAAATGGGATCGCTTTCTGTTCGTCCAGTTGGAGCTGATAGAGCACAAATCTCTGCTTTCTCCGCTGAGGTTCCAGCAGTCCAGCGAGGGCATTCCGGCCGCGGCGCAGAAAAATCTCATGTTCTTCTTGCGTCAGCCCCAGGTACTCCGTCAGACTGACATCCTGTTCAGCCCGATGCTGCCACTGCTCAGTGCAGTCCTCAATGTGGGCCAGCTCGCACAGGCCGCACAGATACTGCTCTTTGAAGCTCAGCTTTTCAATTTCTCTTTGCCGTTGGTTTTCGCGGCGCAGGGCCAGCTGCCAGTCATCGAATCCTTTGTAGTTGGGATTCCAGGTCAGCCGCCGGCAGTTCATGCCGTGCTTTCGAGCTGTCAAGTAAATCTTCGATGCTCCCGCCATGGTCATGTTATTGTTGTACTTGTCCATATCATGGGCTTCTATGATTTCTTCTGTGCCGTTCTGCGCCAGGATAGCAAACAACGCGTCCAGCGGACCGGTATTGTTAGCTCCGGCAATCGCGACGAAAGTACGCCCAGTCAGGCAGTGGGAGATGTCGGCCTTCAACAGCCCTTCGATCACATAGACCACACGGGCAGATGAATCGCCTACCAGATGTACCGGGCTGCCTGAACCTGCTCCATCTCTTTTTGAAGAGGATGAAAACCAGATATATTTGGCGCCTGTTTTTTCCGGTGGGTCATCTTTGTTCTTCAGTGGGACGTCCAGCATGATCTGAAATCCCTGTATCCTGCCATCAAAACCGATGGCGGGGATCAGTATGCCGGCTGTCTTTTTGTAAAACGCCATGGTCCAGTGTCCATTATCGTCCCGATAGAATCCAGGCACTCCCTGCACCTTGCAGCCCTGCTTGATCAGCCGGTCTGTTATAGAGCGGCACAGGAAAGGCGGCGGGGTGCTCTTAAAGCCCAGCGCGTCGATCTGCTCATTCGATAATCCGCGTTTCGGAGAACGCAAATGTTCCCGGTGCGCCGGCCGCAGAGAAAGCTGGGACAGCAGCAGGGACAGCGTTTGGTGGATCTCCGCTGGGCTGGCCTTATCTGACTGTGGTACCATTTCCCGCTCGGAAAAAGAATGAGCGGCAGCGGCCGTCCGGGTCCCCAAGGGTGGGGACCCGGTGCTGGCCGGCTGCTGATGAGCGCCATTCCCGGAGCGTGCGTGTTCCTCCTGGATATTGTCACACAGAGCTTCTGCGATCTCCCAGTAGGCATCAGAGGTAGTCGTATGGTTGAATTCAGCATACAGAGCCAACATCCCGCCATATTTCCCGCAATAGTTGCACCGCCAGACATTTTTTTGAAAATTAACATTCATCTTGCCCCGGCGGTCACCGCAAAACGGACAGTCCACATAAACACTGTTCGCTTGTTGGCGCCTAATGCGCAGATTCAGCAAATTGACAACTTCCATGATGCCAAAAGGAAATTCATCCGGGTATGAGCCCATCTGTCATTCCTCCCTTCATGCCCTCGCTGGGGTTCCATATCAACTGGCCTTCTGAAGTGAATCGAGGACCAGCTGAGCTGCGGCCCGCACGATGTTATCCTTGCTCTTGTTGCCGGGAGTCAGATAGAACCGCAGATTGACAGGCCTCTTCTTCGCCACCTCCGCGATGGTCATCCCCCGGCAGACGCCGCTGTCAACAACGACCTGCTGCGCCTGCTCCAGCGACATTGCCTTCAGGATCTCCTCCACAGGCGTGTCCTTGGTGTACGCAGCCGCCTCATGCACAGCTCCGTTTTCCGGGAGCTCCTGCGTTTCCTCGGCGGCAGACAGAGCCGATTCCGCTTGCTGGACCGGCAATTCGGTTCCCGGCGTGCTGACAGGCAGTTGATCCGCTTCACCAGCGGCGCCCGCATCGTCCGGTCTGTCCGCCATATCAGCAGGAAGCACATCAGCCTCCCGGCCAGTTTCTACCGGCAGCTGCTCCTTCATCGCCGTTTCTCCGGCACTCAATACTGCGGCATTGGGAGATACACCTGCGTGGACAGTCTCAGACGCCTTGTGCGGCGTCACAGTGCTGTCCGGCGGGTAATTCCCCTCCGGCGCGCCATCGGCCTTCTGAGCGCCTCTGACGGCCTTTTCCGGCGGTGCCGTCTTCACTGTGGGAGTAACAGGGGGCATACCAGCTTTGACTGCAGGCGCTGCTTCATTTTCCAGCTCCCCAGCTGCCTGTACATCAGCACTCACAAGCTGAATACCGAATCCGGCGTCCGAAAGGGCCTGGCTCAACGCCTCGTTTTGGGCGGCCTTCACAAAGTCCTTATTGTCCTGCTTAGTCTGCTGGACAACACTCATGCTGAACGGCTCCGCATCGCTGCGGTCCATGAATACCTTGGCCTCGAAAATCGCCATCTGGTCAGTGATCCGCATTGCCGTCACACGCATACGCCCATTGGGATGCGCCATACGGAACCAGAGTTTCTGGTAGGGCAGATCCAACTTCATGGAGTTGCCGGCGCGCCGGAGGAATTTGAGCGGGTCAAACCCCGGCACTTTGTTCAGCTCTGCGGCTGCGGGGATAGTTTCATACATCGTTTTGGCGTTGTTGCTGTCGGTCATCTTCACAATTCTCCTTCCTGTGTAATAAATAGGGGACGCCGGGCTTTTTTCTGCACCTTGCGCCACATTTTTAACCTGCGTGCTTCAATTCTTTTTCTATGGCTGCTGGAATAGGGATACCTGCCCGCCGGGCATACGCCTTATAGTACAGGCGGATGCGCTCACCCAGAAGCGTGTTGCGCTTGCCGATCTCATTGCGGTGGATCGCCATGAACAGCACCTGCTTTTGACCTATGAGTATCACGCGCTTTTTGGCACGGGTGATGCCGGTGTAGAGCAGATTCCGGTACAGCATGACGGTATGCGCCTTCAAAAGAGGCATGATGACCGTTTCATACTCGCTGCCCATCGCTTTGTGGATCGTGGTGGCATAGGCGAGGTCCAGATTGACCATATCCTCTATGCTGTACTCCATCTCCCGCCCTGCGCCAAAGTCAAGGCCGACATGAGCACCCTTCTCATCATTTCTGATATAGCGGATGAACCCCAGGTCGCCATTGGATACCTTGGCCGTGTTTTTTGTCTGCATGATGCGGTCGTTGACCCTGAACACTTTGACACCGACTTTGATTTCTTCCTCGGCGGAACGAAACGGGTTGACCACTTCGCGGATAGCTTCGTTGAGCTGTTCCGCCGATGCCGCGCCCTCCGAACGGAAAGGCGACAGAATCTGCACCCGGTCGATACCGCTTTCTTCGATCTCCCGACAATAGCGGGAGACGATTCTTTCAGCGGCCTCCGTCTGGTTATCGCTTGCCATGAAAATGAAATCCTGGCCGTAATACAGCTTGGTGTTGCCTTCATTGATAAATTTGGCATTGTAGGCGATCAAGCTGTCCTTGGACTGACGGAAGATCTGGTCCAACACCGTCACAGTGATAAGGCCGCAGTCGATCAGTTCACGGAACACATTTCCGGCGCCCACACTGGGGAGCTGATCCGGGTCGCCAACAAGGACAATTCGTGCCCCCTCCTTGATGCGGGAGAAAAATTTATTTGCCAGCCACATATCCACCATGGAAAACTCGTCCACGATGATCAGGTCGGCTGAAAGCGGTTCCTGAGTGTTGCTGCGTCTGACATCTTCTTCCTCACTGGCAAGGCCCAATCCGCTGTGCAGCGTCCGTGCTTTATCAACCCCGGTGCTTTCCGCCATTCGGCGGCTGGCACGCCCAGTCGGCGCCATCAGGACGATCTCACCATTGGGATACAGTCGGCGGTAGACCTCCAAAATCGTCTTCAGCACCGTCGTTTTACCGGTACCCGGAGAGCCTGTGATGATGGAAAGATTATGGCGGTAGGCCGCATGGACTGCCGCCTCCTGTTTAGAAGACAGCGCCAGCCCCATTTCCCGCTTGACCCGCTCCAAAATCTGTTCGATTCTCTCCGGAGTGGACGGCTCCACCACACGCATAGCGATTTGCCGGGCGGTCTCGTCCTCCTGCGCAAACACACGAGGCAGATAGATTTTCTCACTGACGGCAACTATCTCACCGTGCAGAATCATATTTTGAAGCACATCAATGACTTCCTGCTCATGGAGCCGAAGCGACGGGATGGGGATCTTTGCGTTCAGCACCCGGAGTGCCTCTTTGCGCAGGACCTCGCTGGTCAAAAACAAATGCCCCTTACTGCCTTTGCTGTCCTCCAGCGCCCAAAACAGCGCGCCCTTGATACGCATAGGGTCGTGCAGGTCGCCTCCATTTTTCTGGACGATGGCGTCTACCCTCAAAAAGCCGAAGCCGGATACCTGACAAAGCTCGAATGGACTCTTTTTCAAGATATCCACACTGGCCGGGCCAAAATACTGATAGATTTTCTGGGCTGTCTTTGGCGTGATCTTAAACGGGGAGAGCAGGGTCATCAAATCCTGCAGCATACGGCTCTCCGCATACGAGGTCTTAATATCCTCCAGCTTTCCCTCCGTAATGCCCTTGATTTCCAGCAGACGCTCCGGATGGTTTTGCAGGATGTCCAGCGTTTCCACACCAAACCGCGAAACGATCTGTGCGGCAGTCGCCGGCCCGATGCCTTTGATAAGTCCAGAGGCCAGATAACCTTCTACGCCGCCCTTGGTCCGCGGAACGATCTCATGCCACTGTTCCACCTGAAGCTGCATCCCGTACTTTCCTTTTTTCCATTCGCCATCCAGCTCCAGCTCTACCGCGTCCGTGCGGGGCAGCTCATAGCCAGTCGCCACAAACCGGATCAGGTGGTCCTTGTACCGGCGCGTAGACCGGGCTTCCTGGGGCACATCCTGATCTGCTGTCTTTACGCTGATGATACAGAACTTGTTTGCGGGATTGTGGTAGATCGTCCCATCATAAGTTCCTTTATGGATCAAATTTTTCCCTCCTTCTTATGCTGACTTGGTATCAATCTTCACATTGAAACGCCGGAACTCTGAAACAGTCACATACTGCTCATAAATATCCGGGTGATCTCGTTTCAGCCGCTGCAGATTGTTTTTATCAATTCCGGGTGTGTTTACCGGATTGTAAGTGACGATATAGTTCACTCCATCCTGCTGACACACCGCCATGCAGCTCTTTCCCATGTTTGCAACCAACGCAGCCTTCAGCCGCTTCATATCTTCCTCAATTTCTTTTCTGTCTGCCTCTGCACATTTTTTCAGCTCCTGGAGCTGCAAATAGCGCATCAGCTTGGCCGTCAGACTCAGATCAAATGTTACAGTGGGGGCGTCCCGGTCTGCGGGACCCGTATGCCGCCGCACGCTTTCGATCACCAAGTCGCCATCCTCGGTATAGGGCGGAGGTGTTCTGGTAAGGACATGGTTCTCCCAAAAATTCTGTTCCAGGAAAATCATCTCGTCCTCATAAGCAGCATCCCGCCGGATCTCCCGGATAATGGTCTCATCTTCGTTGTTGCCATACAGGCAGCAGAAAAAGCAGCGATCCACATCCATGACGGCCATGTAATGCCGCCCCTGAGATTCGTAGTAAACCGGAACAGTTTCTTCGCCATCCAGCCACCAGTTGTCTTTGGCGTTGTAGTTTGTGGTTTTGATCTCCAGGATAGCGGTGCTGCCATCCGGCAATTTTACGAAATAGTCCACATCAGCCAGCATCCACGGGTACTGCGGATGCTGAAACATTTTTTTGACCTGATAGACCTCGTACCCTGTGCGGTGCTGGAATATCTTTGCTACTAACGGCTCCAACAGGTGTCCCATCTCTAAGGCAACCCAGTTGTCCTCATTGTTTTCGACTGCCACGATATTCAGCTTGTCAAAGTAGAGGTCTCTTGCAGTCCGCCAAGGCGAGATTCCCAACAGGGCCGCTACATCACTGCCGCCGATACCTTTTCGGCGGTACGCAAGCCATTCTTCTTCAGACAGGCTCGCCGTTTCCACCAGTACCCTGGGCCCGCCGTGTTCTTCAGCAGTCACATTGCTCAACGGCATCTTCAACACCCCCTCCGGGCTCGACGGGGAACAGCGTGTACTCGAATCATCGGATTGCAGACCCGGATGGACTTGGACGGTTTCTGATACTGCTGCCAGCTCTCCGCCGTCTGTTTCTTTTTGGTCACAGACTCCTGCCTTTTCTTTTTCGCCTTCATGTGCATCCTTCCTTTCTGTAAGTTTTGATATATCCTCAAAGCCGTTTCCGGCATTTGGGCACAAAAAAAGCGAGACTGACAAAGGGCGAAACGCCTGTCGTCCATAGCTGCCTATGAACCAATGTCATCCTCGCTGGTGGGGCAAACCCCCGAAAAATAAAAAAAGCCAGTAATATACCGACCCCAAAGGGCGCAGCAATACTACTGGCACAAATACAATCTTAACCGCGTGTGCAATGCGGGCCAACGGCCTGCGGTACAGAAACTTGGTCTGTATCCCACAAGGGAAACGCACAAAAATCAATTACAAAATCACTATAACACAATATATTGATTTAGTCAACAGGATATTTCTATATATTGTGTTTTCGCAGATTGAGAAACCATACTTCAAAAATTTTTTGCCTTAAAATCAAAAAAGTGCAGAAATTCAGCTCCGATCCACTATTTATAAGGGTGTACAGACATGACATGGTTTTCCTGTTGGTCTGCACACTCTTTTTGTACCTTGACAAATCCCATAACCTTTTCCCTTGGAGTTATACAGGCGCTGCGGATAGTGTTGCTTTTCTGCGCACCCACAGCTTAATTGCCGCACAGCGGCAGCCTGAAAAAACGCGGCGGAAGCCCCGGCGCAGGAAATGGCCTTTGGAAAAGACTACTTGCCTCTTGATGAATTTGTATGACTTCATTGTTTTTGTTGAAAACCTTTCTCTACAACCGTAGGGGATATATGTAATTGCAAAAAAGGAGGGCAATTATGGAAAAGAAGAAACCAAATGATCTTTCACCTGAGCAGTGCTTGGCCGTCGATACCGATTCGCTCTGCAAACTGCTCGACTGTGGGCGGCACACCGCCGTACAAATTGGCGATCTCGCCCACGCACGCATTACCATGAATTCTCGTGTCCTTTGGAGCGTCCAGCGCGTGAAGGAATACCTGTACGAGATTTCATGTTGATAGAAACCATGGCCACATTGGTCAAACAGCGCATCGTTCATCAGGAGGTATTATCAGATGCCAAAAGTGAGAAAAGACAATAAGGGCCGTAATCTGCGGCCAGGCGAAACCCAGCGGTCAGACGGCAGCTATATGTTTGTCTACATGCTGGGAAAAAAGAAAAAGTACATTTATGATAGTGACTTGGCTGCTCTTCGCGCAAAGGAAAAGCAGCTCACCAAAGATGCCGATGACGGCATCCGCACCCAGGAGGCTATGAAAATCACCCTAAATGATATGTTCAAAGTTCTCATGGATACGAAACTCCAGTTGAAGGCTTCCACGCGGGCAAATTACGAATACCTTTGGAGCAGTTATATTAAGGACGAGCCGTTTGCTAACACTCCCCTGCCCAATATTCGTAAAAGCGATATCCTGACATTTTACACGAAGCTTTTGAAAAAAGGCTTTGCAATCAACTCGCTGGAAAGCATCAATAATCTGGTTCATCCCGCACTTGAATTGGCAGTCGATGATGACTATATCAGAAAGAATCCCAGTAAGGGTGTCTACCGTTCTCTAAAAGCCGAGGGAAGCGGAAAGCCTGCAAAAACAAGGATTGCGTTGACCAAGGAGCAGCAGAAGAACTTCCTTCGCTTCACTTCCAAATCGCCGATGTATAGTCATTGGCTGCCCGTCATGGTCGTGTTACTCGGTACGGGACTGCGCGTGGGAGAGTGTACTGGATTAACGAAAAACGATGTGGACCTGGAGAACAACACAATCTCCGTGAATCACAACTTGATTTACCGGGTCATTGATGGGAAAGCAGGCTTTCACATTACCACTCCCAAAACGGCAAGCGGTACTCGCACTATTCCTATCCTGTATCCGGAGGTTGCTGAACAGCTCCGTGCTCTGATTGAAGTGATGGACACCTTGTATCCGGAGGATCTCGTGATGAATGGATATCATGGTTTCCTCTTTCGAAACCGCTCTGGTTACTTTCTCAGTGCCCACAACATCAACCGGGCCATTGAGCGCATCTCTAACGCCTACAACGCCGAAGAAATGGACCAAGCAGAATTGGAAGACCGTGAGCCGAGTCTATTGCCTCATTTCAGCGTACATAATTTACGGCACACCTTCTGCACCAGACTTTGCGAGAGCACAAACGACATCAAGTTCATCCAGCAAGTAATGGGACATGCTGATTTCTCCACCACCATGGACATCTACACCCATATCACGCAGGAAAACATGAAGGAAAAAGCAGAAGTGATCAAGGGAAATCTGGTGCTGATGTGAAAATTACAAAAAAGGGCAAATCCGCATCTAAAACGCGGATTTGCCCTTCATTTTGGCCCGTCTGAAGCCGTCTGCTTTCAAGCAAAAGTTGTAGAAAAGTTGTAGTTGCAAGCCCTTTTCACTACATCTTGTGTCGTCATTGTTCGTCCGACACAATATGTTGTAGAATTTTAGTCCAATGGTTTCATCGTGGGGAAGAGAATTACCTCCCGGATGGTGTCGGAATTGGTCAGCAGCATGACGGCCCGGTCAATGCCGATTCCCATACCGCCCGTGGGAGTCATGCCGTACTCCAGGGCGTTAATAAAGTCCTCATCCATCATGCCAGCCTCATCGTTGCCCATGTCCCGGAGCGCCAGCTCGTGTTCAAAGCGGCCGCGCTGGTCGATGGGATCGTTCAGCTCGGAGAACGCATTTGCAAATTCGCAGTGGTTGATGAAGAGCTCAAACCGCTCGGTAAGCCTGGGGTCCTTGGGGGAGCGCTTGGTGAGCGGGGAGACCTCCACGGGGTACATGGTAATAAAGGTGGGCTGGATCAGTTTCTCCTCCACACGCTGGTCGAAGCACTCATAGAGAGCGGTCCCCCAGGTGCGCTCACACCCCTCCATATCGATGCCCACAGCCTCGGCGGCGCGGCAGGCGGTCTCATCGTCGCTGATGGCGTCGAAGTCCACGCCCACATACTGCTTTACCGCATCGATCATGGTCAGGCGCTTCCATCCAGGGGTCAGGTCTATGGTCTCGCCCAGCCACTCCACCTGATAGCTGCCCAGGATATCCTTGGCGGCGGAGGAGAGGATACCCTCCGCAATATCCATCATATCGTGGAAGTCGGCATAGGACTCATAGAGCTCAATGGTCGTGAACTCCGGATTGTGCTTGGGGTCCATACCCTCGTTGCGGAAGATGCGCCCGATCTCATAGACCCGCTCGAAGCCGCCCACGATGAGGCGCTTGAGATGGAGCTCCGTTGCGATGCGCATATACATATCGATGTCCAAGGTATTGTGATGGGTGATGAAGGGCCGGGCGGTAGCGCCGCCGGAAATGGTGTTGAGGATAGGGGTCTCCACCTCCATATAGTCCCTGGCGTCCAGATAGGCCCGGACGTGCCGGATAAACTTGGTGCGGATCTCAAAGGTCCGGCGCACATCCTCATTCATGATGAGGTCCACATACCGCTGGCGGAACCGGGTCTCCGTGTCCTTCAGCCCGTGGAACTTCTCCGGCAGGGGAATGAGGGACTTGGACAGGAGAGTGACCTTGTGGGCCTTTACGGAGATCTCGCCGCGCTTGGTCTTGAACACCTCGCCCTCAACGCCCACGATATCGCCGATATCGATCTTTTTGAACTTGGCGAAGGCCTCCTCGCCCAGCTCGTCGATGCGGACATAGAGCTGGATGCGTCCCTTGCCGTCCTGAAGATCGCAGAACACGGCTTTGCCCATCCCGCGCTTGGACATGATGCGTCCAGCGACGGAGACCTGTTTCCCTTCCATCTCCTCAAACTTTTCCTTCACGTCAGCGCTGCGGGCGGTGACGACATATTTGGTGATCTGAAAGGGGTCTTCCCCCGCGTCCTGAAGCTCTTTGAGCTTGGCGCGGCGAATGAGCCTCTGCTCGGACAGGTCCATCTCCTGCTCGGGTGCGCCGGTGTTCTTCTCTTCTGTCATTTTGGGTTCCTCCTGTTTCTCGGCTTACTAGGCCTTTTGTATATCTAGGACCTGGTAGTGGAGGACTCCGGCGGGGGCCTCCACCACTACGTCATCTCCAACGACCTTGCCCAGCAGGGCCTTGCCGAAGGGAGATTCCTCTGAAATGCGACCGTTCATGGGATCGGCCTCCTGGGAGCCCACCACCTGGTAGACCTCCTGCTCGTTGAACTCCTTGTCCAACACGGTGATCCGGCTGCCCAGACGTACAGCGTCATGGGCCGTTTCGTGCTCCTCGATCACTACATAGTTGGCCAGAATGGTCTCGATTTCCGCGATGCGGGAATAGAGCTTGCCCTGCTCGTTCTTCGCCTCGTCGTATTCGCTGTTCTCGCTCAGGTCGCCGAAGGAGCGGGCCTCCTTGATCTGATCGGCCACCTCTTTCTCACGGACCGTTTTCAGGTAAACGAGCTCGTCCTGAAGGGCCTTGAGCCGCTCAGGGCTCAGCTTGTATTCTTTCGCCATGCTTCACTGCTTCCTTTCTCTGTGCGAATCAATCCGAATCTTAGAAAGACCGGTACCCGTTTAAAATCCACGGAATATCCGCCGGGCTCCAGGTCCTTGGTAGGTTTTATTTTTATTAAGGTAAGTGTCTGCTTCTGCATTATTCTGTATTATATGTAGTTTGTTCCGGTCTGTCAAGAGTGGAAATCGGTAAAAACTGTTATCTCCGCCGGGTCTAGCCGTCCCGTCTCCCACAGGGCCGCCAGTAGAGGAAGCCCTTCACAGTCCTCCGGCAGGGTCTGTTCCCGCAGGGCAAAGGAAAAATGATCCATCCGGGGGCTGTTCCCGGACAGGTCCACGATCCTGGCACCGCCGCCGGCGGAGGGCGCAAAATGGATGGCCAGATCCGGTGCGCGCCCGGGCGCATCCTCCAGGGCCGGGACGCCGTATTCCCGCCGCAGCTCCGCCTGGAGCCCCGCCCCGCCGACAGGGGCCGCGATCAGAAGGTTTTTCACCTCCGGACACAGCTTCAGAGCCGACATGCGCATGGCCCGGGTCACGCGCTCCCCCCGCAGGACCACCGTAGCCCCCTCCGGCCGGATATGCGCCCCGGTCAGCGCGGCCAGGGCCACCGCCGGCGCCATGGCGCGGCAGAACTCCCCCGTCTCTACCGGCCCCAGGCCGGCCGACTCCAGCGTGTCCCACTGTGCGAACCCCGCCGGGACCAGCACCCGCTTCACGCCCTGCTTCCGGAGCGCCCTGGCCGCCCGGCGGAGCCGCCGGGGCCTCCACGGCTCCGGGATCTCCGCCCGCAGAATGGGCATATCCAGGACCCGTTCCGGGGAAAATTGTGTCCGCAGGGACCTCTTCCGCCCGACGGCAATCTGTCCGATCCTCATCCGATTCACCTCGGGACAGAATATGCGCCGCCCGGCAGATTATACCGCAGATATACCGTGTGCAACGCCCCATTTTACCCGCATTTTTCTTTTTCTTACCTCTCCTTCCCGATCTTTTACGCTCCGCTGATAGCGCCATCTGCCCCTTATCCCGTATCATAGCGATGCCCCTGAAAAACAAAACTGGAGGAAGAAAGAATGAAGTTACAGCGCACCTTGGCCCTCTCTCTTGCCGCGACATCCCTGGCAGGAACCCTCGCCGCCTGCTCGGCAGGCGCCGCAACGCCCGCCCCTACCGCAACGCCCGCCGCAGAGCCCTCTGTCCAGACGCTGAGCAGCCAGACGTCCCCCGCGCAAAAGGCCCCCAAGTACGTATTTCTGTTTATCGGCGACGGCATGAGCTACCCCCAGTTCCAGGCGGCCTCCGACTACCTGGGCGCCATGGCCGACACCAACAACGACGACATCCTGGACGGCAACGTGAACCTCTCCTTCATGGATTTCCCTGTGGCCGGCTCCGCCGTCACCTACGACTCCACCTCCTTCTGCCCCGACTCAGCTTCCACCGCCACCTCCATCTCCACCGGCTACAAGACCTACTCCGGCACCATCAATATGGATGAGACCGCCACTGTGGCTTACGAGACCATTGCCGAAAAGCTTCGGGAGCAGTTCGGCTGGAAGATCGGTGTGATTTCCAGCGTCAACCTGAACCACGCCACCCCTGCCGCTTTCTATGCCCATCAGGCCAGCCGCGGCAACTACTACGAAATTGGAGAGGAGCTGGTGGCCTCCGGCTTCGAGTACTTCGCCGGCGGCGGGCTGCTGAAGCCCACCGGCTCCGCCAAGGACAAGACCAGCCTCTACGATCTGGCCGCTCAGTCGGGCTATCAGGTGGTCATGACCCAGGCTGAGGCCGAGGCCGTCACCGCCGGCCCCGTTCTCATCATTGACGAGCATCTGGCCGACTCTGACGCCTTTGCCTATGAAAATGACCGCACCGAGGATATGTGGGCGCTCTCCGACTATGTGAAGAAGGGGATCGAGGTGCTGGACAATGACACCGGTTTCTTCATGATGGTGGAGGGCGGCAAGATTGACTGGGCCTGCCACGCCAACGACGCCGGCTCTACCATCGCCGACACCATCGCGCTCTCCGACGCCGTTGAGGAGGCGGTTGCCTTCGCCAAGCAGCATCCCGACGAGACCCTCATCCTGGTCACCGGCGACCACGAGACCGGCGGTCTGACCATCGGCTACGCCGGCACCGACTACGATACCTTCCTCACCAACCTCTCCAATCAGAAAATCAGTTATGCCAAGTACGACAGCAACTACGTGGCCGGCTACAAGGAGAACAACACCTCCTTTGAGGATGTGATGAAGGACGTGGAGGCTCTCTTCGGCCTGAAGCTCTCCGGCGCTGAGGACGATAAGCTGGTCCTCACCGACTACGAGGTGCAGAAGCTCAAAGACGCCTACGCCGCCACCATGGACCCCGACCGCGCCAAAGCCGATCCCGCCAACCAGGCTGAATACGTCCTGTACGGCACCTATGAGCCCCTCAGCGTCACCATTACCCATCTGCTCAACAACAAGTCCGGCATCAATTTCTCCTCTTATGCTCACACCGGCCTCCCCGTAGCCGTGTTCGCCCAGGGCGCGGGGCAGGATCTGTTCGGCGGCTCCTATGACAACACCCAGATCTACCACAAGCTGGCCGATCTCCTGGACGTGAAATAGAAGCTCCTTCCCATGCGTGCAAAGGATGCGGCCCATGCCGCATCCTTTGCACTGTTTCACTATTTGAAAAATCTGAAAGGAACACACACCCATGACGCTTCTGCGCAATACGGACCGCCTCCGTTACCACGCTCCCGTCCTGGTCTGTCTGCTTTTGGTCCTGCTCCTTGTTCTCCTCCCCACCGGCTTTGAAGATGCGGTCATCTATAAGGGGGCGGATCGGTGCGCCGCCCGGGTCCTTTCCGTGGACAACTCCTCCATCATCGACACCGGGCTGATCCGCTCCGGAGAGCAGACCTGCACGCTGGAGCTTCTGGGCGGCAGGTTTGAGGGGCGGACCGTCGAGGCTCAGAACCTCCTGAACGGCTCCCTTGAGCAGGATAAGATCTTTTCGCCCGGAGACCGCGCCCTGGTCGTCATCAGCTACCAGGGCGATGAGATCCTCCTGGTCACGATGACCGACCACTACCGCCTGGACAAAGAGGCATGGCTGGCATTGGCTTTCGCGCTTCTCCTCATTCTTTTTGCCGGGCGCACCGGCGTCAGGGCCATTTTGTCCTTTGTGCTCACCGTGCTCACGCTGTGGAAGGTGCTCGTTCCTCTCTATCTGAAGGGGCTCAGCCCCATTTGGGTGGGACTGGCCGTCACGCTCTTTCTTACTGTACTCATCATCGCCCTGGTCTACGGCTTTGACCGGCGCTGCGCTTCCGCCGTGTCGGGCGCGACGCTGGGCGTCCTGGTGACTGCGGCGCTGGGCTGCCTGTGCACCGATCTCTTTCAGATCCACGGGGCCGTCATGCCCAACTCGGAGAGCCTGCTTTACAGCGGCTACCAGGACCTGAACCTGACCCGGATCTTTATGGCCTCTATTTTCATCGGCTCATCCGGCGCGGTGATGGACCTGAGCGTGGACATCACCTCCGCCGTCAAGGAAGTGGTGGATAAAAAGCCCGACATGGGCTGGCGGGAAGCTGCGCGTTCCGGTATGAACGTGGGCCGGGCCGCCATGGGGACCATGACCACCACTCTGCTGCTGGCCTATTCCGGCGGATATGTGGCGCTGCTGATGGTTTTCATGGCCCAGGGCACTCCTGTATGGAACATTTTGAACTACAAGTATGTGGCCTCGGAGATCATCGATACCATTGTGGGCTCCTTCGGTCTGGTGACCGTGGCCCCGTTTACAGCCGTTACCAGCGGATATTTGCTCACGCGGGGAAAATCCCCTCTATAAAAAAACAGCTACCGCCGTCCCCGGGTGAGCGCGCCCACCCGGAGGACAGCGGTATTTTTATCGGCCGTGCCGTATGGTTCCGCCCTATTCCGCTCCCTCAGCCGATACTGGCGGAGATTTTACTGTGGATCACACCTCATCCGGCAATCATTTGAATGGCCGCTTGGAGCTGCGGGTCCTCCGCCGGGTCCAATGCATGGTTCTTCAGCTTCTGTTCCTGCTCCTCCGTAAGCTCCAGCTCCCGGTCCAGCGTAAGGCCCGTCCCTATGAGCGAAACGCCCTTTCCGGTAAAGTATTTGGCCGTGGAGATGTTGATCGCGCCGCCTGAGAGGAGCGGAAAGGTCTGCTGGGAAAACCCTTTTCCAAAGGTCGGCGTCCCCACAATGATCCCCCACTCCATCTCCTGGAGCTCAGCGGCAAAGAGTTCCGCCGCCGAATAGGTATCTCCATTGACCAGCACCGCCATAGGGAGGTCCACACATGCGGCGTCGGACTGGACGCTGCTCTGATGCCCGGCCTTATCCTCGCTGCGGAAGATGGTCCCCTCAGGCAGCAAATAGTCCAGCAGCGTTGTGAGCTCATCCAGGTAGCCGCCGCCGTTGTTGCGCACATCAAATACCAGCCGCTCCACGCCCTGCGCCTCCAGCTCCTCCACCGCAGCGACGGCCTCCTCCGCGCACCGGCTGTTGAAGTTCCGAATGGCCACCACGCCGGTGCCGTCGTCCAGGCGCTCATAGGATACGGGGTGCTCCTCCACTCTGGCGCGGACCACTTTGAAACGCTGTTCGATCCCATCCGCCCGTTGGATCAGCAGCTCCGCTTCGGACCCATCCGGCCCCCGCGTGTACTCTGTGGCCCGGCTGCGCGCCTCGCCCTCCATCCGGACGCCGTCTATCTCCAGAATTAGATCTCCGGCCTTCAGGCCCGCCTTGTCCGCCGGGCCGTCCTCCGTCACCGCTTCGATCAGAAGTCCCTCCGTCTCCGGGTAGGACACCGTGCAGCCCAGACCCACATAGGCGTTGCTTTTGTTCTCCTTCTGGCGGGCATATCCCTCGGCGTCCATGTAATAGGACCAGCGGTCTCCCAGTCCGGTGATGAGACTGTCCATGGCGCCGTCCACCGCCTCCCCGATGTCGTGCTCACCTACGAACTGTGTGTTGATGAGCACCATAGCCTGCGCCATGCTCATCCCCTCCTTCCCCAGCAGCAGGCAGAGGATCCCTGCCAGCAGCACTGCGGTCAGCAGGACGGTCAGCACCACCGTCAGCACCAGGGCCCGGACGGAAAAGCGTTTTTCTCTCATGGTTTTCTCGGTCCTTTCTGGAAAGACAGCGGGGACAAGGGGTCACCCCCTTGTCCCCGCCTGTATTTTCTCAACTGTATACAAATTGATCTTTCAGCGCGGGATAGTAATCCAGCGCGTCGGCCCGCTGTCCGTTGACCCGGAACTCGAAGTGGAGATGATTGCCGGTAGAGGAGCCGGTCGTCCCCACATACCCGATGACCTGATCCTGGGTCACCACATCTCCCTCTTTTACCGCACGGGAGTTCATATGGGCGTAAAGAGTGGCGATGCCATTGTCGTGCTGGATCACCACATAGTTGCCGTAGGAACTGCCGTAGGTGGAGATGGTCACCACGCCGCCCCGCGCGGCATGGATGGGGGTGTTCCTGGGCGCGCCGATGTCCGTGCCCGTGTGGTTTCCCGGTCGCCCGGTGATGGGGTGGATACGGGGACCGAAGGTGGATGTAATCCGGTAAATGCCGTGAAGGGGCCACTGCCAGCCGCTTCCGGGATCAAAGTTGATCTTTCCGGCGTCGATCAGAGCCTGGAGTTCCTTCTGCTTCTGGAGGATCTCGCTGGTGACCCGGTTGGCCTCGGCGGTAAGGGCGTCCTTCGCCTTGGCGGCCTCGTTCTCATCGGCCTTGATGTCCGCGATGAGCTGGTCGATTGTGGCCTCCTTCTCCTTCAGGTCCGCTTTCCGCGCCTCCAGATCCTCTTTCTCCGCCTGCTGGTCGGCCCTGGTGGCCTCCAGCACGGCCTGCTGGTCCTGAAGCTCCTTCCGGGTGGCGGCCAACTGGTCCATCACCGCGTTATCATACTCCATGATCTCGCCTATCATCGTGGCCCGTTCCAGCAAATCGGAGAAGTCTGATGCACCGAACAGAATGTCCCAATAATTGACGGTGCCGGACTCCTCCATGACCCGCACCCGCTCGCAGAAGAGGGCGTACTGCGCCTCCTCCTTGGCCCGGGTCTCGGCTACCTCGGTCTCCTTGTCAGCAATGAGCTGATCATACTGTGCAATGGTCTCGGTCACCTTGGCAATGGCTTGGTTCTGGGCGTTGATCTGCTGCTCCACCAGGCTTTTCTGCTCCAGCGCCTTGGATTTATCGCTCTGGATGCTCTGGAGCTGCTCGTTGAGTTTTTTGATCTGGGCATTCAAGTCGGCGGCCTGTGACTTCCCCGCGTTGATCTGCTCCTGCAGCTCCTCCTGACTGACGGCGCCCGCGGTCTGGAACACCACTGTGATCATGGGCAGGATCATCAGGAGCGCCATCAGCAGCGCCAGCAGGGCCACAACCGTCTTGTGCCAGTCGCGCCTGGGTCTTCTCTGCTTTGTGTTCTGCTTCGGATTGGACACGGGATCTTCTCCTTTCACGAGGGAGGGGTGGAACTCAAACCTGAAGGAATTTCCGAATGGCCATCAGGCTTCCGCAGGCGCCGATGGCCAGGCCGGCAGCAACAAAGGCGCCCAGCACACGGGCCGCCAGCGTTTGAAATGGAACGATGGCGATGAGCTGCAGGCCCCCCTGTTCGGAGATGGCGCTTACGATAAGGCTGTAGATGCCCCATTGCAGGAAGAACGCCAGCACCGCACCCAAAAGGCCCAGGATCATGCCCTCAAAAATAAAGGGCCAGCGGACGAACCAATTGGTCGCGCCGCACATCTTCATAATGGCGATCTCCTCCCGGCGGTGGAAGGTGGCCAACTTGATGGTGTTTGCAATGATAAAGAGGGAGATGATCAGCAGCATAGCGATCAGGATCCACGCCACCGCACCGGCCATATTGCGCAGGGTGACAAAGCCGTCTGCAATATCCAGCGAAGCCGTGACCTTTGCGATGCCGGAGATCTGCTCCACCGCCTTCACCGTCTCCCCCATCTTCTCGATCTCCACCACATGGATGCGGTAGCGGTGGCGGAGTGTGTTTTCCGGCAGGTCCTCAAAGAGGTCCTTGTTCTCGCTGTCGGCATAGCGTTCCACATACTGGTCCATGGCGGCCTGCCGGTCCACAAAGGTGGCGGAAGAGACATTGGCGAGGCGCTCCAGCTTGCCCTGGAGGGCTTTGGCCTGCTCCTCAGTGAGAGATTCGTCCACATAGGCGGTGAACTCGTTCTGGGCCTCCAGGTCCCCCAGCGTATTGTCCAGATTGACGGCCACCAGGGAAAATGAGCCCATGATGATCAGGCAGGCCACGATCATACACACAGCCGCAAAGGACATCAGGCCGTGGGTAAAGATACTGCGGAAGCCCTCCTTCAGGTGATAACCCATGTTATACTGATTCATTGTTGTAATAACCACCCATCCCGTCGCTGATGATCCTGCCGTTCTCAATGGCCACCACCCGTTTGGAAAAGCGGTTGACCAGCTCTTTCTCATGGGTGACCACCAGAACGGTGGTGCCCAGCTCGTTGATCTTTTCCAACAGCATCATGATCTCCAGGGAACGCTGGGGGTCCAGGTTTCCGGTAGGCTCGTCGGCAACGATGACCTGTGGGTTGTTCACCAGGGCCCTGGCAATGGCTACGCGCTGCTGCTCCCCGCCGGAAAGCTCGGTGGGCAGGCGGTCGCCCTTATGATCCAGGCCCACCAGTTGCAGCACATAGGACACCCGCTTCCGGATCTCCCGCGGAGAAGCACCCACCACCCGCATGACAAACGTGAGGTTCTCCTCCACCGTCTTTTTCTCGATGAGCCTGAAATCCTGGAAGATGACGCCCAGCGTGCGGCGCAGGTAAGGGATCTGTCGGACGTGAATGTTGTTGAGGTTATAGCCGTTCACCATCAGCCGCCCTTCGGTGCAGCTCACCTCGCCAGTGATGAGCTTGAGGATGGTCGACTTCCCGGACCCGGAAGGCCCCACCAGGAAGACAAACTCCCCGTCCTCAATGCGCATGGACACCCCTTTCAGGGCACGGGTGCCGTTGTCATATGTCTTTTGTACATCTATGAGTCGAATCATTGGCAATCCTCACACATTTGGACACAAACGAGCGGCGGGGCCCCCACCCGCCCTACCAGATCTGTTAGCCCGGGACACGGTAGGACGAAGGTCCGCCTCCGCCGCTGGTCATCTTGTGATTTCTTTTTCAGGACTCGATGCCCCTGGACACCAGATATTTCTTGACCATCAGCGCCACCTTAAAG
>CDZV01006374.1_pt1 | contig 25934 bp, 13 predicted proteins | sample 554851 | NCBI WGS metagenome assembly CDZV01 (sample SAMEA3182090, study PRJEB8094) | gut metagenome | biome: human; feature: gut; material: Stool; isolation source: human stools | place: Canada | collected 2013-03-12
ACGCAACACCGGAGGAACTGTTTGATTCGTTCCTTGACCGAGTGTATGCGGTGGATAGCAAACCCGCCTGACCCTGTCAAGGCACCGGCTACGCCTTGCCTGCGGCATCCTTGACAGCGCCAGCCGTGCTTGCTGTGTGGCAGTCAAGTCCGGCTTACGCCGAACTATTTTTATTCATGCGGGTGTCCAACTTGCACTTGCAATTTGCGTTTTTCACAAATTACAGATTAGACATATGTATGAAATTTAGTCATTGACATTTCTAATTAAATCGGTTAAACTTAACATCAGTGATACATAAGGGAATATTGTGCAGAACTTTTCTTGGAAAATGCCATCTGTCTCATACAGCTTTCAGGAAAATGTTTTCAATGTACAAATCGCTGGTTTTACGCTATGATTCATATTGTATTCGTTCCAACAGCTTGACAAGAAGGGAGACGCGGATATTCCGCTCACTTCCTATCAGGCGCTAGTGTTGGAAGAGCAATAGACTGTCCCTATCTTTTTAAAGTTCCATTGCCGTCATTTTCCTTCTGTACTCGTATTGGATCGTCCCCCCCGCTGTGAATACATAAAAACAGATGAAAGTTTTTTATGTTAGAGATGGATACACGTCAAATTTCTTTGAAAGAAATTTAAATCGGTAAAATATAATAAGACTAAAAACAAAAGCGGTATGCTTTGTGTATTCTTGCCACATAAATAGACAATTTTCTGTATTTGTCGCATTCGTTGTCTTCATTTTATCGAATATTCCGCGAACTTCAAGTGGTTATATTTGCATAATGGCTGTGGATTTCTATTTGGTTAATCGATAAAAAATGAAAATGATAGTTTCAGGAGGTCTGTATGACAATAAAAATGCGCATCAACAATGCACCGCTGCTGCCTGAATATGTCCCGGACGATCAGGTGACGGTGGACGAAAACGGCACGCCGGATTGGGCGGCAGGACTGATTTTTGCCCAAATCCGCATCACGACGGCCACAAAAGAAGGCACGCTGCAATCGGCTGTTAAGGTATTGGATCATTATGCCGAAATGGGTGTCAATGCTTTATGGGTATGCCCTATATATGATACGGAGGCGGATGACAGATACGGCAACGCTTATGGAAATGCAGGGCCACATACGGTCAATCCCGTTCTTACCGGTACGGAGGATTACGCAAAGGGCTGGCTTGAAGTTAAGGCGTTTGTTGACGAGGCGCATAAGCGGAATATAAGAATTCTTTTCGATATTATCATGTGGGGCACGCGTAAAACCGCTCCGCTACGGAAGGAGCACCCCGACTGGTATAACGGAGAAGAAGCATGGGGCGGCTACGCCTTTGACTGGACCAATTCGGAATTGCGCGAATGGTTTATTGAACGCGCGGTTGATATTGTCAACATTACGGGCTGCGATGGCCAGCGTTACGATTTAGAGCCGGGAATTACCGGTTATGATATAGCGAAAGAGATACGCCGGCGTTTGAATGCGCAGGGTAAAAAACCGTTTATGATGTCCGAACAGCAGAATGAGCGCAACGATGCTTACGATGTGGATGAAATAGGCATTATAGGCTTGGAAGAAATTGTAGCATCCTTTTATAAAAAGGAGCCTGAGTATTTCTTCCTGGATGAGTATGACATAGTCGATACCGTTAAGCAGGGCAGACAAATAGGCGGCGGATTTTGGAAAGAGAAAAACTTAGGGTGTGCATTCCGCTATTATATGGGTACCGTGGCTTGCCACGACAACCGTTTTCCGGTGCTATGCGGCAACCGTTTGGCAATAGGGTACCAGTCGATTTTTTCTCCGTTTATACCGATGTGGTATATAGGAGAGGAATGGAACAACCCGCAGACCGTGGAGGATGTGCTGTATTTCAACACCATCGATTGGGCCGCGCTGGATCAGCCTGAGAACCGTGCCTTTTATGAGGACGTTAAGAAAATGCTGCGTATCCGGCGTTCCTATCCGGAAATTTTTACATACTATCCGGAACACTTCCGGGATACGAACATCTGTAAGGTGGTAACCTCGGCCAAGGACGGCCCCTGCGCCTATGCCCGTTATGCCGACGGAAAGGCGCTGCTGATTGTACCAAACGCCGCAAAGGAGAGGACGGAAATAACCGTCACTGTCCCCTTTGCGGCGGCCGGACTTGACAGCGGCAGAGAATACCAGGTGACGGATGCGGAAACCGGAGAGACGGTTGCGTCCGGTATACATTGTGGAAACGATACCTTTACAGTGACGGTTTCCCATATGGATCAAAAGGTTCTGCTTACAGAGCCTTCGGAGTAAATGAGCTTTTCAAAGGAGGAAATCCACTATGAAAACGCATGGTTCATCCAAGAGGAAATGGAGGCGTCTGGGCGCCTTTGTTCTGTCGTGTTCCCTTTTGACCGGCAGTATTCTGACGGCGGCAGGGAGCAGCGCTATGTTTACGCCGCGTGCGGAAGCGGACAGCAGCTTCGTGTATATGAATGCCAGCAACTGCTATAATATTACCGTCCACGAAGGCAGAAATGATGCAGTGAAGAATTTTGGCGTTTGGGGCGAGGAGCTTGCAGACGGCAAGGGTATGAAATACACCTCTGCCGTTAATGCTGGAGGAGACTATACAAATTATACCGCCGCTGCATACGATCAAACCGTAAATTTAGACGGCTTGGAGCTGACCTTTTCGGGATTGGAGGAAGGGAGGGACGGTAATCCGCAGCCTGCGCATAAGGATCGCTTCATACTATATATAGGCAGCGGGGAACAGAGCAAGGCGGAGAACCCCCAATTATGCGATCAATATAACAGCGGCGCCATTTCGCTTGTGTTTGACGGTGCAACGGGTACGGTTACGGCCTGCGCAGGTCCTGCGGCAAGCGAGGTAACCGCCGTGGTTATTAAAAACGCCTCTGCCCTTAGATTTAATGCCCTAAAGGACAAAGAACTTACGGTTCGCTTTAATAAAACAGAACAGGACAATTTTAGACTTACTGTAGCCGTGGGCGAAAGGAAACTTACGGGCATTATTCCGGCCGGCGTGTTTGCCGCCTCGGCCGGGTCTTATAAAATTACGGACACTGGCAGCGTATATGTGGGTCTCACCAACGGTAAAAATGGCTGGACATCTAGCAATAACGCTTTTGACGCTTACGGCATAAACTTTATCGGTTTGCGTGAGAACGTGCCGGATGACGGTTCAACAGGCGACGACACTATTTACATGACCAAGGCGAATTATTATTACCAAAGCGTTGTTAAGGTAGATGAGTATTGGCAGCATATACATAATGGCGCTGTTATAAACGGTATTTCCTGCGAAGAGTTAGACGGTCGGGGGATAAGATATCAATTCGCCACGATATCTACGACTGAATTGCCTGGTAACACCTATGGCTTATATAAGCAGGGAGCTTACGGCGAAGTGGTAAATCTGAACGGATTAGAACTTAGATTTTCCGGTTTCACGGCGGCAGACGCTAATGTGGATCCCAGCGCCGCACAAAAGCGTATGACGCTGTTGCTTAACAGCGGTCATCTGACTGGAAATAATTTAGTCGATCAATTAAACGGTGCGGTCGCACTGGTACTGGATACCGAAAGCGGCAGCCTTACCGCATATGCGGGCGGACACTCTGCGATTGCGAACGGGAAACGTGTGGAAGCCGCGGTGATAGAAAATGCCGAAGCTTTAAAACTTGAAAATTTTGAGAACAGAGAATTTACCATAGGATTTGTAGAACAGCGCCACGATTTTAAAGTAACTGTAACAGTGGGGGATCAGACCGTGACGGGGCTGCTTCCTGACAGTGTTTTTGCGCTTTCCGCGAAATATCCCAACGGCATAAAGACCACTGACGAGGTATACGTGGGTTTAACCAACAGAAGGGAAAATAATGTGCAGGGAGAGGCGGGGAAAGCGAATGAGTACGACGCTTACACGGTGGATTTTATCAGCCTGCGTGAAAAGGTCGATCTGCCGCCGGAGCCGGATGATAACGATTTTCTGAAAACGGAGGATCTTTTTTATCCGGCCGGCAGCAATCCGGCCGTTAAGGAATTGATAGGCGGCGGATTAAACTATTCTTTTTCATCTGCGGGAAACGGACGTAACGGATATAAAAATACGGTTGATCTCGACAGCGGTGTGATTTTGCAGTTTGACTTTTTGCAGGCGGACGCAAGTGAAACGAATACGTATTTTGAAGTGCTTTTGACAAGAGAAGTCGTGGGGAATATGGGTGACCGTAAACACCACGGCGCAATCACGCTGCGTTTTGATTATGTTGACGGAACAGTCGCGGCGGTTGTCGGCGGCGGCCAGATAAACGGGGATCCCGCGAAAGAAACGGTAGCTGAAAAAACAGAGCAGGTCATTTCCGCTGTTGAGGCATTAAAGCTTGCAAATTTAAAAGGCAAGCCGTTTACGGTTTCCATAAGGCAGAGCTCCAATACAGAATTTGAGGTGGCCGTAGCCATTGACGGAGGCGAGCCGGTAAAAGGCTATTTTTCAACCGCTTTGCTGGAGTATACCCAACAATATGACTGGTCTATAAAAGATATCTCAGCCGTTCTTGTAGGTCTGGATAACGGCGAAGATGGAGCGTATCAGGACTATAGCCTGGACTTTGTTGGTATCACCTACACACCCAACCCGGCAGATGCCGTGATTGAGAGGATCGACGCCATCGGCGATGTGACGCTGGACAGCGAGCCGGCGATAGAGGCGGCGCAGGCGGCTCTGAATGCTTTGACAGAACGCCAGCAGAAAAGGGTTGTCAATGCCGAAACCTTAGACAACGCCAGGAAAAGCCTGGAATACCTGAAGCAGCAGGCGCCGACTCTGGTACAGGAAACGACGGAGGCGATTGATCAGATTGGAACGGTGGATCGGTTCAGCGGGGAGGCTATAAAAGCAGCTGAAGAATTGTTTTCCCGGCTGAGCGTAGCCCAGAAAGCACAGGTGAAAAACGCCGAAGAACTGGAACAGGCAATCGCCGCCTATTACCAAGTGGTTGCGTCGTATATGGCAAGCGATGTCGAGATTTATTCTCCCGCAAATGACGACAGTGTAAGGTTCCGTCCGGACTACTGGTGGCCCTGGCCAACGATGCTGAATAAGGAAGTCGGTCCGAATGGCGGCGCACTGTATCATTGGACAAATGCCGTGCGGGATGTCCGCAGCGGCCCCGGCGGCAAGGATGTGGTCAGTGTAACCGGAGATAAATTCCGGTTGGACGGTCTTATTTTTCAAATCGCCAATTTGACGGCGGACGAAAATCTGACGGATGAAACCGGCGTGCGGCTGAGCATCCAGATCGGCAACGAACGGAACGGATACCAGGATGGGAAAAACCTGTCCCTGGTGCTGGATACGGTCTGTGGCGGTGTCCGCGCATATCCCGGCGGCTCCTGGCTGATTCAGGACGAGGCGCTCAAGCATCGAGCGAATGGAAACCCGAACTATGTCTTTGAGATCCGCAAAACGGCAGACGGTTTGTATCGGCTGTATGTTACGGTTGACGAGAAGAGGCTGTCTGCTCTCATACCGGCCAGCGCCCTGGACAGGATCGTACTCGACGACCGCCAGAATCCCAGCGGCCTTTATGTGGAGCTTTCACCCTGGGTCAATAACGAAGAAGGTATTACGGACAACAGTGTACACACCTTCTCGGCGGAGTTTCTGAGCGTACAGGATACCGGTCGCTATGCCTTTGAGCAGGCAAACGATATTATTCTTCTGTTCAACGCACTGCCCGATAAGGCGACAGCAGACAACATGAGCAGTATACTGGCGGTATATGACAGATACCAGGAACTTCCCCGCGCTTTGCGGGTCCTTGTAGTCAATTACGAAAAGATGGCGGATCTCCTGGCTCAGATCCATGAGATAAACGCCGAAGAGGGACTGAACTGGTACGACGAAGCGGATTTGCCGGGCAGGAAACCTGGAGGGGATTCGGTAAATACCGGCGTGACGAATACGTCAACCGTGTTTGCGCTTGCCAGTATCCTGGCGGCGACCGTTCTCCTGACGCTTGCAGGCAGAAAAAGCAAAAAAAGCCGTCATTTTAAGGAGGGCCTGTAATATGACGAAGAAACGGACTGCTGCATTACTTTCTGCAGGAATGGTTGCCTTGTCAGCGTTCATATTGCCAAGCAGCTTTGCGGCAGCAGAGCAAGATCCATATATCAGCAACGCGGATCTGATGCCCAAATATGTGCCGGACAGCCAGGTTAAGCTGGACGCTGAGGGTACTCCCGAATGGGTAAGCTCCCTGATCATGGCAGAGGTCCGCATCCAGACCGCCACACCGGAGGGCACGCTGCAATCCGCCGTCAAGGTGCTGGATCATTATCAGGAGATGGGCGTAAACGGTCTGTGGATTACGCCGGTAGCCGACGGTGGGGAAACAGGCGGCGGATATACCAACTGTGGCCCCCATTCCATTGATCCAGCCTTGACCGGGAAACCGGGTAAAGGAGAAAAAAAGGCCATCGAAGACTATCGTGAGGGCTGGCTGGAGCTGAAAAATTTCATTGATGAAGCCCATAAGAGAAATATCCGCATCCTTCTGGATATGGTCTCATGGGGTGTGGGAAAGGATTCGCCTCTGATTGCCGCGCATCCCGATTGGTTTGAAGGCGGCGGCGAGTGGGGCGAGGGCTCTAAGAATTTTAAGTGGCGGGATCCCAGAACCGAGGAGGAAAATGAAGATCTGGTGGACTGGTATCAGCAGCAGTTGGTTGAGATAGCGATTCTCACCGGCTGCGACGGTTTCCGGCATGACCTGGAGCCTAACAGCGGCCACGCCGGCTATGAGGTATTAAGCGGTATCCGGCAGAAGCTGCTGGAAAGGGGCCGTAAAATCGTCATGGTATCCGAACAGCAGAACGAACGCGGTCGGGTTTTTGACTTTGAGCAATTCGGTATCGGCGACGCTTGGAACAACCGGCTTGCCATGAAAACAACCTTCACTTTTCTGGACAAATACAATGTGGTTGACAGCATCAAAAACGGAGAAAATATCGGCAGCCAGGGTTCTCAGGATTTGGGAGAGAGTTATCGATTCTATACACATATGCTGAGCTGTCACGATTTCGTTAAAAGTACGGTTTTAGGAAATCGGCTGGCTATTGGCTATCAGGCCATTTTCGCCCCCTTTATCCCCCTGTGGTATATGGGGGAGGAATGGGCGGAAACCTACGAGAACAAGTTGGAGGACACGACTGACCGCGCTTTGTATTTCCGTCAAATCGATTGGAACAATCTCAGCAAACCGGAAAACCGTGCCTTCTATGAAGACGTGAAAGCCATGATCCGCGTCCGCCGCCAATACCCGGAAATTTTCAGTTATTTTCCGGAACAACTTCGGGACAGCAACATTTGCAAGGTGGACGTTACCGGCTGCGAAGATATGCTGGCTTATGCCAGATACAGAGGCGACACGGCGATCCTTATCGTACCGAATTACAATATTCATGATCAGAGCGGCAAGATGACGGTCTATCTGCCGTTTGAGGACATGGGGCTGGATTTTTACCAGAGGTATACGGTAACTGACGCCATAACTGGAGAAAACATCGTCAGTGGAAAAGCTAACGAGGTGGCGAAGTTCAGCCTCGTGGTTCCCAGCGAGGATATGCGGGTTATCAAGGTGCAGGCCACCGGCAAATATGAAGTGAAGGATAATGCGGGAACCAATCCGGGTGGGAATACGTCCAGCAGTTCAAACAGCAAGCCGGATAACAGCCAGGTAGGGGAGCCGGGTGTTTCCTCAAATTACAGTCCGGTCGAGGATCCGGGCAGCGAGCCCGACAATAACCCAACCAGCGAACCGGAGGATAACACGAGCAATACTTCCGACAGCAATCCGGGTAGCAGTACGAGCAATTCGACCGGTACACAAAGCCCCGCGCCGGTGATAAAGCCGGAGAATCCAAAATCCGGCAGTCCCACCCTCTGGATTATCCTTGGTATCGTGGGCGGCGTCGTTCTCCTGGGCGGCGCAGGCGCTGTAATTTATACCGTGAGAAAACGTTCCGTCAAATAAGACAGGAATGATTTGGGACGAAAAGGGCCTGCGGTTTACCGGCCAGCCGGTGGGTAAACCGCAAAAGCCCCGGCTATGCGTAGAAAGGATATGGCTATGAAAATGAAAAAAACTGTGAAATGGACGGTATTTCTGGCGGCTTTGGCCCTGATGATCGGCTGTTTCGCCAGCTGTGGAGGAGATCCGAAGGGGAATCCGGTAAGCGGCACAGCGACAAGCGGAACAAGCGGCGGCGCTGCCAATGCTACGGATGCCTCCGGCAATGCGACGGAGCCGGGAGAAACCGTGCAGACAGACGCTAGCGGAAACAGCAATCCCAGCGCGGACAACAACAGTAAAACCGGCAGCGGTAATAAAACCGACAGCAATAAAACCGATAACAATAAAACCAATAACAACAGCAAAACCACTGTTGCCAACAGCAGCGGCAACGCCAACGCCAACGATCCGCTGAAAGATGTAGAGACAAAGGGAAAAACCTTTACCGTTATCTCCACCTACCTGTCCTCCAAACGCACCAGTAGTATGGATCTGTATGCCGAACTCTTTTTGGAACGTGCGCAGGAGGTAGAGAAGGAACTGGGCTGTAAAATCAACATTGTGAATTCTGTGTACCCCACTCCCGAATGGCTGGCGCCTCAGATCCGGGCCGGTAAGAAGGTGGCTGATTTGCTTCATGTGGAAATGCGACAGCTGGTTCCTTTTGTTTCGGCAGGCTACGTGAAAGCGTGGAGCGATATCCCTGGAGTGAATGTAAAGGATTCCAATTTCAATCAGGGAATCACCCAGGTGTCTACCATCGGCGGAAAGACCTATGCGCTGAGTATGCTGAAGCCGGAAGAGGTGCGTTACTGCGGGATAATCAATAAAACGCTTCTTCGCAATTGCGGCATCGACCCCGATGAGATTTACAGAAAGATTGACGACGGCACATGGAACTTTGATGCATTGAAGGCCTATGCGCAAAAGGTTCAGTCGAACAGTTCTTTTAAAGGGAAAGCCGTCGACGCCGATCCAACCTACCTGCTTGAAATGCTTATGGCCGCCAACAATGGCCGTCTCGTTACCATGAACAGCGCTGGGAAAGCTACGCCCACCTATACCTCGGCCAATGTTAAGGAAGCGGCCGGGTTTATGGATGAACTGATCACGGGAAATCTTTATAATCCTAAAGATTATACCACCGATCGTTTTGTGCAGGGAAATGTGGCGTTTTTGTTTGATGAATCCTGGGTGATGGCAAAGAAAATTCGGTCGAATGTGAAAAATTTCGATTATGGAATGATCATCCTGCCCAAAGGTCCCAGTGCTTCCGGGTATGTCAGCGGTTTGGAGCATGCGAATATCTTTATGGCCACCTCCACCAACACGGAACTGGACTTCACGGCCAAGGTACTCAACGCTTTGGCAAAGCCGTCCAAAAATCAGACGGGAAGCCAGTGGTGGCTGGACGAGGTGCAGTTGGATTTGTTCCAGAAAAACGATGCAAAAAGCCTGAATATCTACCAAAAATGTTTGAACAGCGCGACGATTGATTTGGGTTTATGCGTCCCGACCTTGACCACCGCGTTCAAGGACGCGGTTCTCCAGAATGCCATTATTGATAAAAAAACCTCCGTGTCTGCAGCCTTTGACAGTATCAACGGAAAGCTGGACGGCACTATAAATGATGTTTTTAAAAATATAGGCAAGTGACAGCCGGTATCGGTATGATATGGGGTAACGTATATGCAAAAAAGAGCACATAAGTGGTATACAGGTTTTCGCCGTTTTATGTCGGTAATTCTTCTCCTTGCGCTTATTCCATATCCGGGGATAAAGGCCGACAGCCGTGTAACAGCGGCTGTCGGTTCCGCTGAGGGAACGGGGGCGGCCGGCAGGGAGGCGGACGGGCTTTTGTCCTATGCGAAGTACCTGGCGGAGCATGAGAATGCCGGCGCGCCCCGGGATTCCATTGTACTCGATATGGAGGGCGGACCGGCCGTTTCAGGAGGACAGCCCGAAATATCGGAAAATTATGAGGGCTGTGAAGGCAGGTCCGTCCTTCTTAAAGAGGATCAGGATATCACTTGGCGCTTTCAGGTGGAGCAGGAAGGGCTGTACGCCCTGCAATTCTACTATTATCCGGCTCCCGGAACGGGCGGCTCTATCGAGCGGCGGGTGCTCCTGGACGGCGCGGTTCCCTTTCAGGAGGCGGACTCCCTGTCGCTGGACAGGATATGGAGGAATCAGGACGGGGAGATCCGCTATGATGTGCAGGGAAACCAGATCCTGATCCCGCAGGAGGAAGCCCCTGCCTGGCGGAAGCAGTATGCCGAGGATCCCTCCGGCTATGCCGGCGCACCGCTGCGCTTTTATTTATCGGCGGGCGAACATACCCTCACATTGGCCGGTGTGCAGGAGCCGTTGCTGCTGCGTTCTCTGACTTTCTGCCCGGCGTCGCAGACCGATGCCGCGCCATACAGCGAGATTTTGGCCGCCTATGAGAAGGAAGGCGTGCAGGCGGTTTCCGGGGAGGTGGAGATCACCCTCCAGGGGGAAGCGGCGGATGCCAAATCCTTGCGGATGCTGGATCCGCAAACGGACAAGACCTCTCCGACGGTGACGCCCTACGACCCGGCCCGGATACGGTATAACACCATCGGCGGCGGCCAGTGGGCCAACGCAGGCCAATGGATTGAGTGGCGCTTTTACGCGCCGGAGAGCGGCCGGTACGCCCTGGCCGCCCATTTCAAGCAGTCGTATAAAACCGACAGCGCCAGCGTCCGCGAAATCCGGATCGACGGGGAACTGCCCTTTGAGGAAGCAAAAAACTGGATGTTTCCCTATGACGGGGCCTGGCAGTGCGCCTATTTTGCCGATGCAGGCGGAAAGCCCTACGAGTTTTTTCTGGAGGAAGGCTGGCATACCGTTAACCTGCGCGTTGGTCTTGGCCGGTACGGAGATATCCTGTCCGACGCCAACGGGCTGCTCACGCGTCTCAATACGATATACCGGGAAATCATCGTCATCACGGGCGCCAGCCCCGATACCTTCCGGGACTACCGGCTGGACAGGGTGATACCCGAAACGCTGGACGGCATGAAAACGTTGAGCCGAGAGCTCCGGGACTTTGAAAAGAGGCTGCTGCAGGAGGACTCCAGCGCCACCAATATCCCGGAGATCAAGAAAATCTATGACTTTTTAGACAGGATGAGCGGCGACAGCGAAACAGTGGCGAAGCTGTTGAGCAGCTATAAGGATGCGCTGGCTGCCTTCGGCACATGGATCAATGGCCGGCTCGGCCACTCCCTGGAGATCGACTGGCTGCGCTTTTCGTCGGCGCAGGCCGCGCTTCCCAAAGGAGAAGCCGGATTTTTTGCGCGGAGCGTGCACTATATCCGGCAGTTCCTTTCTTCCTTCTTCATGGATTATTCCACCATAGGCCAGACGGAGCTGGCGTCCGAAAAATCGGTCGTGGTGTGGCTGACGACCGGGCGGGATCAGGCGCAGCTGCTGCGCCAGTGCGCCCAGAGCGGCTTTACTCCCGAAACGGGGATTGCCGCCGACATACAGCTGGTGTCGTCGGGTGCGCTGCTCCCCGCCATACTGGCGGACAAGGGGCCGGATGTGGTTCTGGGTGTGACGCAGGATACGCCGGTAAATCTGGCGCTGCGCAACGCGCTGCTGGATCTGAGCCGCTTGGAACATATTGACGAGGCTATGGAGGCGTTTTATCCTGCCGCGCTGGTCCCTTTCCGGTTTAACGGCGGCTTATACGCCCTGCCGGAAACCCAAACTTTCCCTATGCTGTTTTACCGCAAGGATATTTTAAAGCAGCTGGAAATCCCGGTAAGCGATCTTGACCGATGGGACACGCTGCTGGGTTCCGTGCTGCCAAGGCTGCAAAAGGATTCGCTCTCCTTCGGTATGGCCCACTCCTTTAACCATTACCTGACCTTTAATTTCCAGCAGGGGGGTGCGCTGTATGCGCAGGATAACCGCGTATCGGCCCTGTCGGACAGCGCCGCGATAGACAGCATGGAACTGTACACCATGCTGTATACCCAGTACAAGCTGGACGTGGTTTATGACTTTGCCAACCGGTTCCGCACCGGCGAAATCCCGGTGGCCGTCGCCGATTATACACAGTATAACCAGCTGACCATGTTTGCCCCGGAGATAAAAGGGCTGTGGGGTATGCTGCCCGTCCCCGGCGTCCTGCAGGAGGATGGGACGGTGAACCGCGCGGCGGCCGGTACGGTGACTGGTGCGGTCATCCTGGCCAATTCCAAAATGCCGGAGGAGGCGTGGAGGTTCCTGCGCTGGTGGGTATCTGCGGAGACCCAGACGCAGTTCGGGCAGGGCCTGGAATCCATCGTGGGCGCGGCCTCCCGCTATAACACGGCAAACCGGGAGGCTATGAAAAATATCCAGTGGGATACGGACATGAAGGACAGCATCCTGCGGCAGGCGGAACAACTGGAGGGGCTTCCAGAGGTGCCGGGCGGCTATATCACCTCCCGCCTTTTTGACTTTGCTTTCCGCAGCGTTGTCTACAACAACGCAAGCGTCCGGGAGACCATGGTCGAAACCGCGTTTGATATTGACCGCGAGCTGGCCAATAAGCGCAGGGAATACGCTCTTAATTGATGGGAGTACAAGATGAAAGCATTACAAAACCGATCCCCCAATGGACAGGGCGGCGCACGCCGGTTCTTTTATCGCTACGGCGCGGATTATCTCTTCATGCTGCCGTTTTTGCTTGTGTTTTTTACCTTTGTGATTATACCCGTGTTTGTCTCCATCTTTTTAAGCTTTACCCGTTTTGACGTGGTGCAGGCGCCGGTATTTTTGGGAATATCCAATTATATCCGGCTGTTTATGGACGATCCGCTTTTCGTCCTGGCGCTGAAAAACACCCTGTTCATTTCGCTTATCACCGGGCCGCTGGGCTTTTTCCTCTGTATCCTGCTGGCCTGGATGCTCAATGAAATGGGCAACCGCCTGCGCACGCTGCTGACGCTGCTGTTTTATGCCCCGGCGATCAGCGGCGGCGCGTATGCGATTTTCCAGATTATATTCAGCGCCGATTCCTACGGCTTTATAAACGGCGCCCTTATCAACATGGGATTTATCAGCAAGCCGATAAACTGGATCGGTGACAGCGCGTATATGATGCCCACGGCGATTATCCTGCTGCTGTGGATGAGCTTTGGCTCCGGCTTTTTATCCCTGATTGCCGGTTTTAAAAATATCGATAAGCGGCTGTATGAGGCGGCGGCTATCGACGGGATCCAAAACCGGTATCAGGAAATGTGGTATATTACCCTGCCGTCCATGAAGCCGCAGCTGATGTTTGCGTCGGTTATGAGCATCACCGGATCCTTCGGGGTGGGAGACGTGCTGTCGGCCGTGTTCGGGTTTCCCAGCGCGAATTACGCGGTGTATACGCTGGCGCATATGCTGACCGACTACGGCAGTACGCGCTTTGAGATGGGATACGCCTCCGCTGTGGCGACGGTTTTGTTTGTCATTATGATAAGCTCCAACGCCGTTGTGCAGAGGCTGCTGGCCAAAATAGGCGCTTAAACGGAAAGGGGTTTGCTTCATGTCTGATATCGCATTATCTGAAAAGCCCCGGCAGAGGCGCGGCCGCCTGCATATCAAAGCGCTTATCCGAGGGAAGAAAATCAACCGCTCCCGGGCGGGTACCCTGTTTCTGCTGCTTTTTTTGTTTGCGGGTGCGGCGGTTATGGCGCTGCCGATGGTGCTGATCATATCCAACGCCTTCAAGCCGCACGACGAGCTGCTGGTTTTCCCGCCGCAGCTGATCCCCCACAACCCCACGATGAAAAACTTCCGCGATATGTTTAATGTGCTGTCTGCTTCCTATGTCCCGTTTCTGCGGTTTATTTTCAATTCGGTGTTTGTGACGGCCGCGGGATCGGCGGGCCATATCCTGTTATCCTCCATGTGCGCCTATCCCTTAGCCAAAAAGAATTTCCCGGGCCGCAAGATCATTTTTCGGATCATTGTGTGGTCGCTGATGTACAGCTCCACTGCGGCCGTCATCTCCAATTATCTGATCATGTCCTCGCTGGGCTGGATCGATTCCTACCTGGCCCTTATCGTTCCGGCATTCGGATCGTCATTGGGCCTGTACCTGATGAAGCAGTTTATGGAGCAGCTCCCGGATTCGCTGATCGAGGCGGCGCGGATCGACGGGGCGGGACAGTGGGCTACCTTCTGGAAAATCGTGATGCCCAACGTAAAGGGCGCCTGGCTGACCCTGCTGATGCTGTCGGTGCAGAGCCTGTGGGGAACGGGAGCCAACAACTATATCTACAAGGACGAGCTGAAAACGCTGCCCTATGCCCTGGGGCAGATCATGACGGGAGGCATTGCCCGTGCAGGCGTAGGGGCCGCCGTATCCCTTTTCATGCTGCTTGTCCCGGTGGCGATTTTTGTGTTCAGCCAGAATAACATTGTGGAAACGATGTCGTCGTCCGGCATGAAAGATTGAGGTGGAAAAGCGTTGAAAAAACTGTTACTTTGCATCCTGTGCGCGGCGGCTTTTCTGCCCTGCTTTACTGTGCGCTCCCATGCGGCCAGCTATTCCGACGACGCGGTTTATAAAACCTACGCTTACAATAACCGGTTAGAACCGGTGGTTCTGCCTTCCGCCTTTTCGGTGGAGCGTGTCCTTACTGGAAGCGATATCGCCCAAAAGCCGTTCAGCGAGCCGGTCGATTTGTTTTACGACGGACAGGGCCGGATTTATCTGTGCGATACGGGAAATGACCGGGTGGTCGTGATGGATACGGCGTTTCAGCCCATCGCTGAGATTACGAATTTTGAGTGGGAAGGGCGGCAGGAGTCGCTCAGCGGGCCGCAGGGGGTGTATGCGGACGGAAAAACGGTATATATTTCGGATACCGGGAATCACCGTATCGTGGCCTTTGACGCAGCCCGGCAGTTCCTTCCGCTGAAAATCCTGCAGGCCCCGGATATTCCCCTGCTGGATACGGAAGTGGCTTTTGAACCGATGCGGCTGACCGCCGACAATTCCGGCGGGCTGTATGTGATTGCCAAGGGGATCAACCAGGGAATCGTTTGGCTGGACGGAGACGGGACGTTCATTGGGTTTACCGGCGCGCCCCGCGTAGAATTCAGCCTCACAGAGCTTTTTTGGAGAAATTTCGCCACAAAGGAACAAAAGGCGAGGATGGAAAGCTTTGTCCCCACCGAGTACGATTCCGTCGTGCGGGATGCAAACGGTTTTCTCTATGTGACCTCGCAAACCTCCAGCATTGTTCCTGTGGGCAAGCTGAACAGCAACGGCGAAAATATCCGGAAAAAAAAGGGATATTTCGCGGATGAAAGGTACATAGCAAACAACTATGCGCCTTATTTTTCGGATATCGCCCTTGGCGATCCGGCCAGCGGGCTGCATTATACTATCGATTCCAAGCAGGGGCGGATATACTGCTACACCGAAGAGGGTGAAATGCTGTATGCATTTGGAAAAAACGGGACGCAGAAGGGGACCTTCACCAATGGCAGCGCCATCGAATTCCTGCCGGATCTGAAAAGCGGGCGGCACCGGCTGCTGATAACCGATCGCAGCCGGGGAACGGTGACGGTGCTTCGGGAAACGGATTTCGGGGCGGGGATCCGCCGGGCCGTCCAGGCCTATGATGAGGGACGGTACGAGGAGGCCGCCGCCTTGTGGAATGAGGTGGGGCTGGCCGCCTCCGGCTATGTTCCGGCTGTCTCCGGCCTGGCGCGGATCGATATACAAAACGGCGACTATCAAAAGGCCATGGAACGGCTGCTGTCTGTGCGGGATTACAGCCTGTATGCCGAGGCGTTTGGAAAATGGCGGTCCGACTTTATCCGGGATCACTTCTTATGGGTGATAGCGGCCGTATGCGGCCTGGCGGCGCTGCTGTTCGTTGACGTAAAGGTAATCCGGCGCGTCCCGGCGGTACAAAGGCTGAAAAATACGGCTGTGGGAAAAGGGTACCGGTACGGCACCTACGTCATGTTCCACCCGTTCGACGGCTTTTGGGATCTAAAGAGGGAAAAGCGCGGCAACATGAAATCCGCGCTGCTGATCGCGGCGCTGTTTTTCCTCTTCTATGCGCTCCGGCTGCAGTACAGCGGCTATGTCACCACGGGTATGGTGGCCTCCGAGGTCAACGTTTTATATCATCTGACCCTGATCCTCCTGCCGCTGTGCTTCTGGGTTGCCGCCAACTGGTGCATTACCACACTGATGGACGGCAAGGGAACCCTGAAGGACATCATCATCGCCACCTGCTACGCGCTGAAGCCTTATGTCCTGCTGGGCCTTCCCATGCTGCTGGCGTCCCATCTGATATCGGCCGATGAGTTTATTTTTTACGATATTGCGGACCGATTGATCCTTGTCTGGGTTCTGGCGCTCCTTTTCTTCGGGCTGATGATGACCCACGATTATTCGCTGTCCAAGTCGGTGCTGTCCGTCCTGCTTATCTTTGTGGGGATCTGCCTGATTATTTTCATCCTGCTTTTGCTGCTCAATATTGTGCAGGAAGTGTATCGGTTTGTTTATAATTCGTACAGTGAGATCACCTTCCGCTCCTATTCCAAACTTTCGTGACCGAACCGGAGGATGCTATGAAAATGAGAAGAATAATGGCCGCGCTGGCTGCCTCCTGCATGGCGGCGTGCCTTATGGGCGGATGCGCCTCCCGGAACGATGGGTATACGCCGCTGGCCGCGCCTGCTTCGGAAAGCGATGACGGCTGGAATGTGCTCGGGGACGGGACGGCGGTTTTGGAAAACGACAGCCTGTATTTTGAACTGGATGCCCAAACCACGCACTTTACCATACGGGACAAGAGAAGCGGACGGACATACGGCTCGGTTCCGAGCGATCCGCCGCCTTCCCTGTCCAATGAAACGGATTCCCGGCTGGCGTCGGAGATCACAGTCTGCTATTTTGCCGAGCAGAGCGGCGCCCTGTATATGTATTCGGATACGGACAGCGTTTCCAACAAAGCCTTTACGGTAAAAACAAACGGAGAAGCCGTTCGGGTGTATTACAGTATGGGGGCGATGGATCAGCTGCTGCCTGTACTTTTTACCGAAGAGGTGTTTGAGGACGTTCTCAGCCGCTTTGAAAACAATGCCCTGCGCCGCCGCATGGAGCGGTTTTACGTACTCTATTCTGCGGAGGATAAGCCGGAGGATTACGCGGAAAAGCTGGCGCAGTATCCTGTGCTGGCCGACAGGCCGCTGTATATCCTCAGCGATGTGCTGGCAGATTCCGACAAGGAGGATATTGTCAGCGATCTGGCGGACGTGGGCTTTACGGAAGATGAGTATCAGACGATGATGGAATCCCTGCAGCTGGAGGCGGCGGAAACGGACACGCCGGCCGGCTTTTTGATCCCGGTGGAGTATCGCCTGACCAAAGACGGGTTTACCGCCTCGGTTTTGTCCGACCGGATAGAGGAAAGTTCCGAAAAGTATAAGCTGTATACGGTGGATCTTCTGGAGTATTTTGCGGCGCTTGAGGAGGGGGACGGCTGTGCGTTTGTAGTTCCCGACGGCTCCGGCTCGCTGATCCACCTGGATGGGAAAAGTGATCAGGAATTTTCCAAGCCCTTTTACGGGGAGGATGTGTCTATACAGCCGACGATGTCCTCTGACGTGGGAAAATCGCTGGTATTTCCCGTATACGGCATCCAGGCGGGAGATCACGGCGTTTTTGCAGTGGTGGAGGAAGCGGCGGAACTCGCCTTACTAAAGGCCCACACGTCCGGGAACATAACGCCTCTGCATCATATCTACCCCTCTTTCGCCTTGCGCAGTATTGATACGACAGGCAGCTTTGCAGAATGGGGCGTATCCCAATATAACCTTTTTGCCCATAAGCGCACCGCCTTTTCGCCAAAGGTCCGTTATTTTCTGTTGGAGGAGGGACGAGCGGATTACACCGCCATGGCGGCGCTTTACCGGGATTATCTGCTGGAAACAAACGGACTTCCGGTGCAGGCACAGGCCGAGCCGCCCGTCTATTTGGACTATCTCTGTATGGTGACGGAGGACGCCTCGGTTCTCGGCATTCCCTATACAAAAAAGACGGTTCTTTCCACCCTTTCCGAGATCATCGCGTCCGTGGAAAAGCTGCAGGAGGAAGGGACTCGAGGGTTAGTGGTACGTCTGATAGGGTACGGCTCTGCTGGAATGGAAAATGGCGTGTACAATTCCCTGTCTCTTGATAAACGGGTGGGAACCATTGATGAACTGAAAAAGCTGTCCAATATCCTGCGGGAGAACGGCGGCGGACTATATCTGGACGCCGATATGCAGTTTGTCTATATCGCCCGGAATGGCTTTGAGCCATCAAACGACGCAGCGCGGTATATCAATCGGAAATTGGTTCGTCTGATGGACAGAGATCTGGTAACGAACAGTGGAATCGAGTCAGGCTCCCAAAGATATTTTGTATCGCCCGCCCGTTTCCGTGCATACGCTGCGGACTTTTTCGACGATCTCAAAAGACGGCTTGACGGCACCGCGCTTCCAGGACTGTCTTATGGTACGGCAGGACTGTGCCTTGGCGGTGATTATTCGCCGCAGCGAAGCATTGACCGAACAGAGAGCCGTCTGTTGCTTCAGCAGGCGTTAGACGGGATTGGAAAGGATACATCCCTGCTGTTTGATTATGGAAATACCTACATTCTTCCCTATGCGACAGGTTTGCTGAACGCACCATTGTATGATTCGCAGTTGATAGCGGAAGATGAAACCATCCCTTTTTTCCAAATGGTGGTGCATGGCAGCATTCCCTATGCGGGAGGGGCGGAAAATCTGGCGGCGGACAACAGGGAAGCCTATCTGCGCGGGATAGAGTACGGCGTGGCACCGTATGCTGTTTTTATAACCAGGGAGGACTCCCTTCTCAACCACACAAAATGGCAGACCACACTGTTTTCGGTCAGCAGCGGCACACGGCTGTCCGGTTTTGCCGCGCGGATCCGGGAGACGGAGGCCATCCGCCGGGAAACGCAGAACAAAAGAATAACGGCCCACACCCGGCTGTCCGACACGCTGTTCTGCACGACCTATGAGGGCGGCTATCGGGTATACGTCAATTATGGAGACGAAGAGGCGAAAATCGAGGGGACAGCCGTCCCGCCGAGGGGCTTCGCGGCGGTCGGCCAGACGGAGGAGTAAATATGCGTATTCTGCACAATGGAGGGCTTTTGAAGCATACGGCTGCGGCCAGAAAGGCGCGGTTTGGCTACCTGTTTATTCTGCCGTTTGTTTTGGGACTGGCGGTTATTTTCATCCCCAATATCGTACAAACCTTCTTATATTCTATCAGTGAAATCGATCCTTCTGCAGGGTTCGCGCTGAATCCAAAGGGCTTTGTATTTTACAGAGATGCGCTGACAGTGGATCCGAAATTTACCCGCATGTTGCTCACTGATCTGGCTGGACTTCTTGCGGACGTCCCTGTCATTTTGATTTACAGTCTGTTTATTGCAACGCTCCTGAATCAAAAATTCGCAGGCAGAGGTCTGGCGCGCATCATTTTCTTCTATCCTGTCATTATGGCCACCGGTTTTATGAACGCAGTGGATTCGGAACAGTATATGTCCCTGTTGGGGGGGGCTGTAGATACAGGTGCGAGTGCGGATCTTTCCAATATGGCGGAAATTACCGGTATACTGTCGTCGCTTTATTTTCCGGAAGCGCTGGTTCAACTGATTTCCGATGCCATAGAGCGGATTTATGACATCACCAGCTGTAGCGGCCTGCAGATTTTCATTTTTCTTGCCGGGCTGCAAAATATCTCCCCTTCCCTGTACGAGGCGGCTGAGATCGAAGGCTGCAGCAAATGGGAACTGTTCTGGAAAATCACCTTCCCGATGATCAGCCCGATCCTTGTCATGAACCTGGTGTATTCCATTGCCGACAGAGCTATGGATGGGGAAGCCTTTGACTATATTAACACGCTCGCGTTTGGTCAGAGTCAATATTCCCTGGCCAGTGCTATGAATATGCTTTATCTGTTCTGTCTTGGAGTTATGATTGTATTGATCCTTTTGCTCGTGAGAAGGTTCAGGGTACAGCCGGAATGATCCGGCGTGGGGAGGAATGGCCATATGACAAAAATTTCGTCCGCTATAGGGAGAAGATGCCGGATAGAACCAAAAAGACTGGTGTTGAGCCTGCTGTATAAGTTGGTGCGGTTTGTCATTATATTTGGTTTGGGATTCATCATCTGTAAACCCCTCATTGGCAAGCTACTGTTTTCTTTTATGAATCCAAACGATATATTTGATGTTACGGTGCAGTCGATTCCCAGCCAGCTTTCGCTGTATTATTGGAAATATGCGTTAAGTAATATCAGCCTGCCGGAGAGCCTTATCAATACGGTGGTCTTGTCGTTTACCGTGGGGATTATCCAGACCATATCCTGCACGCTGGTCGGCTATGGCTTTGCGCGTTTTAAATTCACGGGGCGGCGTCTGCTGTTTGCCTTTGTCATCGTGCTGATGCTCGTTCCCATACAGACGATCAGCATTGCACAATATCAGAGTTTTGCCAATATGCATGTAGTGGATACCTTTATCCCCCTGTATGTCCTGGCGTTTACCTGCCTAGGATTAAAACAGGGATTGTATATTTATCTGATCCGTGATAACTTTATGGCAATTCCGGACAGTATTGAAGAAGCGGCTCTGATCGATGGAGCCGGTGTGTGGACCACCTTTTACCGGGTGATGCTGCCGAATGCACGGGTGATTATGATCACGGTATTTCTGTTTTCTTTCTGCTGGCAGTGGTCGGATACCCATTATACCTCTCTGTATCTTGCGGAGACAAAAGTCTTTTCCAATGTTTGGAGTACTCTTTGGGTAAGAGTGGGGGCGGGGGTTAACTACCAGGCCAGCTTTTATGCCCGTTGCGCGGCCGTCCTGTTCATGATTATCCCTTTGTTTTGTCTTTTTGCCGTTTGCCAGCGGTTCTTTGTAAAAAGTGTCGCACAGTCGGGTTTATCAAACGTATAATACGCAGTTTTTGAGGAGTAAGCATGATGATAAAAAAGGCGAATTGGATAGCATCCCCGGTGGATTTTGAAGAGGCCTGTCCGGTGTTTAAAAAAACCTTTTCGGTCTCACAAAGGGTTAAAAGCGCCGTCCTGTACATTTCGGCGCTGGGCGTCTATGAGGCCCGGCTGAACGGTCGGCGCATCGGCTCATTTGTTCTGGCGCCGGGCTGGACTGCTTATGGCAGCCGTGTACAGTTTCAGGAGTATCCGGTCACAGATTTGCTGCAAGAGCAGAATACGCTGGACATCACGCTTGGCAAGGGCTGGTGTTTCAGCGAACTTGGATGGAACCAGTCGCTTGTTGAACCCTATCCCTATCCCGCGCCAGCGATCATCTGCGCCCTGCATACCGTTTTTGCAGACGGTACGGAGAAAACGATATACAGCGATGAAAGCTTTTTGACCGCAAAATCCAATATTTTGTTTTCTGAAATTTATCACGGCGAGACCTATGACGCGAACCATGTGCCAACCGCGTGGCTGAACGCGGTTGCCTGCGATTATCCGAAGGATATTCTGGTGCCACAGCAAGGGGATGCAGTTGGCGAGATCGAAGAAATTCAGCCAAAGGAGCTGTTGACCACCCCAAAAGGGGAAACGGTGATCGATTTCGGGCAGAATCTGACAGGCTATGTGGCCTTTAAAACAAAAGCCCCGAAGGGAACTGTACTGGAACTGTCCCATGCCGAAGTGCTGGACGCCAACGGCTGCTTTTATACCGAGAACCTGCGCACGGCAAGACAGAAAATAACCTATGTGGCAAACGGAGAGCCTGCCGAATACAAGCCGCATTTTACCTTTCAGGGTTTCCGCTACGTACGGCTGGATCATTGGACGGATCCAGTCGATCCGGACGATTTTAGAGCGATTGTTGTGCATTCGGACATGAAGCGAACCGGGTATTTTTCCTGTTCAAACGCGAAGGTTAACCAATTGTTCAGCAATATTGTGTGGGGGCAAAGGGACAATTTTCTGGACGTGCCTACCGACTGCCCTCAGCGGGACGAACGGCTGGGCTGGACGGGCGACGCGCAGGTGTTTGTGCGTGCGGCGTCTTATAACTATGATGTGCGGCGCTTTTTTGCCAAATGGCTGACGGATATGGCGCTGGAGCAGTTTGATGACGGCGGCATTCCGGCGGTTATCCCCAATGTGCTGGGGCACAACGAAGCCTCCTCCTCGGCCTGGGGCGATGCGGCGGTCATCTGCCCGTGGCAGATGTATTTGACCTATGGCGATAAGGGGATACTGGCCGATCAGTTTGCCTGTATGAAAAAATGGGTGGACTATATCCACGCACAGGGCGACGATGAATTCCTGTGGAATACCGGCCACCAATACGGCGACCATCTGAGCCTGGAAAAGACCGAAACCCGTAAGGATCTGATCGCGACGGCCTATTTTGCCTATTCCACGAAGCTGTTGGTGAAGGCCGGACAGGTGCTGGGGAAAGCGATGGCGGCGTATGAAACGCTGTATGAACAGGTTGCGGCGGCATTTCGGGAGAACTTTATCAAGGACGGTCGATTGGTTTCCGACACCCAGACTGCGCACTCCCTGGCGCTGTATTTTGACCTGTGCGGGGAATACAAAAGGGACATTGCTAAAAATCTTGCCAAGCTGATTACAGATAACGGAAACAGGCTGACAACCGGCTTTGTAGGGACGCCGTATCTTCTGCACGCCCTCTCGCAGAACGGTTATGCGGAAACGGCGTACAGCCTGTTGCTTCAAGAGAAATTTCCATCCTGGCTGTATGCGGTAAACAAAGGGGCGACCACCGTTTGGGAGCATTGGGATGGGATCAAGGAGGACGGTAGCTTTTGGCGGGCCGATATGAATTCCTTTAATCATTACGCCTACGGCGCTGTGGCGGACTGGATGTACGGCGCGGTATGCGGGATCCAGACCGATGAAGCCGCTCCCGGCTTTGAAAACGTCATATTGCAGCCGCTTCCCGACGAGCGGTTGCGCCAGGCCTGCGCGCATATTGATACCCGATACGGGAGGGTATCCTCCAGGTGGGAGATGTCAAGGGATGAGACAAGGTATGAGTTTGAGGTTCCCAACCGCGGGCGGATCATCCTGGGGGAACATACATACGAGGTCGGAAAAGGGAAACATACCTTTTCCATATCACGGTAAAAGCACCGGGATAGCCGGGCCAAAAAGGAGAAATCGTATATGTATAAGGAACAGAATCGGACCTTGATAGAGAAAGCGCGTCAAAGGGCCGAAGCACTTTTGCAGACAATGACTTTATCCGAAAAAATAGGACAGCTTTCGCAATTCGGCGTTTCCATCTATTCCGAGTCGGATAAATATTATGAGGATCATTTCCGGTCGGGAAAGCTGGGATCCTATCTGGCGGTCACTGGCGCCGGACTGACCAACGCCCTCCAGAAACGGGCGGTGAAGGAGACGCCTCACGGCATACCGGCGCTTTTTGCAGCCGATGTCATCCATGGCTTTAAAACGACCATGCCGACCCCCCTCGCCATGTCCTGCTCATGGGATCCGACGGTTGTCAAAGAGGCAATGGCCGTATCGGCTAAGGAGGCCTATGCCGCGGGTGTGAAATGGACTTTTGCCCCTATGGTGGATATCGCCCGTGACCCGCGTTGGGGACGAATTGTGGAAGGCTTTGGAGAAGATAGCTTTTTAGGTGCGGCGATGTCGGAGGCAGCGGTCGAAGGATTTCAGGGGGACCAATTCGGAGAGGAGGATCACATCGCCGCCTGTATGAAGCATTTTGCCGCCTACGGTGCTTGCGAAGGGGGACGGGACTACAACAGTGTCGATATGTCCATGCAAACGCTGCATGATGTGTATCTGCCGCCCTTTATTGCCGGATTCCAGGCAGGCGCGGCGGGGGTAATGACGGCGTTCCATGATCTGAACGGAATCCCCTGTTCAGCAAACATATATCTTTTAAAGGATATTCTGCGCAACGAGTGCGGATTTGAGGGGGTTGTCATCAGTGACTACAATTCGGTACAGGATATGGTTGCCCATGGCTATAGTGAGAGCGAAGAAAAGGCGTTTGAAGCTGCATTTGCTGCCGGTGTCGATATCCTTATGGCGGGGGATGGATTTAATAATACGCTTCCAGGAGCACTGGCAGAGGGACGGATTACCGAGCGGCAGATCGATGAGGCGGCGTTACGCGTCCTGACCATGAAATATGTGGCGGGACTGTTTGACAACCCCTATGTGGATCCCGCGAAAGAGAACTGCTTTTACTGTACGGAGCATCGCGCTGTATCAAGAGAAGCTGGGAAAAAATCCATCGTACTGCTGGAAAACAACGGCATTCTGCCGCTTAAGCCCCACAATATACAGCGCTTGGCGGTTATAGGCCCTCTCGCCGACGATAAGCGAAACGTACTTGGCCCGTGGCACGGTCTGCCGGAAGAGGAGCAGACAGTGACAATCCTGGACGGCTTGAAGGAAGCGTTTACCGGCGGGGAAATTCTGTACGAAAAAGGCTGTGAGATAGAGGGAGAGGATCGTTCCGGCATAGAGGCGGCCGTGCAGGTGACCAAGGGGGCACAGGCCGTCGTTGTCGTTGTAGGCGAGTCGATAGAAATGAGCGGAGAGGCGAGAAATCGTTCGGATCTGTCCTTGCCCGGCGTACAGAAAGAACTGATTGGGCGGCTGGCGGAAACGGGGACGCCGATGATTGTCTTGGTTTCTGCCGGCCGACCGCTGTTGCTTGCGGATTTTAAAGATACCGTGTCGGCGCTCCTCTATATATGGCAGTTGGGGACGGAAACGGGACATGCGGTGGCCGACGTTCTCACCGGCCGATACAACCCGTCTGGCAGACTTTCGGTATCGTTTCCCTATAGTGTTGGGCAATTACCGGTTTATTATAATCATTACAGCACAGGAAAGCCCGCTCTTGAAAAGGTCTGGTATGAGACGAAATATTTAGATGCCCCGATAGAACCGTTATATCCGTTTGGATATGGAATGAGTTACACCAGCTTTGAAATTTTGAATGTGTTGCTTTCAGCGGAAGAAATGCCGACGGATGGCTATATCGATGTGTCCTGTACCATAAGGAACACCGGTGATTACGGAGGGGACGTGGTGGTACAGCTATATGTGCAGGATCGGTTTGCCTCACGGGTGCGGCCGGTTTGTGAATTGAAGGGCTTTTGCAAGATCTTTGTGGCAGCCAAAGAAGAAAGGCAAATTGCCATAAGGCTACAGGCGAAATGTCTGGCATTCCGTGACGGGCAACTGAATCCGGTTGTGGAACCCGGTGAGTACAGCCTGTGGATGGCATTTCATTCCCGCGATAGGCAGAATGGAAAAAGCTTTTTTGTCAGGTAAAGGGCAAGAGCCTAAAGGAGAAGCGGCTTGTCTTCTTGCCAGACATGATTATCTGCTTGATCGCTGCTTTTTAAAAAGCAGCCTTTGGGCGGTATGACAAATATTTATAGAAATAGAAGGAAAGAACCGCCTTGCGATATCGCAGGGCGGTTTTCTGCATCTTAATAATTGTAAGGCGCCAAAAATGTAAACCGTATTTCAGGTTTCGTTTCATTCTATATGCGTTTTGATCGTATCCATTTGTTCATACCAAGAAGAGCGCGAGCTAAAATTGTATCTCACCAATTTATATGTCGTGAATGAGGAGAACAAAATGAAACGAAAACAGGAACGGAGATTGAATTAAGGCTGTTTCTAACAGCACAAAGAAAAAGCAAAGCTATTTTTTCCTAGATATAAAAATTATTATTAAAGGCCACACTCACGCAAACAGGTTTTCGTCCTTTTCTTAC
>CDZV01028117.1_pt1 | contig 25766 bp, 24 predicted proteins | sample 554851 | NCBI WGS metagenome assembly CDZV01 (sample SAMEA3182090, study PRJEB8094) | gut metagenome | biome: human; feature: gut; material: Stool; isolation source: human stools | place: Canada | collected 2013-03-12
TTTCCACATCGTCCATCATGCGGGAGTAGGCGGAACGGTCAAAAAACCTGCCGCTTTCGTCATCGTCGATGTAGTGCCGGATATTGGTTAGGTGCTGCCCTCTGGCATAGTTCTCCAAAAATATTTTTTGGTTCTGTATGCTGTTGCTCTCGCCGCCGTCCCTGTCCTCGTCGCCCACGGAAAGGCGGGAGTAAAGGGCTGTAATTTTGCTATAATCAGTCATGTGCATAACCTCCTGTGCGTCCATGTATGTGTCATTTACACTTAAAATTATGCACTCCAGCGGGCACTGCCGTACTCCGCATCCCGGCGGTATTTCTTGGCGTTCTTGCTTTTGAAGTAGATCAGCAGGCGGAACGCCACCGCTCCCACAATGCCCACCAGCCAGTCAAAGGGAGCAAGGCCGGGAGCAAAGTCGGCAAAGGCCGCGCCGACAGTCTGACCCAGCCCGATGAATTTATGTGCGAAATCGCTGCCCACCGCCAGACGGTAGGCCGTCCCCAGCTTGAGGAACACCCAGCCGATGAACACATAGGGAATGTTTGGCAGCACATATTTACGGAGCTTATCTGTCATGCGACACCTCCTTTCGTCGAACCAAACTCCGCTCTGCTCCTTCGGCCATTTCATGCCCGAAATCCGCCCGCTCCGTTGTTTCTCCTCTTCCCACAAAGTCTTGCGACTTTGCGGGAGCCCTGTTTTCCTTGGGCGGCTTTTCCTTGGCAAGCTGCTGTTCCGCCTGCTTCATCTGTTCGGGGATCGTGGGCTGGCGGGACTTGGCCTTATCCAGCACCTTGCGGGAATATTCCGAAAAGCAGGCGGTCATAGCGTCCGCCTGCCCGGACTTGAAGAACAGCAGGTATTTCCCCGGTTCAGTCTGATAAAAAGCATAGTCCACATTCCATTTCCGGGCCACCCGGTCAAAGAGCTTGGTATCCCCGGACAGTTCAAGGCTGCTGGTGGATGTGCCGTGCGCCATGAGTTTTTTCACGGTTTGCTTGCCGTGGGGCGTCTGCTTTGCCCGGTGTGCCTTGGCGATCTTGCGCCCCACCGCCCGGACAACATAGGCAAGCCCCCGGGCGGTCAGCTTTGACGCCTTCACCGATACGGCAATCGTGCGCCGGGAAATATCCTCGTCTACCAGCCGTCATCGCCTCCTCTCTGATAGAATTATGACCTTGGGACAAAATGTCCCAAGGTCAGCGGTCATCATGCTCCTTTCTCGGGTGCAGGCGCTCGCCCTCTAAAGAGGAACGGTCTATGACCTCCTTGTAGGCCGCCATCTGCTCCCGGATATTCAACTTGGGGTACGCAAAAATACGGTGTTCGGCGGGAATGTCCTCGATCCCGTGGTACACCTCCTTGAAATCGCCGCTGCGGGTCAGATAGCCCGTGGGGGCAAAGTGGCCGCCCTCATTGATCCGCATATCCCGCCCATAGGCTTCAAAATCGAAGTAGGGCAGCACATTGTCCGGCACATCCAGTAGTTCCATGTCCTCCACATAGATGCGCCCCAGCGTTTCATCGTCGGTCACGCCGGGGTGCAGGGAATAGCAGTCCAGATTGTGAACGAGGTTGATGATGTCCGCCACGCTGGAAGTATGGTCGCCCTTGTTGAGCGCAGCCTCCAGCGTTTCGATCTCGTCGCTGTCCAGCTCGGAAATGAGATGCGCCAGATGGTTCAGCTCGTCCAAGTTTTCATACTCGGTGAGATAATCGTATAAGCCCATCACATCGCCGTCAAAGGAGGTGATGAAAAATTCCTCATACCGCACACCGTCCACGCCGATGTTCTTTAGAAGCGATTGCACCTCCTCCGTGGTAGCCGGAAATTTCAGCGTTTCGCCCACAAGCTGCCCCTCGGCGTATTTGCCGAGGTTGGTGATGTAGGCTTCAAATACCGTCATTTGCACCTCCTTTTGTCAGCGCCTCCGCAATCCCCGCCATGATGTACTCGGCACAGGGCAGCGCGATGGCGTTTCCCAACGCCCGGTAACGGTGGGAGGATAGGATTTCCTCGCCGTCCGCACCGTACCTTGTCCAGCCCTCCGGCAGCCCCATCAGCCGCTCACATTCCGTTTCCGTGGGAAAGCGGACGCAGCCCCCGGCGGGATCGTCCTCATACCAAAAGGCAAAGGGCGAAATGCCGCCCGCTAACAGAGTGGGAAAAGGGTCAGTTGGCAGTCCGAAGCTGTTTCGGAACGCTGTTTCCGTCCGCTCCTTGGCGGACGCCCGCATACGGAAGCATTGAAAGGGTCGGGTGACTGGTACGCGCCGCCCTGCTTCAATAAAAGAGCTTCGATCTCCGCAGGCGGCGGGCAGCCCGCTATCTCTGCCAGATGCAGAAAGTGACTGCATTGTGCGGGGCTTAAAAAGTATTTCGTGAGAGCGCCGTCCTCCAAAGTCTGCCACAAGAAAGATACGCTGCCGTCGTGCCAGTCGGGGGCTTGCCCAATACTGGGCATCCATGAGCCGCCAAGAGAGGTCAGGCGTTCGCCCTCGCACCATTCCGGCTCCTGCCCATCTTCCAGAAGCAGGCATTGAAACATCGGCGTCTGTGAAAGCGGATAGGACGGCTCTAAAATCCATCCGGTCATTTGATGAAAACGCTCCCATGACGTTTTCCCAAACAGCGATTGCTGGAAATAGACCATTTGTCGCCTCCCTCATTTCACGGATAATGCGGATGGCTTGAAAAAACAGGCTGGACTTTTCTCCCGCAAGCCCCTTGCGGTTGCCGATCTGCGAGAGATTTTGACACGGTGAGCCAAAGGTGATGATATGGACGGGCGGGATCTCCCGCCCGTCCAGCTTTGTCACATCCCACAAGTGTTCCATATCGGGAAAGTGTCGTTTGGTGATGGAGATAGGGGCTTTTTCGATCTCGCTTGCCCATACCGGCTCAATGCCGCAGCGTACCGCCGCCAGCGGGAACACGCCGATCCCGTCAAACAGGCTCCCCAGCCGGAGCGCCGTCATCTTATCTGCGCCCCTGTCCCTTGACGGTCAAAATGCCCTCAAGGGTGGTGGCGGTGATCCCCAGCCGCTGGGCAACGGCGATGTCGTTCTTCATGGCCTCGGTGACGGTATGGCCGCACACCACCAGCACATGAGAGCGGCGGAGCAGGTCACGCCCCATGTCGATACCGCTCTTATGCTCCTCGGGAACGGCGTCATTGAGGAAAAGCGGCTGATATAGCGTCGGGCAGATGGGCGAAAAGCCCGCCTCATACACCGTGCGGCAATACTGCGCCGCCAGCTTTGCGTTTTCGTGGTCGCTGCCGCACCACGCGGCGGTAACATACGCGAGGGGTCGTTTCATTGTAAAAACCTCCAATTTTATAATGTAGTGGGTCAACCCAAACCCCAGCCCTTTCCCATTCTTGGGAAAGGGGGCGGCTCTGGAGGATATACCCCCGCCGCTTGCCGGAGAAAACGCATAGCCAGGACAGGCGGTCAAGGGCTGGCCGCCGAAAACGGCGGTGCGATGCACCCTTGACAGCCCGTTCCCGGCCATGCTGGAATACGGGCGGCGACGGGGGATATAACCACAAGAGCCATCCGGGGAAACGAAAGACCTCGGGACAAAAAGTCCCAAGGTCACTTTTCCAAATCCGTTTTCTTTTCGGGCTTGCCCAGCTCGGGCGGCTGCTTGGCCTTCCAGTTATCCAGCAGAGAAATGATCTTGTCTTTCATTTCCCTCGGGGACTTGTCCTTGCCGAAATACTTTTCCAGTTCCGCACTATTGATGATCACCTTGTCTACCTCCTTTTTCTCCTGCGACAGAATACCGTCGATCACATCGCCGTTGAGCTTGCCTTCCTTGCCCAGCTCCCGCATTTTCTGTGCCTGCGACAGCGATGGCGAGGACTGCTGCCCCTCAATGGACACGGCGATATACCTCTGATTTTTGGGGCGGATGAATGAGACCTCCACCGCCGGGGTGAACGCCAGCTTTTTCTCGTCCACCATTTTCTGCAAATCCGGCACAAGCTCGGTCAGGCGGATATACCGCTGCACCTGCTTGTAGTTCATGCCGTTGCGATCTCCCACGACCTGCGTGGAGCGTTTTCCGGCATCCTTGTCCTCCTCACCGGGGCGGGAGCCTTGGTGCTTGATGGCCTCCACCTGCATTTTGAGCGACTGCGCCTTTTCCGTGGGCAAAATACGCTCACGGTGACGGAGGTTGTCATCCGTCATGGCGAGGACGGCTTCATCGTCCGTCATGTTGCGGACAATACACGGCATATTCGCAAATCCGGCAAGCTCGCTTGCCCGCTGGCGGCGGTGGCCCGCAATGATCTCATAGCCGCCGTCCTCACGGGGACGCACCAGCGCGGGCTGATTGACGCCCGCCGCCTTGACCGACTCCACAAGCCCCTGCATCTCCGCATCGTCCCGGACACCAAAGGGATGATTTTTGAACGGATGCAGGTCAGACAGGTTGAGATAGACGATCTCCTCTTTTTCAGCGCGGGTGGCGTCACGGGGCGCAGACGGCTCTGGCGTGATCTCCGCACCAGCGGGAGCGCCACCCTTATCCACGGCAGGCTTCTCCGGGATGGGCTTGCTTTGGGATTTTTTGTCCCGAGGTTTGGACGGCTTGGCCTTATCGGGAGCAGCCTTGCCATCCTTGGGCGGGCGACCTCTGCCGGGCTTGGCAGCATTGTTCTTTTCGGAGGACGGCTTCTGTTTGACCGCCTTTTTCTCCTCCTTGGCCGCCTCGTCACGGGCGGCGGCAAAATCCACTACCTTGCCGGAATGTGCCGGGGCGGGATCGTCCTTGCCGGGATCAGGCGGCTGCGCCTGCTCCATTTCAGCCTTGGGAGCTTCGGGAGCGGCAGGCTCCTCCACCTCGGCGTGGGTAACAGCGTCAGCGGGATCGGGTACGGCCTCGCCCATTTCAAAGAGCGCCGCCTGCCCCTCCTGTTCCAGCATGACCGCCTCTGCGTCGGTCAGCGCAGGCCCGGGAGAGGGCTGCTCCGGCACAACGGCATTTTCTACCGTGGGAGCGGGAGCCTCGGCGGGCGGGACTGCCTCGGGAATGTTTTTCTTATCATCTGCCATTTGCAAACCTCCTTTTCGTGGCATGAAAAAAGCCAGTCCGCAGACTGGCCGGGTGGAAGTGACCTCCCTTCATGGTTTTATATATGAAAACGCCGCCCGTTGTCCTGTTGGGCGGCGTTGTTCTCGCAGTACTCTACTAGAAACTTTTAGAATTTTAAGTTGTATTGTCTAAAAAAGTAATATATAATAAAAGAAAATTGATGCCTTTCATATCTACATTTAACAAAGGAGTTATTTTATGAATAGTCAGGATCGCTGTTTTATTATTACGCCCATAGGAGACGATTCCGACCCTATACGTCGACATATTGAAGGTATCATTGATGCGGCCATTCGACCTGCATTATGCGACAAATATGAATTGGTGGTAGCTCACAAGATTAGCGAACCCGGCTCAATCACTAAACAAATTATTAAAGAAATATACTCGGATAAATTAGCTATTGCTAATTTGACAAATAAAAATCCGAACGTAATGTACGAGTTGGCTTTTCGGCATAGCCTTGGCAAGCCTGTCATAATGATTGCGGAAAAGGGTACTCCTCTGCCATCTGATATAATAATGGAGCGAACAATTTTTTACCAAAATGATGCACAAGGAGTGCTGGAATTAAAAGATAATATTATCGCAGCAGAAGCTAAAATTGACTTTAATAAAGAAGGTAGTCCGATATACGACGTAATTCAAGAGTTTGATAGAGAAGCCCAGATAATAAAGATCTCTGAAACTCAGTTTGTAGATCAATCCGATAAAGAAAATTCAAACATTCTATGGTACATCCTTCAAAAACTTAATAATTTGGAGGACTCGGTTCAAGCTATTCGCTCGCTCCCGCAGTCTGAGGAAGAGTATATTCCTCCTAAAAGAACTATGTTTGTGTTTAATTATGAAGAAAACTCTAGGCCTTATCAAGTGAAGAGAATCTTCGATAGACTGCAAAAAGTACGTGTTGTAGAGTCCTGTATTATTGTTGAGGATGTTCATATTGATGAACAAAATAAAGAAATAAAAATATTCACTAGGTTGATGTCGAAGATTTCTGTGCCAGATGTGTATCACTATTTTGAAAAAACACTAAGTGAGTTCGGCTTTGTAGGTCTAAAGGTATTGCCACGCAATCGCCCTTATGCACTGGAATAATACAAAATTAATAACTTGCAATTAGAATGCAATTTAGAATAAATACCTCTTGCCGACAACCAGCAAACCGTTGATATATCTGTGTTTTCTGAGATCCTATAATTACACTCCGACCAGCTAAAATCCTGAAACCGCAACGGTTCATGTTCATAGGTACACAATGTGACCTATGGGGCAGACCGGACGGTACAGGGCACGAAAAAATAAGTCGAGGGAATTTCCCTCGACTTATTTTTTCTTTGATCCCAAGTTTACATGAACATGAAGCATCTGGAGGCGGCCATGGACGATGCCTCTATTGCCGGCTGACTTCATTCAGCCGGAGCCTGCAAACAATTTTGCGCATAAATCTTGACGGGACCAAATTTGCGAAAAGTCCTTGACAATATCCAAAATTTTATGATGCTTTGAGTTAAAAGGCGAAATACGTTTACGAGAGCGGGCTGAGACAAATCTCAGCCTGCTCTTGTGTTGATAATAATGACCGCTAATACATTATGACATAGAATCTGAATTAAGTTTCTGGAAATCCAACCATATCCTTGTTAAGTCAAGTTTTTCTACGGAGTATTTGCTATTGCCATCATCAAAGATGCCAGAACCGCCAGAAGCAGTACGGTCATGTTGATCGTATTGGTATATGTATTCATTCCCAGAAACTGTATGTATTTTTATTGCGAAGCCCTGATTTCCAAGTAATAAAGTATTCTGGGAAGGCTCAAGAAGATCCTCACTAATTCGCATTTTTGTAAGCAGATTATATAGGCGCTCTATTTCTTCTGAGTCATTTAAAATAACTTCCTCGTTATCAAGAATACTGCGGAATTCAATTCGGTCAATATCTACTTTAGCAAACGGAAAGTCATAATATGCAATTCTTGAAATGTGAGAATAAAGTGAAGCCGCAACCCCAAACAGGACCAGTAACAATACACTTGCTCCGAAAATGCGTAAGCGTTTCATTTATTCGCACCTCTCAAGCTGGATTAGCCAGCATAATAACCGTACCCTTGCATTGTAAACCTATGTCCGCTACTTTCGCTGACAAAAGACCAGTCCCCCGACGTGTTGTATATTACGCCAGCACAATAATCTCCAACTGCCGGGTCCATAAATGCATAGGAACCAAAATTTTCGTTTACTCCGCAAATTACAACCGCATGCCCATACCCTGCGTAAGAATAAGCTCCAATAATAGGTCGATCATTACATAACTCATCATGCGCAAAGCTCTGGTTAATATTTCGTGAGGATGTACTTGCATAGTCAGCATCAAACCACTCGTTAAATTCGCTAATCACTCTGCTCAAAGATAGTCCTTCAAAGCATCTTTGGAATCCGCAAAAAACTGTTTTCTTTGAGCAGATGGATCGTTCGTAGTATAACACAACAAGTACAAAAGTAAAAGTTTAATTCCTATGCTTGTCCGATATCCATCGAACAATTCTCGTTATCTGCCCCAGCAAGGAAGAAGATAGTCAAATAGTAGTCGGAGTGTCTCGCAGGTCATGAAATCTGATGGAGCCGCTCCCGTTTTTCATCATACGCAAACCGCATACTTCACGCGATTCCCATACTGCATCGATTTGAGCAGTCCCAGCTTTTCAAACTTCAACACAAAGCTGCGGATCGTCGCGTAGGCGGCGTTCCCAAAGTCCTTTTCCAACCGCTTGGTGGAAAACTCTGCATCGCCGTAAGCGGACAGAACAAACTCCCACAGTGCTTTTTCCTTTTCTGTGACCTGCCCGTGGGACAAAGCCTCCTGGAATACGGCAGTGGTCTGAGCAGCCGGAAGCGCCTCGTTCAGCTTATGATATACATGTTCAATGAAGTAGACCAAAAACGGCGTCGCGTCCAGCATACCGCTGATCCTTGCGTTTTCTTCCACCAGCGTATAGGCGTCATAATACCCCTTGCGGCTTTTGTTGATATACTCAGAGAGCGGCACAAACAGCGCCGAGGAATACCCTTGCTGCACCAGATACCACAAATGCATCAGCCGCGCCATTCTGCCGTTGCCGTCAAAGTATGGGTGCAGATACGCCATGTAGAAATGGATCAGCGCCGCTTTCAGCAGATCGTTGATCTCGGATTCTTCATGGATAAACGCAACCAGCTCTCCCATGCGCTCCGGCAGCGCCTGCCAGAGAAGGCCCGTGTGCTCCACCTTTGCGCCGACCACATACACGCTGTCATGCCGGTAGAAATGACCGGGCAGCAACCGATCCTCCTCGGGGAGATAGGCTCCGATGGCCATTTCATAGAGCTGGTGAATGGTTTCCTCGGTGATTTGATTCGCCGGGTCGCTGATGAACTCCAGTCCCTTTTTCATGCCAAAAATACGGTTTTCGCTTTCGTCTGTTGGCGCAAGGCCGGAAAGGATCTTGCGGACGCTGTCGCGGGTAAAGTCCACCTGCTCAATAGTGAAGGTGGAAACGATCTCCTCCTCCATAGCCTTGACACCGTAAAGCTGTGTGCTGTTCTGCGGCGTCAAAAGCACTTTGGCAGCGGAAAGGCGCACCTGCGCAATGCTGCTCAGATAGACAATGTTCTGCCCGGAGAAATCCTTGAGCGGCAGCGAATGATAGAAGCCGTTTTTCAGCAGTTCCGTGAACTCTTTGATGTCGGCCTGCGGGAATTTATAGCCGAGTTTTCTCAAATCCAGGACATTTTTATCGGACAGCATCTTGGTAAACAATGCGGCATCCATGAAAGCGCCTCCATTTCTGATTGCAATTAGTATCAACAAGTATCAGTATAGTGGAGTGTGCCCAAAATTACAAGAGCGAAACAGGTTTTTGATAATTTTCAATGTGTCTCCTTAAATCAATCTGCCAGTGCCTGCTCCTCCCACCATGTTCTCTGCGGCGTTGTGTGCTGCCCCGCGTCCTGCTCCGCCTCCGCTTTGGCGGCGCGGATGGCCTTCTGAGCGGAGAGCCACCGGCCGTAAGCCCCACCACACAAGTCCCTTTTCAGCTTCCGCAACGCGGCCTTGTACGCCTTCTCCGCTCCGCTGGGGCCGTTGTAGTTCAGCCGAACAGCCAGCTCCTGAAAGGTCATGCCAGTCTCGTCCGGCTGACCGATGCCCAGATAACTCCGCACCAGATTCAGCTCTCTGGGCGTCAGCACCTCCCCTATCCGCTGCATCAGCAGCGTCCGGCGCATCAGGCGGTCATAGGCCACAGCGGGATCGCCGCCGCAGCTGACGGAGAACACATCGTCACCTAACTGCCGGACGCAAAACAGCGTCCGGTATTCTTTTATCAATGCCCCAGCTACCTTGGCAGATACATTCAGTTCTCCGCACACCACCTTGACCAACTCAGCATCAGATGCGTCACATCCCTCGGCACAGAGGTATGCCACCCTGCGCAGTTGATTGTACCGGCTGATGGGAATGGACAGAGCGGAAGAATACTGCGCGGCATAATCGGACATCGCCGCTTCCATTGCGGGCGTCGCATAGGTCAGCAGTTTCGTTCCGTAGGCGGGATCAAAGCGCCCTGCCGCGTCCAGCAGCGCCAGCGCCGCCTCCTGCTTCAAGTCCTCCGTCTCACACCACGGCGTGTACGCCTGCGCCAGTTCAGTGAGGTAGCCCTCGTTCTGTGAGATGAGCCGCTCCGCGGCGTTTTTGTCTCCGGCTTGAATCCGCAAAGCCAGTTCTTCATTGCAGGGGCCGTTCCCGGCAACGGTGTACATATTTTTCGGCACAGGAACGCCCCCTTCCTCATTTCAGCCGCTTTTCTGCCTCCGCGTAAATATGTTCCAATTCCATATCCCGCGCATACCCGTCAGCGGCGTAGTCATTGTCCATCAGCGCCTTGTCCCGGTAGCTCCCCGCCAGATAAAGCGCCGCCTGCCTTAGTTCGTCGGAGATTTTCCCCCGCCAGTGATGCTTGCGGATGGTGTCGGTGCGGGTGTTGAACAAGCGGTAGACCGGGTGCTGTTTGTTCTGCTCCTTCTGGTGCATCATCGCGCCGTACTGCCGGCAGGTATAGCGATTGTCCTGTGGGGCGATGCCGTCACAGTATTTGGGAATGTGACCGTTGGTGGTCAGAAAGTATCTTCCGCAGCCTTGGCACTGGCTGGGCGCGTGGCCGTGGTGCAACCCGTTCATCAGGTCGAACACATAAAAGTCAATGGCACGCTTGCAAATCACGCGCTGTGCGGTTTTCCATTTTTCCTCATCGTTCTCATCCTGAAAATAGTTGAATCCTGTGATAATTCTTGGATAAGAGAAAAATTCCTCCACCCCGCCAAACGGCATTTGCTCCAGCAGGATCAGAAAGCTGTCATCCTCATCAAAGCACTCATGCGCCGCCTTTGCGAAGGCGTCCGCATTACGCTGCTTCGATCCGCGCAGATATTTCCTTTCGAATGCGCGGATGAGCAGGCAAAAATTATAGATCGTCACCAAGATTCTCAGGATCGGCTCGCTAAAGGAAAGCGCCAAGTACGGAAGATGCTCCTCCTTTTCCTCATAGTCCCGATCGAGCCGTTCCTCGCTCAAAGCATGTTCAAGATCCTCATACGCACCTTGGCTTTCACAATAGCAAAACGGAGGGCAAGTATACAGCCAGGAAACCGTGTCATGCAGCAGCGGTTTCAGTTGTGCTGCAACATCATGGCGCTTGCTCTTTTCGGCTGTGCTCAAATCGTCCACAAGCGCCGTCAGCACAGTGATACGCTCCAGCAGAGGATCGTGGATCACACCGGCAAAGTTCAAGATCTCCGCTGCAAAATGTCCTGCCGGAAACTCCTTTCCCTCGTAGTACACACGGTCATTCCAGCAGTCCATTGTCATGGTGTCAAACGTGTTATACTGATCCGTCCCGATCTTCAAAAGCCCGCCTCCTGTCCCATATCTGTTTTATGGCCGTCCCACGATATTCTCATTCTATCAAAAAATACAGAATAATCAAGTGAAAGGGTTAGAGCCTCGACTGCAGCGAGGTCTCTGCCCTTATCCTTTTATCAGGAGGTTTTCCATGTCCCAAATCAAACGACTGCAAACCATTGACGCGGACACGCTGCAAAGCACCGCTTACGAACCGGTCTCCTTCGTGGTCGACGATCTGCTCCCGCAAGGACTGCACCTGTTGGCAGGCGCGCCGAAGATCGGCAAATCGTGGCTGGCGCTGTGGCTGTGTCTCTGCGCCGCGCAGGGCAAACCGCTCTGGACCTTCGCCACGCGCCCATGCGAGGTGCTGTACCTCTGTCTGGAGGACAGCTTTCAGCGTATCCAGAGCCGCCTCTTTGATCTCACGGAGGACGCGCCGCCCACGCTGCACTTCGCCGTCATGTCCCAGCAGCTCCACAACGGGCTGATGGAACAGATCGAGCAATTTTTGAAGGAGCATCCACAGACCAGGCTCATCGTCATCGACACGCTCCAGCGCATCCGCACCGCGGGCAATGACGCGAATCCCTATGCCAGCGATTATCGGGACATCGGTGTTCTGAAAGCGCTGGCGGACAAGCACCGCATCGCCATTCTGCTGGTGCATCACCTGCGGAAGATGAATGACGATGATCCCATGAACATGATCTCCGGCACCACCGGACTCAGCGGCGCTACCGACAGCAACTTCGTCCTCCGCAAGAGTCAGCGCAGAGAGAACACCGCCACGCTCTACTGCACCGGGCGAGACATCCCCTACCGGGAACTGGCATTGGAGTTCGACGGTGAGGATCACGTCTGGAAACTGCTGTCAGATGACTGCGAACAGACGGAGCAGCCCACCGAACGGATTCTTTTTCTTCTCTCTGAATTGCTGCGCCGGCAGCCGGAGATCAGCGCCCCTGCCAAGGCGCTGTTGGAAAAGATCGACCCTGCCGGTACGGAGGGACTGACCCCCAACAGCTTCTCCCACCGAATCCGCAAAAGCGTTGACACTCTAAGGAGAAACGGCATTACGGTGTCCTTCCGCAAGAGCAACGGCGACCGTCTGATCTGCCTGAAAAGGGTCGATGGTGTCGATGATCCCGCTGCCGGAAACATCGTCACCATCGACCCTGAGAACCCGCCGTGTTTCGGCGTGTGAGCCGCTGTGCGCGCGGTTCGGGGCTGGGGTGGCGTGTGTACCCGCCGAGGGGAGATTCAGCCCGCACGGGGCAAATTCCGAGACGGCATAAAAACGACGAATACGCCGCCGTGACCCGCGGGCGTCCAGCGTTTCAACGGCATGAATCGCGCACCGAGGGTAGTGATACCGCCCCCCATGCAGGAACGCCAAAAAAGCACTGTGTGCAGGAGGGAACAGCACGCATCCATCGGCGCAGAGCACCCACTCTGAGAAAGCCGTTTTTTCTGCTGAAACAACCCCGCGCGGGGTTGTTCCGACACAGCCACAGCGGCCGGAGGGTAGTGATACCACCCCCACACAGAAATGCCGAAAAAATGCAAAACGGGAGTTTAATCACCTCCCCCAACAGGGCTCCCGCCGAAACCCAGCGAAGCGGTTTCGGTGGGAAGAGGACGAGCGACAGAGAGAGCGAGTCCTGCCGCTTGCGGCGGGACGAGGGATTCGTCGTCCGCTCGGACGACGGCCAGCATCGCATTTGTCTGGTCTGCGGCGAAGCCGCTGCCCTGCCAAATGCACTGGGCTGGGCGGGGCCCTGCGCCCAAATTCCGGGCGGAAGCCCGGACCCACTTTTAGCTACGATTGGAGAAAAACATGAAAAAAGATATCAAATTCAGCACGCGCATGGCATCCGCCGACCGCGAGAAGATCAGGGCGCTGGCAGCGAAGGCCCACATGTCCATGAGCGACTATGTCACCGCCTGCTGTCTCGGCAAGCGGATCGTGGTCATCGACGAGCAGAAGGAACTGCTCCGCCAGCTCAAGGGCATCGGCGGCAATATCAACCGCCTCACTGTTCTTGTCAACATGGGCAAGGTGCAGGTCATCGGTCTCGACAAGGCCGCGCAGGAGCTGTCCGAAGTCAGCGCCGCCCTGCGGGCTGTCATGGAAGGTCGGTGAGCCGTATGGCCATCGTACATTTTGTGAATTACAAGCGGGGCACACAGTCCCGCGCCGCCATGCGCGGCGTGATGCTCTACGTCATGCAGGAAAAGAAAACCATGTGGGAGGACGAACCGCTCATCAGCGGCATCAACTGCCAACCGCAAAGCGTCTACGACGATTTCCTGAACACCAAACTCCTCTACCACAAGGACGGCGGCGTGATGTTCTATCACATGGTGCAGAGCTTCCCCAGAGGAGAAATCATCGACCCACGGCAGGCCCACGAAGCCGCGCGGCGGCTGGCAAAATACTTCGACGGCTGTGAGGTGCTGGTCTGCACCCACGTAGATCGCGAGCACATCCACTCCCACTGCGTCATCAACTCCGTCAATTTCGAGACCGGCAAAAAGCTGCACATGGCGAAAGAACAGATCCAGGAACTGATGCGGCGCAATGACATGATCTGTCAGGAGATGGGCCTGCCGGTCTTTGAAACACCCATCCAGAAGGCCCGCGGCATGGGCGGCGCGGAATACCACACGGCACTGAAGGGTGAGAGCTGGAAACTGCGGCTCATGAACACCATCGACGAGTGCATGAAATACGCCGCCGACAAGGACGCCTTCGTTTCGCTGATGGCATCCGAGGGCTATCAGGTACGTTGGGAAAACAGCCGCAAGTACATCACCTACACCACGCCGGACGGCATGAGATGTCGTGGCAACAAACTACACGAAGAAAAGTATTGCAAGGAGGCCATGGAGCATGAATTCAGAATACGCGCAGAACTCATCCAGAGAAAACTCCATCGAACAGAGGAAACCGATGGCGGAATTGAAACGGTTGAACCAGTCGAACAGCGCGCCGCAGCCGCAACCGATCCAACCCATCGTGATTCAGTGCGATCTGCCGCAAGTGATGAGCAAGCTGGCGGAGCAGGCAGACGGAATAAACTGGGAGCTGGAGGAAATTCGGAAGACCCTGCCGGAGCTAAAAACGCGCGTCGACCTGACGCCGGTGCAACAGTCTCTGACAGAGATGCAGAGATCGCTGACGGAGATGAACAAACTGCTGGAACGGGTTGGGAACCTGAGCGAGAAGTATTCCTCCAAGTGGATCGACTGGTTCCCGGACTTCAGCCTGCTGGTGGCCCTCAAGTGGATCATGCTGGTGCTGATCCTTGGCACGGCGGCACTGGCGGGGTGGTATGGCGCGGCGGCGATCCGCGGCCTGTTCCTCTGATCCCCGCCGTGGCAGGACTGGCTGTCGCAGGAGCGCTATTGGACGAGGATGAGGACGCCGAGGAAAAGCGGCGGTGCATGGAGGCGAAAATCGCCGCCGAAAACTTCGGCGCGGTGATCGGCCTCGCCGCGGGCGCGGCTCTGGCTGTGAAAGAAAAATTGGATGAACACGCCGCGCGGGAAGAACAGAAAAAGCAACAGCATGAGCAAACGATGGGAGGATTGTAATGAAACAGGATTGGGAAATTTATCGTGACACGGGCATCCTCGGCGCCTACCGGCCGGAGCAGGTCATCCTGCGCCGCTCCGAGGACGGCGGCGTGGAAACGTTGTTCCGTGACAGCACAGCCAAATGGGAGGGCGATGACCTCACCCGTCAACGGGCGATGCTGGTTGGTGGGAAGTGCTTCCTTGTGACCTCCGTATTCCCCAGCGGCGCATCGGCAACACCCACGGACAAGCTCCTGCAGCTCATCGACACGAAGTTAGAGCGGGAGCATCATGAGCAGTAAAATTCCGGTAGACTTGCGGAGGCCGGTGCGGTATACTTCGTGTTACCGTACCGGCCTGCCCCAACGAAAAGGAGGTAACTATGGCAGGTCAAGAAAATCAGCAATACACCGTACTCTACGGGCGGCTCAGTCAGGAGGACGAGCGGGCCGGAGAGTCCAACAGCATTCAGCACCAGCGCACCCTGCTGGAGAAATACGCAAAAGAAAAGGGCTTCGAGAACACCATCTTCCTTGCGGATGACGGCTACTCTGGTACGAACTTTGAGCGGCCCTCATGGAAAAAGATCGTGGAGATGATCGAAGCAGGACAGGTGGCGAACCTCATCGTAAAGGACGCCTCCCGCTTGGGGCGTGAATACCTTCAGGTGGGCTATTACATGGAGATATATTTTCCCCAGAAGAATGTTCGCTTCATCGCTGTCAACGATGGCGTGGATTCCACAGTGGAGAGCAGCAATGACTTCAACCCCATCCGCAACTGGGCCAACGAGCTTCACGCCAAGGATACCAGCCGCAAGGTCCGCGCGGTCATGAAAATGAAAGCGGAGCAGGGAGAGCGGCTGGGCGGCAGACCGCCCTACGGCTATCGGAAAAGTGATGGTGACGCCAACACGCTGGTTCCAGACGAGGACACCGCACCTGTGGTGAAGCGCATCTTCTCCCTCTGCGCCGCTGGAAACGGCCCCAAGCGGATCGCCACCATCCTCACCAAGGAGCAGGTGGTGAACCCGTCCAACGCCTACTACCGCAAGACCGGGAAAAGCCATCGGGGACTGGACACCACCAGACCATGCCTGTGGTCTTCCAACAGCGTCACCAGCATTCTGAACAATGAGGTCTACCTCGGACACTCGGTTGGGCTTCGCACCACTACGATCTCCTACAAAAACAAGCAGCGCATCGAGCGTCCCGAAAGTGAACGGTTCATGGTGAAGAACACCCACGAAGCCCTCGTCACACAGGAGCAGTGGGACATCGTGCAGGAGGTGCGTCAGCACAAAAAGCGTGCCCCCAAGCACATGGACGAGCCGAACATCTTCTCTGGACTGGTGTTCTGCGCGGATTGCGGCAAGCCGCTGGTGCTGCACAGAGCCAGCACGATGAAGCGGACGGAGTACAACTTCAAGTGCTACACCTACGGCAAAAAGGGCAAGACCGTCTGCACACCGCACCATATCCGAGAGTTTGAACTGAAAGCCGTTGTACTGGAGGACTTGCGCCGGGTGACGCACTTCGCGCGGATGAAGGAAAAGCAGTTCGCCGCCTACATCAGCAGCAAGAATACGCTGGAGCTGCGGCGTGAGATGAACACGATCCAAAAAGATCTGGATACCATGCGGCGGCGCAGAGAGGAACTGTCCAAGCTGTTCAAGCGGCTCTATGAGGACAATGTGCTGGGGCGGGTGACCGATGAGCAGTACCGGATGCTGGCGGGCGATTACACCGTCGAACAGAAAGCGTTGGAGGAACAGATCCCCGAAAAGGAGGCCCGGCTGGAAAAGCTGAAAGCCGTCTCCGCCAACGTGAACACGTTCGTTGAGAAGGCGAAGCAGTATACCGCCATCGACGAGCTGACGCCGGAGCTGCTGCGGCTGTTCATCCAGCGGATCGAGGTAGGCGAGCGGACGGAGAAATACTCCCGCAGCTCCCACCAGAGCATCCGCATCGTGTACCGCGACATCGGCACGGTGGACAGCGCGATGGAACAGGGCGAGGCGCAGCCGCACATTGCGCCGCCCCTGAGCGAGGTATTCCAGCTTCCCGCATAATAAAAACAGAGAAAAAGCGCAAGAAAGCGGACAGCAAACGCTGTCCGCCCCCTTGCAAGACATGGTGTCAACTTGTGTCCCTATGAACATTACCCGAATGGTTTCAGGATTTTTTTGCTTTATTTGGGACAGAAATGTGAGCTGATGTTCGGAATCTGTTCGGAATTGGCACGTTGTCCGTGACTTAGATAAGGTGCTGTCAAGGATTGATAAGGTACAATAACGGACCTGTTGACAAAGTGGCGCGCAAATCCTTTCTATGCTAAAAGAACTATAGGGAGGATGCGGCATATAAATGGGCAGTTACCTGAAAAATATGGTGGTAGCTCCACTGCGGTGTATGAGAATGCGGATGGGGCGCTGTTAAAGGCCCTGGTGAATGGCTTTTTACCGGGGATGATATTGTACAGCTTTCCAAGAAACACGACTGCTCCGTTCTCTTTAACATCCGTAAGCATGACACTAACGATACGTTGCTGGGCGAAGGCATCTTTCTCTACGATGTGACGCAGGAAAAGCTGCATACAAAACGCAAGTGGGAACGGTTTTCGCCGTTCTCACTTTTGCTGTCTCGGTATCGAAAATTTCAGTTATCATTCCCATTACTGCACGATAATTGTCATATTCAATGAATATTCAACTTGAACATTCTTAATTTGGAGGTTTGAGAGGAGCGTGCACGAGTTGGCTCACACGGAGAGTTCGCACAGCAAATCCGGGGTTGACGAGTGGATGGACTTCTATGGCAATATGCCCTGACGATCCATCTACGCCTCGTCATGCCTTTTGGCTGCCAAAGATCCCGGACAGAAGCCAGCCTATCAGCCCCATGTACAGCATGGTGTTGACCGGGCTGGCGGTGATGGCGCAGCTTCCGGTGGAGCAGCCCACAAGGGCGTAGTATCCGAGGCCCATTAGCGCGCCGCCAAGGGTAAAGAGCACCGGGCGGAGCCACTTTTTCAGCTTTTTCTTCATGTCAGATGCCTCCCGCGATATATTCCTCCGCCATGTGGACTGCCACCGCGCCGTCTGCCACGGCGGTGACCACCTGACGGAGAGGCTTTGTCCGCACATCGCCCACGGCGTAAACGCCGGGAACGCTGGTCTCCGTGGTCTCTCCGGCCACGATATAGCCGCCCTTGTCCAGCGATAGCTGACCCGCCGCCAGCGCCGTGGCGGGCTGTCGGCCCACGCTGACAAATACGCCGTCGCAGTCCACCACGCTTTCCTCACCGGTAACGGTGTCCCGCAGGCGGACACCGGTCAGCCTGTCCCCGGAAAGCAGCGCGGAAACGGTGCTGTTCCAGCGGAATTCCACGTTTTCGGCCTGTGCCAGCGGCTCGTGATAGATCTTGGTGGCCCGCAGGGCGTCTCTGCGGTGGACGAGGATCACTTTTTTCGCCACGCGGCTGAGAAGGAGGGCGTCCGCCGCGGCGGAATTTCCGCCGCCCACCACGACCACCGTTTTGCCCTTGTAAAACATCCCGTCGCAGGCGGCGCAGTAGGCCACGCCCCGGCCCACCAGCTCCGCCTCTCCGGCAACGCCCAGCGTTCTGGGGTCCGCACCGGTGGCCAGCACCACGGTTTTCCCCCGGAAGATCCCCTCGCTGGTCTCCACGAGCTTGGGAACCGCCGTCAGATCCATGCGGAGAACTTCCGCGTATTCGCTGCGTGCCCCAAAACGCTCCGCCTGCTTTTGCATCTTCTCCGCCAGAGAGTAGCCGTCGATCCCGTTCTCAAAGCCGGGGTAGTTGTCGATCTGCTCGGTCAGGGCCATCTGCCCGCCGGCAGACAGCTTTTCCAGCACGACGATGTCCAGCCCCGCCCGGGTCGCGTACAGGGCGGCGGTGTAGCCGCCCGGGCCGCCGCCCACCACGAGCATATCGTAAACATGGTTGTTGTTCATATCTGAACCCTCCGTTATTTCGCCAAGGCTCCCTGAATGAAGCGGTCGATCTCCGCCTTTGAGCCGGGCGCGGTGATGGAATCCACGGCCTTTCCGTTCCGGTACAGCACCAGTGTCGGGATCACCTCGATCCCCTCGGCCCCCGCCAGCCGCGGCTCCTCGTCAATGTTGATCTTGCCGACGGCGAGGCTGTCCGCGTATTCTTCTCCAATCTTCTCATACGCGGGGCCGATCCTCCGGCAGTAGCCGCACCAGGGCGCCCAGAAATCCACCAAAACAGGCTTTTCGCCCTGGATCGCCTGCTCAAACTGCTCCTGATTCATGTTCATAGCTGCCATATCTGCCAGCTCCTTTCCTTTGTTTGGGTATTCTCAAGACTCCGGTCTCGCCCCACACCACATCGTGACCTCAACCTGAGATGACGGTACTCTGCCCTTGGGACATAAAGCAGATGAGTAAGACAATCATCTGTACGAGAATAGTTGCGGTTTGTTGCAGCTTATTCTGCGCAGAGCTCAGCCACCAGAGCGTCCATCTGCACTTCGCTGGTTTGGTTCAATGCACTACGCAGAGACACTACCGTTTCGTAAAGGTGGATATCCTTCATCTCCTCCAATTTGGTGCGCATCAACCGCGCGGCAGCAGGTGCCCAAGAGCCGTTTTCAATAAGGCCAACCCGGCGGTTTCGGAATCCCTTTGTCTGTAAATGTTCCAAAAACTCCTTCATGGGCGGAAACAGTCCTCCGTCATAGGTGGAGCTGGCTAAAACCAACTTCCCGCAGTAGAACGCACTGGCGACAGCGTAGGAAAGATCTGTCACAGTGAGATCACATATGTTGACCTGCACGCCTTTTTTCTCTAATTTACCCTTGAGGGTCTTCGCCGCATGGGCAGTATTTCCATGGATGGATGCGTGGGCAATCAGTATGCTCTCCGATTCTTCTGGTTCCCATTGTGACCAGAGATCATAGAGCCGCAGATACTCCTCCAGCCCTTCTGTAAGCACGGGACCATGGAGCGGGCAGATCGTTTGGATCTCCAGCGCGGAGGTCTTTTTCAGCAGAGCCTGCACCTGTGCGCCATATTTCCCGATAATATTGTAATAATACCGTCGGGCCTGCGGCACCCAGGGGGCACGGGCAGTCCGTTCCAGTGAGCCAAAGCGTCCGAAGGCATCTGCCGAGAACAGGATTTTTTCCGTTTCCTCATACGCCGTCATCACCTCAGGCCAGTGTACCATCGGCGCCAGCAGAAATTGCAGTCTGTGCGAACCCAGAGCGAGTATGCTGCCCTCGCCAACCTCCAGCATACGCTCTTCCGACAATGCACCTGTGCCGAAGAACTGCTTGATCAGGGTAAAAGTTTTCGCGTTTCCCACGATCTTCATCTCCGGGTACTCTTGCGCTATCCGCATGAGGCTGCCGGAATGATCTGGCTCCATGTGTGTGACCACAAGATAGTCGGGACTGCGCCCCTCCAACACCTGCGCTACATTGGAAAGCCATTCCTCCGCCGCCCGTGCGTCCACGCTGTCCATCACGGCGATTTTCTCGTCCAGAATGACATAGGAGTTGTAGCTCACTCCCATAGGCTGGACGGGGTACTGGTTTTCAAAGAGTGCCAATGTGTTATCATCCACCCCGACATAGCGGATGGCATCTGTTACCGTTCGGATAGCCATATAAAAAATACCTCCTATTTTCCTTACTCAGACTCTGACTGATAGGTTCTTCTTTTCTAATGGAACATACGCTCAACCGCGGATCGACGGTCGCACATTTTACCGTTGCCTTGCTTCCCCCAGAGTCGTTACATGTGGTACACCGCAGCGGAGCGAAGTCCTTCCGGCAGGCCGTCGGGCGCAGCAGGTGAAAGTTCCCAGCGTACCTGCCCCGCCCACTGGGAGGCGACGGCGGAGAAGTGGAGCATGACAATACCGAGATCCAATGCGGCATCCAAATTATCGGTGTAGGCATCCTCCTGCTGCACCAAATAGATGCTGTGATCCTGCACAAGGAAGCCATAGGGCTGACGGTTGAGATAGCTGGGGGAGAGCGAAGCGGCGTAGAAGGACTGCCAGAGCATATCGTCGTAGAAGTCCATCATCTCGTCAAGCCCAGACTTGTTGCTCCAGTTCCCCATGTGAACCAAATCATGCACGCCTTTTTTGGGCGCGTAGTACTGCTGCTCGGCCCGCACATCGATCTGAGACATACTTAGGATATTCAGCCGCAGCTTTTTTGCGGTCTTTTCCCCGTAGCCAAAGGCAACGATTGCCGCCACCTCTAACGGGGTGGTGAGAGACAGTGCCTTTTTGATTTTGTCGCTGTCGGTGAAGGTCATCCAGCAGGTGTCAATGTCCAACTCAGTCAGCTTGAGGACGAGATCTTCCATCATGTAGCCGGCGTTGATGGCCGCATAGGAATGCGGGGCAGACATAAGGAGCAGGTAGTGCGGTGCTCCGATGAGAAATTGCTTATAGCCCGCTGAGCTCTCCAGCGCCGGCTGTGCATCCTTGTCCAAGACGATCAACTCCGTTGCAATCTCCGGGACAAGACGGGGGCAGGTCTTTTCATAGTAGGATCGGAGCTGGCCGATAGCCTCGCTCGGAACTTCCTTTTCGCGGAATGCGTGAACGGATCTGCGATTTTGAATCATAGCGCTGTAATTCATAGTAGTGTATCTCCTATTCTGATGTTTTTGGTTTTCTTATAAATCGTCTATCAGTGCGGTGCTCTTGGCGTAGGCGGTACTGCGTGCCTCAAAGAAATCGGTCTTGACCATGTTGGCGTCGGCGTACTGGCTGACCCATTCCATGCTCTCCGGTTCGCTCTCAAAGCCCGGATACAATGCCGGATAGCAGAATTATAATTGCATAAGACCAATCAAGTAGATGCTTTCAGATCACGGTAGAAATCTGTATCCGTCTCAAATTCTTCAACAGAACTACCGAGATCATGTTTTTTCAAAAATTGCTCATCAGCATGGCTTGCTCTGATATCTTTGGACTTGCTAATCTCATCCCTTAGTGTAATAATCGCAGTAAATAATCAGCGATACAATTGCAAAAGCAACAAGCGCGTCTATATTGTGTTAATTATATACAAAAATGCGTCAATCCGATGCACAAAGTTTCGGTCAATATTTTGTATTTTTTGTCGATTGACCAACTATTGTTATAGCTGGTATGCTGTTAACAAATAGACAATCAACTTCATTTGTTATGTCTATTTTAGAAGAAAACGTGTTTTTGGAAGGAGCGTTTAAGATGATTAGCTTTTTACTCTGTCTGGCACTGCTGATCGGCGGTTACTTCATCTACGGCTCCCTGGTGGATCGGACCTTCGGGCCCGATGACCGTGAGACGCCCGCCGTCAAGATCAACGACGGCGTGGACTACATGGTTCTGCCCCAGTGGAAGCTGTTTATGATCCAGCTGCTGAACATCGCCGGTCTCGGCCCCATTTTCGGTGCCTTGAGCGGCGCTCTGTGGGGTCCTGTTGTGTTCCTGTGGATCACCTTCGGCACCATTTTCGCCGGTGCTGTCCACGATTACTTCTCCGGTATGCTCAGCGTGCGTAACGAGGGCGCCTCGATCTCCGAGATCTCCGGCATCTATCTGGGCGGCGCCATGAAGAACGTCATGCGCGTGTTCAGCGTTGTGCTGCTGATCATGGTGGGCACCGTGTTCGCCGTTGGCCCCGCCGGCCTGATCCAGCTGCTGTTCACCAACAGCGGCAGCGGCGGCATCCTCACCAACAAGCTGTTCTGGCTGGCTGTGATCCTGGTGTACTATTTCATTGCCACTTTCATGTCCATCGACAAGATCATCGGTAAGATCTACCCCGTGTTCGGCATCTGCCTGATCATCATGGCCGTGGGCGTGGCCGTGGGCATCTTCACCAAGGGCTATGCCATCCCCGAGATCTGGAGCAACTTCACCAATATGCATCCCCAGGGCACGCCCATCTGGAGCTTCATGTTCATCACCGTGGCCTGCGGCGCCATTTCCGGATTCCATGCCACTCAGAGCCCCCTGATGGCTCGCTGCATGAAGAGTGAGAAGCAGGGCCATTTCGTGTTCTACGGTGCCATGGTGTCCGAGGGCGTGATCGCTCTGATCTGGGCTGCTGCCGGCTGCGCCATCTACACCGGCGCTGACCTGCTGGCCATGGGCGGCGGCGGCCCCACCACCGTGTACGACGTTTGCTCCAAGACCATGGGCGGCGTGGGCATCGCGCTGGCTATGCTGGGCGTCATTGCCTGCCCCATCACCTCCGGCGATACGGCCTTCCGTTCTGCCCGTCTGGTGCTGGCCGACTGGTTCCACATTGAGCAGAAGTCCATCAAGAGCCGTCTGATGCTCTGCGTCCCTGTGCTGGGCATCGGCGCGATCCTGGGCGTGGGCAACGCTCTGGGCAAGATCGACTACACCATCATCTGGCGTTACTTCAGCTGGACCAACCAGACTCTGGCCATGATCGTGCTGTGGGCCGCTTCCATGTACCTCTTCTATGAGAAGAAGAACTACTGGATCACCGCTGTCCCCGCTACCTTCATGAGCGCTGTGTCCATCACCTACTTCATGCTGGGCAACGAGTGCCTGGGCCAGTTCCTGAACCACAAGACTGCTGACGGCGCGGTTGTTTACAACACTGCTGTTGCTTATCCCGTCGGCATCATCGCTGCCGCGCTGTTCCTGGGCATCTTCCTGTACAGCATCAAGAAGCGCGATGTGAAGCCTCAATACGAAACTCTGGGCAAGTAAGCTCTGAGCAATAGATCCGAAAGCGGCGGAAAGACTCTCTCCTTTCCGCCGCTTTCAAAGCTATCAATGAACGATCACGGAGGAACGCTATGTTATTCGCGCCTGTGCGCCTCGGCAGCACCGCCCTTTCGGCGGATGTCCTGACCGCGGATGTTAAAAACTGCCAGCACTTCGGCCCCTGCGGCGTAGGGGAAAAAGCGCTGTACCTGAACAGCTTTCTGCTTGACCGGCGCCGCTATGTGGCCCTGGGGGACGTCCGCCGGGTCTTTAAGCGGGTCGCCATGAGCAAGGGCGGCTTCACCGGAAACGGCGTCTTTGGCGCCATTCCGTACCTGGTGGTAGAATACGGTGACGGTACGCAGAAGCAATGCACCTTCAAGCGGGAGGAGGACGTGGACAGTCTGCTGGCTTATCTGGCGAAGGTCTGCCCCGGTCTGCCGCTGCACAGCGTTCAGGCGGAGCAGCGCCTTGCCCAAAGAGCCAGGGAGGAGGCCGCCCGGTATCTGGACGAGCTGACGCCGGAGGCGCAGGCGGCCCGGGAAACGCTGGAAAAGGCCAAAGCCTTCCTCACCGGCTACCCACGGCTGACGAGCCGTCTCTCCGCCGCGGCCAAGGCCAAGCGGGTCAACGAGCACACCAACCCCGCCCATAAGTGGGTGGCGCTGGCCATCGTGCTGGCGGGCCTGGTCGCCGCGATCTATGGCATCATTGCTTGGCGGCGGCAGGAGGACTTCGGTATGTACTTCACCCTGCTGGGCCTTGCGGTGGTGTTCCTGTTCTCCGGTACGCAGGTCATTCCCACCATGAAGAACAACAAACGGGCAGTTACCGCCGCGTGGGAACAGGCCCAGAAGGACGTAGCCGGTGTGCTGCCGGAGCAGTTCCCCCTGCCTGCCCGGTATGCCCATCCCGTTGTGCTGGATCGGATGATCCGCGTCCTGCGGGAGGGCCGCGCCCAGAGTGCCGAGGAGGCACTGGCGGTGGTCAAGGCGGATCTGAAGGCCCTGAACGCCGATGTGCAGGTCTCTCAGGAGGAATATGACGAGGTCGTGGCCATCAAGCCCATGTTCCTGGTCAGCGATTACGAATAAGGTCAAGCTGGATATGGATACAATGGAGACACTGACATATTTGCAAGGTAACCCGCTGGAGTGATGGCAGATATGACCGCCCGCAAGATAGCGGGATGTATTATCTCTCTGGATATAGCTCAGATAACAGTGAGCGCCTGAACACAAAACGTAGCCGCATCGGGTAGCTGTCCATAAAACAGGTTTTGAAAAACAAATACTATGGCAGTTGCCAGACAAGGGTTACTGATAAAAATGGGTATGTGTCATTAAGGCACATGCCCCTTTGATTATGCAGTTGCTTTGTTGATGGTAGATGGATGGGATAGGTTTTGTGCGATTTAAGGTCGATAATCCAGAATTAGCTCACCTGCAAGCAGCGCAAAAATCAGGGACAATGATGCATCCATGCCCTTGCGCAAGTACAGCTCATACGCCAGTTAAATGCCGATTTTCAACCTATTTCATAAGGTTACTTTTGATGTCACCTTTCAGAAAAATAGTCAGAAATTCCTTCCCTCGTGTGCTGAACTTTAAACGGAGTATACACGATTTCTCCTCCCGACTTCATTCCGCACACGGTACTTTTTCCTTTGGATACATCGATCCCGATACTGAGCATGGGTATTCCTTCTTTCCGGATAAAATATTGCAATGCTTCCGCACCGGCTTATTACGATTCAAATTGGTTCGTGACGCGCACGCGGCATAGCCAGAGCAACCTGCTCAATCGAATCTTTATAACAAGAGGGCAGAGGACTGTTTGCAGCTCGAGCGCTTGGCTCACCAAAGAAACCGTCCATCCATTGCCCTCCCATTATAACAAAAATAAGCATAGCCTCCGAGGCTTCATTTACGCTTCGGGTGCTATGCTTATTTTGTACCAATTCATAGAAATATCTTCTTTTTATTTCGATGTCTTTGGTTTTCCTTATAGATCGTCTATCAGTGCGGTGCTCTTGGCGTAGGCGGTACTGCGTGCCTCAAAGAAATCGGTCTTGACCATGTTGGCGTCGGCGTACTGGCTGACCCATTCCATGCTCTCCGGTTCACTCTCAAAGCCCGGATACAATGCGGGATAGCCAAGGCTCGTCCAGCGAAGATTGCCGAGATAGCGGATGTAATCGCTGATCATCTGCCGGTTCAGCCCGGGGATGTCGTCGCCGATCACATAATGCCCCCATGCGATCTCCTGCTCCACGCCCTCACGCATCATCTCGCGCAGCGCTTGTACGCTCTCGGCGGTGAACAACTCCGGCTGCTCCTTTTGCAGCTCCGTGATGATATTGCGGAACAGCCACAAGTGCGTGTTCTCATCGCGGTT
>CDZV01031367.1_pt1 | contig 25275 bp, 25 predicted proteins | sample 554851 | NCBI WGS metagenome assembly CDZV01 (sample SAMEA3182090, study PRJEB8094) | gut metagenome | biome: human; feature: gut; material: Stool; isolation source: human stools | place: Canada | collected 2013-03-12
TATTTGAACCGGTCCAGTAAAAATGGACAATGGACAAAACGCCCCCTGTGTAGGAAAATAGACCTATACAGGGGGTGTTCGTATGTCCAAGAACAAATACACACATCTGCAAGCGTTAGAGGGAGAAATACTGGCTATGCGGGAGATGGGATTGACACGGCAAGAGATAGCAGAGCGGCTTGGATTGAGTAAGGTGCAGATCAAGAATTGGATAAATCGGTATAACCGCAAGCAGGCGAAACTGGCAGCAGGAATCCTGCCCAGTCCCAAAGGACGCCGCCGAAAGGAGGCAAAGATTGTCAGCAAGGAAGCAGAGCAGGCGTATGAGATCCAGCGGTTGCGGATGGAGAATAAACTGCTGCGGGATTTTCTGCAATACACAGGAAGGAAGTGAGGCCGAGGATTAAATACCACATCATATATTGTCACAGGACAGAGTATCCAGTGTCCGTCATGTGTGCGTTTTTTGGGGTGTCCAGAAGCGGATACTACACCTTTGTCCATCGCTTGGGCAGGCCGGAGAAGGACGCCGCCCTTGCAGAGCTCATCGCACAGCAGCGGGAACGCAGCTTTGGCACCTACGGTTACCGACGGATGTGGCTATGGCTGAAAACTCAGAATATTTTCCACAACCCCAAAACGGTGCTGCGGATCATGAAAAAGTATGATCTGCTGTCTGAGATCCGCCGCCGCAGACAGTGGAGACAGATGGGCCAGCAGCTTCATAAGTACGAAAATCTTTTGAATAGAGATTTTCATGCAGACAGGCCCAACAGCAAATGGGTCACGGACATCTCTTACATCCACACAAAGCAAGGCGTGCTGTACCTGTCTATGATCCGTGACCTCTATGACAACAGCATTGTTTCTTACAAGACCGGAACACGGCAGACGGTGAATCTGGTCCTGGACACCATCCGCCTGGCAATGAAGAAAGAGAAAAAGAGGGTCGCTGCGGAGTTGCAGCTCCACAGCGACCAGGGGTTTCAGTATACTTCGCAAGCGTACTTCGACCTGACTCAAGCATACGGTATTACGCCATCTATGTCAAGGAAAGGTAATCCCTATGACAATGCCATGGCAGAAAATTTCTTCTCCATCCTCAAAACGGAGTGCATTTACCGCCGCAAACCGGCTACCTTCTCAGAAGCCAATGAGATGATTGACCGATATATCCACTTTTACAACCATGAACGCATCCAGTTAAAGACTGGAGAGGCGCCGCTGACGCGACGCCTCTCCTACTAAAACTCAATATTTCCTACCAGGGCTCTTTTTTGTACTGTCCGCATATTATGGGGCAGTGAAATTTCCCGGCGGGCTCTTTGTCTTATTCGATGAGGGAGCGCCCGTCCATTTCGGCCGGCTGAGGCAGGCCGAGCAGTTTCAGCATGGTCGGGGCAATGTCGGCCAGCCGGCCGCCTTCCCGCAGCTTGGCGGGGGTTCCCACGACGCAGAAGGGAACGGGATAGGTGGTGTGCGCCGTGAAGGGGGAACCGTCCGGCTCATACATCTTGTCTGCGTTGCCGTGGTCGGCGGTGATGAGCGCCGTGCCGCCCATTTCCAGCGTCGCGGCCACCGTCCGGCCCACGCAGGTGTCCACCGCCTCGACGGCGGCCTTCGCCGCGTCAAACACGCCCGTATGGCCCACCATGTCGCAGTTGGCGTAATTGAGGATGATCACGTCATAGGCGCCCGAGCGGATTTTTTCTTCCACGGCGTCGCACACCTGGTAGGCGCTCATTTCGGGCTGCAGATCGTAGGTCGCCACCTTGGGCGAATTGATCAGCACCCGATCTTCGCCGGCATATTCCTTTTCCACGCCGCCGTTGAAGAAGAAGGTCACATGGGCGTATTTTTCGGTTTCCGCGATGCGCAGCTGGGTCAGGCCCTTGTCGCTGATATACTGGCCAAAGGTGTTCTGGAGCGACTGCGGCTGGAACGCGACGTGTACGCCGGGCATGGTCGCATCGTACTGCGTCATGCAGACGTAATACAGCGGGAAGAAGCCGTTGGCGCGCTCAAAGCCGCTGAACTGCTCGTCCACAAAGGTGCGGGTGATCTCGCGGGCACGGTCGGGCCGGAAATTGAAGAAGACGACCGAATCGCCCGCTTTGATTTTTCCGTCATCGGTGCATACCACCGGCACCACAAATTCGTCGGTGACCTCCGCCGCATAGGAGGCAGCCATGGCGGCGGCGGGATCCGGGTTCTTCACGCCTTCGCCGTACACCATGGCGGCATAGGCCTTCTGCACGCGCTCCCAGCGGTTGTCGCGGTCCATCGCGTAATAGCGGCCCATCACCGTGGCGATGCGGCCCACGCCGATTTCCGCCATTTTGGCCTGCAGCTGTTCAATGTAATCCTTGCCGGAGGTGGGGGGGACATCCCGCCCGTCCATCAGGCAATGGACAAACACCTGGCTGACGCCGCAGGCTTTGGCCATGCTGAGCAGGCCGTACAGGTGCTCGATATGGCTGTGCACGCCGCCGTCCGACAGCAGGCCGGCGAGATGCAGAGCGGCGCCCGGCTTTTTGGCGTTTTCCATGGCGCCGCGCAGCGCCTCGTTTTCATAAAAATCGCCGTCCTGAATCGCCTTGGTGATGCGGGTCAGCTCCTGATACACCACGCGGCCCGCGCCGATGTTGGTGTGGCCGACTTCGCTGTTGCCCATCTGCCCGTCGGGCAGGCCCACATCCATGCCGGAAGCCCCGATGGTGGTGAAGGGGTTTTCGGCGAAGAGCTTGGACAGATTGGGCGTTTTGGCGGCTTTGATGGCATTGCCGTAGGTATCCGGGTTGATGCCGAAGCCGTCCATAATGATGAGAGTAAGCGGTTTTTTCATAGTGCAGGTTCCTTTCCTATCGTGAGTTTACCGTTTGCCGATGGCCAGCGCGCCCGCCAGCTTGGAGAAGGGCATCGTCTGTATCCAGATGTGGCCCGGCCCCGTGACCTGGGTATTGAACAGGCCCTCGCCGCCGAGCACCATGTTTTTGACGCCCTTGACCGTTTTGATGTCCAGCTGTACCGTATCGGTCATGGCGGCCAAATGACCGGAGTCTATATATAAGGATTGACCGGGCTGCAAATCATATTCCATCACATGGCCGTCAATTTCGAGAAAGGCCAGCCCTTCACCCGAAAGGCGCTGCATGATGAAGCCCTCGCCGCCGAAAAAGCCCGCGCCGATTTTGCGGGTAAAATGCGTGCTCAGCTGCACGCCCGTCTGTGCCGCCAAAAAGGCGGTTTTTTGCACGATGACGCTATACGATGGGTTGATAGACAACGGAATAATACGGCCGGGAAAGCTGGAGGCAAAGGCGATCATGCCCTCACCGCCGCGGCAGGTATAGTAGTTCATAAACATGCTTTCGCCGCTGAACGCGCGGCCAAATGCTTTGCCCAGGCCGCCTTCCATGGAGGTGGACATCTCCATGTTAGGGGTCATCCAGCTCATGGCGCCTTTTTCGGTCAGCATGCGTTCGCCGTCCTGCAGATAGCAGATGACGACCGGCAGGTTATCGCCTTCAATGGTATAGCGCATAAAGACAGCCTCCTTTGTCAGACGGAAAAGGGGGACGGGCTGCCACCCATCCCCCCACGGTTGCGATTTATTTGGCTGCCGCCACGATGGTGGCGAAATCAGCGGGCTTAAGCGAGGCGCCGCCAATCAGGCCGCCGTCCACGTCGGGCTGTGCGAGAAGCTCGGCCGCGTTGGACGCGTTCATGGAGCCGCCGTACTGAATCACCAGATCGTCCGCCACTTCCCAGCTGTACAGATGGGCGACGGTATCCCGGATGAGGGCGCACACCTCGTTGGCCTGCGCGGCGGTGGCGGTGCGGCCGGTGCCGATGGCCCACACGGGCTCGTACGCGATGATGACGCGGGACAGCTCGTCGGCCGATACGCCGCCGAGCGCGATTTTGGTCTGCATGGCGACCACTTCGCCGGTCACGCCCTGCTCGCGCTGTTCCAGGTATTCGCCCACGCACAGGATGACGGTCAGGCCGGCATCCAGCGCGGCGCGCACGCGCTTCTGCACGGTTACGTCGGTGTCGCCGAAATAGGTGCGGCGCTCGCTGTGGCCGATGATGACATAGCCGACGCCCATCGACGTGAGCATCTCGGCGGAAATTTCACCGGTGAAGGCGCCGGATTTCTCCCAGTGGCAGTTCTGCGCCGCCACGCCGATTTTAGAGCCCTTGACCGCTTCGAGGGCGGCGGGCAGATCCACGAAGGGCACGCCCACGATCACGTCGCACGCGGCATCCGCCACGAGGGGTTTCAGCTCGCCGATCAGGGCGGCGGCTTCGGCGGGGTTCTTGTTCATTTTCCAGTTGCCCGCAATGACATATTTACGCATGCAAATTCTCCTTTTCCTGCAGCAAGCCATTATTTATCGTTGAGGCACGCGATGCCGGGCAGCTCGAGACCCTCGAGGAATTCGAGCGAGGCGCCGCCGCCGGTGGAGATGTGGGTCATCTTATCGGCAAAGCCGAGCTGTTCCACGGCCGCCGCCGAATCGCCGCCGCCGATGATGGAGATGGCGTTGCTCTCGGCAATGGCCTTGGCCACCGCAATGGTGCCGCCCGCAAAGGGCTTCATTTCGAACACGCCCATCGGGCCGTTCCAGATAACGGTGCCTGCGTCCTTCACGGCATCGGCAAAGAGAGCCTGCGTCTTCGGGCCGATATCGAGGCCCATCCAGCCGTCGTCAATGCCGGCGGCGGAATCGAACACCTTGGTGTTGGCGTTCACATCAAAGGCGTCGGCGGCAATGTTGTCCACGGGCAGCAGGAACTTCACGCCCTTGGCTTCCGCCTTGGCCAGAATGTCTTTCGCGAGGTCAACCTTGTCCGCCTCAAACTTGGAATCGCCGATGCGGCGGCCGAGTGCGGCATTGAAGGTGTACGCCATGGCGCCGCCGATGATCAGGGTGTCCACCTTATCGATGAGATTGGTGATGACGCCGATTTTATCCGACACCTTGGCGCCGCCGAGGATCGCGACAAAGGGGCGCTTCGGATCGGCCAGCGCGCCGCCCATGACCTTGATTTCCTTCTGGATCAGATAGCCGCACACTGCGGGGAGGTAGTCGGCCACGCCGGCGGTGGAAGCGTGCGCGCGGTGTGCGGTGCCGAACGCGTCGTTGACATAAATGTCCGCCAGCGACGCGAGGGCTTTGGCAAATTCCGGATCGTTTTTGGTCTCTTCCTTGTAGAAACGCACGTTTTCAATGACCAGGATCTCGCCCGGCTTGAGGGCGGCGGCGAGCTTGTGCGCCTCTTCCCCGATGATGTCGGTGGTGAATTTCACCTCGCGGCCCATCAGTTCGCCCAGGCGCTTGGCAACGGGGGCGAGGGTGCAGGCCTTTTTGGACTCCTCATCCTTCGGACGGCCGAGGTGGGAGCAGAGAATGACCGCCGCGCCATGATCCACGAGATACTGAATGGTGGGGATGGATTCGCGGATGCGCTTGTCGTCCGTGATGACGCCGTCGGCCAGCGGCACGTTGAAGTCGCAGCGCACGAGGACCTTCTTGCCTTTTACATCGATGTCCTCAATGGTCTTTTTGTTCAGGTAATTCATACTGACATCCTTTCCTAAATCGTAATCGGGGTGGCTGTCTTGTTAAATAAAAAACGAACTCTCCAATCCCTTATTCTATAGTATATAAGTCGTTTTTGCAATACCCAGAGCGAAAAACTTTGCCCGCTCCGCCCCGGATTTCTTGTATAAAGTAGTAATGGGGAAAACAAAACGGCTTTTACCGGACAGGGACAGCGGCCTGCCAAAAAAAGAAGATGCCAGGCTGTAAGGGATTGGCCGCCATGACGAACCGGTTTGCCTCCGTGAACCGAAAAAATCGCCAACCGGCCATTTTTAAGCCAGAAAAAGGAAATTCCGATCTATAAAACGGGGAAATAAAAAGCAATGTATATTTTTTAAATTACAAATATGTTAGTAATTGGGAAAAATTGAATAGATAAAAAACATAAAATACAAAAATTAAACTAGAGTAATTAACAGATCGTAAAGATTGACAAATTATTGAAAAGGTGCTATACTAACCATGGGCATAAAAACAGTGTTTTACCGTGGCGCTGTTTTTGCCTGGCCGCTACGCTTTGATTGGATACAGCGTAGCGGCCTTTTTTTATCACTGGCTGTGGGGTAAGCCGATGGGGCGTCGAGCGAAGCGGGCCGCTAGTAAGACCACACCAGCAGACAAGTGAACGGCAGGCGAGGCGTACCCGTTAATGGACGGCAGGGCAGATAGCGTAAGGGACGAGACTCCCGCGTGGTCCCTAGGTGCTTGCGGCAGCAGGCATCTGGGACCTTTTTAGAGCCGCTGCCGGTACCCGCTTCGCCGGCGGCTGCGGCTCGACATACCGGGCACCAAAGGCGAGGCGTTGGATTGGAACGGCCATCTTACCGATAGAGGATCGCGAATGGCTTTTCAGCGAACGAGCGGTGCCACACAGGGCATAAAGCGCGTGTTGATCTGCATATTCTAAACAAAAGATCAGTGATAAAACATCACACAGCGTGAAGATGCATCACACAGCTTCCCAACAAAATGGATGCTGCCAGATGGGAATTAAAAGAGCCGGGTAACCGGCTTTATCCAAGCAGGCGCAGGCCTTTGGGATAGCGGTTTTTCAGCACGCCGCCCGAGACCTTGCCAAAGCCGGCGATCGCCCCGGCGAAGGCCACGGCTGTCCAGCCGGAAGGCCCCTCCGTTTGCAGAGGCTCACCGCGCAGGAAGGCTTTGGCGCGCGGGTCCTGCGGGTCCAGCGGCAAAACCCGGCGGCAATCCTCTGCGCGCGCCGCCATAAACAGGGCGTGGCATGGCTCCAGCCGGCCGCGGCAAATCTGTGCGGCGGCTACGCCGGCGCCGACCACGCCGCACCCCGCGAGGGCGGGGAGACCGTGGGGGAGAAGCCGGACCTGTTCGCCGACGGTGCAGAATACGCCGTCGGGGGCCGAAGAGAAGCACGCGGCGTATAACGCCTCGGCGGCATGCCTATTGGCATCCTTTGGCGCATATATATAGGGGGACGGCCGGGAGGCGGGGGAGTCGTCCCGGTGGAATACCGCCACAAAGTGCCCTTCCCCGCCGTCGCCGCCGCCGGGAAGAATGCGGCGGCAGCGGGAAAGGGGGACGCCCGGATCGGTTATGTCGGGCACGAAGGGCGCGATGCGCTCGAAGGGAAAGCCGGGCCGGCCGAAGCGGACCGTTTGCGCCGTTTCGGCGAGAGAGAATTCCGGATGGGTGAGAAGGAACCATGCGGCCATTCCTTCGTTTTCCTCCGGCGCGAAGGTGCAGGTGGAATAGACGAGCCGGCCGCCAGGCCGCACGGCGCCGGCGGCGGCGTCGAGAATGCCGCGCTGGCGGCCGGCGCAGCGGCGAATGTTGTCCTCGCTCCACCCGGCGAGCGCTTCCGGCTCCTTGCGGAACATTCCCTCGCCCGAACAGGGTGCGTCCACGAGCACCGCATCAAAGAAGCCGGGCAGCCGGCCGCACAGGACGGCGGCATCCGCGTTGGAAACCACCGCCCCGCGCACCCCGCACCGTTCGAGGTTTTGCGCGAGAACCTGCGCGCGCGGCCGGACATATTCGTTGCACCACAGCAGGCCGCTGCCCTGCAGGGCGGCGGCGATCTGGGTGGATTTTCCCCCGGGTGCGGCGCACAAATCCAGCACGCGCTCCCCCGGCCGCGGCTGCAGCAGGGTGACCGCCGACGCGGCGGACGGCTCCTGCATATAATAGGCCCCCGCGTGATGCAGGGGATCGGCCCCGGCGCGGAAGGCGCCTTCAAAGGTATAGCTGTCCGCGGCAAAAGGGGACGGGGTGAGCGGCAGCGGAAAATACCGCTGCAGCGCCGGCGCGTCCATTTTCAGCGTATTGACCCGCAGGCCGCGGCGCAGCGGCCGGGCATACCCCGCTTCAAAGGCGGCATACTCTTCGCCGAGAAGGGCGCGCATGCGGCGGATAAACGCATCGGGCAGAGGAAAAACAGCAGGCATTGAAAGGAGGCTCCTTTCCTGTGTTGACAAACCTTCGAATTGTTTCTACAATAGAGAAAATATTCGAAGGAGGCTGGAATTTGGACAAGCTGGAGATAGCGTGGCAGAAGTTTTTACAGGCACTCCTTAATTTCCTGCCGCATCTTTTCATTGCGCTGGTGATTCTGGCGGTGGGCTTTTTGGCGGCCAAACTGATTACCAAGCCGGTGAAATCCATGTTATCCCGCACCCGGCTGGACAATGTGGCGATCCGGTATCTGGTGCGGATGCTCAAGATTTCCATCTGGGTGCTGGCGCTGATGATGGCACTCGATACCATTGGCGTTCCGGTCACCAGCCTGCTCACCCTGCTCGCGGCGGTCGGCGCGGCCGTGGCGCTGGCCATCAAGGATAACCTGGCAAACTTCGCCTCCGGCGTGGTGCTGCTGTTTACCAAGCCGTTCAAGGCAGGGGATTTCATCGAGGTGGACGGCGAATCGGGGGTCATCCGGGAGATCGAAATCATGCACACCTATCTGGACACGCCCGGCAATACGCGCATCGCGATCCCCAACACCAAAATGATGACCGCCACCATCACCAACTATTCCGCGCATGAGCTGCGGCGGCAGGATCTATGCTTTTCCATCGGGTATGAGGACGATCTGGAGGCGGCCCGCGCCCTGCTGCTCGAGCTGGTGCAGGCGCATCCGCTCGTATTGCGGGAACCGGAGGAGCCGGTGGTGTATGTAAAGGAGCATGCCGACAGCGCGATTGTTCTGCTGCTGCGGGTCTGGAGCAAAAACGAGGATTACTGGCCGCTGCAGTTTGACCTGCAGGAGAAGGTCAAGCTGCTGTTTGATGCGCATGGGATCACCATCCCGTATCCCCAGATGGACGTGCATGTCAAGCCGGCAGAATAAAGAAGAAGGCGGACCGGAATAGGGCGTTCCGGTCCGCCTTTATTGGTGTAATAGAACCGGCGGCTTCCCGGGCGGGGCCGCTTTTCAGCGGACAAACTCCAGCGTGTCCACGAAATGCTTAACCTGCGCGGAAAAGCGGCGGTACAGCTCGCTGCCCAGGCGGGCATAGTCGGCGTCCCCTTTGCGGCCGCACAGGGAGGCGAAGGTTTCGCCCACCTTCTCTTCCACCTGCCGGCCGTCCCGCACGCACAGGTAATAAAAGGAAAAGGCGCCCGACGCCTGCAGATCGTCATAAAACTGGGGCGCCGTCACCCGCAGGGTATCGTAAAACACCGTCTGCGCGGTTTGGGCCACCAGATTATTCGGCAGGAGGGAATCCAGGCCCACCTCCACCGCAAAGGCAAGGAGGATCCGCCGCTGGGTGAGCAGGGCGCTGTCGGCCGTCCGGGCGTCGCCTTCAACGGCGGAAACCTCGTCCGCCATGATCGCGCCAAGCCGGCGCGCCCGGCTCAAATTGCCGTTTTCCTTTTCCTGCCCGAGCAGGAGCGCATCGTCGTCCTGCTGCGGGCGGCCGGTATTCGTCGGCTCAAAATCATCGCCGGCGATTTTCATATCGCGATCGTCTTCCATGAACATCGCGGTCACATCCTTTGTTTAGGATTCCTCGAGTGCGCGCCGGATGGCGGCAGCCAGCTGATCCGGGCAGGAGGTGCTTTTGAAGCCGCAGCGGATGCCCGCCAGGCGCCGCACGGCCTCTTCGGCGGGCATGCCTTCCGCCAGCCGGGCCACGCCCTGGGTATTGCCGCTGCACCCGCCTTCAAAATGGACATTTTTCAGCACGCCGTCCTCCAGGTCAAAGGTGATCTCCCGGGAACAGACGCCCTTGGTTTTGTAACGATATGCCATGATGCCAAAGCCTTTCTTTGCGGGCCGCGCGTAAAATCCCCGCGGCCTCCGATTGTTTATTATGCGTTGCGCCGCCGCTTCTTATCCTTGAAAGCCAGCAGGGCCTGCACATATTCGTCCGGCATGGACGTGCTGCCCAGCGGCCGCGCCCGGCGCGCATACATACCATGAAAGTCCGAACCGCCCGTGGCGAGCAGGCCGTGCTGGCGGGTGAAATCCAGCAGCGAAGCCACCTGTTCCTCGCTGTGATCCGGATGCCAGACCTCCACGCCGTCCAGCCCGCTTTCCGCCAGCTCCTGCATCAAATCGAAGCTGTCATACACGGCGGGATGGGCGAGCACGGCGATCCCGCCGGCGCTGTGAATGAGCTCCACGACTTCCCGCGTGTCGGGATATTCCGCCTCCACCAAGGCGGAACCCTGTTCGGGCGAGAACAGCTTGTCGTACAGCTCCCCGTAGATGGAATCGGTGTATCCCGCATCCATGAGGGCGTGCATGATATGCTGTTTATAAATATTGGTGCTGCCCGTGGCGCAGCGCACGATGAGATCCGGCGTGATGGGATAATACCGCATAACCTTGCGCACCATCGCCATGGAAGCCGCCCGGCGGCTCTCGCTTGTACGGCGGCAGACGCATTCGAGGCGGTCGGGCGTGTCGCACTGGTAGCACAAAATGTGCGCCTTGCGGCCCCGCCGGGTGTCCATGGTGGAAAACTCCACGCCGTGTATCACATGCAGATTCTGCCGCCGGCCAATGATGACCGCCCGGGTGGCCGCGGCGGTCGTGTCGTGGTCGGTGACGGCAATGGTGCTCAGACCGCGCCGCTTGGCGATGGCCACGAGCTCCTCAATTCCCATGGAACCATCGGATATTTTTGTATGGCAATGAAGGTCGCTTGCCAAGGTGACACCCCCAAGATTTGTGAGCGCAAGGCTCCGGGGTACCTGTCAAAAGGGCAGAATACCCGACTCTATGGTTACTATCTCGCATACTCACCTATTATCATACACCTCTTGCGGCCCAAAGACAAGCCCGGGTTTCCAAATCCGGTTTTTTGCCAAGGCCAAGGAAAGAATTGCGGCAGACTTTCGGTCAAAAAGTCAATATTTTCCAGAGCCCGGCACCGAAGGCCGGGGCATCGGCAAGACGGGTTCCTGAAAATTTTGCGGTGCCGGGCACAACCTTTTGCCGCCGCCGATCGTATTGTATACAGAGAGAGGGGGGAAGCGCCTTGGGCGAAGCTTTGTTGCGTACGGACAAAGATTTCGCGGCCGTCTACGAGCGGTATGTCCGCATGGTGTACCGGGTCTGCTTTCTGCACGTCAAAAACGCGGCGGATGCCGAGGACATGACCCAGAACACCTTTATCCGTCTGCTGGAGCATAAAAAAGCGTTCGACAGCGAAGAGCACCGCAAGGCGTGGCTGCTTGTCACGGCCACCAATCTCTGCCGGGATTTTCTCCGGCATTGGTGGCGCCGGCGGGTGCCCATGGACAGTCTGCCCGAACGGGGCGAGAACATGCCCGACCCGGACGATACGCTCGCGCAGGTTCTGGCCCTTCCGACCAGGATCAAAACCACCGTCTATCTGTATTATTACGAAGGGTATACGACGGTGGAGATCGCCGGCCTGCTGCATAAAAAGGAGGCCACGGTGCGCGGCTATCTTCACACGGGGCGCAAACAGCTCCGGCAGAAGCTGACACAGGAGAATGAAGAGAGGATGCAGGACAGATGATGGAGGATCGGGAAAAGAAAGCGGTCCGCCGTGCCATGGATGCCATAGAACCGGATGGGGAACAGCGGGCGCGCATGCTGCGGCGGATACAGGCGCAGGACACGCACCGGCCACAGCCGGGCAGAACCCGGCGGTTTGCCGTGCCGGCGGTTGCGGCGGCCGTGCTGATGCTGACGGCGGCGGTGCTGACCCTTTGGCCGGGACCGGCCCCGCTGCCGGTGGAAACGCCGGCCGCGTCGGGAACCACGGCGGCACAGCCGGGCGGAACCACCGCGCCGGGCGGGACGGCAACCGTCCCCGCCGCCCCGTCGGAACCGGCCGCACCCCCGGCGGCGCCCACCACCGGCGCGGAGGATGAGCCGGAGATGGAGACAAATGAACCGGGTACGGTTATCGAAAAGGCGGAAAACGAGTTTATGTTCGACGGCCGCCTGTACGCGCGGATCACCGCCTGGCAGGCGGAGCAGTACGGCCTGCCGGCCGAGGTGCCGGCAGACAAGGCGGGCGAACGGCTTGGAACAATCGAGCAGAGCGTGGATAAAACGCTGATCGGCTGCACCGTGTACCGGTACGACGGGCCGCTGTACGGCGAATGGGTGTATGCGGCCGAGCGGGACGGCAAAACGGAGCTGTATCTGTTTGCCGGCTTCCATTCCCCGTTTGATCCGACGCCGTATGAGGAGCCGGATCGCGCGGCGGCGGAGCTGCTGCACATTTACGGCGTGGACAGCGCGGCGGACATCGATCGCATTGAGCTGTGGGATTCGCCCGACGGGGTGTACGAGCACCGCGGAACGGTCCGGCAGACGGAGAAGATGGCCGCGTTTTACGAGGTGCTGCGCGTGCTGGTCAGCGACCGGAAGGGCGAGGAGGAAACCCTGGCCTCGGTGGGCCGGGCCTATGCCGCGCGGGAAACCACGGCAGCCGCTTCCGTGCCGGACAATGTCCAGCCCGGCTTCGTGGGCTATGCGCATTACGCTTGCCTGGACAGCGTCCAGCTGCGCCTCTGCCTGAAAAACGGCTATACGATGGAGCTGGATTATCGGCCGCGCATGCAGTATCTGAGCCAATACCCGCTTAACGCGGAACAGGATGCCTTTCTGCGGGATTTCGGCGCATCTGTATAGGGCGGAACGGCCCGGGCGGCGACAGCCCGGGCCGTTCCGGCGTGCCCGCACAAATTATTTGCGGCGGCGGGTTTGTCCCGACAGATAATTGGCTTTTTTGGCGCATATGGTATAGAGACGACACACGTCCCGGGCAAGCGGGCGTGTGATTGATGCGCAGGAGAAAGGGCGGAGACACGCATGAGGGCCATTCGAAGGAGAAGAAAAAGCCGGAGGCTGCTGGCGGTGGTATGCTGCGCCGCCATGCTGGCCGGATGGGGGGCCGTCCGGGCGGGGGCGGACGTGCAGACACAGGTCATCACCGACGAGAGCGACGGGGCCACCGCGGCGCAGCTGCTGCAGGAGGGGGACGAGGAATGGGCCCCCACCATGACCCAGCCCGCCGATACGGCGCTGGAGGTGAACGCCAAGGGCGCGGTGCTCATGGAGCTGTCGAGCGGGCAGGTGCTTTTTGAAAAGGATCCCCACAATAAGGTGGCCATCGCCTCGGTCACCAAGGTCATGACCCTGCTGCTGGTGATGGAAGCGCTCGACGCGGGGCAGATCCAGCTCGACGAGATGGTGACCTGCTCGGCCGAAGCGGCGTCGATGGGCGGCAGCCAGATCTGGCTCGAAGAGGGCGAGACCATGAGCGTGCACGATCTGCTGAAAGCGGCGGCGGTGGTGTCGGCCAACGACGCGTGCGCCGCGCTCGCGGAGCATATCTGCGGCACCATCGAAGCCTTCGTGGCCAAAATGAACGAGCGGGCCGCGCAGCTTGGCATGCAGGACACCCGGTTCCTCGACTGCAGCGGCCTCAACGACGAGGCGTATTCCTCCGCCTACGACGTGGCGCTGATGTCGCGCGAGCTGATGAAGCACCCCAAAATCACCGAATATACCACCATCTGGATGGATTCGCTGCGCGGCGGGAAGTCCGAGCTGGTCAACACCAACAAGCTGGTGCGCCACTATAAAGGCGCGACCGGCCTGAAGACGGGCACCACCCAGAAGGCCGGATACTGCCTGTCCGCGACGGCACAGCGGGACGGCATGGGCCTTGTGGCGGTTATCCTCGGCAGCCCCACCACCGACGAACGCTTCGGCGGCGCGCGGAAAATGCTCGATTACGGCTTCGCCAGCTACAGCATTCATACGCCGGAGATCGACATGAGCCAGCTGCAGCCCGTGCCGGTGCTGCGCGGCGTGGAGTCGGTGGTGCCGCTGGCGGTGGAGACGCCCACGCCCCTTCTGCTCAAAAAGGGGCAGGAAAAGGCCGTCACCACCACCATCGAGGTGGCCCAGGACGTGGAGGCGCCCGTCCTCGAGGGGCAGATCCTCGGCGAGATTGTGCTCAAGCTGGACGACAAGAAGATGGCCGCCTATCCCATCCGGGCGGCCACGGCGGTGGGCCGGGTGAATTTCGGCGTGGCCTTCGGCTGGCTGCTGCGCGCCCTGTGCGCATAAAACCAAATCAACCGGCGTCCTGCGCGTATCGCTGCCGCGCAGGGCGCCGCTTTTTTATTGAAAAATATGGTATAATGCCGCTGCAACTTTTTGGCCGGTTTCCCCCTCTATCTACACAGAGAGGGAAAATCGGCCAAACGGGAAGGGAAACGGAGCGAATGGAAGTCGAGCAGTTCAATGCCTTTTATGCGCGCACCTATGAGGATACCCGGCGGTACGTGCTGAGCCGGTGCGCCTGCGCAGCGGACGCGGCGGACATTCTGCAAAACAGCTATCTGGCCTTTTACCGGCAGATGCGCAAGGGCACGTCCATGCGCCGGCCGGAAGCGTACCGGCTGTCCATTGTGCGGCGCGAGCTGGGCCGGCAATACGGCTGGGCAAAACGGGCCAGGAAGCAGGTGCCCGTCTTCACCCCGGACGAATCGGAGAATTTCGACGCGCTGGAAGGCGCCTTCCTGAGCGAAGAGATCGACGAAAGCCGGCTGGTGGCGGATGAGGTGTGGAAGCAGATCCGGCAGCTGGATCCCCTGACCTATCCGGTTTTTCTTCTCTATTTTGCGCAGCAGCACACGCTGAGCGAGATTGCCCGGGAGCTTGGCTGCCGGGAGAGCATGGTGAAAAGCCGCCTGTACCGGGCGCTGAAGAAGCTCCGCGAACAGTTCGGCTGAAAACGGCTTGGCCGTATGCCATCATACCGAAAGGATAGGATATTATGCAGCGAAGGGATTTTTTGAAGCAGGTAATCCGCGCGCATCTGGAAGAGGAAAAAGAGGCCATCCGGCAGGCGGTGCTGTCCGAACAGGCGGCTGCCCCCGCCGCCCGCCGGCCGCACCGCCCCCGTCGCGCCGTGTGGATCGGCGCCGCCGCCTGCGCCTGCACCGCCGTGATGCTGGGGGTTTGTCTGCTGACGGGGAGAACCTCTGCGGTTCCGCCTGCGGCGTCGTCGGGCGGGACCCCGGTCTCCGAGGGGGTTCCCCTGTCCCGCGCGTTTTCGCTTCGGCTCTGTTTTGACGGAGGCAGCACCCCGGTGCAGAACCGCATCGATCTCCAGCAGCCGTGCAACCGGTTTTTCTGGGCGGACGAGGAGGAAACCGCCCGGCTGCTGGAGGAGATGGATAAGGGCCACCTGCACAACGGCGACAGCGGCCACACGTTTTTGGAAGTCAGTTATCACCAGGACTATTTCCAGCGCCCGGAGAATTTCATTACGCTGCAGACCGCCTGGCTGGAGCTGCAGGGGGACAACCTGCAGACGGTGCGGCTGCAGTGCGAAAACGGGGAGGTGTCGTATTTTCATCCCGGCATCCGGAAGGAATACCGGGAACGGTATCCGGATGCCGGGAGCCTGGAAAAAACCGTGATGGAGGAAGAGGGCTTTACTTCGGCGCTTCGCCTCCCCTGGCGGCAGCGCGGCAGCGACATTACCCTGACGGGGGAGCAGCTGACCCGGCCGCGGGGCGAGCTGGAGCTGCAGCCCACCGGGCTGATGTGGCAGGCCATGCTGGGCCAGGAAGGTTACACCTATGCGGACTGGGCCGACACCGTGCACATGACCGTCACCTACACCGACGGCACCGTGGAGCAGAAAACGCTGCGCGTCGTGTACGACGAGGAAGGCTACCAGCGGATTTCCTTTGCGGAATAATCCATTGGCCGTTGGAGGGCAGCCGTCCGGACCGTTTCCGGGCGGCTGCCTCAGAGCGTCAAGGAAGTATCGGAAGGAAGGGGAGGTGTGAAACACGACGGAATCGTCGTGCCAGGGGAACCATCAGGGTTCCCCACTCCGCGTCGAGAGCCGTACGCTTGCGTACGGCGCGGATCAAAGCCGCCTTTAGGCGGCCGAAAGTGGGGAAAATCATCCGGTTTTCCCCACTTTCGTTTTCGGCTTGGCAAGAAAGTCTCGCATGCAAGACTTTCTTGCCAAGCTGGGGCAGCCGTCCGGACCGTTTCCGGGCGGCTGCCCTTTTGTCGGAACGGCCGGCAGAATTCGCAATTTATTTATAAGTTGGCGGTTGCAAACGGCCCGGTAATATTGTACAATGAAAGCAAGAAGGGAAGGGGTCTCCTCCCTTTCTGAAAAGCGGCATCCGGACGATGCCGGGAAAGAAGAGGAACGATACATGTCCATTTCATTGGAAACCCGTTATCTCGAGGGCTTTGTCCGTCCCCATGAGCTCGGCGCGCTACAGGCGCAGGTCACCGCCGCGCACGACATGCTGCATGCCGGCAGCGGACTGGGCCGCGATTTTCTGGGCTGGCTGACGCTGCCCACCGATTACGACAAGGAGGAATTCGCCCGCATTCAGGCCGCCGCCGCGCGTATCCAGCAGGACACCGATATCTTCATCGCCATCGGCATCGGCGGTTCCTACCTGGGCGCCCGCGCCGCCATCGAGTTTTTGAAGTCCCCCCTGTACAACGCCAGGAAAAAGGACACGCCCGACGTGTATTTCGCCGGCAACAGCATCAGCTCGGCGGCGCTTGCCGAGCTGCTCGAGCTGTGCGAGGGCCGGCGCGTATCCATCAACGTCATCTCGAAATCCGGCACCACCACCGAGCCGGCCATCGCTTTCCGGGTTTTCCGGGAGTATCTCGAAAAAACGGTGGGCGCCGAGGAGGCGCGCCGCCGCATCTACGTCACCACCGACAAGGCGCGGGGCACCCTCAAGGGGCTCGCCGATCGGGAGGGCTATGAAACCTTTGTCGTGCCGGACGACGTGGGCGGCCGCTTTTCGGTGCTCACGGCGGTGGGGCTGCTGCCCATCGCGGTGGCGGGCTGCGACATTGCGGCGCTGATGGCCGGCGCGGCCAAGGCCCAGCGGGAGCTGTGCGATCCGGCGATCGAAAACAACGACTGCTACAAATATGCGGCCGCCCGGCACGTGATGCTGCGCAAGGGCCGCGCGGTCGAGCTGATGGTCAGCTACGAGCCGCGGTACGCCATGATGTCCGAATGGTGGAAGCAGCTGTACGGCGAGAGCGAGGGCAAGGACGGCAAGGGCCTGTTCCCCGCGTCGGTGGTATTCTCGACCGATCTGCATTCCCTGGGCCAGTTCGTGCAGGACGGGTCCCATATCCTGTTTGAGACGGTCGTCCTGCTGGACGACGGCGGCACCCGCATGGTCATTGGGGAGGACCCCGAAAATATTGACGGGCTCAACTTCCTGGCCGGCCGCACGATGGAATATGTCAACCAGAAGGCCTTTGAGGGCACCGTGCTCGCCCACGCCGACGGCGGCACCCCCACCCTGGTGGTGCATGTTCCGGCGCCCACGGAGGAAAACCTCGGCTATCTGATCTACTTCTTTGAAAAGGCCTGCGCCATTTCGGGCTATATGCTCGGGGTGAACCCGTTTGATCAGCCCGGCGTGGAAAGCTATAAGAAAAACATGTTCGCCCTGCTCGGCAAGCCGGGCTACGAAAGCGAAAAGGCCGCGCTGGAAAAGCGGCTCGGCCGCGGCTGACCCTGTTTAACACCGCCCGGCGGCGGTTATACTATATTTAGGAGGAATAGGTTTATGATTACGTTGATTCTCGGCAGGAAGGGTTCCGGCAAGACAAAAAAGCTCATCGATATGTGCAATGCCGCCATGGCGGAGTCGAAGGGCAATGTGGTGTTCATTGAAAAGGATACCACGCTCACCTATGACCTCAGCCATAAGGCCCGTCTGGTCGTGGCTGACGAGTATGATATCAAAGGATTCGATTCCTTCTATGGATTCATCGCCGGCATGTGTGCCGCAAATTATGACGTGACCGATGTGTTTGTGGATTCCACGCTGAAAATCGGCGGCAAGGATGTCGACGCGCTGGCCGCTTTTGTGGAGAAGCTCGGCAATCTGTCCCGCCGGGCGAACATCAACGTGGTGCTTTCGGTGTCCGCGGACAAGAGCGAGCTGCCCGCGCGGCTTGCGGAGCTGGCCCAGGAAATCTGACCCACAGGCGCAGGATACAGAAGGTGACGGCGGAGAAACGGTCGGTTTCTTCGCCGTCCGGCATAATAGGGGAGCGGCCGCTTCCCGACGAAAGGACTGGAAATCGTCATGGCGATCTGGTATGAGGGCAATCTGAACAAAGAGGAAAACCGGCATCAGGAAAACGGCGTGACCTATTACGTCCGCGGGGTGCGCGAGGTGGAAGGACGGCGGTATGAACGCTATGCCGTGGCGACGCATTTCATCGAGCGGGGCGAGGATTACGTCGAGGTCCTGCGGCAGTATGTATCCCCCCTCTACCAGCCGGGCGATATCGTCACCCTGGGGGAAAAGGTCATCTCCATGTGCCAGAACAACACCGTGGAGATGAAGGATGTCAAGGTGGGGTTCTGGGCTAAGCTGCTTTCCCGGTTCGCCACCCATAACCAGAACGGCATCGGCATGGACGAGCCGTACAAGCTCCAGCTGGCCATCAACATGAAGGGGCTGCCGCTCATCCTGTGGGCGTGCTTCCGCACGGTGATCGGCAAGCTGACGGGCCACCGGGGCGTGTTTTACGAGATCGTCGGGCAGGATGTGGCCGGCATCGACGGGTTTTACAGCCATTCGGCCTTTGAGACGTATCACACCCTGGCGGTGCTCAACCCCAAGGAGCCGGACAAGGTGTGCGCCCGGGTGCAGGAGGAGCTGGGCATCGTGTGCATGGTGGTGGATGCCAACGACATCGACGTGGAGATCCTCGGCAAATGCCCGGCGCTGGCGGACCGGCCGCCGGAGCTGCTCGCCGAGCTCATCCGGGACAATCCGGCGGGCCAGGACGACGAGCTGACCCCCTTTGTCATCGTGCGGGATATCGGCGATCGCGAGGCGATGCCGTATGTGCCCATGGAAGCCATCGACGGCCCGCCCCCGGAGCACGGCCGTACCCACAAGCCAAACGAACAGGCGCAGTAAGGAGGCGGCCGCCTTGCCGCATCGGTTTGAAATGCATTTTCACACGGCCCAGACCAGCCCCTGCGGCAGCATTCCGGCCGCAGAGGGGATCGCCGCGTATGCCAAGCAGGGATATGCCGGCGTGGTGGTCACCGACCATTACGCCGCTTACCAGTTTGAGGGCCGGCCCGGCAGCTGGGCGGACAGGATGGAAGGCTGGCTGGCCGGCTACCGGGCGGCCAGGGCCGCCGGCGAAGCGGCGGGGGTGACCGTGCTGCTCGGTATGGAGCTGCGGCTTGGCCCCGGCCCCAACGAATATCTGGTTTACGGCGTAACGCCGGAGCAGCTGCTGGCCGAGCCGGCGCTGTACCGGCTGGATCCGCCGGGAATGCGGGCGGCGGCGGACCGGTACGGCTGGTTTGTCGCGCAGGCCCACCCCTGCCGCCCCGGCATGACCCGGTGCCCGCCCGCCCTCCTCGACGGGGTGGAGATTTACAACGGCAACAAACGGCACGATTCGCATAACGATGAGGCGGAGGCGTTCTGCCGCGAAAACGGCCTGATTGGCCTGTCCGGCTCCGACTTTCACGAGTGGGAGGATCTGGCACGGGGCGGCCTGGCCCTGGAGGAAGCGGTTTTTTCGGCGGCGGAGCTGCTGCGGCTTCTGCGGGCGGGCCGCTTTACGGTCCTGCGCGCGCCGTGACAGTACAAAGAAGGGGGGGGGAGACCTATGTTAGAGCACAAAAAGTTAAAGGCGGATTTCTGTGTGGTCGGCGGCGGCATTGCCGGCATATGCGCGGCCGTTGCAGCGGCCCGCAGCGGTCTATCCGTCGTGCTGATGCACGAGCGTCCCGTCTTGGGAGGAAACGCGTCGTCTGAAATTCGGATGTGGATTTGCGGCGCACAGGGAGAGCATAACAGGGAAACCGGTATTTTGGAAGAGATTATGCTGGAAAACCTCTATCGGAATCCGACAAAAAACTGGTACCTATGGGATACCGTCCTGTATGAGTTTGTAAAACGCGAGCCGTCCATCACCCTGCTGTTGAATTGTACATGCCTGGATGCACAAACTCAAAAGGGAACGTATGCCCACGGCCGGACAGCCCGCATTACAGCCATCAGCGGATACCAAATGACCACCCAGCTGTTTTATGACGTTGAGGCGGATTTCTTTGCGGATTGTTCGGGCGACAGCATTTTGGCTCCGCTGACAGGCGCCCGCTTTGTCGCGGGACGAGAAGCAAAAACAAAATTCAACGAACACACGGACACGCCGAAAGACGATGCATACACAATGGGAAATTCCTGTCTGATACAGGGCCGGGAAACCGAAAGACCGGTAAGCTTCAGGGCTCCCGGATGGGCAGCGGCCTTACAGCGGGAGGACTTTGAGCACCGCACTCCCGACCTATATAATGAAGGCGAGAATTTTTGGTATTTGGAACTGGGCGGAACCCGCGACACCATATCGGATGCGGAAGATATAGCCGGCGATCTGATTCCGTTAGCGCTCGGAACCTGGAACTATATTAAAAACTCCGGCGAGTATCCCGCTGAAAACTGGGAACTGGAATTCATGGGCTTCTTACCCGGAAAGCGGGAATCCAGAAGATATGTGGGCGAATATATGTTGACGCAGCGCGATATCAGCGAGGACACCCGTTTCCCGGACGTCGTGGCCTACGGCGGCTGGCCGCTTGACGACCATTTTCCGGACGGGTTTTACCACAAAGGCGTACCAAATACGAATTTTATTACGCCCGCTCCATATAGCATACCGTATCGTGTGCTGTATTCTCAAAACATCGACAACCTTTTCTTTGCGGGAAGAAATATCAGCGCGACGCATTTGGCCATGAGCAGTACAAGAGTAATGGCCACCTGCGGGCTGATGGGCCAAGCGGTTGGAACGGCCGCCTACCTTTCCTATACATATAAAGAGTCCCCCCACGATGTCTATCAGAACCATATGGCTCAGCTGCAGCAGCTTTTGATGGAGGCCGATTGTTTCCTTCCGCACCAGCAGAGAAAGATAAGTGCCGCCTGTCAAAACAAGATCCCTTTAAACGGAAGCGCCCAGCTGCACAATGGGCAGGACAGGCCGAACCGTATTTACCATACCGATACCTGTGGAATTTCCGTCAAAACACATCGGCCTGTTTCTTATGTGTTTTCCGAGCCTTGTTTTATCACGGCGGTCCATATTGTCTTTGACAGCGATCTGGAGCGGCTAACCGTTGCAGACACGCCTGTAGAGCGCACCCATGCCACCCGTGCAAATGTCCTTTTAAGCAGTCCGGTTATGCGGATGCCCCAAACCTTATGCAGAAAATTCACCTTAAGGATCAAAGGAGACGGCGGAGAACAGAGCGATATGACAGTGGACGAGAATCGGAAAAGAGCTTATCATGTTCCGATAAACCGTAACGTGACCCGGCTGGATTTGATCCTGGAAGAAAACTGGGGCGGAACGGAAAACACGCCGTTGTTTTCTTTTGATTTCTATTAAACAGAAAAAGTATTCCGGAATGCCTCGTGCACGGCGGTACATAGCGCGGGGGCGGCGGGCGGCGCGCCGCGCGGGTGTTCGGCCCGCGGTGCCTGCTTCAGCCGACCGCCCGGCGGGCGCAGACGGGAGGAAGGGCCGCCGGCCGGCCGCCTCTGTGCGGGAAGCCGCCTTTCCCGGAAGGGACCGGTAAGGCCGCAGCGTGCCGGGGCTTGTCCCCGGGACGGACGCCACGGGCCGCCCCCTTGGGGCTGCTGCGACAGGATAAGCATGGAGAGGGGAAGGAACGATATGCCGGGCAAACGCCTGAAAATCCTCGCCATCGGCAACAGCTTCAGCGAGGATGCCACGCGGTATCTGTACGATATCCTGCAGGACGGCGGGATGGAGGATATCCGCATCGGCAATCTGTATGTTCCCGGCTGCAGCCTGGAGCAGCATGTCGGGTATGCCCGGGGAGAGGAGAGGGCCTACACCTATTTTAAAAATACGGACGGCAAATGGACGGCGCGGGAAGGCGCCGCCATGGCCGAGGCACTGGCGGATGAGCCGTGGGACTGGATCACCATGCAGCAGTGCAGCGCGCTCAGCGGGAAGAGCGGCAGCTACACCCCCTGGCTTTCCGCCCTGTTTGCGTATGTCCGCGCCCGGGCGGGGGCCGGCACGCGGTACGCCTGGCATATGACCTGGGCGTATCAGCAGGGCAGCGATCACCCGGCGTTCCCCGATTACGGCCGCGATCAGATGACGATGTATCGGGCGATCTGCGCGGCGGTGCAGGCGCACATTGTGCCCGATACGCGCTTTGAACGGATCCTGCCGGCCGGCACGGCGGTGCAGAATGCCCGCGCCGGGTTCGCCGGGGACACGCTCACCCGGGACGGCTATCACCTGAGTCTGGGCGCCGGCCGGTATCTGGCCGGCCTGACCTGGGCGGCCGCGCTCGGCCTGGATATCGGCCGGGCGCATACGCTGCCCGACGGGGTGGACGCCGCCTGGCTGCCGCCGCTGATCCGGGCGGCGCAGGACAGCCTGGCCGCCCCCTTTGCCGTGACGGCGCGGCAGAATCCCCCCGGATGAAAATTCGCACTTGACAAACCCGCTGAACCTATATATAATATTCAGCGTGACACTTGAGGTGAAGTATGCTTCTACAGTTGAAACCGCTGTTTATGGGGGAGACGGAGTCCCTGCCCATAGACGCTGAGCTGGATTTTTCCAAAGTGGAATTCCAGGGTATGTATCCGTTTCAGGAGCCTGTGCATGTGAAGGGCGAGGCCGCGTACGCGGCCGGTGCCGTAACGCTGCGCGCGGCGGCCCGCTTCCGGTTTCACGGCCAGTGCGACCGCTGCACCGAAGCGTTTACACGCGAATTCCGGATACCCGTGGAGCATATTCTGGTGACCTCTCTCAACCAGGAGGACAACGAGGATTTCGTGCTGCTCGACAACTATCAGTTGAAGTTCGACGATCTCCTCGAGGCGGACATTCTGCTGGAGCTGCCGAGTAAAAACCTCTGTCGGGAGGATTGCCGTGGACTTTGCCCCCTGTGCGGGAAAAACCTCAACGATGGTGCGTGCGGCTGCCAGACCAAGGCGGTCGATCCACGGCTCGAGGTACTCAAAGAATGGCTGAACTAGACTTAAGGAGGTGCTGACAATGGCGGTACCCAAGAGAAAACATTCCAAGGCCCGTCGCGACAAGCGGCGCAACAATGTCTGGAAACTGGACGCGCCGGCGCTGATGCGCTGCCCGCAGTGCGGCGAATACAAGCGCCCGCACCGGCTCTGCGGCAATTGCGGCTATTATAATGGCCGGCAGGTTGTCAAGACCGAGGGCTGAGAACCGAATCGCTGGGAAAGATAGAGGAGGAGAAATCCTTCTCTATTTTTATTGTCCGAAAAGAAAAACGCGAAAGGGGGCGCCGCTGTGCCGGTGACCATACAGGGCGTTGCGCCGGGGAGCCCGGCGGCGCGCCGGCATATCCGCGCAGGGGAAACGCTTCTGCGCATCAACGGGCACGCGATCGAGGACGTGCTCGATTACCGCTTTTATGCGATGGAGCGCGTGCTGGAGGTGGCGGTGTCGGACGGCCGCCGGGCCCGCGTGCTGCGGGTGCACAAGGGCGAATATGAGGAGCTGGGCCTGCAGTTCGACACCTATTTGATGGATAAGCAGCGGTCCTGCCGCAACAAATGCATCTTCTGCTTCATCGATCAGCTGCCGCCCGGCCTGCGGGAAAGCCTCTATTTCAAAGATGACGACAGCCGCCTGTCCTTCCTGTTCGGCAATTATATCACCCTGACCAATCTGAGCGAGCATGAGATTGCGCGCATTATCGCGATGCATATCAGCCCCATCAACGTGTCGGTGCATACCACCAACCCGGAGCTGCGCTGCCGCATGATGGGCAACCGCTTTGCGGGCGAGAGCCTGGCGGTGCTGCACCGGTTTGTGCAGGCGGGGCTGGCGGTTAACTGCCAGCTTGTGCTGGTCCCCGGCTACAACGACGGGGAGGAGCTGCAGCGCACCATGACCGATTTGGCGCAGATGGCCCCGGCGGTGCAGAGCGTGGCCGCGGTGCCGGTGGGCCTGACCCGGTACCGGGAAGGGCTCGCCCCGCTGCGCCTGTTTACGCCGGAGGAGGCGCGCGATGTCGTCGACCGGATGGAACGCATGGGGGAGGAGATGCTGGCCCGGACCGGCAGCCGCCTGTTCTATCCGTCGGATGAGTTTTATATCAAGGCGGGGCGGCCCATACCGCCGGCCGCCTTTTACGGCGAGATGGCGCAGCTGGAAAACGGCGTGGGCATGACGGCGCTTTTGGAGGATCAGTTCCGGCAGGCGCTCGCCCGGGAAACGCGATCCCCGGCGGGCAGCCGCCTGCTGGTGGCGACGGGGGCGCTTGCCGCGCCGTTTATGCGCACACTGGTTGACGAAGCGGCGCAAACATGGCATAATTTGAACTGTGAGGTCGTCGCCGTTGCCAACCGCTTTTTCGGCGAGACCATTACGGTGTCCGGGCTTATCACCGGGCAGGATCTGATCGAGCAGCTGCGCGGCCGCGAAGCGGACCGCCTGCTGGTGCCGCGCGATATGCTGCGGCAGGAGGGAGACCGGTTTCTGGACGATTTGACGCCGGCGGACGTGGAAAAGGCGCTGGGCTTCCCGGTGCAGCCGGTGCCGGTGGACGGCGCGGATTTTCTGGAGGCGCTGCTCGGATAAGGCGGCAGAAAGAAGGGGTTGTATGGCACGGCCGGTTGTGGCGGTTGTGGGACGTCCCAATGTGGGGAAGTCGACGTTATTCAATAAACTCATCGGGCAGCGGCTGGCCATCGTCAAGGACACGCCGGGCGTGACGCGGGACCGCCTGTTCGCCGAATGCGAATGGCGCGGCCGCACCTTTATGCTCGCGGACACGGGCGGCATCGAGCCGCACAGCGACGACGTGATTTTATCCCAGATGCGGCGGCAGGCGCAGCTTGCCATCGATCAGGCGGATGTCATCGTGCTGGTGACCGACGTGCGCGCCGGGGTGACGGCCAACGATCAGGACGTGGCCCTGATGCTCAAAAAAAGCGGCAAGCCGGTGGTGCTCTGCGTCAACAAATGCGATGCGCCGGGGGAACTGCCGCCCGACTTCTATGAATTCTATAACCTCGGCATCGGCGACCCCGTGGCGGTGTCCTCGGTGCACGGGCACGGGACGGGGGATCTGCTCGACGCGGTGTTCGCCTATTTCCC
>CDZV01002913.1_pt1 | contig 24956 bp, 31 predicted proteins | sample 554851 | NCBI WGS metagenome assembly CDZV01 (sample SAMEA3182090, study PRJEB8094) | gut metagenome | biome: human; feature: gut; material: Stool; isolation source: human stools | place: Canada | collected 2013-03-12
CCAAATGTGGATTTCCCTCGCAAACGGGTTATTCTGATACGCAGGATTGCCACCGAGAATATCGCTGAATTTGAAGGTTTCGGCGTCAACTTCACCATCCGTGCGGTTAATGATTTTCAGCCGCAGTGCATTGTAGTGATCTCTCGTCCCGGTATAGACGAACTGCAGTTTTACCCGCAGTTCATCATCAATTCTACCGAGGAGCGTTTTGCCGCTGTACTTCGCGTCACGGATGACGTTGCTGCCGCCGAACAGCTTTTTGAGTTCCTGTTCGTAGAAGGTCATCGCTCTGACTTACAGGATCGTCCAGATATACAGAGGCGCGGTCAGAGTGAAGATGAGGCAGGCGAACAGAATGCAGGGCGCAGCGAACTCAAACTGACCGTGTTTTCTGTACTCGAAATACGAGGTGCCGACCTTGACAAAGAACAGGATGGCAAGGATCATGTCGATCACGGGGAAAACCACGTTGTTGACGACGGTCTGCACCTGCGACTTCGCGGCGTTCCAGGTGCTCTCGATGGCACCGGAAACATCGCCGGCCGCAAACGCAGTCACACTGAACGTGGTCATGACCATCACGCACAGCGCGAGGGAAAGAATGATCCGAAGAGATTTCTTTTTCATGTGCATTATCCTCCTAATACTTTTTTGATGTCGCTGTCTTTCACAGCGCGGGTTTTGATATTGAGATTTTTGCAGAAATCGATTTCACGCCGCATCCCTTCGGTGATTTCGTCGCCGAAGATCCACAGCTCATCGCAGAACCACAGCAGGCTCATTCCTGCGGAAAGCCCGATTTCACGCTCGCTCGGGATATCATCGTTTAGGCAGAGGGCATAGAAGTGCGGCACCACCGGAGCAGTGCCGCACTTCAGTGCGTATTCGGTGTATCTCTTTGCTTTTTCGAGATTACCTTGGATATCCCCGCCTAACGGAGTGCAGATATACACCTTTTTCATCATTGCGAATCCTCTTACTTCTCGCCGTCATCTTTCTTCTTCTTGAAATACATGATGACACAAGCGATGGCGCCGCCGAGGGCGATGCCGCCGAGCCCGATCCACACGCCGAGATTGCTGTTGTCGCCGGTCTGAGGAACGTCGGGCGGAGGAGTGATCGTCACAGTCTGATCCTTGTCCTCAATGTCCTTATGCGTCGTGATCTCAACATCCTCACGGTACAGGCTTTCGAATACGACCAACTTAGTGCTGGTGGTAAGATCGTGAGCGTCGAAAGTGAACGTCACCTTGACCTCGCCATTTCTGTCCTTCGGCGTAAACTTCACTTCTGCGGTGATCGTCTCGCCGTTCACGGTGAAGACCTCGCCGGTCGCCTTGTTCATGAGAGTGCCACGGATGGTGTACTCGGTGCCGGGGATAAGGTTGGTGTAGGACACCACATCCTCAATCGTCACCTTGCCAGCGGTGGTGATCTCCTTCTTGCCGTCGATGGAGGCCGTGGTCTTGATCTCGGGGACGTATACCTTCACAGACTGGCCTTCATCCTCGATGTCGGCATGAACTGCGATTTCAACATCCTCACGGTAGAGGCTCTCGAACACCACAACATCGGTCGTTTCGGTGATGACGTAGGAATTGAAGGTGAAAGACACCTTGACCTCGCCGTCTCTACCTTCGGGCGTAAATGCGGCTTCCGCAGTCACAGGCTCGTCATTGACCGTCACGGGCTTGCCGGTGGTCTTGTTCATGAGCGTTCCCTTGACAACGTATTCCTTGCCGGGAGTGAGGTTGTGATAGGAAACGATATCCTCGATGGTGATCTCGCCGCCGATGGTCGTTTCCTTCTTGCCGTCGGTAGAAGCCTCGGTCTTGATCTCGGGGACAATAACGGTCACAGTCTGCTCATCGTCCTCAATGTCCGCATGAACAGTCAGCTCCTTGCTGTCGCTGTAGAGGCTCTCGAATACGACGATGCTCGTGTCCGTCTTGATGAGCTTGGCATCGAATGTGAACAGCACCTCCACGCTGCCGGAGGGAGCTTCGGGAACGAAGGTTACTTCGGAAGTGATCTGCTCTCCGTTCTGGAGGAACGGTTCGCCGGTGGCCTTATCCATGAGAATGCCCTTTACGGTGTACTTCTTGCCGGGGACAAGGTGCTTGTACTCGACCGTATCGGTCAGCGTGAATACTTCGGTGGCGCAGACCTCCTTCTCATCGTCGATGGCGGCGGTTGTGCCGATTTCGGGGATCAGGTCGTTCACTACGGTAATCTCAACCACGTCGTCGTCCTTATCGACTGTCACGGCATAGACCGTTTCGTTTTCAAGATAGCCAGCCGCAGGGCGCAGCTCGCGCACGGTATAGCTGCCGTACACGACATTCTCAAAGGTGAAAATGCCATCCTCGCCGGATTCAGCGGTCAGCAGCGCGTTGGCCTCCGTGAAGCTGGTTTCGTCTGCGCGGAAGAGGCCGAACAGAGCGCCGGAGATCTTATCGCCGGTTTCACGGTTGACCTTATAGCCCTTAATCGTACCGTAGATCAGCTCGTTGGGGATTTCATTGCCGTCGTTCACGTTGATGTGCACAGTAGCAACTTCCTGGCCTGCGTACTCGAATACCACGGGGTACTCCTTATCGGACAGGACATAGTGCTTATCGGTGCTGATTTCCTTGACATAGGTTTTAGCACCAACGGGAAGGTCGGTGCTGAAGGCTGCATAGCCGTTTTCATCGCACTCAACGACTTCGAGCACCCAGCCAGCGGGGATGCTGCTGCCATCTGCCGCAACGATTTCCTCTGTGGCGAACAGGCCGAAGTTGACAGAGGTGATTTCGCCGTTGTTACCAACGCCGAAGATCTCGTTCTGCTCCATGACCTTATTCAGATCAATCTCGACCTTCTGACGCTCGTTGTAGAAACCGGTAGAGGTTTCGGTGATCTCCACCTCCTGGCCAGCGTAGGTCAGCTCCACAGTCTGAACAGTGGGATTGAGGATCATACCATAGGGGGCTTTCGTCTCAACAACATGGTATCTGCCCAGGAAGAGAGGTTCGGTTACGGCCTTGCCGTCTTCCTTGGTAACAAGAGTTGCCACGACCTCATCCTTGCTGTATCTGAGAGTGCCGTCCGGCGTGTAGATATCCTCCGCTGCGGTCACGGTGTACTCAGCACCGGCCAGACCGCCGACAGCATAAACCAAACGCTTGCTGTCCTTGGTGTCCACGACAGAGGCAAGATACTCGCCGGTCTTCTCCACGTTGATGACGCCCATCTGAGGCGCATTTTCTTTCTCGACGATCACCACAGTTACGGTGTTTTCCTCGGTGGAGTTATCTTCGGTGATGTCGAAATACACAGGATCGCTGTTGAGAACGTATCCATAGGGAGCCGATACTTCGACCAGCGAATAGCCCTTTCCGTACTCCAGCTTTTCAGGCGTAATCAGCATACCGTCGCCATCCGTGTAGAAGGTGTCGATGGTTGTGACAGTCGGATAGGTGAAGGTCATCTGAATCTGATTGCCGGAAGGATCGTAGATGTGGAATCCGATGCCGGAAGCCGGAATGGTCTTACCAGTGGTGCTGTCGATCTTGACCACCTTCACATAGGAGTAGAAGTTGGCGTTGTTGATCAGGTAACGATAGGTTTCGCCGTTCTCGCTGACGAACACGTCAAAGGGTTTCAGAAGCTCGCGGCCTTCCCAGCCCTTGATCTGCTGGACGGTATATCTGCCATAGGGCAGATCCTTCGTCTGAGCAAAGCCGTTCTCGTCGCAGACCAGATAATCGCGCTCGGAGTCCTTGGCGTTGTCATAGGAGCCTGCGCTCTTGAGATAGACGGCAAACTCTGCGCCTTCCTCGGGAGTCTCGATCTGCGTCTGGCCATCGTCGGTGTGCTTGATGATGGCAATATTGCCTTTCTTGACCTGTTCGTACTGCTTCATAGCTTCGCTGTTATACTCAGCAGTATAGTTCTTGGGATCGACACCGATCTGCTCGTTGCCGGGGGTGACGAGATAGCCCTCGCTGCTGTCCAGCTCCTTGATCGACCAGTCGGTGCCGCAGACATAGTATTTGGTGGTGAACTTGCCATCCGCGTCGGTGACATAGGTGTCGATCAGCTCGTCGCCCTTGTAGATTCCGTACTTGGCACCTGCCAGATTCGCATCGCCCTGAGCGGAGCCCGTTTCAACGTCCTGCTTGGTAACAGTAAGGTTCCATTTCTTGAGCACGTTATCGAAGCTCTTGTTGGTCACCTTATTCCATTCAATCGCCGCCGTCTGATTGTCGGGGACGACATAGCGGATCGGAGTGTCCACCTCTTCCAGCGTGTAACCAGTGCCAATCAGAATGTTGCTGAAGGTCGCAACGCCGCTGGTGTCAGTCACAGCATACTCGTCCACAGGAATGCCACTGTAAGAGGTGCCATACAGGTGGAACTTCAGACCCTCGTTAAGCCCGTCCTCCGCAGTCTTAGTGACCTTGAGGTCGCCGCGCTTCAGGTCGTTGTCGAAGCTCTTATTCGTGACTTTGTTCCACTCGATTGCTGCCGTCTGATCGTCGGGGACAATATAGCGGTCGGGAGTGCCGACTTCCTCGAGGGTATAGCCGGTGCCGATCAGCACATCGTCAAATACCGCGATACCACTGGCATTGGTGACGGCGTACTCGTCCACAGGCAGTCCGCAATAGGAGGTGCCGCACAGATGGAACTTCATGCCCTCGACGAGGCCATCCTCAGAAGTCTTCGTGACCTTCAGATCTCCACGGCGCAGGGTGTTATTGAACGTGACAGTAGAGGTCTTGCCGCTGACGATGGTAACAGTCTGCGCGGACTGTGTTTCATACTTATCATCGGGAAGCTCCGTCACTGTATAGGTGCCGGGGAGCAGGTCGAGATCAACTGTGCCGTTCTTACCTGTCGTAACCGTCTCATTGATGCCATTGCCGGTGATCGTGAACTTGATGCCCTCAACCTTGCCGTCCTCGCTGGTTTTCACGATATGGCCGATGCCCTTGGTTTCCGTGTTCAGCTTGAAGTAGAAGAACACAGGGTCTTCCGCGCCGGAAGCCATCGTCTGCTTGCCGGGGCAGCCCCAAATGAGCATCTTGCCCATGCCGAGATTGGTCTTCTTCTGAGCCGAGATCATCACAGCGTTGGAAATCATGTTCTTGCTGGTGAAGGTGTACTGGTTTCCGCTGCGGGTGACAGTAATGCCGCTGGCAGAGAAGTTGATATCGGCCAGGGTGTTGTTGGTGTCGGTTAGGGTGATGCTGTAATTATCATTCGCCTGATCATACATCATCGTGTAGGTCTGTGCATTGCTCTGATTGCGGGAAGAGAAGCTCGGCACGACGTAGTGCCTGGACATCTGCTCCAGAATCCAGTCGTAGCATTTCTCAGCCGGACGATCTTTCAGGGTGGCATAGAACAGATCGGCTTCAACGCCATTTGCAGATGCAAGGCTTGTCGGACTCGTTCTGATCTGCTGCTGATACTCCCAGATGATACACTGCGTCGCGTAGATGAAATCATCCACATTCGTTCCTGCAACGGGAGAAGAAGCTCCATCGTGCCAGCCATACATCAGCGCCATCATGATTCCGTACTGTGCGGTAACGGGCAGATTCTGAAAATACTTGCTGTTCTTGCCGCTGGTGGAATTGTAAGTGTCGCTGTAGTTGTAGGACACGCCGGACTCAATACAGTACACATGATGAGAGGTGCCGTTGCTGTCAATCATCAGGTACTTATATCTGGCAACACCGCCGCTGTGATAAGAAACATAAAAGCTTCCGTCATCGTTATAGAAGAGAGTGTTGCCTGCTTTGCTGTAGTAGTTGTCTCCGTCAGAGCCGAGATACTTATCTCCGTAGGTGGAGGTACACTTCGTGCCTTCCTCGGCAGACCATGCGAATGCGCTCGTGGGAAGCATCGCAACGATCATGAGAACGGCAAGGAGTGCCGAAAGCAGTCTCATGCTCTTGGATTTGAGAATAGCATTCATCTCGATATTCATCCTTTCATTTTGATAAAGAAAAAGCCCTCCGCTTTTCAGCAGAGGACTTCGTCCCGTATTTGGTTGTCGTTATGCGAATACGAAGAAGATGGCGTATGATCCGCCGCCTCGTGATTCGCAGCAGATGTTGAACTCAGCGATCTCGTCCATACCGTAGGCGCTGAGATTGGCGACCGTGTGGAATCGGATATACTGTTCCAGTGCCGACTTTAGCGAGCTCCCTTGGTTGGATTCCGATGCCGTCACCGGATTCCACCATGTGGCATTCTGAGGAGTCAGCGAGGTGTTCAGCGTATAGCCCATGCTCTGACCGATGGCGATGCAGTCGGCTCGGATCGCATTGATGTCGAATTCATAATCGTATGCGGTCTTTGGCTGCGTTTCTGCGGGAGGCTCTGTTTCCACCGGTGCGGGAGGCTCCGTTGGAGCAGGCGGTTCGGTCGGTGCAGGCTCTGTTGGAGCTGGAGGCTCAATAGGCTTGGGCTGTTCCGTTTCCTCTGGCGGTTCCGCAGGCTTCGTCGGTTCTGGCTGCGTTTCCGCAGGCTGTTCCGACTCAGCGGGCTGGCTCGGAGATTCTTGCTTCGGAGCCTCTGTCGGCTCGGATTGCCTGGGCGATTCTGTCTGTTTCGGAGCTTCCGATTCTCTTGGCTGGACAGGTTCCGCTGTCTCTCTTGTCTGCGGTGCCTCCGTTGAAGCGGGCTGGGCAGGAATATCTTTTTCTGCCGTTTCAGCAGCCAGAGTCACGGCTTCGGTTTCTCCCTCAGATTCTATGGCGGTTTCCGTATCCATTGTGACGTCCACGTTCTGAGTGGGCGTCGATGCGATCTTGTCCGCGGCGCATCCCGTGAGTGAGATTAGGAGCGCACAGGCGATTGCTGTGGTTAGGAGTTTTGTTTTCATAGTAGTATCACCTCTTAACCACAAGAATACGGATAGAACGCAGGAAGTCCAGCGAGAATCGGAAAAATTACCGTAATCTACATACTCTGCCCAAAGGCGGGCGCGTCCTCGTCCTGCTCGTCGAGAGCCTCGCCTTCATCAAGATCCTCATTCTCGGACTCAACCTCGTCGAGCTTCTGCTCATAGGCTTCCAGCACCTTGCTGTTCAGCTCACTGCGAGCTTCTGCAGTGACAGGATGGAAAATATCCGAATACTCGGTCTTGCCGTCCTTCTGGAAAGAGTTCTGAGGCATCTGCACGAACAGCCCCTTCTGCGAATCGATGACACGCAGACCGTGAATGGCAAAGGCACCGCCGATATTGACGCTGGCAATAGCCTTGACCTTCGAGTTTTCGTAGTCCACGAGGCGGTCGATCCGAGCCGAAATGTTCGGAGTGCTGCGCTTCTGCTGTTTCGCAGGAGCCTTTGTGTTGGTTTTCTTGGTTGCCATGATTGGTTCCTCCTTCTTTACATGGGGTAGATCATGAAGCCCATATCGGCTTCCACTTCTTCGGGACTGATGTCCTCCGGTTCAGCGAACCGAGCCATATATCTCGTCACCTCCTCGTCAGTGAGACTTCTGAATGTTTCGCCAGAGTCGCCGCATACGAAGAAAGGGCCGGCCATGATGGATGTGCCGTCACCGATCCTTCGATTTCCGTCCATGCCCCGGAGCTTTGATTCCTCGTTGCCCACGAGACAGGTACCGTCATCGTTGTCAATCGGCTCGATCAAGCCATCACCAACCGCTTTCTGTTCTGCTTCAAGCGTATGGGCGACGTCAGCAATATAGGGAGCCTTATGCGGTTCAACATAGACGACACGCATGAGGTTGTCCGGCTTTTGAGTCTGCGACTCGTCAAATGCAATGGGCTGAAACCCGATGCTGTCGCAGAAAAAAGCACCGTTGTCGTTCACCACCACGTCTGAGACGGACAGTGAGTGACCGCGGTGCAGGGGATGTCCTACCGTATTGAATCTTTGATAGATCGCTTCGAGATCCGTTTCATCTATCTCTGCGTTGAACACCTCGTCGTAAATGGAGGGATCAACGGCAGAGGAACCTTGATACCGTTCCAGCAGATCCAGACCTTCGAACTTGACACGGTTGACGTCCCGCTTAGAGTTAATCTGATAGATCCTCGTTCTCATCCTACATACCTCCCATCGTGATTCCTTCGGATTCATCCTCGTCGGGAGGCTCAAGCTCGGCGAGCTTCTCCGCAGCCCATTCGGGGATGCACTCGTCCTTGATCACGCCGAGGAAGTCGCTTCGGTTGAAGCTCGTATTCTCACCGTCCTTGAGGAACTTGCCGAAAACCTTTCGACCGGAGGCAGTCGGACTGCAGCCGAAGCCGCTTTCGGCATAGAAAAGCTGGTAATCAGATGCCTTGAATTCGTCCTTCAAAACGGACGGCTTGAGGATCAACAGCTTTCCGGCATAGTCGTTATCTTCGGAGCAGTGAGAGGCATCGAACAGGCCGAGCTTCTGCCATGCCTCCCGAGTCTGATTGATAAAGAGATCCGTCAGTCCGGGGTGAGACTCTACGCAGAAGTGCCAGCGCACGTCATCGCTCGGGATGAAGAAGCCCTTTGCCCATCGCTTGTTATCCTGGGAGAAGCGGCCATCGTGAGCCTTCTCCTGCAGGGTATTTGCCAGCACCCAATTCACACGGTCGAAGCCGTAACGGTCGATGATGTCCTTCGTACCGTTCTCAAGGATGTTGTCGTGGTATTGGTCAGCGATGGCTCGCTCAATTGCCCTGGCGCAGTCGCAGTTCTCTCTGTAGCTGTCTCGCCAATCCTGCACTTCGTTGTGGGTAACGGCGTCCTGCAGTGACCAGCGGTAAAGCGGCTTATGATCTGCCATAGAGACCACTTCCTTGTACACGATCCCATTTCAGTTTGAGATGGGCGAAGGCCGCTTTCTGCTGCTCATCGGAGAGACCGTTGAGGAAATCAAAGAGCGTAATCGAGTCTTCGGCTTCCTTCCTCTGCGGCTTTTCTGCAGCACAGTTGTCGCAGATCTTCTCGCGCTTGACAATCACGGTTCTGCCGTCTGGTGCTTCCGTGAAGGACAGCACGTCATTGTAGGAGAATCCGACACGCTGGCGGATCTCGAAGGGGATGGTAATGCGTCCACGCTTACCAAGAATTCGGAACATCTGAGCCATATTAGAAAACCTCGCTTTCATCACAGAAATCATTACAGGGGCAGACGGCACACTCGCCAGTGCAGTCGAGCAGGAGCATGGGACAGCCTTCGCAGTTGCCATCACAGACGAAGTCCATGTCCTCGGGAGAGATTTTCTCCATTGTGACTTTTCCTTTCTCAACGGTGAACTGCAGGGGATCTCCGATCTCAATGCCTGCGTCCACAAGCGCCTCATACGGCACGGGAACCAGCGCAAAGAGGGGCGGCTGGCTTTTCATCTGATTTTGCATGATATAATGCTCTCCTTTAATATTTTTTCGTAGTCGTAGTTCTCATCGCCATAGATGTCGAACAGCGTGAGCTGCTTGGGCTTTGCGTTTTCGCGCTCGTAGTAATCGTAGTTGGCAATGAGAAGCTCCTTGAATTCCTTTCCGGCTTCATACCGCTGTGCCATAGAGTGGGTGCGGGAGAAGTCAAACAGGCTGAACCCGTCGTACAGTTCACGGATCTCAGGGCAGTCGTTGTAGGACAGAAGGAACTTGCCTTTGATCCTTCCGAGGGTTTCTCTGAGTCTCACATGGTCATCCCAGCCGAAGCCGACCTCATACATGTCTTCTGTTGAAAAGTAAGGCGGATCGGCATAAAAGAAAGCGTCGGGACGGTCATAGTGGCGGATCAGCGTCTCGAAGTCCTGGTTCTCGATCACCACATTTGCCATGCGGTCTTCCAGCTCCTGAATCAGCCCGAACAGCTTTCGGATGTCAAAGGGCTGGGAGGCGAAGGACTTTCCGCTGCTGGAGTAGCTGTTGCGGAGAAGCTTCAGGAACATGGACGCTCTGCGCACATCGTAATCCTCGGAAATCCGCATACGGATTTCCTTCAGCTCCGCTGCCTCGAGAGGGGGAAGCATGATTTCCGTGAGCATCAGTTCCTCCGTCAAGAACCTGTCATCGAATGTCTCATGATCGAAGAACTTGCGGATCGCAATGAAGTCCTCTCTGGAGTTGAGATTGCAGAAGCCCAGCTCACGGATCGTTGCCATCGTCCGTTCCTTCATACATCGGAACAGGTTGACCAGGTTGCGGTCGAAATCGTTGTAGACTTCGAAGGCGTCAATGGTCGGTTTGCCGAGAAGGACGCTTCCGCTGCCGCCGAACACGTCGATAAAGCGTCCGTAGTGCAGCGGAAACAGAGCGTAGAGAATGTGCAGGATCGCAGTCTTGTTTCCTACACGTGATACAGGGGTTTTAATGTTGATCACCTCGCTTTTCACGAGGTACCAACCGCGCCATAAACGAAAAAAGACGGTACCAATCGTTATGGGCGATTGATACCGTCTTCGGAATTACTTGTTATTCAGTTGTGAGCGGAGCTTGCGAAGCTCGGCTTCGTATTCGTTGATGCGGTTGATCTGCAGGCAGCACAGCACCAGGGTTGTCACAATCCCGCCGATGAAGAGCCCAACAAGGAACCAAAGGAACTCGGTCATGACAGCACCATTCCTTCCTCATCATCGGGGAGCCATGCGTTGTCCATCGCATCCTGACCGAGTCCGCGGAGAAGATTATTGAAGTCCTCCGCGTCCTCGCAGTTTCGGATGCCGTATTCCGCGCAGGCGTTCAAGACATCCTGCGCCTGATCATCGGGCACATCGGACATCATGAAGTCATTGGGGGCGAGCCATGCTTTGCCTTGCTCCCAGCAGACGCAGAGCGAGGTCGGAAATCCGAGCGTCTGATCGCACTGGAAGTCCGGAGACACGTGGATCATCAGCGTATCCTCATCCTCGATGATGCGGTCAACAGCTTTTTTGAATTCATCGTATTTCATAGCTGCATGCCCATTCCTTCCTCGAATTCCTCTCCTTCGTCCGGGGCGTCATCCACAGAAGTGATGTTGACGTACTCTCCGATGACGCCGAGCGCCTTGTAATAATCACCGGACTCACGGATGCGGTCGCACATCTCCTTTGCCTGATCTGCAAGGCCGTTCTGCTTCAAAGTGCGGGATGCGATACCCATCAGATTGAAGATGTTGCCGTCCTGACCGATCAGCGGACAATCGGGCTTTGGCGCTGTCTCTGCGGTCTGTTCCTTGGAGATGAAGCCGCCGAGTCGGTTCGGAACATAGTCCGAAAGCCATGTGCCGCCGAAGTTTCCGTGCGTTTGGAGCCGCCACATGGCGAGCCTGCCAACATCGAGCTTAACGTCATCCTTGAAGGGAAACAGGAGGCAGGTTGATCCGTCATGCTCAAAGGTGGAGCAGTCGTGAAACCTTGTGCCGTCCAGCAGAATGCCGTCCTCCGTGAGCATGTCATTGATGCCGTCCACCCATTCGTCGAGGCTGCCGCCGCAGCCTTGAATGATCAAGCCTTCGGAGCCTTCCATCCGGCGAAGCTCGTCCTTGGATATCGTTTTCACGCTCATAACTGCATACCTCCCATCGTCAGAGATTCATCTTCATCCTGGCTGAAGTCCGTGTTTTGAAATTCCTCGATAGACATATGGTCGCCGAGGAAGTTGGGCGAGGAATCATCGTCAAACTCGATGTATCCTTCCTCGCCGAAGATGATCGGCTCTTTGGTGATGATCGTTCCCGCATGGTTGACAGCCACACTTGGCTCGACCGTGGCGAAGGCGATGGACTCGCCCTCACGCAGATCATACTTGTAAAGCCCATCGGGGAGCTCTTTCTGCGTAACGCGGCCGTTAGTGAAAAGAGCCGTCTGCCCAAGTACCTCGACCACCTCGAGCTTCTCGTCGGTCATGGCCTGCGTCTTCAGCTCTTTGGCTTCCGGCGCCTCAACAGGGACAGGCTCGAACAGATGACCGCCACGGGCAGAGAGAATACCATAGTCGGTAATGCTCGCACCCATCCGCTCAACCAGCCGCTTGCCTTCGTTCTGCGTCAAGAGTGTATCCAGCCAGTGATCGTCAAAGCGGACGTCGAGATTGTGGCACACATGGGTTTTGAAGAAGGAGGCGGCGTCGCTGTCGAAATACGACAGCTCATATTCGTTCAGCCTGTCTGCGGCTTCCAATGCGCCGTCTGCGTCATGAATGTTCTCCGCTTCGAGGATTGCTTTGAATCTGAGCTGTGCATCGTTTCCCATTGTGAGGTAACGGTCTGCGACAGCATTCAGAGCATCAAAGGAAGACATTTCCTTCGCGGCGACAGCGGTGATCTGCGGGATGCCGGATTCGAAGTCAAAGCAGGAGCAGTCCTCAATGGAGTCCACTCCAAAAGCGTCCCTGACAATGGCATCCGCATCCGCTCTCGGAATTGGGAGTGCGATCCACACGGCACCGGCTTCCGCTGCTTCGGGATCGTTGAGATCGGCAAGGCCGACCTTCAGCCTGAACACAGCGTCATCAGCCGCAACAGGGATATTCTTTCCGTCGTAGACCTCGGGGATTTCATAATCGCCGATGACCACATAGAAGCCTTCGATCAGTACGCCGCCTTCATTCTTTCGCTGAAGCTCTCCGATCCTGCGCTTGTCCAGCAGGTAAAGAGAGTTATCGGGGATGGCAGCGACGTCGGGATGGAGGTCGTTCTCAATCACGAACTGGCCGAGCTGCTCGTCGTTATGGATGTTCGAAGCGACCATCACGCTGTCAAGGCCGTAGGTCATGTTGATGAGATCCTTGACCGACAGAAGCTCGTCGGAGTCAACGTCGCCGAACCGCTGGTCAAAGAGCGCCTGATAGATAGTGAACTGCTCGTCCGAGAGCGAGTCCAGCCGCTGGGCAAGGTAGTTCAGTTCCTCCACGGAGGTGGTGTCGAGCCGGATGTGTTCGAGATCGGGAAGCGGATCGAAGCCGAGGAAGCTGATTGACTGATAGGTCATATCCTCTCTGCCGGTGATCCTCGCTTTCTGCCTGGCGTCTCTGATCTGCTGGGCTGTTGCGGGAAGATCCAGCACAGCATAGAAAGGTTCCCATCCGAGCCTGCTCTCTGACGAGAGCTCGATTCTGATTTTGTCTCTCATAGGCAATTACCTCACTATTTCATACTTTTCATTGACTGCTTTGATTTTCTGCCCGATAGCAGAAATGACCGGCACAGATACGCTGTTGCCGGCCATCTTGTACAGGTGACCGTCCTTCAGTCCAAGGGCGGCCGCCTTATTGAATTGTTCATCGGCATATCCCTGCAGACGCCAGCACTCAATAGGCATGAGTTTTCGGATTCTGCCTTTATGCAGGATTCCATGCCTGTCTTGGACGGTGATCGTAAACATCGGCTCGTCCGGCTCCTTGATCCGTCTTCCTTGCTGACGCACTTTTTCTCTGTCAGGTGTGAGGATGGCTCTCGGCGCATCCTCGATCAGCACGGCGGAGTGTTCGCCTCTGTGTTTGCTGACGCCGGAATCCTGACGGGCAGTGATGCATCGGGCAACGTCGGTAACGACGGGATCGGCATTCATGTCAATGAAATACAGACCTGTCTTGCCGCCCCAGCCTCCGCTGGTCGCCGCTTGGGTGCAGGCTACTCCGTTGGGATCGTAAACCCTTTGCCCCTGGGCGCCGCCGATAAGTTGCCGGAGATGCGCCGCATTGCCGCCGCTGAGAGGAAATATTTGTCCGGCACATCGGGGATCAAGATATCCGACAATATACAGGCGCCGTCGCTGCTGGGGGACTCCGAAATATCTGCTGTTATGCACGCACCATTCAAAATGATACCCCATTTCAATAAGCGCGGCGTAGATGGTTTCAAGCGTCTTGCCCCCGTCATGCGATAGCAGCCCCGGTACGTTTTCCAGAAGAAAAAATGCAGGCCGTTTGGCTGCAAGGAGTCGGGCAACTTCAAAGAACAGAGTTCCTCTCGTGTCTTCGAATCCAAGCCGCTTTCCCGCAACAGAGAAGCTTTGGCAAGGAAATCCGGCACAGAGCAGGTCGAAGTCTGGCATTTCGTCGGGGTTGATTGTTCTTGCATCGTCACAGTAATATTCTCCTTCCGTGTCATAGATGGCGCAGTACGCCATGTTTGTGCGTTTGTCGATCTCACAGTGACCAATGCATTCAAACCCGCCGACAGCCTCCAAGCCTGACCGGAAGCCGCCGATGCCGGCGAACATATCAAAAAATCGGATTGCCATAGGGCATCCGACCTTTTCCTATTTTACTTGGTCACCTCACATTCCCATACTGAATCCCTGGCCTTCATCCTCGGACTCGTCTTCGTCCTCATCGGAATCGGCTTCAGGATCGTCAAGAGCGGCGTCTTCGTCTTGCTCGGGATCATCTTCGTCCTGGTCGGGATCGCCGCTTACAGCCTCGTTCTGGCTCTCACGCTCGGTCTGATCCCGTTCCAGCTCGTCCTCAATGAGTCCGATGAGGAACTGCCGCTGAGTCATGTTGTTGCGCTGCAGGTAGTCCTTGATCCGCTGGAACAGATCCTCCGGCACCTGCACGGCGATGGTTCTTGTGTTTGCCATAGTGTTTCCTTCCTTCATCTGATTTTTCGGGTGGAGCTCGTCATCCAGTGCCAGACTGACGAACTCTGCCATAGTCATGCTGTGATCCCGCAGGTACTGGCTGACCTCCGCGTGAAGGTCGGCGTCGATCCGCACGGTGATCCCTTTCTTTTCGCCGTTAGGCATTGTCCTGGCTCCTTTCCAAATAGTTTCTGAGAGCGGTTTCTACGATGTCCTCCACGGGAAGCTCCGTTTCAGAGGCATACTGCAGAAGCGGTTCGGTAAGCTGGGGCGGGATTTCGATTTCGAGTCTTTCTCCCATAGGCGCCTCACATTCCCATAACGGGGCCGCTCTCGTCCTCGTCCATGTCCACATACTGTTCCTCGGCAAGTTCCTCGTCCGTCAGCTTGCGGAAGGAATCTTCGCCGGGGACAACGCCGAGGCTCCTGCCATTGTCGAAATCACAGTGCAGAGTGCCGATGTCGTCCACGACTCTGACCGTTCCTCTCGTGCCGCTCTCCACGGGGTTCGGATCGTTTCCCATGCCGAGAAGCATGATCCTCGTTCCGGGGGGATAGGCTTCTTTGTATCGCTGTGCCTGTCTGTGCAGGCGATCCCATTCGTTCATGTCGGGTACCTCCTTGTTCTGTTCTGACATGCTTTGTTCGCCGTCGTAGAGTTCCATCTCATAGAGAATGCTGCCATCATTCTTTCGGGTGTTGAGCACTTGGACGGTGGAATCCGTGAAGCGGTACGCTCCGGCCTTGTTGAAGGGCGACCAAAAGCCCAATCCATGATTGCAGGTCGACCATTTATGATCCGGCTGATCCTTGATCTTGGAGTAGAATCCGTTGGTTTGCACCTTCGTCACCACACGGGTGAGCCCGACAATATCTGGGTGGTATTGGTGCGCCGTTGCCACCAGCTCGGTTCCGAGCCTGATATGCCGCTTGAGGTCTGCAAGGTTCTTGATCCGGAGCGGCTTGCGGTCTTTCTTTTCTGCCGTCATAGCTCCAGCTCCACTCCGTACAGCTCGTCAGGCGACCATTGGATGGTGAAGTCTGCGTCCTCGATGTTGTCGCAGTGGTCGTGCAGGAATTCTTCGTCTGCATCAGCTCGCATCTTGAAATACGCCACTTCCTCGGGCGTTGCCTTGAAGGTTTCACCTTCACCATAGAGGTAGGCTTCCACATGGACGCTGACTTCCTGTTCGGAATCCAGCTCATCCATGAAGTTCTCATAGGCAGTCCAGCCCTCGAGATCGTCGGAGTCTCTCGGAATACCGGCAGCGAGAAACTCTACCTGATTATTGTCTGCGGTAAGCGTTACCGCCGAAAAGAGCACAGCCATATATCACATCCCTCCCATCGTCATGCCCTGATTATCTATATACTCATCCAACTCGTCACGAGTCATGATGGAATAGTTGTCGCCGCTGTTCCAGAAGGAGACGTACAAATCGCCGTCCTCGGTGTCAATCGGCTGCTGCTCGAAGTGCTCTCCGTAGCCGTCCGAATTCTGTCCGCTGATCCAGTCAGTGAGGATTTCGGTTTCGGCATCGGTGAGTTCTTCCTTGAGGCTGCACTCGATCCTGCCGAAGAGCCGTCCACGGTAGGTTTCCACGCCCCATTTGGCTGATACGAGTTTTGCCTTAACGCCATCATCCTCGTCGAAAAACTCAGCCATATCCATTTCATCGTCGGCAGTATCGGCTTCCAGAGCTTCTTCGACAGCCCACGCATAGCTCTTGAGGAAACGTCCGTCGACGGGAGAACTGAAGCCCTCTTCATCGGTTACCTCTCCGACGAGGGGACAGTAGAACACTGCTTTGACCGGTCCTGATTCATAAAGCATCTGCTTGATGTCGTCCGTGACCTCCTGCATGGAGCTGTACTGATCGTTGAGCAGATTCTGTTCCAGCTTGGAGCGGAAATCAGGTTTGGCATTGTCTACCATGAAGGCCAGCATATTGGCGTCAGCCAGCGAGTTCTGCTCCTTGAGCGTGAGAAGCAAATGCTTTCCTGTTTCGTCTTCGGAATACAGCTTGACTCGCACGTCATCGCCTTCCTCATCGGAAAGGGTGATCTGATGCGGGGACTGTCTGATACCTACTGACTGGAGCTTTTCGTACACGTCGTAGATGCTGCGGGGGAAGTCCAGCACGAGTGTGCCGCCGTCTTTGCTTTCGATCACCGCATTGATTATCATGCTCACATACCTCCCATATCCATGCCCTCGTCCTCGGACTCGAGTTCTTCGAGAAACTCATCGAGGGATCTGTCGCTGTCAAAATAGACGAAGCCGCCGTTCACAAACTGTCCGTCGTGTTCCTCGGCGAAATACTCTCCGAAGCCGGAGAAGTCGAAGTATTCCTCCATTTCGATGTTCATCTCGTATTCTTCCACATTGTCCACGAGGAAATGGCCGACGTCGGATTCGCTCTTTGCGTCGGGAATATAGGCAAACTCGCCAAGATGCTCTGCGACAGCGCCGATGTTGGCGGCGCTCTTTGCATCTGTGAGCTCGACGGCGGCAGTCAGCTTGCCCCAATCCATATCGCCGGTGTCCAGAAAGCGAAGCATTTTGTTCGCCTCATACAGTCCTTCAGAGCGGATGATGCCTTCGATGCGTTCCTCCCAGGCGTCATCCTCTCCCTTACTGAGACAGAACCTGATCTCGCAGTCGCTGTCGGAAGGAGCGCCGAGCCGGGCAAGCGCCTTCTGGATTGCAAGTTCTTCACCGGGGAGCAGGAGCAGCTCGGTACGGCCGTTATAGCTGACCTCTGCGCTGGCAAGGGTATTCTCATAGTAGTATTCGGGGAAGGTCTGACCGTCGTATACCTCGGTCAGCTCGTCGAAGGGATTGTAGATGAGCAAACCTTTTGCGGTGATCTGCGCCAGCCCTCGGTCGATGAGAGCCTTGCCGATGGCAGCGTATTTCGGATCATCCTCGTCATGGGCGGGAACGGCGCCTTCCGTATTCATCACATACTCTCTGCCGATCTTTCCATAGCTGCTGACATCCTTGCACAGCGTGAAGTGGTCGAGGTTGAAGGTCAGATTGATGAGATCCTTCTCGGTGGGGTTTTCCAGCTTGGTGATGCCGATAAGGAACTGATCGTATTCGTGGTAGTCGAAGCTCTCCATCCTCCTGGCGAGGTAGTTCAGCTCGTCCAGATTGGCGAAGCGGTCTTTCAGCATGGAGAGTTCCTCCGGCCAATAGACCTCTGTCACGAATGCTGACTGCGGGGCATCCTTGCCCTCAATGGCGTGGATCTCAGCAAGCTTTGCGTACAGTTTGTTTTCGCTGATGGGAAACTGCAGGTCGATCTCGTGATCGTCATTTCTGATTCTGATTTTGATCATGGTGCTCATTCCTTTCATAGAAAATAAAAAAGGGCTGACTTCATAGAATTACTTCTACAAAGTCAGCCCATAGATTACGGTGTTATTAAGTTAAGTGAGGTTTGCCCCAAAATGTAGGGCAAACCTCTTTTCTGAACATGTGGGGGAAGACCTCTTAGAAAAAATTTTCTGCGAAAACGAAAAAAAGGCGGCTTTCGGAAGAAAAATCCTCTTGAAAGCCGCCTGAAATAGTGGGGGTCGGTAGTTCAAGTCCTCTCAACAAAGAAAAATATCTTTTTGTTTGCACTTGAAAATCGGGGTACGAAAAAGCCCAGAAACCGTTGTGGTTTCTGGGTTTTCCGGTGCAATATCTTTTTTGGTTGCACAACATGGTTGCGGGAGTTCGCAACATGGTTTACCTGAAATCCTATTCAGATACTGCGTTGTATCTACAAGGTAACCGAACGAGGTTTAAAGCCCTGCCCGCTTTTCTATTTCGTCCAGCTTTTCGGCGGTCCGCTCGACACTGGAAGCGCCCGTGTTTTTCCAGGTTGTTAGGCCGGTTCCGTGGTAGGCAAATTCTGAGCGTATTTCCTGCACGAACTGGATAAGCTGTTTTCTGCACTTTCCGTACCTCAACACGTACAGAGCTTTTGCTTCCATTTTTCGCACACGTTCACGTGGGACACCGTAGTCCTTTGCGATGGCGTCCAGGGTGTCACAGTTCCAATAACGCCGATGTAGAGTGTCCCGCTGCTTCTCTTCCAGGGTATCCAGCGCCGCCGACAAGGCGTTGTGGAGTTCCTGACTGTATACCCGTTCTTCCACATTTTCCATCGCGTCAGAGGCACCGATGTCTGGGAGGAAATCGCCAAGAGACGTGCCGTCTTCTTCACCGACGGGCCGGTCGAGGCTGTCGCAGCTGTTCAGCGGATCGCGTCGGCTTGTGCGGTTCCCGCATGCCTCCTGGAACCGGTTCAGGAGCGGGTACTTCATATAGGCAAGCAGCGTATACCCCCGCGCCGGTTCAAACGCCTGCACCGCGTCCCTCAGCGCCAGGAATCCGCATTGAATCAGGTCATCCAGCTCCACGCCCGCTCCTGCACACAGGCCGCCATACAGGGAAAAATAACGGTTTGCCTGCTTCATGACAAAACGGTGTACCTGCTCCCACAGCTCGCCATATCCTGCCTTGCCGGCCTGAATCTCGACAGCCAATTCCTCGTTTGTCATGCTGGCACCTCGCTATTTTTCCCACTTCATTTCCTCGACAAGCTCCGCCTTTGTGCGGTAGACTATGACGGCGGGGATAAACCACTTTGACACGGTTCCTTTCTCCGCTTTTTTCATAGTCCTTTCCAGTCGTGCAATGCGGTTTTCCAGATTTGCCATATCATCGCCCCTTCTCGTTTATGAGGCTTTCCAGCTCCTGCAGGCGCTTCTCCTGCTCGTCTGTGCGGATGGCGGCCAGCGTGATGTTGCAGGCATACATGATGGCGTTGGCGTCTTTGGCCTCCAATTCACCGTTCAGCACCATGTTGGCCACCCGGTTGAGTGCCCGGCGCACCTGTGTGGCCGTGGTGAGCTTCAGCCGCTTCTTTGGCATGACTTCACCTCCAAAACGTATAGGGCGCGCAGACGATTGTCCGCGCGCCCCCCTGTTCATTCGCCCATCGTGATGCGGCGATACCGGCGAAGGACGTCCTGCACGTCGGCCGGGCAATCCTCCAGGTGCAGCCCCTGCCTGTCGGGGTGGTCAATCATGACCAGCGCCACGCAGGGGACAACCGGACACAGCCCGGCGCTCAATTTCCCCATGCCGGTATAGGCCAGCACGTCCAACTCCGCGTCCTCCAGAACCACCCGCAGATATTCATCTGGATACTTGGACTTTCGTGCGCTCAGCAGAAGCTTGAGTGTTTCCAGCATGACCTACAACCTCCCGTCAGCCAGCGGTCACAGCTTGATAGTATATAGCCTTGGTCTTGTTGTCCAGGACAAAGGCGTCATAGCAGATACGCCCCTCTACCAGCGCGCCGGAAATGCCGGGCGGATCCTGATGGATTTTGTAATCCTCCAGTTTCACAGGCGCAACGGTCGCGCAGGGGTGGGCGATCATGAAACCGAAGTTATCCGGCAGATGGGAGGTCGGAATCTTCTGCACGTTCATGCCGTCCAGATTGGAAATCACACCCCGCAGCCGCATGTCGTTTCCGACGTCGGTTTCCATGGTGATGTCCGTGCACTGCTTCATGAGCAGATAGGTGGCGGGCGTGACCACAAGAACGCGGCCGCTCTCGGGCACCTCGGCGTCGTCGAGCACCTGGCTGCCCTTGAGAATCTCGGTATAGATATTGTCGGCAGTCAGCGTAGTGGCGGCTGGCTTGGTGCCCGCCTTGGTGGTCATGACGCCATAGACATATTTGTCCACTTCGGGGATCACCACTTCCCGCTGCTGCCGGGCCAGAGCGGAAGCGCCGGCCAGCTGCTGGGCGGTTTCGTCGGTGTCCAGCTTGTCAATGGCGAAGGTAAAGGAGCGGTCTTTGGAAAGCGTGAACTCCTCCGTGGTAGCGTTCAGGCTGGCCAGGGCGCCGTACCGGCTTGCATTGTCGCCGGTTCCTGCCCGGTCGTAGTCGTTCATGGTCGCGGTGCTGATCTTGTACACCTTCACCGTGTGCGCACCCGTCCAGTCAAAGTCGTTGTTGGTCAGCAGGGACTTCTTGCTTTCCGTGCTGAATTGCTCGTCGGTATACGGCCGGAATACCGTTGTCAGATTGATTGCCATTTATTCCATCCTTTCAGATTTTCGGACGGAACGCCTCCCGGATATTGTTGACCGGCTGCACGCTCCCTGTTTGCGGGGAACTCCCCTTGAGCATGTCGGTACGCGCCCTTGCCACCGCCTCTTTTATGGCTGGCTCAAACACACCGCGCACCCGCTCGAAAGAAGCGGTATAGCTTTCCTCGTCGGAATAGTCCACCAAATCCGCCAGGGAAACCGGAAGCCCGGCCTCCTTCAATTTGTCCAGGGCGTCCGCCCGCAATTCTCGTTTCAGAACGGCTTTCTCCCGTTCAATAAGCCTTTTCTCTCCCTCGCTGTCCATCAGCGTGGTGAACTTCTCCCGCTCCTTGGCCAGTCGGCGCCGCACAATCTCGTTGACCTCGTCTTGCGTGAAGGTCTTTCCCTCGTGCGCCCCTTCCGGCTCCTGCGGTTTCTGTGTCCCCGTTTCGGCGGGTTCCGTGGCCTGTTCTTCGGTGGCCATGGTCTCTCTGGTCTCTTCCATATTGACAGCCTCCATTTTAACGCCCTGGGTGGGCTGATTTGAGCAAATAAAAAGGGAACGTCCAGACGTGAATCTGAATCGTTCCCTTGCCTCGCTGGGCTACCGGCTGTTGCCGGGGTACTTGCTCACCTGTATTATACCACAAGCGAGCAAATACTTCAAGCTGTTTCTTCCAGCTCGACACCGTGCCTTTTCGCCTCTTCTATGGCGGATTTCGGCAATTCTTGGCGCAGAAGTCTGTCTGCCTCGTCCAGATACTTTTCGCGTCTGTCGGTGTCCGTGGTGATTTCCGCCGCCCTTAAAAGCTGCTGAATCGTGAACTGTCTGCGAGATTTCATACTACTACCTTCCTTTTCCGTTATTGTTTCAGGTGCTTTTAACGAACACATGATAGCGTTACAGGCCAGTATAATGGCATTCGCGTTTTTGGGGTCGATTTCATTATTTAGCAACAGGTTAGATATTCGGTTTAAAGCTCGTCTGATTTCTGTATGACTAGACAACTTAAGTCGTTTTTTTGCTGCGTTTCCCATCTTATTCCCTTCCTATCTCAAAATCCTTGATTTCATGCGGTTTCCCGGCCTTTTTAGTGGTCATATAGATGTGCGAATACATGGCCTTGCTTTCGCTTTTATGTACCCTCACAGCTGGAAACAGCCGCATTATATGCCTTGTGGCCGTGCAGGCGTCCCGCTCCTCTTCCCGGGTGTAGGCTATCGTGATTTTCATCCGGCACCCTCTTGCGCTTTCTCCGCTTTCGTGGTATGCTGATTGTGGTATCCGTTCGCGGGTGCTTCGGTTGCGGTCAACGCTTCACTTTGGTCGGTGGGGGCGTTGGCTGCTTTTTTGTTGTATGGTACACCCATCTTCTCCGCAAGATATGCGTCCGCCTCGTCCAGCTTGTCGAAGATGGCTCGGGTAAGTTCCATCCATTCCGTGAATTGTTCAGAAAATATGTACCGGTTCTTCGTTGTATCATCCGGTATAAACCAGCCGTGCTCATCTTCGTGGCCTTCGATTTCATAAAGCCCACGGGTTAAAGTCCTCATGAACACGCGCGCAGCGCCGATCTCGATATACAAGTCGTCATCATTCTGGATTTTCATGCCTGTTTCTCTCCTTCCTCTTTCTCACAATCGCAGCTTTCCCCCGGGTCCAGGTGCGCCCCGCACTCCGGGCATGTTTGGTAATAGGCCATGGTTATTGCTCCTTTCAGTCTTCCATAATCTCGGCGCCAAGTTCGGCGTTGTAGGCCCATTTTACGGGCTTTTGCGCCTTTTGCGCCTTTTGCGTAATGTATTCCGGGTTTAAAGCCTCATCATTGCAACCATTTAAATCATTTAAATCATTATAATCAGCCGTCTTGTATTCTGGATTTAAATAGATGGTCTCTGCTGGTCTGCCTCTTTTGCCAGTCCTGGCTTTTTCAATTTTGATATATCCGTGGTCAACCAGAACGTTTAAAATCGGCTCCATATCTTCTACTGATTTGAATCTACCGCAAAGCCTAATTAAATCCATTTTGCTGATCTCCGTCTGTCCGGTGCTGTCAATCCGCTTTAATATGTACTTGGCGTCCTTCACGTCCTGACTTTCTCCCAGGCCCATCAACCGGAAAGCGGCCTTTGCGTGTTCCAGGAAATACCGCCCGATGGTGATAGCTGCCTGCATGGTGCCGCCGCTGACCAGTTCCGCCGCTGCGTCCTCTCCGTGAATGCAGCAATGCAGGATTCCGGCTATCCGTATCACCTGCCCGTGGTATTTTCCCGCCCAATCGTCCATTTCTTCCAGTTCATCCACGAGGCGAGGTTCCAGCTCTTCAAAAAAATCCTTGCTTAGTGCCGCCGCATCGTCCGACAGTCGGATAGCCTGGATATTTTCCGGCTCCGGGATAGACAGCAAGGAATACAATAGGTTTTCATAGTCCCGCTCGGTAAACGGGTCAACCGCCGGTGTATCATACACTCTATGGCCAACCGTACTTTGTGGAATGGAATACAGAAACCGCGCCAACATGCCGCGCCCTTTGAATGTGTCGTTGTCCATAATGTTGTTAAGCACCAAAAGCTGGATAAACAACAGGATAGTCAAAGCCGGATGGTCTATACTCTCGGATGGCCTGCCTTTTCGGTCTACCTGGATATAGTCGCCGGAATAGGCTTTTAAAACAGCGTCGATGTTTACTTTATTGCTGTACATACCGGACAGGGTTTCAAAGATACCGCCCTCTGCACTCACAATGGCCATTTTTCCGCCGTTGTCGGCAATAAGGGAAGTTAATGCTTCCGGCGTTATATCGTCCGCCAGCAGCCTCAGAGGGTTAACCGGCTTTAGTTCCCGCAGCTCTCTCTTTTTATCAAGAATAGCCGCCAGCTTGTCCTCGTTGTTTTTTGGCTTGGCCTCCATCATGGATTTGATGGTATTTTCCAGCATGGCCTTTTGTGTCCGGTATGCCTCAATCTCCGGCGCCCGTCGTTCGTTTTCCTCTTTGGCATACTGGTACAGGCACTTTGTCATGGACTTCATGACCGGGCTTTTCCGCTCGGACGGCTTAGCCACAATCACCGCATACAGGTTCAGCGGCTCCACCCATCCGGGCTTTGGATTGACGATGAATTTTCGTTGCACACAGATAGCACACACAGCCAGAGCGGACACCGCTGCCATATCTACCGATACCTGAATATTATCGGCCACGGCCTGGACGTATTTACCCAGCGCCGGGGGCAGACACTCCACCGGAAAAACCGGAAGTTGGTTTGTGTTCGGCGGCGCAAAAGGCGCAAAAGGCGCAAAAGTGTCAGAATCAGAATTTAAAACCGTATGATTTAAATGATTAAAATGATTTAAATCCACTGGTTCCCATTCCGGGGTATCCTTGGCAAGCTGTTGAATCCTATCCAGCCCTTCTTTGCCGAAATGCTCCCATATGTCGGTGGTGTCCCCATGCTCCGGCAGCTCCGGCCATATCCGCGCCAAATCCAGCACCAGGACGCTCTCCGCCGCCCCGTGCAGAGCGTTGGCGGTTTCCGCTGCGAACGCCTTGCCTGTATTGTCGTTGTCCTGGATAACCGCAACCCGCTTGCCCCGAAGCGCCTCGGTATATTGCGGCCTCCATTTTCCCGGCCCGGCTCCGTCTGCGCCGCATACCGCCGGAATCCCTGCCGCCTTGAGGGTTTCCACGTCCTTTTCCCCCTCGACGATGTACAGGCATTTTGCGCCGGCAACGGCGGGGAGGTTGTACAAAACCGGATCGCCTTTGCGTCCGTTCCACCACCGGCCATTTTCATAATGCCGCCAGGAAAAGGACTTGTCCGCAAACCGGGTTTTCTGGTTCAATAAGCGGCCCTGTGCGTCGGTATAGTCGTACCTTGCCACCACCTCCCGGCGGGCTTCCTGCGGCTTGCAAGGGACTTTCTGGGCCTTGTCCGGGAACAGGTCGGATTCTTTCAGCCCCAGGGCTTCCAGTATCTCCGGCACCGTGCAGCCCGCGTGACAGTGCAGCAGAATCCGCCTGTCTTGCCCCGTGGAAACAGACAGGCTTGCCCGCTTATCGTCGTGTGCCGGGCATCTGGCCGCATACTGGCCGTTTCCCCCTTTTACTCCTTCCAGCCGGGAAAGTATTTCCTCAATCGTCAAGCTGCTGCCCCCTTTTCTTCTCCCAGAACCCCGGCCCCAGCTTTTCAATGAGAAACTTTGCGATGTCGTCGGCTGGTATGTCCGCCCATTGGCTCCTGGCTTCGTCGAGGTAATACTCGCCGTCGTCGCCCTTCACCATGCAGCCAACAACCGGGATTCTGCACATTCCGTTTGCCATGTCTTTACTC
>CDZV01024797.1_pt1 | contig 24855 bp, 30 predicted proteins | sample 554851 | NCBI WGS metagenome assembly CDZV01 (sample SAMEA3182090, study PRJEB8094) | gut metagenome | biome: human; feature: gut; material: Stool; isolation source: human stools | place: Canada | collected 2013-03-12
GTGTGCGGCGTCAACCTGGACAAGTACACCAAGGACATGAAGGTTGTGTCCAACGCTTCCTGCACCACCAACTGCCTGGCGCCTCTGGCAAAGGTTATCAACGATAAGTTCGGCATTGTCGAAGGTCTGATGACCACCGTGCACTCCACCACCGCGACCCAGAAGACGGTGGACGGCCCGTCCTCCAAGGACTGGAGAGGCGGCCGCGCTGCGGCGGGCAACATTATCCCCTCCTCCACTGGCGCGGCGAAGGCCTGTGCTCTGGTTATCCCCGAGCTGAAGGGCAAGCTGACCGGTATGTCCTTCCGTGTGCCCACGCTGGACGTTTCGGTGGTGGATCTCACCGTCCGTACGGAGAAAGCCACCTCGATGGAAGAGATCAACGCCACGCTGAAAGAGGCTTCGGAGACCTACATGAAGGGCATTCTCGGCTATACCGAGGACGCGGTGGTTTCCTCCGACTTCTATTCGGATTCCCGTACCTCCATTTATGATGCCACCGCCGGTATCGGCCTGAACCCCAACTTCTTCAAGCTGGTGTCCTGGTACGACAACGAATGGGGTTACAGCAACAAGGTGCTCAACCTCATCGAGCATATGTCCGCGGTGGACAACGCCTGATTATAGCAGCGGAACAACGCGCCCCGGCCTTCCGGCCGGGGCGTTTTGCTTTTTGTCGGATTCACGGCTCAGCCGTTTTTCTTCATGAAATTTTCGGCGCAGGCTTTCAGCTGTTCAAGGGAATTGACTTGGACGCCGCTTTGCATGATGGTTTCCTGTACGCTGGGGGGAAGGGTATCAAAATACTGCTTCATATTCGGATCCTGCATCACGTTGGGCTGGTTTGGCATGACGGGTTCACCTCCGGAGATTTGTTGTTGTTTCCGGTAAATAGTGTGAGCCGAACCGCCGCAATTACAATAGGAAATTTTTAACCTTTCCCGGATATACGAAACCGCAGCCGACCGGCTGCGGTTTCGTTTTATGGCTTTTTCTTTTCGGGCCTTTTCTCATTGGCCAGCGGCACGTCATAAATTTCACTGTAGGAGGCGGCTGATTCGTCTTCCGGCGCGGCGGCTGGGATAAGACCGGTGCATTCGGTCGTGGAGGCCACGGCAAACAGATTGTCATACAGCTCGCGGTCGTCCTCGTCATTATAGGGGAGCTTCTTCCGGCGTTTATCGGACATGAACACAACATCCTTTCTCTAATATGGTTGCGAAATCCAGGCGGCCCTAAAAAGACACGGCCCTTCACCATTAGCCTTTCCTTTCACAGCGCTGTTATGCTCATCTTGCTTATTGTCCGGTTTATCGGACAGCATTTGCTGTATCATAAAAACAAATGTTCCCTCTGCTTTTTTTAAAAATAAGGACAAGAGAGGAACATTTCGGCATATATATGCTATGTGAGTTCGGCGGCAGGGAAGAGTGGGCGCTGAAGAAGGAGGATCAAGAGGGGATTCTTCATCCCGCGGCAGAAGCGGAGGGCACAGCGCAGAGCCACGGCCGGATGCAATCTTTGTGGAAATGGGTGATGAAAATGACGGAGGAAAAAATGCTGCAGGAATGCCGGCGCACCGTGCTGCGCCTGGCGGATGCGGTGCGCGCCCTGGACGAAGACGTGGTGATTCCATGGGCAACGGTACGCCGTTCGCCGATGGTGGGCGGGGTGCGCGTCGAACAGGGGATCGAGCGCCTGGCCCGATCGGTGGGCAAAACGCTTTACCGCAGCCGGCGCTACGAAGACGGTGCGCCGCTGGCGGCGGAAGAGGAGTGGTTTACGTACCGTGGGGTGCGGTTTTACCGGCAGCTTTCCCACTGGGAGATAAACGGCAGAAAGAGGGCGGTACGATGAACGGATTTCCATGCCGCGGATGCGGGGATCGCTATCCGGGCTGCCATGCCTGCTGCCTGGTATACACTGCCTATAAAAAGCAGAGAGATTCGCTGATACTGGCCTATCGGCAGGAACAAAAGGGCTATCGCAGCGCCTTGTCGCAGGCGGTGGACGGCGCCATGCGTGCGCGCCGCCGGGCCGGCAAAAAATAAAGGGCCATCCCGTCTGCCGGGCATGCGTTGTGCCGCGGGTGTTGCTTTTCGTCGCCGCATGTCGTACAATGATACGGTAAAGAGAGGAAAGCGTGGCGGCCGCGCAGATATGTCCGCCGGCAATGCCGGGATATCCTGTGAAGCCGGTTGATATGGCGGATTGGTATACTTCGCTGCAGCTGTCGATCTGCCAATTAAAAAGGGCGAACCGTTCGGTTCGCCCTTTTTAATGCAGCGCATTATATATCCACAGACCATTCGGCTTCCTCCATCATGAAGGGAAGCGATTCCTCGAGCAGCAGGCGCAGTGGTTCCAATTCACCGGGAGAACGGTGGCCTGCCAGCGAAACGACCAGACCGTCGCGCAGGATCACGGTGGGAAAATCGAAATTGCCGAATGCGGCGGGCTTGGATAGGTTGACCGGGATTTTTTTGGCCTTGCACTCGTCTGAAATGGAAATGTTAACCGCTTCTTCGTTGGTGGCGGCAACGCACAGGGCGGCATTGGTACAGTCCCCGCGGTAATACCGCCGCGGGATATACCGAATGGCCTCTGTCTTTTCATCGAGCAGGCGGAGCTCCTCGCTGATTTGCGGCGCAATAACCGTAATCCTGGCGCCGAAATACAGCAGAGTTTTGACACAGGCCGTAGCATAATCACCGCCGCCGAAAACGACGCAGTTATTGCCGTCCAGATCGATATACAGAGGAAATCCCAGAGCCAAGGTCTCCACAACCTTTCCTGTCGATTTGGAAAATCTGACGCCGCTACCCCATGAAACCGCGCCTGTCCGACATGCCGCTTTGCTATAGTATACACTATATTTCCAGATTTGACAAGGTTCGACCTTTACAAAACGATTTTAATCCGCCGACAAAGGAAGAATATGGGACAATTGCTGTATCTGCGTGTCCAACACGGCGGTGTATCCGCCGCCGTTCGGCGTGGTAAAGCGGTAGATATCGCCGTCGGGAAACGCGCTCATCTGCTGGAACAGCGCCATGATGCATCCGCCGTGTGTGACCACCGCCGCGCGATGAAAATGACACCGCTGCGCATCGGCGGCAATTTCACCGAGCGCTAGGAGCAGCCGCTGTCGGACTTCTGCACCGCTTTCGCCGCCGGGAGGTGGAATCATGCCGCCGCTTTCCAGCCAGCGTTTAAAGGCGGGATCCCCCTGCAGCTGCTCATAGGTTTTACCCTCAAAAGAGCCGAGATTGATTTCAATAAGCTTCGGCAGGGTCACGGGTACGAGCATAGGATACAGAAGGCGGGCCGTCTCCTGGCAGCGGGAGAGCGGGCTGGCATATACCGCATCGACGGCCGGGTAGCGGTGTGCATCCCGCCAGGCGATGAGCTGCTCCCGCCCCCGAGCGGCAAGGGGCTGATCGTCGCTCTGCCCGATATAGCGCCGCTCTTCATTTCCGGCGGTCATGCCGTGGCGGATAAAAACAAGTTCGAGCTGCATGGAAAAAGGCCACCTTTCTGTTTCAGAAAATACCGTCCTTTATTGTAGCATACCCTCTGCGTATCCTCAAGGACGGATAAACCGGTTTTTTTGCCGGGATTACTTTTCATTTCGATTTTCCTATGCTATAATACCCCCTGAATAGATTTCTAAATGGTTCAGAAAGGCGTGTGGCTTATGAGCGAAAACGGCAGCTTTCGGACAAGCCTGAGCGGGTTCAATAAGCAAGATGTTCTGCGCTATATTGACGATATTAACGCCAGACACGCAACCGAGATGGAACAGGCGCAGCAGGAAGCACAGGATGCCCGCGACGAATTGGCACAGCAGGCACAGCGGCTGGCCGACAGCGAAGCAGCCATGGAGCAGAATGCCGCGCAGCTCGCCGAGCAGGCGAGTCAGCGTGCCGCCTTGGAAGAGGAACTGGCCGCTGCAAAAAGTCGTGCGGATCAGGCGGTCGCCCTGCAGGAAGAGAACGCGCGGCTGCGCGATCAGATCGAGGGGCTGCGCCGGCTGACGGACGATACCGAGCGGGCCAGACAGGCCGCTGAGCAAACACGAGCGGAACAGGAGGAGGAGCTGGCCGCCTTGCGCCGGCAAAACGAAGCCTTGACCGCGCAGCTGGAGGCACAGCGGAACGAAAACCATACCCTGCGCACCCGGGTGGAGCAGCAGCAGGGACAGCTGGAGCAGGGGATCGGTCTGCGGGAGGAAAACGATCGGCTCAAAGCCCGCGAGACGCAGCGAGAACAGCGGCTGCGGCAGCTGGAAGAGGCGAACCGCCGGTATGGCGATTTGGTGGGGGATATCGGCACCTTTATGATGGAGATCCGTGCCATGGGCCAGCGGTATCTGTCCGCTTCGTACAGCCGGGCGGGCCAGTGCCTCGACGCGGCGGATAACGCGCTGTCGGCGCTGGACGGCTGCTTGGAGACGGCCCGGGGACAGCTTGCCGAGGCGCGGGATACCCTTGAGGAAAACAGCGCTTCGGCCGAGCTGCGGCTGGAGGAATGGGGAAAGGAACTGGAGCAATCCGGTCTGACGGCGATGCAGAGCCTGGCGGCCGCTGCAGCGGCCGCCGAAGAAGCGGAAAAGGCCGCCGAAGAAGCGCCGCCGGAAAAAGACAGCGGCGCAGACAGTGACTTTTTTCGCTGAGCCGCCGTCCGCGGATATGACGGACAACAAAGGCGGCAACCCGACCAAGCCCCTTTATTCGCATCATCCCGCCGTACCGCCGTCGGGCAGGCGGAAGAAGGGCTCATTACTCGACTGGATTGGAGAGTGGCTGAAACGTTGACTCCACAGGAATGGCATCTGCATACGGGCGAGCTGCGCGCCGCCTGTCCTTCCCTGCATGCGGGCGACCGCGTGTATCTCAGCGGGACGATATACACCTCGCGGGATGCGGCGCATAAGCGGATTGTCGCGCTGCTCGACGAGGGCGGCGCGCTGCCCTTCGACCTGCAGGATGCGGTCATTTATTATGCGGGGGCCACACCCGCGCCCGAGGGCCTGCCCATCGGCGCCTGCGGCCCCACAACAGCGGGACGCATGGATCCCTTTGCCCCGCGGCTATATGACGAAGGGGTGTGCGCCACCATCGGAAAAGGCGGACGTTCCCCCGCGGTGGCCGAGGCGATTCGGCGCGACGGCGGCGTGTATTTGTGCGCGGTCGGCGGCGCCGGCGCGCTGGCGGCAAAGAGCGTGCGCCGCTGCGAGGTGATCGCCTTTGAAGAACTGGGCTGCGAGGCGGTCCGCCGCCTCGAGGTGGAGGCGTTTCCGCTTCTCGTTGCCATTGACTGCCACGGCGGCAGTCTGTTCGGCTGAAATGTATGGACTGTCCCCGAAAAATGCATCCGGCAGGAATAGTCGGCGGGGTGCGGGCCATATATAAATAAAAACTACAGATTACAAGGAGTGCAACCCATGGCAGAATTGAAGTATGAAATCGTGAAAGAATGCGGTGTCCTTTCCCAGTCCCCGTCCGGCTGGACAAAAGAGCTGAATCTCATTTCGTGGAACGATCGTGCCCCCAAATACGATATCCGCGAGTGGGCGCCGGAACACACCAAAATGGGCAAGGGCGTCACCCTTTCGCCGGACGAAGTGATTCTGCTGCGGGATCTGCTCAACGAAATTGACCTGTAAACGGGCCCTGAGGACCGTGCCGCGGGCGCGGAGAAAGGCTGGCGCATAACATGGATTTTATCGAGATTCTTAAGGCCATTGTACAGGGCATCGTGCAGGGCATCACCGAATGGCTGCCCGTCAGCAGCACGGGGCACATTCTGCTGCTCAACGTCATATGGCCGATGGAGGTCAGCCAGGACTTCTTTGATGTTTTCAAAGTGGTGATTCAGCTGGGTTCCATTCTGGCGGTTGTGGTGCTGTATTTTCACAAGCTCAACCCCTTTTCCCCCCGGAAATCGGTCGCCGAAAAAAAGGGGACCTGGCGGCTGTGGCTCATGGTGCTGATTGCCAGCGTTCCGGCCGGCGTGGCGGGACTGCTGCTCAACGACATTGTGGACGACAAATTTTCGCTCACGCCGGTGATTGCGGCGGCCCTCATCGTGTACGGCATCGCCTTCATCGTCATGGAAACCGTGCGCAAAACGCCCAAATGCCAAAGCCTTGCCGCGATCACGCCTAAGACGGCGCTGGGCATCGGGCTTTTCCAGATGCTGTCCCTGGTGCCGGGTACCTCCCGTTCCGGTTCGACCATTCTGGGTGCCACACTGTTCGGCCTTTCCCGGCCGGTGGCGGCGGAGTTTTCCTTCTTTATGGCGATTCCCGTCATGCTGGGGGCCAGCGGCCTGAAATTCGTTAAGGCGCTGCTGGTGGATAAGGTGTCCTTCACCGGACAGGAATGGGCGCTGCTCATCATCGGCACGGTGGTTTCCTTCCTGGTGTCGCTGGTGGTTATCCGCTTCCTGATGGGCTTCATCAAGAAGCACGACTTCAAGCCGTTCGGCTGGTATCGCATTGCGCTGGGTGTCGTGGTGCTGCTGCTCTTTGCGTTCAGTGTGCTGCCGCTTCAAGCCGATATGATCTAATCCTGTAAGGAGATGTTTCACTATGAAGACGTATACCATCACGCTGCTGCGCGGCGACGGCATCGGCCCGGAAATCGTGGCCGAGGCGGTGCGTGTGCTTGACGCGGCGGGGAAAAAATTTGATTTTGCTCTGCAGTATACCGATGCGCTGCTGGGCGGCTGCGCCATTGATGCGGCGGGGACGCCGCTGCCGCAGGAAACGGTGGACGCCTGCCTGAAGGCCGATGCGGTGCTGCTCGGCGCCGTGGGCGGCTATAAATGGGACACCCTGCCGGGCGGGCAGCGCCCGGAGGCCGGGCTGCTCGGCATCCGCGCGGCGCTCGGCCTGTTTGCCAATCTGCGGCCCGCCAAGATTTATGGCCCGCTCAAAAATGCCTGCCCTCTCAAAGAAGACATCATCGGGGACAGCATGGACGTCATGGTGGTGCGCGAACTCACGGGCGGCATCTACTTCGGCGAACGGGGCCGCCGCACGGTGGACGGGGTGCCCACGGCGTTTGACACCGAACAGTATACCGTGCCCGAAATCGAGCGCATCGCCCGCGTGGCCTTTGACGCCGCACGCAAGCGGGTCCATAAGGTGCACAGCATCGACAAGGCCAACGTGCTCGAATCCTCCCGCCTGTGGAGAGAGACGGTTAACCGCATTGCGGCGGAGTATCCAGATGTGGAAATTAACCACATGTACGTGGACAATGCGGCGATGCAGCTGGTGCGGAACCCGAAGCAGTTTGATGTTATCCTGACCTCCAACATATTCGGCGACATCCTGTCGGATGAGGCCTCGCAGATTGCCGGTTCCATCGGCATGCTCGCCTCGGCCAGTCTCGGCACGGGCAGCCGCGGCCTGTATGAGCCGATTCACGGATCCGCTCCCGACATCGCCGGACAAAACGCCGCCAATCCGCTGGCGACCATTCTGTCGGCGGCGATGCTGCTGCGGTATTCGCTGGACGAAACGGCGGCGGCCGACGCCATCGAAGCGGCGGTGGAAAAGGTGCTGGACGAAGGGTATCGCACCGCCGACATCTACACCGACGGATGCCGCCGGGTGGGAACAAAGGAAATGGGCGACGCGGTTGTCACCGCGCTGTAAACCGGAAGACATAAAAAACAGCTGTCGCAAAGACAGCTGTTTTTTTATGTCGTTCTTTCCGATGCGGCGGCATGGCATTCTTCCAGCCGGGCGCGCACCGCGTCCAGCCCTTCTGCCGACAGCGGGAAGGTTTCCGGCTCGCCCGCGTCGGCCAGCGCAAAGCAGACGTCGGTGTACCAAACCCAGAGCAGCAGCGAGTCCTCCTTGGGGCACAGACGGTAACGCATACCGTCCAGACTGCCGGTATATTCGTTTTGATTGGTAAAAAAATTAAGCGGACGCAGTTCAAACATGGCGATTCGTTCCTTTATCCTGGATTCCTGTATCAGTATACCGGAAAATGCAGCGTCTGGCAAGCGGCGGCGGGAATTTTCGCCACACGGCCGGATATACTATTGCCGTATATTGAATAAACGAGGTGGATCATGGATTTTCCGTCAATATGGCAGGAGATTAAGCTGCCGGCCGGATCCTCTGACGAGAGGCTGCCGGAAACGACCGATGTGCTCATTGTGGGGGGCGGTCTGTGCGGTTTGCTGACCGCCTACCGGCTTGTGGAGAAGGAAAACCTGCGCGTCTGCGTGGTGGAAGCCGGGGAGTTCTGCGGCGGCACGACCGCGCATACCACGGCCAAGATCACCGCGCAGCACGGTTTGCTTTATGATAAGCTGATGAAGGGGTTGGGACGGGAAAAAACCTGGCTGTATGCGCAGGCCAACCAGAACGCGGTGGAAGAATACGTCACCCTCATAGGACAGCTCGGTGCTGACTGCGGCCTGCATCGCTGTTCTTCGGTCGTGTATGCCACCCAAAACGAGAGCCAGCATAAGCTGGAACGGGAATTGGCTGCCTGCCTGCGTGCCGGTCTGCCGGTGCACATGGAAAAACAGACCGAACTGCCCTTTGCCGTGGCGGGCAGCCTTTGGATGGACGGGCAGGCCTGCTTTCACCCGCTGCGCTTTGCGCAGGCGCTGCTGGCCCGTCTGCAGGAAAAAGGGGTGCGGCTGTTTGCCCATACCGAGGCACTGCATCCGCGTAGCGGCACCCGGGACGGCAGGGTGCACACCACCCGGGGGGATATCCAGGCGGATACCATAGTGGTGGCAACACACTTTCCCTTTATGGACAAGCCCGGCTTTTATTTTGCCCGCGTCTGGCAGGAGCGCAGCTATGTACTGGCCCTCAAGCACGTTCCAAGCCTGGACAACCTGTATCTCGGTATCGATGCGGAGGGGTATTCCTTCCGGCCGTGGGAGCAGGGGATCCTGCTGGGAGGCGGCGGGCATAAATCCGGACATGAAGGCATGGAACGGCATTATGAAACGCTGGAGGCGGCCTGCGGCGTCTGGTATCCCGAACGGGAGGTGGCGGCCCAGTGGTCGGCGCAGGACTGCATGACCCACGACGGCGTGCCGTATATCGGCAAGTACTGGCAGGCGGAAGCGTCCTGGAATGCGCGCGTGTTCGTGGCCACCGGCTTCAACAAATGGGGCATGACCTCCAGCATGGTGGCCGCTGATTTGCTGTGCGATGCGGTTCGGGGGAAAAAGAACGAAGCCGCCGAGGTGTTCAGCCCGTCCCGGTTTAACCCGGGCATGAAAGCCAAGAGCTTTGTGACCGAGACGACCGATATGCTCGCCAATTATATCGGCGGGTATATCGAGCTGGCCTCCGATGTGGCCCGGGATTTGCCCGAAGGGGAAGGACGGCTCATCATGGTGGACGGGCGCACGGTGGGGGCCTATAAGGATACAGACGGGACGGTGTATACGGTCAACCCGATCTGCAGCCACATGGGGTGCGTGCTGGAATGGAACCGGGATGAAGGGTCGTGGGACTGCCCCTGCCATGGCTCGCGGTACGATCATACCGGCCGCCTGCTTAACGGCCCGGCGGTGGAACCGCTCGAATCGGGTACGCGGGAAACGTGAATATTCCCCCGCGGATACGGAGAATATAAAAGGCACAGAGATAGCAGAAAGGGGTTTTCCATATGGAGGTTACGGGTCAGGAATACCGGCAGATGAATAAAAAGGTGGTACCCAAGTCGCCCGTCTTCACCAACTGCCTCAAGGCGTTTCTCATCGGCGGCCTTATCTGCACCATCGCCGAGGTGATTGTGCAGCTGCTGCAGAATCAGGCGGGCATGCCGCTCAAGGATGCCCGGCTAATCGGATCCATTTCGCTCATTTTCCTCAGCGTGGTGCTGACCGGCCTTAATGTGTATGACAACATCGCCAAGCACGCGGGCGCCGGTACCCTGGTACCGATCACCGGCTTTGCCAACGCCATTGTCTCGCCCGCCATTGAGTTCAAAAGCGAGGGGCTGGTGCTCGGCCTTGCCGCGAAGATGTTCACCATCGCGGGTCCCGTGCTCGTTTACGGCATTACGGCGTCGATTGCGTATGGTCTGATACTGTATATGCTGTCGCTGTTTTAGGAGGGGATGTCATGCCGGAAAGAAAAGGACAATTTACCGTCACCCTGTCCAACCGCCCCTCCATCCTCGGCTATGCCGCCGTGGTAGGCAAGAAGGAAGGCGAGGGGCCGCTCGGCCGCTATTTCGACTATATCTTCGAGGACACGACGCTGGGCGAGAAAACCTGGGAGAAGGCGGAAAGCGCCATGCAGCGGGAGGCCTTTACCCGGGCGCTCGACAAGGCGGGCCTGTCCCCGTCGCAGGTGCAGTATATTTTTGCGGGCGACCTGCTTAACCAGAATATCGCCTCCACCTTCGGCCTGCGGGAATACAATGTGCCGCTGTACGGGCAGTTCGGGGCATGCTCCACCATGGCGCAGACGCTTGGCCTGGCGGCCATCTTTGTGGACAGCGGCGCTGCCGATATCTGCAGCGCCGTGACCTCGTCCCATTTCTGCTCGGCGGAACGGCAGTTCCGCTTTCCGCTGGAATACGGCGGCCAGCGCCCGCCCACCGCCCAGTGGACAGCCACCGCTTCCGGTTCCACTGTCGTCGGCATGGGTGGAAACGGCGTGCGCATCGCCGCGGTGTGTGCCGGACGCGTGACCGACCTTGGCATCACGGACGCGAACAACATGGGGGCGGCGATGGCCCCGGCGGCGGCCGATACCATTGCCAACTTCCTGCAGGATACCGCCACGTCGCCCGATGATTACGATCTCATCGTGACCGGCGATTTGTCGGCGGTTGGAAGCGAGCTGCTTTGTGAGCTGCTCAGCCGCAAGGGGATCACGCTCGGAAAAAATTACACCGACTGCGGCCTGCTCATCTACGATCGCAACAAGCAGGATGTGCATGCGGGCGGGTCGGGCTGCGGCTGCTCGGCGGCGGTGCTCAATTCGTATCTGCTGGGCAAGATGGAACGTAAGGAGCTGAACAGCGTGCTGTTCATCGGCACGGGCGCGCTTATGTCGCCCACTTCGTCACAACAAGGGGAGAGCATTCCCGGCATCGCCCATCTCGTGCATTTGGTGACAAATTGAGAAGCGGACGTAAAGGCATAGAGTAGGAAATGATGCGCGAAAAGTGCATAAAAAGAGACATGGCCTGTAGCCCTCCGATTATAATGAAGTCGCGACACAGCACTTATATGAACAATTGTCCCAACAGAACTGCCGCCGCGTCTGGCGGACGGCGTTGAAAGCAAGGGGAAACCCAGAGTTCTCCTTGCTTTTTTGCTACCCGGAAGGATCCCGCCGCAAGGGCTGGCCCAATGCGCTCACGGATGGTATTGACATTGGTGTGGAGATAAAAAGCACCTCGACGGGAGCGCCTAACGCCTGCTTCCACGCGTTCTCCTGGACATCCGCCATAACTGAATCACGCTCCAAAAGTCAAGTGCTTTTGCCTTTGCTATACTCCCCTTTCCCCTCAATGATCAAAAAAGTAAAAGCACGCCCCTAAAGAGCGTTCTTTTGCTTCTCTCATTCTCTAACAAATGGTTTTATATGTGGAGGTAGATCAGCCTTAAAGAGAAGACTATTTTAGTCGCCGCCGCTTGACATTTGTATAGTGCTGGTCTATAATGAAAATGCTTGCAGATGAATAGATGCAAAAACCGCAGCAACGGGCCGGTTTTTGCATCTTTTTACTTTATAAAACAAAGGAGCTGACTTATCATGCAGGACACGGTACATCTATCACACAAACATGGGGTACAAATGATTGCACATCGGGGGTTAAGCGGCCTTGAACCGGAAAACACGGTTGCCGCCTTTGCTATGGCGGCCGGTCGCAGCTATTTCGGTATTGAAACGGATATACACCGTACGGCCGACGGCCAATTTATACTCATTCATGATGATTCCACCGGCCGTGTGGCGGCGGAAAATCTGCCGGTTGAGGGTACGGATTTTGCAACGCTCCGCGCACTGAAGCTCGTGGAACGCAACGGAGAAATCAGTAAGCGCGGGCTGCAGCTTCCCACGCTGGAAGAATATATCGGTGTTTGTCAGCGATCCGGCAAAACGGCAGTATTGGAACTAAAGAATCCTATGGAAAAGGAGGATATTCTCCATATTTGCGACAGCATTCGAGCACAGGGATATCTGGATGGAGTTATTTTTATCTCCTTTGATTTTGCAAACCTTAAGGCGGTACGCGAATTCCTCCCTGAGCAGCCTGTACAGTTTCTAACCGACCTTGTGCATGACGAGCAGATTGCGCGGCTGCAAAGCCACCGCTTTGACCTGGATGCGGAATACCACACGCTGAATGCGGAATTAGTGGAGAAATGCCATGCGGCAGGTATCCGCGTAAATTGTTGGACAGTGGACGATCCAGAGGCCGCCGCCCGACTGGTTGCATATGGCGTTGATTATATTACCACGAATATCTTGGAGTAGGGAGAAGCATTGACGCGTCGCCATCAACTGCCGTCTGTATGCCGACATCTTCTACAGACGAAAAGCCGGAGCCGGAACGGTGCCGGCGCTAAGTGGGGAGACCACGCCGGAAATGGTAAACGCTTTGGATATTAAGCCCGGTGTCGTACTTGAAAATCGCGGACAGATATTGGCGTTTCTATAAAGCATATTCCGGTTTTTGCCACGAATATCGATCGGTATGGAAGTGGATATGACGAAGGATGGGGCGGTATCCAATATTTCGAAAAAAACCGGCGCGTTAGAAATCCCGCTGGTTTTGTACTGTTTAAGCAGGGTGAATGCCGGCGTCAAAAGACGCCGGCATTCTTATTCGGATTCCTCTTCAACAACGTTTTAATTTTGCGTACGGTACGGCTTTTTCTATTGCAGCAGCTCTGCTGCCGAGGACATACCGTTGATTCGGAACTATGCAGGCAACTTACTCCTCATCCTGGAGGGCGTCGTAACCGGTCTCGCCGGTACGAACTTTGACTACCTGCTCTACATCGTAGATGAAGATTTTGCCGTCGCCCACATTGCCAGTGTACAGCGCTTGCTTCACCGTCTCCACAAGGGTTTGGGTAGGAATCTTGCAAATGACCACGTCGATCTTCATTTTGGGCAGCAGACGCGCTTCCACAGGCGCGCCCCGGAAGTAGGTTTCGTGCCCCTTCTGAACACCGTAACCAAAGACATTGGTCACGGTCAGGCCGGTTACACCGAGCCTATCCAAAGCGTTCTGGAGCTGTGCAAACCGGGACTGATTGGTGATGATGGATACACGGGTCATCTTGGGGCCGGCACCCTGAGCCGGCGCAGCCTTGTGAATTACGGGAATGGCTTCATCGGCGCCGACGGCGGGCGGTGCAGGCGTTGTCTCTTCCCCTGTTGTGGGATATTCGTCTAACGAAGCGGCGACAAAATCGGGATAGGCCTGGTTGCCATGCTCACCTACATCCAGGCCGGCAAGCTCTTCTTCACGGGACACACGGATGCCAATGGTCTTTTTCAGCACCAGCCACACAGCGGACGAGGTGATAAACACAAACGCGCCAACCGCTGCGATACCCAGAAGCTCCACGCCCAGAAGCGAAAATCCGCCGCCATAGAACAGGCCGTTGACAGTGGACAGGGATGTGGTTCCATCTTTGGCAAACAGACCGACACAGATGGTGCCGAACACACCGCATCCCAGGTGAACAGAGGTCGCACCAACCGGATCGTCAACCCGAACGCGGTCAAAGAAAACGACAAGAAAAACGACAAGAATACCGGAAACGGCGCCGATAAGCAGCGAAACCCCGACGGTAAAATAGGCGCAGCCGCCGGTGATGCCCACCAAACCGGCCAGACAGCCGTTAATGGTCATGCCCAGGTCAGGTTTGCCGATGAATACCCACGCCGTGATGGTGGAGGTAAGAACAGCGGCAATGGCCGATGTATTGGTGGTTACAAGGATATGCATAACGTCAGATGGATTCTGAAAGCTCATAGTGGAGCCGGGATTGAAGCCAAACCATCCCAGCCACAGGACAAACAGGCCAATTACCGCCAGAGACATGTTGTGACCGGGAATGGCCCGGGGCTTACCATCCTTGCCATATTTTCCAATGCGGGGCCCCAGGATTATGGCGCCGGACAGGGCCGCCCAGCCGCCCACGGAATGAACCGCGCTGTCGCCCGCAAAATCCAGAAAGCCCAGCTGGCTCAACCAACCGCCGCCCCAAATCCAATGGCCCACAATGGGATAAATGACCAGCGTCAGCACAAAGGAAAAGAGGATAAAGGAGATATACTTGATGCGCTCTGCCACGGCACCGGACACAATGGTTGCGGCCGTACCGCAGAACACCAGCTGGAAGAAAAACTTGCCCCAGAAGGGTACCGTCGATGTCAGCGTGTCGCCATAATAAGACAGGTCTGAGCTGCCAAGAACAAACAAATGCTCGGTGCCTATAAACGGATTGTCCCCGCCGAACATCAGGCCCCAGCCTAACAGCATGAAACCCAGGGACGAAATCGCAAATACGATAAAGTTTTTTGAAAGGATATTGACCGTGTTTTTCGCGCGTGCAAAGCCTGCCTCCACGGCGGCGAAACCCAGGTTCATAAAGAAAACCAGAATAGCCGCCAGCAATACCCACAGAGTGTCGGTGATCGAAAAGCTCATAACATTTCCTCCCTTAGGGCGGCTCCACAGCGCCGCCCAGTTTTGCGGGCCCCTAAAAGGAGATGCCGTCGCATCTTTGCGGGAGACACCTCATCGCGCGAATCAAAAAAGGCGCTGTGAGATCTGCCCTCACAGCGCCTTTGCTTGATGACACAAGTATATACCTTGTTTTGCATAATGTCAACCGTTTATTTTCATTTTTATTATGTTATACTGATTTATACAAAAAATCAGCTTTATTTTTGCAATAAAAATAAATCAAACTTGCATTTTCGTATATATTGGAATCGGCCGATCCACGCACAGACTGTCCGGCGTTACCAGACAGTCCAGCGCCAGTATCCGTACCCCGGCGGCAACGGCCTCTCGCATAGCCTGGCCAAATGCCGGGTGTATGTTGTCATTCGGACAGAAGGCGCGGCAGCCCTTCATCTGCAGAATGATACATACCGTGCAGTCGTACCCCGTTTCCTGGGCGGCGGCCAGCTCCTGCAGATGCTTGACGCCCCTCTCGGTGGGGGCATCGGGAAACATGGCCAGACCGTTTTTTTCCAGAGTACAGCCCTTTACCTCCACAAAGCCCCGCTGTTCCCCTGCCTCCCAGTAGAAATCGAACCGGGATTGTCCCCAGACGGTTTCCGGGCGCAGCAGGGTCAGACCGGCCACAAAATGGCCTGCCGCCGCCCACTCGGCGAACACCTTGTTGGGGGCCTGGGCGTCCATGTTGATGAGCAGGCCGTCCTTGTCCACGGCGACCAGGTCATAGCGGGTTTTGCGGGAGGGACTGTCGCTTTTCTCCAGCCAGACCCGGCGGCCCGGAAGCAGCAGTTCCTTACACCGTCCGGTATTTTTCACGTGAACCGTTTCCGTATGTCCGTGCAATTTTACCTGGGCGATGAAGCGATTGGGACGGGATAAAAACACAGCCGGTACGATATGCCGATATTGCATGGAAAATTCCTTTCTAGCAGAGGGTTTGAACAGGCAGAGCGGATCCAATCGGGAACGAATGCGGCATGCCGCCGGCCGCCTTTTGCCGGAGGAAGCCATATGGGAAGAGGGGCTGATTCTGCGGCCCTTTCTCTTTACAGCTTCCGGCCCATGAAGCGCTGAACCGGGCTGTGCGCGGGGTTATTGACGCGGTAAACGGCTTCGAGGATCTCCTCCCGCCGTTCCGGCGCGCCGGTGACGACGTCTTCGATAACATAGGGCCCGTTTTTAAAGTGGCCGTAGACCACGCCGTCAAATTCCCCGTCGATAAGGAGAAACTGCAGCATATCGTACGCCGGATGCCGGTAACGTTCCTTGAGCATGGGCTCAACCGTTTTGACAAGAATATCGTTGCGGTGCATGGCCAGAACGCTGCGCGGGACGGGAAGGGAGGCGGCGCGGTCCGCGTCCTCCGCAAGCATGTAGCCGCCGCCCTGCCGCACCAAAACGCCCTCGTCTGCGAGCGCTTCCGCCGCGGTGCGGATATCCCGGCCCGGCAGGCGGTAAAACGCCCGGGCCATATCCGCGTCAAACCAGACCATGCGGAAGGCAAACCGCCGCAGCACGATTTGCAGTGCCTGCTGCCTGGTGTACCGCTGCAAATGCACGGCGGGAAACATTTCGTCAAAGAGATACCAGGCGCGATCCCATTCCCCGTCATACTGGTCTTCGTAGACAAGAAAGGCTTCCTGCAGGCGATGCAGCGCGGGCGTGATTTCCTTGACAAGCATGCCGGTCAGCTGCTTCATCTGCTGAATGGTGAGCGGTCCTTCCCGTTCGATGAGGCGGAGCAGGGCCGCCTGCCGCGTCGTGGGCCGATCGAGCGGTTTTTGAAACAGGCAGGCGAACAGCTCCATATCCGCCGCCTCGATCCAGCCGAGATTGCCCCCGGCAAAGCGTCCCTTGACGAGCTCGCGGGTGCGCTGGCGTGCGGCGTTGAAGGCCAGGTCATCGAAGGCGGCGCGAAAGGTGAGGCAGGGAGGCTGACCGAAGCCGTTCCAGTATACGTTCTGGCCCGGCTGGGTATCCCGGAAAAGAGCGCGGTATTGGTCTTCATCCGCCTGCCGGGACAAAAACTGCCGTTCCATGCGCAGGGCGGTGACGTTCGAATCGTGCGGCATGGTTCCTCCGTCCTTCCTTTTTGACAGGTTGTATTTGGCGGTTCGCCCAGTATGTGCTATAATGACGTGGAAAACGATTGGGAAACGGAGCAATGCGGCGATGGCGTTTGCGATAATCGACAGGGAGCACTGGGTGCGCCGGGAATACTTTGACCACTATTTTTCTGCCGTCCCCTGCGCCTACAGCATGACGGTGAAGCTGGACATCACCCGCCTCAGGGCCGCGGGAGTGAAGCTGTATCCGGCCATGCTGCATTGCCTGGCCCGTGTCGTTAACCGGCACGAGGAATTCCGGACGGCCTTTGATGAGCACGGCAATCTGGGCATTTACGATTGCCTGCATCCGTGCTATACCGTGTTCCACGATGACACCGAAACCTTTTCCACCATCTGGACCGCCTATCAGGAGGCGTATGCCGCCTTTGAAGAGGCCTATCGCCGGGACACGGCGGCCTATGGAGGCTGCAGGCGTTTTGAGGCGAAGCCAGACACGCCCGCGAACGCCTTCAACGTTTCGATGCTCCCGTGGGAATCCTTTGAGAGCTTTCATCTGCATCTGCCGCGGGGCAACGACTATCTGCTGCCGATTTTCACCATGGGCCGCTTTTATGAGGAGAAGGGGAGAGTGCTCCTGCCTCTGGCCGTGCAGGTGCACCATGCGGTCTGCGACGGGTTTCATGTGTGTCGTTTCATACAGGAGCTACGGCAGCTCACCGCATAAAGCGCAAACAACATGCCGGGGCCCCAAGGGACCCCGGCATGTGCTTATTCTTTATAACCGAGGGTGCCGTTGGCCGCCGCCTTCAGATATGCGTTGATAAACCCGTCGATTTCGCCGTCCATCACGGCGCTGATATTGCCCATCTCAAAGCCGGTACGGTGATCCTTGACGAGCGTATAGGGCATGAAGACATAGGAACGAATCTGGCTGCCCCAGGCGATCTGCGACTGGTTGCCCTTGATGTCGTCGATCTTTTCAAGATGCTCCCGTTCCTTGATTTCGATCAGCTTGGATTTGAGCATGCTCATCGCCTTGTCGCGGTTCTGGAACTGGCTGCGCTCATTTTGGCAGGCGACCACGATGCCGGTGGGGATATGGGTCAGACGCACGGCAGAGGAGGTCTTGTTGATGTGCTGGCCGCCGGCACCGGAGGAACGGAACACGTCCATCTTGATGTCCTCCGGCCGGATATCCACCTCTACGCTGTCGTCAATTTCGGGGATGACCTCCAGCGCGGCAAAGGATGTGTGCCGGCGGCCGGAGGAATCAAAGGGGGAGATGCGCACCAGGCGGTGTACCCCGGCTTCCCCTTTCAGATAACCATAGACATTGGTGCCGAGAATTTCAATCGAGGCGCTTTTGAGCCCCGCTTCGTCCCCGTCGAGATAATCGAGTATTTTATACTGGAACCCGTGCTTCTCCGCCCAGTGGGTGTACATGCGATAGAGCATCTCGGCCCAGTCCTGCGCTTCGGTGCCGCCGGCGCCGGCGTGAAAGGTGAGGATGGCATCCTTGGCGTCGTATTCGCCCGAGAGCAGGGTGGCGAGCCGCTGCTTGTCGATTTCCGCCGCGATGGCATCCACGCCGGCCGTGCACTCGTCGAGCAGCGAAGCATCTTCCTCTTCGTTGGCCAGCTCGATCAGCGTGTGGGTATCGTGATAGTCGGCCTCCAGCTGATGATACGCTTCAATTTTGGATTTGAGGATGGCGTTTTTCTGCACCACCTTCTGGGCGGCGTCCATGTCATCCCAAAAGCCGTCGGCCGCCGTCTGCGCATCCAGCTCTTCCGCCTCGTGTTCCATTTGTTTAATCCCGACGGCATGGGCCAGATCCTCGATTTCGGGGAGCAGCGCCTCGAGCCGCAGGCGCAGTTCTTCGTATTGCAGCATATATAAACCATTCCCTTATAACATGATAGCTGTTTCATTATATAAGATAGAATGCCCCTTGTAAAGAAAAATTTCCAAAAAGCTGCGTTTCCGGGCGCATGGGGGCTTGACGCCGGGGGCGAGGACTGCTATAATACTTTGGTGCCGTTTTCGGCATGCGTTATATTTTAACGCTTCCTTGCCTCTCCCGCCGTGGGGAGGCCATCAGACCGTAAGGAGGTGCAACAAATGCCCACAGTAAAAGGTTCCTATGAGGCTGTCTTCATCTTCTCCATGACGCTGGGGGAAGAGGGCGTTGCGGAGATCAAGGAGAAGTTTAAATCCCTGATCGAGCAGAACGCGGAGATCGGCGAAATCGATGAGTGGGGCAAGCGCCGGCTCGCCTATCTCATCAACGATGAAGCGGACGGTTTCTATGTGCTGTACAACTTTGTCAGCGGGCCGGAATTCCCGGCGGAGCTGGACCGCGTCGCCAAAATCACCGACGGTGTGCTCCGTTCGATGATTATCCGTAAGGAAGAGCAGTAAGGGGAGGAGACGTTATGAACGTTGTTTGCTTGCTGGGCCGGCTGACCGCCGACCCCGAACTTCGGCATACCGCTTCCCAGATTCCTGTGACGAGCTTTAGCATCGCGGTCGACCGCACTTACCAGTCCAAGGGACAGGAAGGACGGCAGGCCGACTTCATCAACATTGTCGCCTGGCGGCAGACCGCGGAGTTCATCACCCGGTATTTCCGCAAGGGACAGCGCATCGCGCTGCAGGGATCGCTGCAGTCCCGCAACTATACGGATAAGGACGGCAACAAACGCACGGCCTATGAGGTCGTGGTGGACAACGCTTTCTTTGCAGAGTCCAAGAACAGCGGGTCAAACGACGGCCCGCGTTATGATTCCCAGATTCCCCCGTACGGCGAATCGCAGCCCGCTTTTTCCACCGCCAATGCCGGCGATTTTGAGGAAATTATCGGGGACGACGATCTGCCCTTCTAAAAGAAAAGGAGGCCTGTACTCATGGCTGAGAAAATCGAACGCGCGGAGCGTCCGGCCGGCCGCGGAGGCCGCAAGGGCCGCCGGAAGGTCTGCCAGTTCTGCGTGGACAAGGTCGAGAGCATCGACTACAAGGACGTGGCCCGTCTGCGCCGCTTCATGTCCGAGCGGGCGAAGATCCTTCCGCGCCGCGTGACCGGTACCTGTGCCCGGCATCAGCGGGAACTGACGGTGGCCATTAAACGTGCCCGTCAGATTGCGCTTCTCCCCTTCGTGAGCGAATAAAATTTTCGGTATCAAACGCCCTTCTGCCAATGCAGAGGGGCGTTTTTCCTGTCTTTTGGAGACCGCGCACCGTTTCGGCGGACATGCATACAATAGAATAGCGCACAAACAGAATGGATTTTTCACGCGGCGATTGTATAAAAAAATTCCTGCAGGCAATCCTAAAACTGTTCGAACATATCGCTGCCGGCCGCTGAACGGGAGCCGTCAGATAAGCGCTTATCCGGCCGTTTGTATGCAACCAAAAAACAGGAGTGAGAATGGTGAACATTCGTCGAGGCGATATCTATTATGCGGATCTCAGCCCCGTGGTCGGGTCAGAGCAGGGGGGGATCCGCCCGGTCCTTATCGTGCAGAATGATGTGGGCAACCGGTTCAGCCCCACCGTCATTGCGGCCGCCATCACCAGCCAGAAGGATAAAGCGCGGCTGCCCACGCATATACAGCTTAATTCCGCGGGAAGCGGCCTTGCCCGGGACTCCATCGTGCTTCTCGAGCAGATCCGGACCATTGACAAGCGCCGCTTGAAGGAGCATATGGGCCGGCTGGATCCGGGATCCATGTCGCGCGTGGATGAAGCGCTGCAAATCAGTTTCGGACTGGATGCGGACAACCGTGCGCAGAGACGGGCTACATAATCGCCCGTGTTATGCCCCAGTCAACAGAGAAAGGATGTCGGAAATGCCCAATTTGACAGCTCGTGAGCTCACCTCCCTTGAGGACCAGCTCAGCGCCGAACAGCTTCTGGTGAAAAAATTTAAGGCCTACGCCGCACTGAGCGCCGATCCCCAGCTCAAAACCCAGTACGAACAGATTGCCGGGCAGCATCAAAGCCACTTCGATCGGCTGCTGGCGCTGCTGAGCTGAGAATTATTGTCAAGCGAAAGGAATGAGCAAAAGCATGAACCAGAACGCCGCCTCCGGCCTCGCCATGCAGGACAAAGAACTGCTGAGCGATGCCCTGAACGCACAGAAGCAGATAACCGGCGCATATGATACCTGCGCCAACGAGTGTGCGACGCCCGCCATACGGGATGAGATGCTCAGCATCCTGCGGGAAGAACACACGATCCAAGCCAGGGTATTCACCGAGCTGCAGAAGCGCGGCTGGTACCCGACGCCCATGGCGGAGGAACAAAAGCTTCAGAACGCCAGACAGAAATTCGCCGGCCAGTTCGGACAATAACCGAATTTACCGCCTTTCCATCGGTTTTACCGAAGGAGGCGGCTCTTTTTTTGTCATGAATTGTCGGTTGCATTTCCCGCAGAGATATGACATAATGATAATATAGATCAATAAGTAAGCGGAAGGGCCGCGGCAGCAAAAAGGCGGCGGTAACCCGTCCGTCGGGCTGGCCCCGGTAAGAAATGGAGGATCCTTTATGGCAACTTGTCCTTATTGCGGCGCGCAGGTAGCAGATACCGCCGCTTTCTGCACCCAGTGCGGCGGTGCGCTGATGCCAAAACCGCAGGAGCCGGCGCCGCCCACGCCCACGCCGGAAAACCCGGCGCCTCCGTCCGCGGAACAGCCGCAGGTGCCGCCGCAGCCAACCTACATACCGCCGAATACGCCGCCGGCCGGCACACCGCCACCTTATACGCCGCCGACGGGAAATCCGCCGCCCTATGTGCCGCCAACGGGGTATACCCCGCCGACAGGCGGTCAGCCGTATGCACCGCCGCCTTATAATCCATACGGGCAGCCCTCTCCATACGGTTATCCGTATCAACCGAACATGCCGGCCTCTAGCGGCCAGCTCAATACGGGCCTTCTGATATGGTCCATCCTGAATATTATTCTGTGCTGTACACCGCTCGGTATTGCCGGCCTCGTCTACACCATCATGGCACACAATGCCACGAGTGCCGAGGAGGAGGCGAAGCGGCTTGACACGACGAAGACGCTCAATCTAATCGGTACGATCGGGGGCTTTATAGCCATCCTCCTATTTGTCATAATAGGGATCGTCTGAAGAGGAAGGCGTTGCATGACAAAGCGATATAATGGCTTATAGTGGTTATGAACGAAACAAAAATGCCGTTGCCGTGGTGGAGAAGAACGATCGCATCCATGCCGTTTCGGGTGGCTTTCGGTGTGGGGATTCCGGCGGCCGCGCTTAGCGGCCTGCTCTTCCTGTACCGCTACGGGAACCCCTTCGTCTGTGCGTTCCATTTTTTTACAGGGTTGTATTGCCCGGGCTGCGGCTCGGGCCGGGCGCTCACCGCTCTGCTCCACGGGCAGTTTCTTGCGGCGCTGCACGACAATGTGCTGTTTGTCCTTGCCCTGCCGCTTGTCGCCTATTTTCTGCTGAAGCAGTATATCCGTCTGACCTTTCGGCGGGATGTGCTGCCCATCTTCAGTACCTCGTGGCGTATGTACAAGCTGGTGATGTGGGGCATTCTGATTTTTTGGATCCTGCGCAATATACCGCTTTTTCCCTTTACGTTGTTGGCCCCCCTGCCGGGGTGAACATAAAATTTGCTTTTGAGGAGGCTAAAATCTTATGGCAGTTTGTCCGAAATGCAATGCGAATGTCCCCGATAATGCGGCCGTCTGTCCGCAGTGCGGCGCGGCCATGCCGCCGGCGCCGGCCCAGCCGGCTGCCCCGGTTTATCAGCAGCCCGCCGCTCCGATTTATCAGCAGCCTGTGTATCAGCAGCCTGTGTATCAGCAGCCCTACGGCAATCCGCCGAGCGGCCAGATGAACACCGGCATGCTGGTGTGGTCCATCATCAATATTTTCCTGTGTACCATTCTGGGTATCATTGGGCTGGTCTTCACCGTGACGGCCAAAAGCGCCATGACGGCCGAGGAAGAACAGAGCAAGCTGAAGACCGCCAAAACGCTGAATATCATCGGCACGATTTTGGGCGTTCTTTCGGTAATCGTGACCATCATCTATGTGGTGGTGGTCGTGGGGACGGTTGCCTCTATCGGCAGCCTATATTATTAATAGACAAATCGAAAACCGGCCCGGAGGATTCCTCCGGGCCGGTTCTTTATGTATCCGTTTCGTCCGAATCGTCGGGACTGCGCGGGTATAGCTTATAAAGATCAAAGTCGTGCGGCGGATCGCCCTGCTCCTCGCGGGGGAGAATGGACGACAGGGGAACGTCGGCCGACGGGGGAGGAACGGCCGCTTCCGTCCCGGTCGCCGCCTCGTCCGGGGCGGCGGAGAATTCCTCGTCCAGCCGGCGGCGCATGCGCTTATCAAACAGCCGCATCAGCGGCAGATACAGTGCGAAGAGCACCACGGCGCCGCCCGATATGGCCGCCCCGTACAGCAGCCCCGGCGTCATATAGTCAAACCGGATGGTGACATCCTCCCCGGCAGGGCACACCACCGCCATAAAGCCGACGTTCACCTTCAAAATTTCCGCCGGCTGGCCATTGACGGTGGCGGACCACCCCTCCTCATAGGGGACGCTGAAAAAGACAAGATTTTCGCTGTCCAGCGAAATGGTTGCGGTAAACCCGCGGTTATTCCGCCGGAAGGTGGAAGCGGTCTGCTCCCGCCGGTCGGCACAGTCGGCAGCATACGCTTCTTCGGTGAAGATTTCGGCGCTCTCATCCATGACGGGCAGCCGCGCGCTCACGATTTCTTCGTCCGCGTCTTCCACCACCAGCGCCTTGAGCAGCGCCAGCTCACGATGGTTCTGCGACATGGCGTCGTACTGGGAGCGGGTCATATACTGATCGTAGGTAAAGCCCATAGGAATATAGTTGTCATTTTCATAAATGAGGAAGCCGTTCTGTTTATCGTAATAGCTCCAGCCGGGCATTTTGGTTTCGCCGTCCACCAGGAAGAAATCTTCCGGATCCTTATATTCCTTATACACCGGATCCTCGTTGGCGTAGTCAAAAAGCCAGCGGGTGGAAAGCAGGCTGCGCACGGCATAATGCTGCGATTCGGGCCGGCTGCCCACACTGCGCTGAACGCCGATGGTGGGATAAAACTCCATAATCGAACCGGGCACGATGCTGTGGAAGGCGTTGATGGAGGAGAGCCCCCAGAACATCCCCTGGTTGTCCATCCCCGCGTTCATATCGACCCGGGAAAACTGGGTGGCATCCTCCTGCTGGTCAGGCAGATGAATCTTGTCGCCCCCGCGGATCCCCTGCTCAATGACGAAGTGGGAGGTGTAATTGGAATTCGCCTTGCCCAGACCGAGGAAGTACCAGCTGTAAATCAGGGAAATGCTGGCCACCACGCCGACACTCCAGCGGTAGAAGATGGGGCGATCGTTTTGGAATACCACGACGAGCAGCCAGGCCAGCGCGAGAGACACCAGCGCGATCGCCACGTAAATCCAGAAGCGGTCGACGTGCTTCATCAGGCCGATGGTCAGCTGGCCGGTTTCTTCATCCGGTTCCCAGCTTTCCGGCATGAAGCCGATGAATAGGGCGAAGGCCGCCGTCACGCCGAAGGACCAGCCGAAGGCGTGCTTCCATTCGACGGGGTGCTCCTCCGCCTCTTCGAAGCAGCGCACCGTCGCCAGCACGAGCAGCAGCACCATCATATAGTACCACCGGGCGTAATACACCCAGTTGAACAGCTGGAACATGGCGTTGAGTCCCGGGATGATGGCGCAGAAGAAGCAGATGATCAGCATGCGGCGCAGCCAGTCACGGTGCCGGCGGGACTGGAAATACGCGATGGCGCCCGTGCAGCCGAACACCGGCAGCCAGGCCGACATGGAAGCCCATTTGTTGTCCGAATCGGGGAAAAAGTTTTCGCGCGCCGGGATATCCTGGGGGAAGAAGAAGGAATGGATGACGTCGTAGAAACGCTGCGGCTTGTTGTAAATGAGGAAATCCCATCCGCCGATATAGCTTTCGGTGCGGGGATTCTGAATCACGGCGAAATAGGAGGGGAGCAGCAGAATGGCCGCGCC
>CDZV01050915.1_pt1 | contig 24791 bp, 25 predicted proteins | sample 554851 | NCBI WGS metagenome assembly CDZV01 (sample SAMEA3182090, study PRJEB8094) | gut metagenome | biome: human; feature: gut; material: Stool; isolation source: human stools | place: Canada | collected 2013-03-12
CAAAAAAACCTACAAACGAAATTTGACAAAGCCATGGCGTCCCGTATACTGAAGACATACCCAGTTATCTGGGCTATCGCAGCAAGCTGTCTTGCGGAGCCTTCCATGTCTTCCTATACGGGCTTTGGGGGAGGCGATATGCTTGAGCAAAACAGACAGAACGCTTATGCAAAAAGAGCAGGTACAGCAAGAGCTTGAGCAGGAACAGACGTATATGGTTGGCAATACTACCTTTATTGTAGAGCCGAAATTCCGGGCTGACAGTCAGGAAACATTAGGGTCTGTTCTGCTGAAGTTCATGCAGAATGAAATCGACAACACATAAGCAGCTGCGATTCTAATCTCCTGGTACTGTTTATTTGGCTGCGGGAAGGAGGCATTATGAAGCGGTCAAATAGTAAAAATAAGCGAGACTTAACAGCATTTCTTTATGAGCGTCTATCTCGTGATGATGATTTGGAGGGTGAGAGTTACAGCATATGCAAAATCCTTTCTACGCAGGAGTATTGCGGCGATGTCATCAATTTCAAGACCTATTCCAAGTCCTATAAAAATAAGAAGCGTTACCGCAACGCTCCGGAAAACAGGATGGTCTTCCTCGATGTGCACGAACCGATAATCGAACGGGAGACCTTTGAGAGAATCCAGGAAAAGCGCGGCAAGGTCCGAAAGCGCAAGACAGCGAGCGGAGAAAAGAATATGTTTTCCGGTATCCTGGTCTGTGCGGACTGCGGCCGAAATATGCACTTCCATTTTAACCAGGGCAACCCGGATATTCAGTATTTCAGTTGCTCCGGTTATAACATGGGAAAAAGAAAATGCTGCGGTTCCACCCACTATATCCGAGTGGACTTCCTGGAAAATGTCGTATTAAGTGAAATCCGGCGGCTAACGCGTTTCGCTTGCCACCATGAGGAAGAATTTATCGCCACGGTTTCCGACTATTCCAAAAAGAGTATGGAAACCGATCAGCGGGTTCGTCAAAACGAGTTAAAGGCCCTGATGGCTCGGGACAAAGAACTGGATATGCTGTTCGAGAAAATCTACGAGGATAATGCTACCGGTAAAATCTCCGATGACCGATTCGCGAAGCTCTCCAGAAAATATGAAGAGGAACAGGCATCGATTGTGGAGCGGATCGACTATCTGAAAGAAGCCTTTGACGAAGCCAACGCGAAAGCAACCACCACAGAGACCTTTATGGCGGCTGTCAAAAAGTATACTCGTATAAAAAAATTGACACCGCGTGTCTTAACCGAACTCATTGACCGTATAGAAGTATACCAGGCAGAAAACACACCGGGCGGCCGTACACAGCGAATTCGCATTGTCTATAACTGTATCGGTTCTATTCAGATTCCGGATGAGATGAATATTCCTCTTCCGCAAATCGCGATGAAGACCCGGAGAGGAGTCGTTGTGACATACGATCCGACGCCGGCCGCTGCCAGTTAAGCTGGCAAAATGAGCATAGAAAACGAGTGTCCTTATAGGATACTCAAATCCTATAAGGACACTCGTTATGGTGCGGATAAGAGGACTTGAACCTCCACGACCTTGCGATCATTAGAACCTGAATCTAACGCGTCTGCCAATTCCGCCATATCCGCATATTCACATTGCTGTTGCTGTTTTCAGCAACGGATATCATTATAACCAGTCGCCGCATAAATGTCAAGTGCTTTTTTAAAAATTGAAGGGGACGCACAAAACTTTTGCGCGTCCCCTTTTACGGTTTCACCGGATTACCTGCCGATGCGTGTTTCCACTCCACGCACCGGCTAACTAATGAGCTTTTTGCGCATTTCTTCGAGAATAATCCTTTCCCGGCGCGATACCTGTACCTGCGTCATGCCGAGCCTGTCCGCCGTGGCCTGCTGTGTGTGCCGGTTAAGATACCGCAGCACAATCAGCGCACGGTCGCGCGGTTCCAACTCGGACAGCACCTGTTGGAGCGCTAGGTGATCGGTGATATTTTCCTCCGGCGGCGAAACCGGCACATCAATCTGATCCCCCTCGTCCTCTTCCCCAGAACGTGTCAGTGACAGGGGCGGCAGGGAAGCACCGAGCGCCTCGGCCGCTTCCTCCGTATCCACACCAAGCAGATCCGCGAGTTCCCCGACGGTCGGTTCCCGTCCCTCACGGCTCAGATATTTTTCCCGTTCGCGCGTGGCGCGCAGCGCCAGCTCCTTGAGCGAACGGCTGACCTTAACCGTTCCCCCATCGCGGAAAAGCCGCCTCATCTCCCCCAGAATCACCGGCACCGCATAGGTGGAGAACTTAAGCCCCCGGCTCTCGTCAAAGCCATCCGCCGCTTTTACCAGTCCCATACAGCCTGCCTGAAACAAATCATCGTACTCTATCCCCCGCCCTGTAAACCGTTTCGCACAGGCATGTACCAGACCGATATTACTGCAAATCCATTCCTCCCGCCCGCTCAAGACGACTTCGCCTGCCGTTCACGGGGAGCTATGTACTTCTCGAGCGTCACCACCGTACCTTTCCCCTTGTGCGATGTAACCCTCAGCTTGTCCGAAAAGCTCTCCATCACCGAGAAACCCAGACCGGAGCGCTCCTCTCCCCCCGTGGTAAAGAGCGGTTCCATCGCCTGCTTCACATCCTCGATGCCACAGCCGCGGTCGCGGATTTTTATCACCACCCTTCCGCCGGGATACAACCTCACCTGCAACCGGATTTCTCCGATGGCATCGGGGTAGGCGTGCACGATGCAGTTTGTCACCGCTTCGGACACCGCCGTGCGAATATCCGCCAGCTCGTCCACTGCCGGATCCAGCTGGGAAACAAAAGCCGCCACCGCTGCGCGGGCGAACCCCTCATTGGCGGAACGGCTCGGAAATGTCAGCTTCATTTCATTCTCTGGTTTCATACGGTATGTTCCTCCTTGACCTCCAGTATGCCGAGCTTGTCCAGCCCGGCCAAACGCATCACCTTACCGATGCGTTCCGACGTGCCCGTCACCAGCAGGTTCCCGCCCAGTGTCTGCATCAGCCGGTATCGCCCCATGACCAATCCGATACCCGAACTGTCCATGAAGGACACCCCGCTGAAATCCAACAGCAGCGTTTTGTACTTGAGCCGTTCCACCTCGGCATCGATCCGCTCCCGTACGTCCCGGGCCGCGTGATGATCGATTTCGCCCATCAGCCGGACATGCAGCTTGTCCTCCCGGGCGTCCATCTGTATCGTCATGCCTGTTCCGTTCCTTCCTGATTTACTCCAGATTTTGGATTTCCTTGGTAGTATGTGCAACAAAAAAACTCCTATCCACAATGATAGGAGTTTTTCACTGCAAATTTACGCGAAATCCGCCGTCGAATGCGCACTATTTTTGTCGAAACGTGGATACAAACTGCATATTCCGTGTCGAATTATACAGATAGTAACCTCTTCCGCGCCCAAGATGCCAGATAAAAGGAACCGGCCACCAGCAAGGGACCCTGTACGCTCTCCCGCGCAAGGCGAAGCGCTTCTTCCGGCGAATCCACCGCGGCGACATCCGCACAATAGGGCGCCATTTGCTCCGCGAGGCGCGCTGCCGGCAGGGCACGGGGGTTGTCCGGCGTACAGCACACGATACGCGCACACAGCGGCGCCAGAATAGAGGCACACCGTGCGGTATCCTTATCTGCCAGCATACCCGCCACCATCGTCAGCGGGCCGTCCGTACCATACCGCTGCAGACTGGCGGCCAGCGCCGCGATCCCATGGGGATTATGAGCGCCGTCGATCACCACCAGGGGATCCCGGCGCAGTACCTCCTGCCGGCAGGGCATCGCCGCCTCCGCGAGCCCCGCCGCCACCTGATCCTCCGGCAGTAGGTAGCCTTTGTTCCGCAGGCAGTCCAGTGCTTCCAGAGCAGTCAAGGCATTGTCCCGCTGGAACGCACCGGTCAGCGGCAGCGTATAGCGTCTACCTGCCCATGAGAAAGCAAGATGCCTCCAGTCCTCCTGCGCAATCGGCGCCGAAGCCGCCTGGGGCTGCCGCACGGTCAATCCCAGAGCAGCCGCCCGTTCCCACAGTACCGCCAATGCATCGGGGGGCTGCCCGGGCGCGGTAACCACCGCCGCCCCGCGCTTCAGAATCCCGCATTTATTCTCCGCGATTTGTTCCACCGTTTCGCCGAGCCACGCCGTGTGGTCTAAAGCCACCGGCGTCAACACCGTGACCAGCGGCCCTTCCCACACATTGGTCGCATCCCCGCGGCCGCCCATGCCACATTCGATCACGCAGAGCTCCGCCTTTTGCTCAGCAAACCACCCAATCGCCGCCAGCGTGGTCAGCTCAAACTCGGACAGCGCCCCCGCTTCCCCCATATCGAGCCCCAGCAGGCGTTGTGTCCAGGCGGCAAACGCCTCCGGCGGTATAGACAGGCCATCGATGGTGATGGTATCCAGCAGGCCGGTGACAGATGGTGATGTATACAGGCCGGTTTTGTACCCGCAGGCGGTGGCCGCTGCCTGTATCATGCGGGCGGTGGAGCCTTTCCCGTTGGTGCCCGCAATGTGCACCACGCGCAGCTGCCGTTCCGGATGCCCCATCTGATCCAGAGCACAGTACATACGGTCGAGCCCCGGCTTCATGCCGTCCGCCCGCATCCCCTCCACGGTACGCAGTGCCTCTTCCCCCGTCATGTCGCCGCCTCCCGCCGTTTCAGCAGGCAGACGGCATGGGCCGCCATGCCCTCGCCGGCGCCGGTAAAGCCGAGCCCCTCCTCGGTGGTTGCCTTGACATTCACCTGTTCCCATGCGATACCACACGCCGCCGCGAGATTTTCGCGCATGGCAGGAATATAGGGGGCCAGCTTGGGCCGCTGTGCCAGAACGGTGGCGTCGATATTTTCCACCAGCCAGCCGGCCGCTTCCACCGCGGCGGCCACGCGGCGCAGCAGCATAAGGCTGTCCGCCCCGGCATAAGCGGGATCGGTATCGGGAAACATCCCCCCGATATCCCCGAGAGCGGCCGCACCAAGCAGCGCATCCGCCACCGCATGTGCCAGCACGTCCGCATCCGAATGGCCAAGCAGCCCCTTTTCATAGGCGATATCCACCCCGCCGAGAATAAGCCTGCGTCCCTCGGCCAAGCGGTGCACATCGTATCCGTGTCCGATTCTCACAGCGGTTTTCCCCCTTCCTGTGCCTGAAGCAGACCCTGCGCAAAGGCCATATCTTCGGGTGTGGTGATTTTAATATTGCCGTAGTCCGCCTCGCACAGCCGCACGCGCACGCCAATGCGTTCCGCCAGCTGGCAGTCGTCCGTGAAATCCAGCCCGGCCGCTTCCGCCTCATGCAAAGCGCGCAGATACAAGCCCCGTTCAAACACCTGGGGCGTCTGGACGTTCCACAAGCGGGAACGTTCCGGGGTCGACAGGATACAGCCGGTTTCGTCGGCCACCTTAATCGTATCCTTGACAGGCACGGCGGCCGTCGCCGCCCCGCCGAGGGCAGCTGCCTCCACCACCCGGTCGATGACCGCCGGCCGGATAAGCGGCCGTGCGCCGTCGTGAATGGCCAATAACGCCGCGTGCTCGTTCGCCGCTTTTACGCCGCACGCCACCGACTGCTGGCGGGTGTCGCCGCCGGCAACCACGGCGGTGCATTTGGCAATGGCATACTTCTCGCAGAGAGCACGCATTGTCTCGCGGTCCTGCTCCCGCGTTACCAGCACAATTTGGTCGATCGACGCCGCCAGCTCAAAGGCGCGCAGCGTATGCGCCACAACCGGCATACCGCACAGGGGCAGAAACAGTTTCGGGGCTCCCATACGGGTCGAACCGCCCGCGGCCACCAGGATGGCGGCGGTATAAGGCCGCGCCAACGTATTGGACAAAGCCGTCGCTTCCTTTCTACAATAGCATGAGCATATCATACCACATTGGACGGCGGGCGGCAACGCCTCTGTCCGTGCGCAGCAAAAAAGCCGGCACACAAGGTGCCGGCCTGCCGCTTCATTACAGGTTAAATGCTGATTTCGTGCGCCATTTGATACAAATCGAAATCAAAGGGCTTCTTCATCTGCAGGGCCTCTTCAATATCGTAGTCGAGAATATGGTCGTTCTGGATGGTGACGACGCGGTTGGATTTGCCGTCGAGGAGAAGCTCCACCGCATAGTATCCCATCTGGCTGGCCAGCACCCGGTCGCGCAGCGTGGGCGAACCGCCGCGCTGCACATGGCCGAGAATGGTGGCACGCGTCTCAATGCCGGTGCGCGCCTGGATCTTATCCGACATCTCGATAACGTGGCCGACTCCCTCGGCCACGATGATGATAAAGTGCTTTTTGCCCGTAGCAGAGGTGGCAAGCATACGCTCAACGATATCTCTTTCGAAATCAAAGGGGATCTCCGGCACAATGATGCTGGTCGCCCCCACGGCGATGCCGACGTTGAGAGCCAGATACCCTGCACAGCGGCCCATAACTTCCACCACGCTGCAGCGATCGTGCGACTGCGCCGTATCGCGCAGCTTGTCGATCATCTCCATGCAGGTATTCAGCGCCGTATCGTAGCCGATCGTATGCTCACAGCAGGAAATATCGTTGTCAATGGTGCCGGGAATGCCGATGCAGGGCATACCCGCACGGGTCAGATCCTGCGCCCCGCGGAAGGAACCATCGCCGCCGATGACCACGACGCCTTCGATTCCGTTGGCGCGGCAGGTTTCCACCGCTTTTTTGACACCCTCTTGGGTGCAGAATTCGGGGCTGCGCGCCGTGTACAGCATAGTGCCGCCCCGATGGATGATATCCGACACGCTGCGCAGATTCATCTCCAGGAAATCCCCGTGAATCAGACCGTTATATCCCCGGTAGACACCGAGCACCTCCACGCCTTTGCTCAGAGCCGTACGCACAACCGCGCGTATTGCCGCGTTCATACCCGGCGCATCGCCGCCACTGGTGAGCACCGCAATTTTTTTTGTTGCCACGTTTGTTCTCTCCATTCTGGCCGCGGTCTGACAAAACCGCCGCTGTTCTATTATACGTCTGCCAAAGGCATACGCCATAATCGCAATCGTATTTATTATATAAAAATGTCAAAGAAATATCAATTTCAGTTTTATCTAAGAAAGAAGGCTAATTTCAGGAAATCTTCGACTATAACGACAAGTATTTAACCACTGTTACTTTAAAACGGCCACATTCTCGTCTCCCAGCACGCGCCGCAGTTCGCCGAAGAGCGGATCGTTGGGCATTATCCACAGACTGCGCGGGGCCCGCACAAGCTTTCCCGTATCGGCAAAGCGGATATATACGGGCTCGTCCCCCTCAAAAATGGAGAGCAGGTTCACCGCGTGCTTATACAGCGGATCCGCCTCCGACGCCAGGCGCAGATACAGGCCATGCCGCGCCGAGGGGGGCGCCTCCTTTGCCGTTTCCCGTTTGCTTTGCGGGGCTTCGGCAGCGGGAAGCGCGCCCGGCGGGGGAGCCGCCGTCACGCGATCACACACCAGCTTGGGTTCCTCTTCCTCGCGTACGCTGATCCGGCCCGAAACAAGCACCGCCGTCCCCGGCTGGAGCAGGGCGCCGTAGCGTTCCAGCGTCTGCGGGAACACAAGCAGCTCCATCGAACCGTACAGGTCCTCAAACTGTGCATAGGCCATGGTCGCCTGGCTGCGCGTCACCTGGGTGCGCAGATGATCCACCATGCCGAGCAGCTGCACCTGCGTGCCGTCCGCGTAACGGCCTGACCGCTCCTCTATGGCCTCGAGAATGCGATCGATGCGTACCGCGTGCAGCGGCTTGTACATGCCGGCATACGGCTCGAGCGGATGACCGGAAAGGTAGAGACCGGTGACCTCCTTTTCCATTGCCAGCCGATCGGCATAGGACAGCTCCTCCACGGCAGGCAGCGGGATTTCCTCCTGCCCGCCGAGCTCAGGCGAATCGAAAAAGCCCATCTGGCCGTCAAGGTTGCGCCGGTTGGCGTCGTCCAGCTGATCGATCACCTGATCCGCAACCTCCAGCATCTGATGGCGGTTTGCCCCCAGCCCGTCCAGCGCACCGCAGCGTATCAGGCTGTCCAGACCGCGGCGGTTGAATTCCCGGCAGGAGGACAGCCGCTTGCAGAAGGAATAAAAGCTGGTATACGGCCCGTTCTCCTCCCGTTCGCGGACAAGCTCCTGAATAAAGGCGTTGCCAAGGTTTTTGACCGCCAGCAGGCCAAACCGGATATGATCGCCGGCCACCGTAAAGCCGGCGCCGCTTTCATTGACCGACGGGGGCAGCACGTCGATGCCCAGGCGGTTGCATTCCCCGATATACCCGGCCACCTTGCCGCTGCCCAGCACGCTGGTGAGCAGGGCGGCCATGTACTCCTTGGGATAAAAGCATTTGAGATAAGCGGTCTGATACACCACCACGGCATACGCCGCCGCATGCGGCTTATTGAAGGCATACGAAGCAAAGGCAGACATATCGTTAAAAATAACATCGGCTATTTTTCCCGGAATCCCGCGCCGTTCGCACCCTTCCACGATCACCTGGCCGTTTTCCACAAGGCCGTGAAGGAAGATCTCCCGCTCGCGCGCCATGACGTCGTGCTTCTTCTTGGACATGGCGCGGCGCACCACATCCGCCCGGCCCAGCGAATACCCGGCCAGGGCGCGGAACACCTGCATGACCTGCTCCTGATACACGATGCAGCCGTAGGTGACGCTGAGAATCGGTTCCAGCATCGGATGGAGATAGCGCACCTGTTCGGGATGATGCCGGTTGTGGATATATTTGGGGATGGAATCCATCGGCCCGGGCCGGTACAGCGCAATGACGGCGATGATGTCCTCAAAGCGATCGGGCTTCAGCGACATGAGCACCCGCTTGAGACCGGAGGATTCCATTTGAAATACCCCGTCGCTGTGGCCGGCGGAGAGCATCTCATATACCTCGTGCGCATCCTGCGGAATGGCATCGACACGGAAACCGGGTGTGTGCAGACGGATCAGGCGTTCCGCCTCCGCAATGACGGTGAGGTTGCGCAGGCCGAGGAAGTCCATCTTGAGCATGCCCAGTTCCTCGAGGTTGCCCATCGGGTACTGGGTGGCGACGACCTCGCTGTTGACGCAGAGGGGGACAAAATCGCTCACCGGGCGGGGCGCGATAACCACGCCCGCCGCGTGGGTGGAGGCGTTGCGCGGCATGCCCTCCACCTTCTTGGCCATATCCACGAGCCGGCGCACCTGCTCGTCCCCCTCCACACATTCGCGGAAGGCCTTGGACTGTTCGAGTGCCTTGTCCAGCGTCATGTTCAGTTCCCACGGGACCAGCTTGGCCACCTTGTCCGCCAGGGCGTACGGCAGGGCCATGGCGCGGGCCACATCGCGTATGGCGGCGCGCGCCGCCATGGTGCCGAAGGTGATGATCTGTGCCACCCGGTCCGCGCCGTAACGGGAAATAACATAATCGATGACCTGCTGCCGCTTTTCGGTGCAGAAGTCGATATCAAAATCGGGCATGCTCACCCGCTCCGGATTAAGAAAACGTTCAAAAAGGAGGTTATACTTGAGGGGATCGATGGCGGTGATACCAATGCAGTAGGCGCATAAGCTGCCCGCGCCGGATCCCCGCCCCGGGCCAACCGGGATATCGTGGGTCTTGGCATAATGGACATAGTCGTGCACAATGAGGTAATAGTCGACATACCCCATCTTTCGAATCGTATCCAGCTCATAGCGCAGGCGCTCCGTCACCTCGGGGGCGGGCTGTTCGCCGTAAAGCCGATGCATCCCTTCGGTGCACAGACGCTCAAAGTAGGCATAGGTATCGGTTTCCGGCACATCGTCGGGCAGATCAAAGGTCGGGAGCTTCAGCTTGCCGAATTCCAGTTCCACATGACAGCGCTCTGCAATCCGTGCCGTGTTGTCGAAGGCCTCGGGGATGGCGGGAAAGAGGGCGCGCATTTCTTCTTCCGATTTGATATAAAATTCATCGGTTGCAAAGGCCATCGGGCTCGGGTCGTCCACCGTGGTGCCCGTCTGGATACAGACGAGCACCTTCTGCACGCTGGCATCCTCACGGGTCAGATAATGCGCATCGTTGGTACACACGACGGGAATCCCCGTCTCCTGGGACAGACGGAGGATCTGGGGGTTGATCGCCTTTTGTTCCCCCAGGCCATGATCCTGTAGCTCGAGAAAGTAGTTGTCCTGCCCGAACAGGCGGTTATACCACAGGGCGGTTTCCTTTGCCCCGGCGAAATCCCCCCGGCGCAGTGCCCGCGGAATTTCCCCCGCCAGGCAGGCAGACAGCGCAATCAGGCCCTCGTGATACTGCTCGAGCAGCGCATGATCCACGCGCGGGCGGCTGTAAAAGCCCTCCGTCCAGGCCGCCGAAACCAGCTTGAGCAGGTTGTGATAGCCCGTTTCGTTCTCACACAGCAGCACCAGATGGCTGTGCTCGCTGTCCACCCCATGCACCTTATCGAACCGGGTGCGCGCCGCGACATACACCTCACAGCCGAGAATGGGCCGGATCCCTTCCCGGCGCGCCGCCTTATAAAAATCCACCACGCCGTACATGACGCCGTGATCGGTGATGGCGATCGCCTCCTGCCCAAGCTCACGGGCACGGCGAACCAGCCCCTCGATACGGCAGGCGCCGTCGAGCAGGCTGTATTCACTGTGCACATGCAGATGGACAAAGGCCATGGGAAATCCTCCTTATGCGGCTTTATACCGCAGGGTCAATACCGATACCCACAGTATCAGCAGGCCGGCGCCGTACAATATCGAAAAGGCCGGTATATGGGAAAACAGGCTGTTCCAAAGGCTGTCCGGATTCCCGCATGACGAAAGGCCCAGCATCTCTTTGGATACAAGCGGCAGCAGCCAATACGCGGCCGCGGCACCTGCGGCGCAGAGAACCGCCGCAACGCCCCACAGCCAGTGGGCCCGAAGCAACAGCAGGATGGTCATCGTCACGGCCGCGGCTGTCAGCAGAGCGGGCAGAAACAGCCTCCACTGTGTCAGCAAGATCGAAAAGGGGGAAACGGTCTCCAGTTGATATCCTGATGGTCCCATGTCCAGCTTACCGGCCAGGAAACCTGCCGTACGCCATGCTCCCGGCAGATACGTGCCGATCGCGCAGGCCAGCGCGCCGACCGCTGCCCATCCCGTCGCCATGCCGGCCGTTTTCATGTGCCGTCCTCCTATAACTTTTCCGCGAACTCCACAATGCGGCGCAGCCGGTGGTTCACACCGGAGCGGGAAAGGGGCGGTTCCATCGCCTCGCCCAGCTCGCGCAGCGACATGTCGGGGTTGTCATACCGCAGCCGCGCCACCTCGCGCAGCTCTTCAGGCAGCATGTCCAGCCCGCCATGTTCCTCGATTTTGCGCACCGCCTGCATATGCACCGCCGCCGCCGCCACCGTCTTGTCGATGTTCGCACTCTCGCAGTTGGCGATGCGGTTGGCGTTGTTGCGGATATCCCGCACGATTTTGACGTTCATCAGTTCGAGCGAGGCACCCGGCGCGCCCATAAGCGTCAGGCAATCCTCGATCTGCTCGCTCTCCTTGAAATAGGCGACCTGGGTGCCCTTGCGGCACACCTGCTTGGCGCGCAGGCCGAGTTCCCCGAGCAGCGTGATCAGATCCCGGCACAGATTGTAGTACGGCACGCTGAATTCCATGTGATAGCCGCTGGCCGGATTGGTCACCGCGCCGCATGCCAGGAACGCCCCCCGCAGATACGCGGCAGCGCAGCTTTCGCATTCCAGATTGGCCCGGTTGAGCCGGACGGCCACGTCGCGCGCCGTATGGCCGAACCGCTCGAGCACCCGGCGGCGTGCTGCCTCCTCTTCGACCGACACAATGTAAAAGCCGCCCCGCCGGGCAAGCGCCTGCACCGGCGGCTTCTCCACTCCACAAACCGCGGCGACCAGCTCACTATACAGCACGGCGACCGGCTCGTGCTCCGTCTGCAGGGAGATCTGCGCGCCCGAAAACGCATGCCCGCATTCCAGCATGCCATAGCTGAGCGCCGCCCGGCAGCAGCTGCGCTCAAGCGGCAGCCCGACCAGTTCCCGTTTGACTTCGGATGAAAATGACATGCCATCGCCCCCCGATTACGAAAAAGCAGGGAAACGGGGCCGTCCCCCTTTCCCTGCGGCGTCAGAGCTTTTCTATGTCCCGATGGTTGACCATCACGCGGTGATCCTGTGCCGCAATATGGGCCGCAAGCTCCTCCGCCAAGGTAACCGAACGGTGCTTGCCGCCGGTACAGCCGATCGCAATGACCAGCTGGCTTTTTCCCTCGTTTATGTACAGCGGAATCAGATAATCGATCAGGGCATACAGACGCTCCTGGAAGCCCGCCGTTTCCTTCTTTTCCAGCACGAATTCCCGCACCGCGGCATCGAGGCCCGTTTTATGCTTGAGCTCGTCCACATAAAAGGGGTTAGGCAGGCAGCGCACGTCCATGACCAAATCCGCCTCGGCCGGGTATCCGTATTTGAAGCCGAAGGACATGCATTGTATAAGCATCGCCTTGGAGGTATCTCCCATGAAGAGGGTGGTGATGCGTTCCTTGAGCTGCGCAGAGGAGAGATGGGACGTGTCGATGAGATAATCGGTGCGCGAACGCGCAGGCTTGAGCAGGGCGCGCTCCTTCTCGATGGCCTTGACCACCGAACCGCCGTTAGAGGCGGCCAGCGGATGCTTGCGCCGCGTCTCCTTGTACCGCCGGGCCAGCACTTGATCGTCGCATTCCAGAAACAGCAGGGTGTATTCCACCCCCTGCTTTTTCAGCTCGTCCAGGCTTTCCGCCAGATCGTCGAACAGCTCGCCGCCGCGCGCGTCCACGACCAGCGCCACGCGGGACAGGGTTTCCCGCGACTGCACGCACAGTTCCGCAAACTTGGGCAGAAGCTTGGGCGGCATATTGTCCACACAGTAAAAGCCGATATCCTCCAGCGCATCCACTGCCCGCGATTTTCCCGCGCCGGACAAGCCGGTCACGATGACGAATTCCATTTCCACCATCCATTCTTTTCCGGCGTTTGCCGCGCCGCCGTTAAAATTCCCCGATATAGCGCACTTCCGGCTCGAGACGGATGCCGCATTCCCGCATAACCCGCTCCTGTATATGGTCGGCCAGGCGGCGTACATCGTTCGCCGTGGCCCCGCCGCGGTTGACGATAAAGCCCGCATGCTTTTCGCTCACCTGCGCGCCGCCTATTGCGAAGCCTTTGAGCCCGCACTGTTCGATAAGGGCGCCGGCATAATACCCCTGGGGCCGCTTGAAAAAGCTGCCCGCGCTCGGGTATTCGAGGGGCTGCTTTTCCCGCCGGCGGCGCATGAAATCCTCCATGCGGGCGCCAATCTCCCCCACATCGCCGGGGCGCAGGCGCACCGTGGCGGACACCACCATGCCGCCCTCCTCCATAAAGACACTGTGCCGATAGCCCAGCCGCAGCTTGTTGTCGGTATACGTGCTGCGCACGCCGGACGCGCTCAGCCCGGTGGCTGTGACCAGCACGTCGGCCATCTGGCCGTCATAGGCCCCGGCGTTCATATATACCGCACCGCCTACCGTGCCCGGAATCCCATACGCGAATTCCAGCCCGGACAGTCCTTTGTCCCGCGCATACAGGCACAGGCGTTTGAGCGGGATCCCCGCCGAGCATTGCACTGTACAGCCATCCAGCCGTACAGTCGGTGAGGTGTGCCGCGCGTCAAGGCGGATAACCGCACCGCGCAGGCCCCGATCGCCGACGAGCACATTGGTGCCGTTGCCAAGCAGATAAACCGGTATCTCCTTCTCCCGGCAGCGCAGCAGAAGGGCGGCGGCCGTCGCCTCGTTCGGCACACTGATATACGCATCCGCGGGACCGCCGATTTTCAAAGAGGTATAGTCCGCCATCTCCGCCATCTCCGCCGCCTCGCAGCCAAGCGAGCGTGCGTATTCCACCAGTGCCGTTAGCCGCATAATCTTCCTCCTGTTCTTAACCGGTAATTTTATCTCCCAGGAACGCGGCACCGATGATTCCCGCATCGTTGCCGAGAGTCGCCACGCACAGCCGCGTCTGATGGGTGCTGTACCGGCTGTACCGTTCGTGCGCAATATGCGCCTGCAGCGGGTTGAGCAGCGTATCGCCCTCTTTGCAGATGCCGCCGCCGATGCAGAGGACCTCCGGCTGGAAGATGTTGATGACATTGACCAGACCGGTGCCTATGTATTTGATATACCGGTCGACGACCGCCTTGGCGGCCTCATCGCCCGCCCGCATGCCGTCGAACGCCGTGCGTCCGTCCACCTTGTCTAGATCGCCCGCAATGCTCCACATGGCGCTTTGCGGATGATTGACCATGGCCCGGCGCGTCTGATTGACCAGGGCGGTCGCGGAGGCATACGCTTCCCAGCAGCCGAGACGTCCGCAGGTGCACAGCTCCCCGTCCACCTGAATAACCGTGTGCCCCAGCTCCGCGCCTGCGAAGTTGAAACCGCCGTAAATTTTCCCGTCGATGATGATGCCGCTGCCCACGCCGGTGCCCAGCGTGATGCAGATACAGCTCTGCGCCCCTTTGGCCGCGCCGGCCAGCGCTTCGCCCAGGGCGGCGGCGTTCGCGTCGTTCTCGATGTAAACCGGCTTGCTCAGCATGCCGTTCAGCCAGTCCCGTACCGGAATATTTTCAAAATACAGATTGTTCGCATACTCGACAACGCCGGTATCGCCATTGCAGGTGCCGGGGCTCCCCACGCCTACATAAGCAATATCGTCCATGGACAGGCCGGCCTTTTCCACCGCTTCTCTGGCCATGCGCGCCATATCCTCCACAATTTCTTCCGCCGGGCGGGGAACACGCGTTTTGCATTTGGCCGTCCCCAGGATGGCAAAGTCGTCGTCCACCACCCCGGCCACAATGTTGGTGCCCCCCAGGTCAATTCCGATTCTGTACATAGTGGTATCCTCCGTTTTTCCGCATTTTTAATATACACGCGCCGCCTAAAATTTATTCCATTCGACCTGTGTCTCATGAGACGCCGGTTCATCCATCATCCCGAGGTTGTGCATCAGCTCCTGGGCGGCGTTGTACCCCATCTTTTTCTGGCGGTTGTTCATGGCCGCGACCTCGATGATAATGGCCAGATTGCGGCCCGGCTTGACCGGAATGGTCAGCTGCGGCACCGTGATACCCAGGATATCGGTGTATTCGTTGTCCAGGCCCATGCGATCGTATACTTTTTCGCTGTCCCACGGTTCGAGCAGGATCACAATATCGATTTTTTCCGTGACCTTGACCGCGCCCATGCCGAAGATACGGCGGGCATTGACGATGCCGATGCCGCGCAGTTCAATGAAATGCCGGATATTGTCCGGAGCGGATCCCACCAGCGTCTTGGCCGAAACGCGCCGAATCTCCACCGCATCATCCGCAATAAGCCGATGGCCGCGCTTGACCAGCTCGATAGCCGTCTCGCTTTTCCCGACGCCGCTGTCCCCCATAAGCAGAATGCCCTCGCCGTACACCTCGACAAAGACGCCGTGGCGCGTGATGCGGGGGGCAAGCTGCACATTCAAAAACGCAATGAGGGAGGCCATAAAGCCCGACGTCGTCTCGTTTGTGCGCAGCAGCGGTACCTGATACTTTTCGCAGCTGGCCCGCAGCTCGGGGAAAATTTCCTGACCGCGCGACACCACCATGGCCGGCGGCTTATGGGAAGCCAGCTCCTCCAGCCGCGCAGCACGCAGCGCCGGATCCAAATCCTCCAGAAAACCGAACTCGCTCTTCCCCATCACCTGCACACGGTCGTTGTCAAAATAATCGAAATAGCCGCTCAGCGCCAGCCCCGGCCGGTTCACATCGCAGGAATACACGAGGATCTCCTCCGGCGGCGCCGGCATATACACCGTTTCCAGCATGGTTTCCTTAATAATGCTTGCCAGCGGGACGGTAAACGTCTTGGCCATGGTCCTATCACGCCTTCTCTCTTTTTATGCGGTATGTATTTCAATTATAGCGTATTTTTCCGTAAGTTTAAAGAGATAATTTGATGATTTTTTATCCCCCTTTTTCCTTCATGGATTCTTAATATGGCTTTCTCCTGATTTTCTCTTGAACATTCCGTGCACAATAGTGTAAAATAAGAACACCATATACGTGAAGGGAGATCCGGCTGTATGAGCCGACTCAAAATCGGGCTGTTCAACGATTCCTTTCCCCCTACCATAGACGGCGTGGCACAGACGGTTAAGAACTACGCCGATGTGCTGCATAAAAAGCACTGCGACGTCACGGTGGTGACGCCTGACTACAAAAATGTGCAGGACAATTACCCTTACGAGGTGTTTCGCTACCGCTCCATCCGCTCCGATCGCCGCATCGGCTACCGCGTGGGCAACCCCTTTGATCCCAAAACGCTTGTGCGCCTGCGCCGCAAGCACTTTGATCTGATGCATGTCCATTCGCCGTTTGCTTCCTCCGTGCTCGTCAGCAACCTCAACCACCGTCCCAAGGTGCCGGTGGTGCTGACCTATCACACCAAATTCGATGTGGATATTGCCAAGCGGGTGCCTTTAGACGGTATGCGGCGTATCGCCATGCATTTTCTGCTCGACAACATCAAGGCGGCGGATGAAATCTGGGTCGTGACCGAGGGCTGCGGCCGCGCGCTGCGCGATATCGGCTATCGCGGCGGCTACCGGGTGATGGAAAACGGCACCGACTTCGCCTATGGCCGGGCGGACGCGGGCGAAGTTAATAAGCTGCGGGAAAAATACAATGTGCCGGAGGACGCCTTTGTCTTCCTGTTCGTGGGCCGCATGATGTGGTATAAAAATGTGCGTCTGATTCTCGATGCGCTGCGCATTCTCCAGAAGGAGGGCGTGCCCTTCCGCGCCTTTCTGGTGGGGGATGGCTACGACGCGGTGGACATCCGCGCCTACGCGCAGGGGCTCGGTCTTGCGGAACCGGGCCCGGTTGTCTTTACCGGCCCTCTTTATGACCGCGAGGCGCTGCGGGCTTACTATTCGCTCGCAGATATGTTCCTGTTTCCCTCCACATACGACACCTCCGGCATCGTCGTGAAGGAGGCGGCCGCCTGTGACTGTCCTTCGCTGCTCGTGCGGGACAGCTGCGCGGCGGAGGGGGTGCAGCATGGGGTTTCCGGATTTCTGGCGGAAGAAAACGCCGCCTCCTGTGCCCAGGTTCTCCTCGCCGCCTGTGAGGACAGAACCAAGCTCGCCGAAGTGGGCCGCAACGCGGGCCAGCATCTGTATCTGTCCTGGGATACGGCGGTGGAGCGCGCATATGCCCGTTATACGGAAATATTGGACTGCTGGCCCGGCCCTCTGCCGTATAACGCCAAAAACCGGGATTGATCTCGCTTTCCTGCATATGCCAAAACCGGCGCCGTTGCATGCGGCGCCGGTCAGCTTGTCAAAGAGGTCTCGCATGCGAGACCTCTTTGACAAGCTGAAAACAAAAGTGGGGAAAACCGGATGATTTTCCCCACTTTCGGCCGCCTGAAGGCGGCTTTGATCCGCTTCGCTCGACGCGGAGTGGGGAACCCTGATGGTTCCCCCTCCACACCTCCCCTTCCTTCCGATACTTTTTTAACAGCCTGACCGGCGCCGTTGCATGCGGCGCCGGTTTTCTTATACGCTCCCGTCCTTGGTTCTCATGGCCAATCACTTTTATAAAATATTTTCCAGCAGCGGCAGCTCGACCTCGTACAGCTTCTGCAGCTGGTTACGGCAGCGGGCCAGCTCAGCGGCAAAATGCTGGGTATCCCCCTGCTCGAGCAGGACCGGCAGCGGGACGGCGATTTCCTCGATGCGGGTGATGTCCGAATGGCGCAGGAAAAACGGGAATATCCGGGTTTTCTCTTCAAAATCCCGCGCAAATTTGTCTGTCTCTTGCTGACACTGCTCCCAATCGCCTCTGTCAAAGCTTTCCTGTATGCGTTCGAGGGAGTCGAGCAGATACTGCGTATTTTTCGTCTGCATACGGATGGAGAAAATGCAGATCCCCATCACAACCAGCAGGGTGCCCAGGGCAATAAATATGCGCTTCAATTGCCCCGCCTCCTTTCTCTCACATGTCGCTGTCCTTGCGCACCAGATAGTATTCCCGCGTTTTGGTCGCCGTCAGCAGGAACACTTTATTCAAGGGGCAGGCGTTGTCGGCGAGCACCTGCTGTACCCAGGTCTCATCCACCCCGCAGGTCTGCAGCGCCCACTGGGACAGCTTGCCGTCGCTGACCACCACGAGGGGCATGCCGCTGTCGGCGGGAACGTTGCCTACGTCCCGGCAGGTGGCGGGCTGGCTGTCCGGCTTGGGAAACACGCTGATTTTGCCGTTGGTCTCCGCAATGGCATACTGAATATCCTCGATATCGAAATAGTCCATGCCGCGCAGATTCTCCGTCAGATCCTCCACCGTCATGCGCAGCTTTTTGAGCGCCTTCTGATCGAGCTGCCCGTCGCGGATGATGGTAATGGGATTGCCCGTAATAAGATGGGACACCCAAGGCAGCTTGAGCATGGCACCCGAAAGCAGCAGTTCAAGCGACACCAGAATCAGAATGGGGATGAGGCCGTTGAGAAGCGGCATACCGCTTTCCTGCATCGGTACGGCCGCCAAATCCGAAATGAGCAGCGTCACCACCAGTTCCACCGGCTGCAGCTCGCCGAGCTGCCGTTTGCCCATGATGCGCATCGCCGTGATAATGAATATGTAGATTATCACGGTACGGATTGCGGTGATCGCCATCGTTATCCCAGCCTTTCTTTTCTCCTTTGAGCGATAGTATGGCCCGGTTTACGCGCATATATGCGGGCGGGCCTGGCCCAGCTTGCCAAAGAAGGCCGGCTTTGCCGGATTTCTTTGGCAAGCTGATACGAAAGTGGGGACAATAAGCTGCTTGTCCCCACTTTCGGCCGCCTAAAGGCGGCTGGATCCGCTTCGCTCGACGCGGAGGGGGAACCCTGATGGTTCCCCCTCCACACCTTCCCTTCCTTCCGGTACCTTTTAATCCACTTGGGTATAGCCCGTCTTGATCGCATATATGCAGGTGGGCCGGGCCATACTTTGTATAGGAAAAAGCTGGCGAAGAAAGGCGGGAATCCTTTGTTTTTTCATTCCAAAAAAGTGGGGCAGGCCGCACAGCCCAAAGCGCCGCCCAAGCCCTCCGCGCCCATCACCGGCGTGCTGATGGACGATCTGGTTTACCTGCGCGCGCAATTCGGCGTCAGCGCCGATCTCACCATCCGCCGCATCACGGTCTGCGGGCTGGAAACGGCTATCGTCACCATCGAGGGGATGGTGGACCGCCACATGATGGCCAACGCGGTCATCCTCCCCCTGACTGAAATGACCGGCAGCTATACGCCCATCGAGCTCATCACCCGGCTGCGGGACGAGGTGGTGGGCTTCGTCGATATGCTGCAGGTGTCCACCATGGACGAGCTGATGAATCTCGTGGCCTCGGGCTTCGGGGCGATTTTGGTGGACGGCGCCCCCTTTGCCGTGCTCGGCGGTCTGCAGAACTTCATGATCCGCAGCGTATCCGAGCCCTCCACCGAGGTGACGGTCCGCGGCTCCCGCGAGGGCTTCACCGAAGCGATCCGGGTCAACATCTCGATGATACGTCGCCGCATGAAAACGCCCGATCTGCTTTTTGATATGATGGAAGCGGGCAAGACCAGCCATACGGCGGTCTGCCTGTGTTATATGAAGGATCGGGTGTCCGACCAGCTGCTCGCCCATGTGCGCGAGCAGATCGAAACGCTGCCGCTCGACGCCGTACTCGAATCAGGGTATATCCAGCCCTTCCTTGACAGCCGGCCCCGCGGGCTTTTCAGTGCGGTGGGCACCACCGAACGCCCCGATACGCTGTGCGGCAAGATTCTCGAGGGCCGCATCGGCGTGCTGGTGGACGGCACCCCCTTTGTACTGGTGCTCCCCTGCCTGTTCATGGAGCATTTTCAATCGCTGGATGACTACGCCCTCAACCCATACTACGCGAGCTTTTTGCGCATCATCAAGTATATCGCTTTTTTTGTGGCACTGTTTCTTCCCGGCCTATATGTCGCCGTGGGCACCTATCACCCCGAAATGCTGCCGCCGACACTGCTCATGACCTTCTTAAAAGCGGAGCAGTCCACCCCCTTTCCCTTAACGGTGGAGGCGCTGCTGATCCATTTTCTGTTTGAAATCATGCGGGAAGCGGGACTGCGCTTTCCCAAATCGATCGGCCATGCAGTCAGCATCGTCGGCGCGCTGGTTATCGGCGAATCGGCGGTAAACGCCGGGCTCGTGGGGGCCCCGATGGTCATCATCGTCGCGCTCACGGCACTGTGCTCCTTTGTGCTGCCCTCCCTGTACGGGCCCATCGCCATCCTGCGGTTCGGCTATATCGTGCTGGGCGGGTCGCTCGGCCTGTACGGGGTAATGCTCGGCGCCTGCCTGCTGCTCGTGAGCATCGCGGCCATGAATGTCCAGAGCATCCCGTTTCTCGCTCCCATTTCCCCTTTCAGCATCCAGGCCATGCGCGACGTTTTCATACGCGCCAGCTGGACACGCCTGTGGCGGAGCGGTTTCCGGGTACAGAATGTAAAGGGATCTCAGATCGGAAAAGACAAGGGGGCCTCGTCGTGACCAATCTTCCGCAAATCAGTACCGGCCAGTTTGTGGCCGTCCTTCTGACCAGCCGTCTCGCCGTGTCCCTGACCTTTACCCCCACGCTGCACCAGCTTTCGCACGGCACCGATTTTCTCCTTTCCCTGCTGCTGCAGGGAGGGCTTCTCCTGCTGCTTCTGCTGCCAACCATGTGGTTTGCCCGCCGCACCGGCGGCATCAGCACACTGGACTACGGTTTTGCAGCTATGGGCCGCGTGGGCGGCACGGGGTTGGCCGTATTTTACGGCCTCGTATGTCTGTACGTGCAGACAGCCGACCTGCTGCGATTCAGCCGGTTTGCCGCTTCCACCCTGTCCCCCGATATGTCGCGGGCGGTTCTGTGCATCGTGCTCATGGCGACGGCGGGCGTCGCCGCCTTTTACGGGGTACAGGCCATTGCACGTTCCGCCGTTGTCATCGCCTTTTTCGTGGTGGCGTGCATTCTGCTGTCTGCTCTCGCACTGCTGCCGCGCATGGAGCTTATCAATTTCCCGCCGCTGCTGTACGACGGCGTATCGCCTGTGATCGCCGGCGCCCTCGAAGAACTGCCGCGCAGCATGGAGTTAGCGGCAGTCGGTCTGCTGATCCCCTATGTGAAGGGAAGCGTGGCCAAGGGCTGCCTGTGGTGGTGCGCCGGGTTCACCGCCGTCGCCCTCGTCATCCAAGCCACGGTGGTCGGGGTGCTCGGCGACTTCGGCACCATGGAGCTGTACCCGTATTACGCCGCTGTCACCACCGCACAGGTCAGCGTGCTGCAGCGGCTGGACATCGTGGCGACAGCCGTTTGGTGCGGTGCCCTGTTCCTCAAAACCGCCTTTTTCGGCATGCTGTTTGTCGAGTGTCTGCAGAAGGTGATCGGCCTGCGCTGGCGCCCCCTGGTGGCGGCGGCAGGCAGTGCCGCGGTTCTGACAGCCGGCCTGCTGTTCGGCGGCCGCCTGCCGCTGCAGACGGAGCAGGTCATGCTGTGGTATTCTTCCGCCGTGCTGCTGGGCTTGTGCGCCGTGGGGATCCCGCTTCTCTTTCTTTGCCTGGATGCCCGGCGGCGCAAGCATATGCCGCGGCCGCAGGGAGGGGAGGCCGTTTCATGAAAATCTGGTCCATGGTGCTCGCCATTGCCGTGGCCATCGCCCTCCTCCCCAGCTGCCGGGAGAAGACCGAAACAAGCTCCCGCGTGGTGGTCACGGCCATCGGCATTGACCAGGGGGAGCAGGAGGACTGCCGCCTGTCCATCCAGGCCATCGAACTGCTCAAAACGGCGGGCAGCCTGACCGAGCAGGCGGAAAATGCCACCAACGTTTACACCATTGAGGACGAAACCGTCGCCGGCGCGCTCAAATCCTTTGTCACGCAGACGGGGCGCAGCGCCTATGTCCTGCACAACCGGGCCATTGTCATCGGTCTGGAACAGGCGAAGCGCCGCCCCCTCTCCTCCCTGCTCGATTACTTCATACGCAACCATGCAGGGCGTTCCACCGTTGACATGGTGATCTGCCGCGGCGATGCTGCCGAGCTGCTCGAAGTCCCCAGCGCGGGCTACACCATTCCGGCGGAACATCTGTCCCTGCTCATACAGGAGGCAAACCAGTACGGATTCGCCGTTTCGTCCGAGCTGCTGGACGTGGAGAAAAGCACCAGCGGCATGTATGACGCCGCGATCCCCATTGTCCGCGTGGACAAAACAGGAGAGGAACTCTCCATGTCCGTGGACGGTACCGCCGTTTTCCGGCAGGGGCAGTATGTCGGCGAGCTGGATGCGGCGGCAACGCGCGGGCTGCTGTTCGGACGCGGCGACCTGCAGCAATGTCTTTATGTGCTGGACAAGCCGGACGGCGGCGGAAAGCTGACCGTGGAGGTGGAGAGCGCGCGTACAGCGGTATCGGTAGATAAGGCCGGTTTGAACGCCTCCTTCCGCCTGCAGGTGAGCTGCCGCGCGACGGTGCTGGAAGAATACAGTCCCGCCGCCCTCACCTCGGCGCAGCTTAGCCGGGTACAGGAGGCATTGGAGCAGGCGATACGTGCCGACACGCAGGCAGCCATCCACCACACGGTGGATCTCTGGGCCTGCGATGTCTATGGATTTTCGCGCATGGTCAGAAAAAAACAGCCCGATCTCGTGCGTGGGCATGAAGACGAGTGGCCCGCCCGGCTGCATGACTGTGCTTTCTCCATTAAGGTAACGGCGCAGGTAGCCAAGGCGGGCGGCGAAGCGGGCGGCGGCATCATGCAGAAATAAAAACGGGGGGCTCTCGCTTTCGAGAGGCCCCCCGTTTACAGCACGGTAACGTTTTTTCGTCTTTGTAACCGGTCTGTTATTCTTTTACGATATCCGTAAATATTTTGTCATAAAATTGTAACCGCGGCGTTATTGCATTTGGACCGGCGGCGCCGTACACTGGAGATGGAAACGGTTTCAAAATTCAAGGCACGAAAAGGAGTGTTCTTTATGAAAGCCGCCTGTTTGAAAGTCTCCTCTCTGTGCGCCGCCATGCTCCTGTCTGTCAGTTTTATGCTGACCTCCTGTGATAACCAGCCGGACACGGCGCAGAGCTCCGACGCCGCCGATACCACGGCCGCCACCACAACGCAAACCACTTCGACGACTGCCACCGCTGAAACAGAACCGACCGGCACCGGCACGCAGCCCGATGAAACACAAACCGAACCGGCGCCGACGGAGCCATCCGCTCCGGTATCGTCCTCCGGCGATGGGGCCGCCATTGCCGAAACCGCCCGGTCGCTTATCGGAAAGCCCTATCTTTATGGCGCCGTGGGGCCGGAAGCCTTTGACAACTCCGGATTTATCGTCTACTGTCTGCAGCAGAACGGGCTGACCGTCCCGCGCAAAACGGGGGATATCGCCCGCGCCGGCACCCCGGTGGATAAGGCCGATTTGCAGCCGGGCGATGTGGTGTTTTTCTATAACGAGGCGCCCGGCGTTCCCCAGTTTGCCGGCATCTATGTGGGGGATGGAACGTTTATCGCATGCAATAACGAGGAAAAGCCGGTCAGCGAGCAGGATATGACCCTGCCCTATTTCCAAGAGCATTACGTCAGCGCCTGTCGCTTTTAACCCCCCCGTCATAACAAAAAGCGTCCCAAAGCAACGGACGCTTTTTATTATGACTCTTTTTCATCGGTCAGCAGCTTGTTTATCTCCTCGTGGAAGCTGTTGATATCCTTGAACTGCCGATACACAGAGGCGAAACGGACATACGCCACTTCGTCGATCTCTTTAAGCTTTTCCATCGCGTATTCCCCGATGCGGGTGGCCTGTATCTCCCGATCAAGGGAATTCTGGATCTGCGCCTCGATATCGTCCACCGCCTTCTCCAGCATCTCAATGGAAACCGGGCGTTTCTGACACGCGCGCAGCAGGCCGTTGAGCAGCTTATTGCGATCGAACGCCTCGCGGGACTTGTCCTTTTTCACCACGATGATGGGCAGACTTTCGATGATTTCATAGGTGGTGAAGCGCTTCATGCAGCTCAGGCACTCCCGGCGGCGCCGGATGCGGCTGCCCTCATCGGTAGGGCGGGAATCGATAACCTTACTTTCCGTATATCCGCAAAAGGGGCATTTCATACTTATCCACGCGCCTTTCCATCTGTATCCCATCCGGATATAACTGCCATGTTCTATGGAAGTATTATACATGCGGTATACCGATTCTGTCAAGAAAATCCCGTAATTTTTTCCTGTAATTGCCTTGTTATCCCGGAATCAACGGCCAGTACAGTTCGGTGACATAGTCCTCCACAATAAAAGGCAAATCTTCAAAACACATATCGCAGGTGAGAATGCGCTCGATAAGCGGCTGCACATTCTCCCTTTTGGCGTCCACATCTCGGCTTTCATAGAAACGGCCGTCTTTCCAAAACACCTGAATCCCATAAACCGATTTTTTCACATCTTCCTCCCAGGGGCCCTGCATACAGCGGCAGGCTTTCACCCCTGAGGAAACCGCCTCTTCAAGCGCTTCCAACAAAATCCCTCCTCAAAGTGTGAATAATCATCACACGTTTATTGTATCACTTCCTCGCCAAATGTCAATATGCTTATTTATAACGTGCCAAAAAATAAGATAATTCGACAGAATATCAGAAATATCGGTTAATTCTGCAGGCACACCGTGTGTAAAGATCAGCATGCCTGCAATAT
>CDZV01002925.1_pt1 | contig 24678 bp, 16 predicted proteins | sample 554851 | NCBI WGS metagenome assembly CDZV01 (sample SAMEA3182090, study PRJEB8094) | gut metagenome | biome: human; feature: gut; material: Stool; isolation source: human stools | place: Canada | collected 2013-03-12
GGTAGATGTATTCATCCTCCCAGTCAGAGACGGTCGGGTCGCGGCGTGTGTCTTCGGTATGGAACAGCCCTATGCCGGCTTCGAGGGCGATATTCCATCGTTTCGAGAGCATCCACGCATATCCGTAGCTGACACCAAGACCGTAGGCATTGCCCTTATAGCGTTTTGTCCGGCTTCCGAGGTCGTAGTCGGCATAAGTGAGGTGCTGCCCGAGAAAGTGCCCGACGAAGGATTCGTAGAACCAGTAGCGGCCGCCGAGCTGTACGGCGTGGAAGTTCATCGAGAGGGATGCGGTATTCACCGGATTCCAATAGCCGGACAGCTCCAGCGACCAGTTGTCCGTCAGGGCCGTTTCGGCCCCGACGTTCAGCGTCGCGCTGCATGCCGCAAGGGCGTTGGCCCTCACGGCGAAGATCTGCGCCGCAGCCCTGCGGGGCGCTCCCCACAAAGCCGCCAGCAGCAAAACCGCCGTAATGAATATTCGTTGTTTTTTCATGTCGTTTTTTGTCTGTTTGAAAGTTATCGTACGGCGTATTCGACCATTCCGTTCTCGGATGCCGTGCGGGAGAAAGTCGCTTCGTAATCGGTCATGAAGTAGTCCGTGTAGCCAGTTCCGAGATCGAGCGTCGCCGAGGCGCGTCCCCTCATCCGGTCCGCCTCGATCTTTACGTTCATCGTACAGGTCAGCGTCTTGGTCGCCCCGCCCCGCAGCACTACCGTCACTGTGGGGTTTAGGGTAATCGTCAGATCGTTCATAACCGGATAGGTCCCTTCCGCAACGACCTCGATACCGCCCGATATTTTACTGAAGGAGCACGTAAAGCAGGAAACGGTTTTGATTCCCGTGACAAAGGAGTCGAAGAAGGCGCTGTTGCCCTTTTCATCCGTCACGGTGATGCGGTAGGGATTCTCCCCGACGGCCTCGGGACGAATACGCAGCGGGTAGGTGCCGTTCCCCGCCACCGTATAGCCCGTGACGGGCCCGATGTCATCCGTCAGGTTCCGGAACAGGGTCGGCGTACCTTCGACCTGCACGGTATAAGTCCCGTCGTAGTCGTCCTGCTCGACGGTGAAGTTCACGCGGGCGCGGTCGAGCGCCGCCAGTTCAAACTTGTCCTGCGTGAAGGATACCCGCAGCGGCTCGCGGACATAGCTCGTCTGCAGCACCCGCTCGGCATGCAGCCCGGTTTCGTCGGTCAGGACGAGGCGCAGCCGCACGTCGCCCTCCCGTTGCTGCGTATAGGCGATCTCCGCGATTCTCTCCCCGTCGCCGGAGAGGAACGGATAAGGCACTCCGAAGAGGATCGGCTCGCCGTCCAAGGTAACATCGCCGTCACCCTCTTCCCGCTCGCAGGTCAGGAAGCAGGTGCTCCGATCGTTGTTCGTGCTGACGACCCGGAGCTGCGCCGTGGCGGTTCTGCCGGGCGCATGACGTTCGGTGAAAGGCGTCACGGATACCTCGGTGGTCGAAACCCGCCAGTCCACGGTATTGCGTCCCAGAATCCGGGCCTCGATGCGGTAGACCCGGTTGCGGGCGATGTTGAAGTCCGAGGTGTTGTTCTCCCCCAGGTAGATGCGGTAGACGACGTGCAGGCCGTCCGCCTCGCCCTCGATCAGGATATAAGCGGCATATTCCGGGGCATTGGCCTCGTTCTTCTGCTCCTGTCCCGGAATCAAGACGTTCTTGCCCTGCAGGTTCTCCGGGAGGTAGTAAACGGCGGAATAGCCGTCGCCGTCCGCCGGGAAGGCTTCCGTCGCGGCGCACTCCCCGTCTGCGGTGATGCGGCCCTCGCCGAAGAGCGCCGCGAAGCGCGGGACGTTGCACAGACGTACGGAACGCACGGAGAGCGAATTTCTGAAATCGGCAGCCACCGTATAGCTGAAATCGACCTTCGCCACGGCCCGCACGAGTTCAATAGCGATCTGCGTCGTGCCGCGCACGGTAAACGTCCGCATGGCGGACATGGGAAGCGTTCCGGAGTCTGATCCGTCAGGGTTCCATGCGCTGCGCAGCGCCCGCACCTCGGCTTCGGGCAGCGGCCCGGTGTCCGTGCCGAGGTTGGCGACGGCATAGAGGGTGTATCGGCCGTCGGGAAGCTCCAGCGCGACAGTGCGCTGCGAGGCGGCGTAGACGTGCCGTGCCTGAGCATCGTTTGCCGGGTACAGGTAAAGGTTGATATCCTCGACGCGGCTCTCGTCCGCAACAGCCCGCGTGCCGGGCAGAGCGTCGCAGGAGAACGTGAAGGTCACATGCCGGGGGCCGTGTACGGCCGGAGTGCATACGGGCATCTCGTCCGAGCAGGAGCCGGCGAAAAGCAGCGTTCCCAAAAGGATATGAATGAGGGTTTTCATGGTTTTATCTGAAATAAGCGTAAATAACGGCGGGATCGTCGTCCGGGGAGAAACGGTACTGTTCCTCGTAGCTCAGAACCCCGGTATGGTCGGCATTCCGGCACCAGCCTTCGAACAACCGGTCCGCATCGGGTGTGGCGACGAGCGTACAGCCTTCGTCAGGACAATATATGAGCGAGTACCACGAAGCGAGCGTCATGTCTTCGACCACACGCAGCGCATCGGGCGAGGCGACGGTGCCTTTCCCGTTGCTGCCGTCGAACCATTTGGTGTAGACCCGAAGCAGGTGGGCGTAACAGTACGGGAAACTGAACGAGGCGACCTCCCCGTAACGGTCGAGGATCTGAACCCGGAACATAAAGCGGCACTCCTCGCGCGTGAAGGACGGCGGCCAGTAACGGATATCGTAGTCGTTCTCCGGGCCCCGGATCTCCATCGTCCTTGCAACGGCGCCCCATTGGCCCTCGAACCCGAAATACCGCACATCTCCGGTCTTCAGCTCCACGAAGGCTTCGACCCCGGTCTCTTCGTAGGCCCCGCCGAGCCGCAGCGTCAGGCGCATCGGCTGCCGCTCCAGCAGGAAACCGTTCGACAGCGCAGCCTCCGGCGTGCACAGCACCTCTACGGTATAGGCCCGGATACGGGTGTCGACCTCGGCGTCGCCACGGATCATAATATCGAGTCTATAGTGCGTATTGGCCCGTATGTCGAAGTTCGAGGTGTTGTTGCCGCCCGGATAGATATAGTAGTCCAGCACCTTGGAGCCCCGCAGAGCGCGGATGCGCAGGAACGTCGCATCCGCCGGGGCGTTCGCGGGGCCCTTGTCCCGCTGGTCGGCGATCGAGGGAACCTCGCCCTGCAGGTTCGGAAGCATGTAGAACGTCCCCGTCAGGGTCTGCGACGACGAGCCGACGATTTCTCCCGCCGTATATTCCGCAGCCCGCAGCCCGGGGTCGAAGACCGGCATCCGGGCCGGGAGGTTCACGGGTTGGACGCTGTGCAGGCGGATGTCGCCGGCATCCGGTGCGACAGAGATGTTATAGGTGACTTTCGCCACGACGCGCTGCACCTCGACGGTCGGAAGCGTCACCGTTTCATCCGACGAGGGAATCGACACCTCGCCTTCATAAGCCATCGGCAGCGTATCGTAGTCGTCGGCGTGCGTAACGGCGAGATTCTCCCATGCCGGGCTATCGCCCGTGTCACGGCCCATATTGGCTGCAATGCGCAGCAGGTAATTGCCCGGCAGGCACTCGAAGCGCAGCGTCGGGGAACTCTGGTAACGGTGCTGGACGACATTGCCGTCGGCGTCGAGAAGGTAGAAGTTCAGGTCGCGGAGCGCCTCTTCGTCCGCAGCGCGGGGCACGGCCGTCATCGGGTCGGGACATACGGACATGCGGACTGAAACGCCGCGGGGCTGCGGGCATGCCGAGCTGTCCTCGGCGATGCAGCTCCACAGAAACGGGAGCACTGCGAATATCCACAGGTATCTTTTCATGGCAGTGGGAATTTTACGAGGTTTCAACTATTCCCGGACGCAACGCACGGGATTGGCGGCATAGCGGTAAAAATCCGTCGTATTGACGAACGGCGGGTAGTTGCTCGTGTCGAATACGATCGAGGTGCAGGCCACGTCGTGGAACACGCCGGTCGAGCCTCCCCAATGCAGATAATACGGGGCATTGGTGTAGAGCCTTCCGAGCGACCCGTTGCGGTCGTAACGCCCCTCATAGAATGTTCCGCCCAAAGGTATCTTCGCCGTCTGCGTGCCGTTGCAGCGGATCGTAACGTAATAAGGTGCCGATACGCTTATCCGCTCTATTCCCGCGAAATCCTCGGCACCGGGTACTTTCCAGCCCGGAGGGCACGGATCGTAAATGGATTTATGGCTGGTGCGGCTGATATTATTTTTCCCGGTCGTGACGTTGCCCCAGAGGTTCGGGTGGTGGTCGCAGAGCCAGTCCAGCGAAGAAGCCCACTCTTCCCAGTCCTCGAAGGAAACGCCGTCCATATAGGTCGTAGGATGCGCTGTGGCCCATTCGAGGGTCATCACGTCGTAGGGCGACTCGGTTCCGGAAGTCCGCGGATCGCTCTCGGCATATTCGAATCCCGCGGCATAGATGGTCGGAGCCTGTATATAAGCGTCCGTCGCCGTGGCCGGATACGGGAACGGGTCTTTGCGACCCCACTGGTAGTAAAGGCCGCGCGAGGCGGGCAGTGTATAATCCGTTTCCAGCGCTCCGAGGTTGCGATCCATAAAGACAGCTCCCGAAGCATAGGTCTGTGCCGTGGCCGCCGGATCGTAGTCCGTCGCCCAGATATGCCACGACCAGAGGCATTCCCCACGGCTGTCGAAAAGCCCGATCACGGCGTTGCCGTGCGTCGTACCGGTCGTAAAGGTGATTCGTCCGTCCTGATATCGCACATCCTTAACGATCGCCTCGCTCAGCGTTCCCGTTTCCCACAGTATGCGGGCAGAGACGCCCGACAGACGCTTGGGAGTGACGTTGAGCGTCGTGCAGCCGTTGCCCATCGTCGTGGCGTCGAACGAATAGGAGGTGTTCAGCGCGGGAGCGATATAGCAGTTGGCCGTGCCCTCGTCGTCGAGCGGCCGGGTGTTGGCCGTGAATTTCGGGAAGATCGACGCATCGTTCGATGCGGGAGTGTAGAGATAGGTCGTCGATGACGACAGCCGCTGCGTATAGCCGTCCGTCGTGTACCATCCCTCGAAGCGGTAGCCCGCGGCAGGAAGCGCCACCAGCGTACAGCCCATCTCGTGACACATGACCACATGGTTGCGCGTTCCGGCGATTTCAGCGGTATAGAGCGCTCGGGAGACGTTCACCCAACCTTTGCCGTTGTCGGCAGTCTCAACGACGACCTGAAGGCGGTTTGCAAAGCGGCGCTCGAAATCGAACGACTGCGCAAGGCCCGCATCGTCTGCGACCGTCACGGTATAGGCTACTTGGGAGTTCGCCGCGGTGTAGACCGGAAGGTCGTAGTAAAGGAAATATTCATTCAGCCCCGGTTGGTTCGCAAGCTCCAGATCGCGGCCCGTGCCAATGGAAGCGTCGTCTACGAGCAGGCGGTTCTTGTCGCCCTGCGAGGCCGTGATACGTCCCCGCAGCGTCAGGGGCGCGGGATCGCCCTCCACCTCGACGAACAGTTCGCCCATCACGTCGTATGTGCAGTAGCCGCCGATCGCATTTTCCGCGTAAGAGTCATAGACGTTGAGCGTATAGCTGCTGACACGGGTGTCGACCTCGCTGTCGCCAAGGATCGAAATCGCGAGCCGGTAATGTACGTTGGCCCGGACATTGAAATCCGTGGTGTTGTTATCGCCCAGGTAAATGTAATAGGCCAATACCTTAGCTCCCCGTACAGCCCGGATCAGAAGATACGACGCATTCGCGGGGGCATTGTCCGGATTCTTATCGCGCTGGTCGGTAATGGACGGAACCGTGCCCTGCATATTCGGAAGCAGATAGCAGTTCCCCGAAATATGCTGTCCCGAAATCCCGCTTTCCGGGCAGTCCGTGTAGTCGTCGGGGGCGTCCGACGGCCGGGCCGCCACGTCGAAGACCGACACCGCACGCGGCACGGAACAAAGCTGCACGGAGCGAAGCTCGATGTCTGCGGGTTTGACGGCGATATCGTAGGATACCTTCGTCACGACACGCTGCACCTCCACGACCGGAAGTGTCAGAATACCGCCGGACGAGGACGTGATCGTAACGTCGCCCTCATAGGACATCGGCAGCGTATCGTACTCGTCGGCGTGCGTAACGGTGAAGTCTTCCGATGCGGGATTCTCACCAAGGTCACGGCCCATATTGGCGGCGATACGCATCCGGTAGTTGCCGGGCAAGGACGTGAAGCGCAGCGTCGAAGAGCTCTGGTAGCGGTGCAGGACGATCTCGCCGTCATCGTCATAGAGATAGAGGTTCAGGTCGCGGAGCGCCTCTTCGTCCGTAGTGCGGGTTACGGCCGTCATCGGGTCGGGACATACTGTCAGCCGAACCGAAACGCCGCGGGGATGAGGGCATGCCGACCTGTCTTCGGCGATGCAGCCCATAAGGGTCGCGGCAAGACTTATCGACAGGATATATAATAATCTTTTCATAGCTTTGAAAGAAAAAGGGCTCCGCCCGAAACACAGGACGGAACCCGGTACGACATGCGGACTATGCTCCCAGTTCGACGGACTGCGTGACGGGTGTCTCCCAGTCGGCGACGGTCACCGTCACGGCGCAATCCTGACCTACGAGACCTGTGATATTGGCCGCGATACGGTAGTAGCCGTTGCGCAGGATCTCGCCCGCGGCCTTGCCCGTCAGCTCCACCGAGTAGGTCACCTCCGAGCGGTCGTCCGTGGTCGAGCCGTTGCCGTCCAGATCGTATGTAGCGTTGATTTCCAGCAGCACACGGTTTCCTGCCGTTAAAGAGCCGTTCTCGAAGCAGTAGAACAGGGCGTTGTATTTACCCGATGCCGCGGCGAGGGTTTGGGTATGCGTGTAGCTCATGGCCCCGGGCGTCGGCGTGCCGGCTACGACCGAAGACTGAGAGGCTGCCTTGGAGAGTTTTACGGAGTTGATCGTGAGCTCTCCGGCGTACTTGTCGGCGAACGACGGGTCTATGGTCGTCTGGAGGGCCACTTTGGCTACGGTACGTTTGAGCGTGATGCCTACCGACGTCGTGGAATTCACGGCGCCGATGGTTTTCGATGTCGAGCCCGACATCACGAAGCCGCCCGAACGTTTGGCCGCGGAGGACACTTCGGCGAAGGTGCCGTTATAGTCGGCAGCCGACTTTTCCACGAGGACCGTAAGGGCTGCGCGGGTCTTGGCCGACGAGGCGTCGTAGTTCGCTACGGCGTAGAATGAGCACTCGGTGCCGGCCGCAGATTTGGGAAGCGCGAAGGTCGCCGATTTGGAAGCGAGCTCCGACGAAGTGAAGTCACGGCGGATGATAAGTGCTCCGCTATTGTCGAAGGCGAAGACCGAGAGCGACGAGAGCGAGGATTCCCACGACTCGGCCTTGGCCGAAGCGTCGAAGAACGCGCGGGTGTCGGCCTCGTCCGCTCCGGTGAGCGTGATGGCGATCCGTGCGCCGTCGGAGGTCTCAGGCAGCGCGGGGTTGATTGTGTCATTGTCTTTGTCGCACGAGGCGAACAGGGCGGCGGCCAGAGCGGTCGCTGCAAAAAGAATCTTTTTCATAAGGTAATAAGAAATTAAGTGAATGAACTACTTACGCTTGTTGCGTTTTGAATATCGGGGTTGTTCGGAGTATGGGGCAGGCGGCTTTTCCTTGCGCGCCGGGCTGCGGTAGCCGGGAACGCCGTTCTCATCGATCCAGCTGCGGATACCGGTGCGGAGTTCTTCTTTGAGCTGCCGGAATTCCGGGCGTTCCGAAAAGTCGTCTTTCAGATCGTAGGCCCGAAAGATCGGAGCGCAGATACGCACCAGTCGCAGGGCGATCTCCTGCCGTTGGTTTTCCGGAATAGCCGGAAAGTCCGTGGTGAGAATCAGGTGAACGGTGTCGTATTTCGAGAAAAGCAGGCCCCGGAACAGGACTTTGTCGGCGGCACGGACAGCCGAAGCGGCAGGCACTCCCAGCTCGACGCTTTGTGCGTAGCTTTCGAAGGCCAGACGGCTGCGCCGTTCGATCATCACATGGTGGAACTGACGCGGAGGATGGCGTATTTCGAGGAAATGCCGCAGGCGCTCCCGGAACCATTTTTCATCGGGGGTTTCCATCGCAGGAGCGGATTAGCGTTTGCGACCGCGGCCCTGACCCTGATCCGGAGCCTGCTCCTGCGCTTTCTCGGCCTTCTGCTCCTGCTTTTCCTGTTGCTCCTGACGGCGCTGCTGCGAGAAATCGTAGACCACGCCGTTCGAGCGGGGGTCGATACGCAGGATACAATTCAGCGCCTTGCCGTTCTTGCCCAGAATGGGATGTTCCTTCTCTTTCGAACAATCCAGACCTTCGGGGCTCAGCAGGGCCGTGCGCTGACGGTCGTCGAGCTGTTTGTCGAGTTGCGGAGAGATATAGGGGCGGCTGAACTGGTAGTCGGTCATCTTGTATTCGTTCGAGAGGACATCGAAGCCCACTTTGCCTGAATAGGTGATGTCGCTGCCGCGCATGGAGCAGCCTTCGACGAAGACGCGGCCGCCCAGAGCCAGTTCGTTCTGCTGCGTATCATCCAGACGCACGCCGTTGAAATAACGCAGATCGGGAACTTCGTTTTTCGGAATGGTGACAAGGCGGTTCGTCGCGGGATTCAGCGTGGCGAAGCACCACTCCTTCTCTCCCGTGTGCGGATTGGGAAGTTCGTACAGCCGGTCGGGGGTCTTTCCGGCCAACAGCTGCTCCTTCTCACTCGTGGAGAACATCATCCGGTACTCTTCGCGCTCGAACTCCGGACGCGGAAGGGCACTCGTCAGACCGACCTGCACATCACCGTTCATGTCCTTATAGGGATGCAGGGCGAACTGACCTGCGACGGGAATATTGCCGATCTTGAGGGTCACGTCATGCAGGTCCGTCGTCGGAAGGCCGTGCTTCATCGCCTCCAGTTCTTTGGGAGTAACGATGATACCCATCTCTTTCAGCTCCTGCAATTTCAAATCCGGAGTGTCGAACTTGACCTTTTCGAGCTGGTACGAGGTGACACGATGATCGTAGAGGGCTTTGAGGCCCTCAGGGTCTTTGGGATTGTCGGCAAGGCGCAGCAGCGATTGTGTGACTTCGCTGGCCTTGTCGGCGGCGACTTTCAGAAAATGAAACGGCTTGGCGTTCTCCTGCGACATGAAGCCCTTGATGAAGGCCGCGACTGCGGAGCTGTTGCGAAGTTCGTAGAACGCCGGTTTGTTGGCCGTGAGCGGTTGCGTCGTCGTAACCTTGTATTGGTTACCGCTTTGTTTGAGGTCGGAGACGGCCTCCACGGCGCCGTTCTGCTCGTTGTAGAGCAGGAGCGTTTCCTTGTACTTCGGATCGGCCTGTTCGGGGGCCTGAATCGGTTTTTGATTCTGATTTTCTTCGGGCATAACACAAAATGTTTTAAGTGAAACAAAAGGTTCATGCCGCGAATATAGAAGCATGTTTTCCGAAACGATGCCCATGTCCGCTCCAGTCCGCTCCAGTCCGCACCGAGGCAAAAATTACGGTTTTTTCTTGGGTAAAAGTTTCGCGAGATCCGGATCGGCTTCGATACGTGCGATCTCCCGGCGGACAAGCTCCGCAACGTCGGCTTTGACACGGTAATAATTCTCTTTGACGATCTCCTCCATGTGATCCTTGCCGTCCTCACCGACAAAAGAGGATATTTCGGGAATGGGGACATAGGCTGCTGTTTCCGCCTTGACCTTATCGTTGTCGATGACGATCTCGGCATGGAAGATCTTCTGCTCGATACGCTCGTCGAAGTTGTCGGCGACCGAGCCGACGAACATGCCCTGCGTGAGGTTGGAGATTTTCGAGGCAGGGATCAGTGTTTCCAACTGCGTATTGGTCGAGGTGGTGACGTTCTCGTTCGATACCGAGTGCGACTCGCGCAGTTGCACGATCTTGCCGAAACGCTCCGACAAGGTGCGGGCCGTGTCGCCCACGACCTGTCCCGAGAAGATATTGCCCACAGTATTAGTGATGACCTTGGCCTCTTTCTCCCCGTAGTCGCGCTCCAACTGCGAAAAGTCCTGAAATCCCAGACAGACGGAGACCTTGTTCGAGCGGGCCGTGGCTATGAGGTTATCCAGCCCCCGGATATAAATCGTCGGTAGTTCGTCGATGATAAGCGACGATTTCAATTTCCCCTTTTTATTGATAAGCCGGATAAGGCGCGAATTATAGAGTCCCAGCGCCGCGCCGTAGATGCTCTGCCGGTCGGGGTTGTTGCCCATGCAGAGGATTTTCGGCTCCTCAGGGTTATTGATGTCGAGTGTAAAGTCATTGCCCGTAAGCACCCAATAGAGCTGCGGAGAGATCATACGCGAAAGAGGTATTTTCACCGACGCCACCTGTCCCTGCAACTGATCCTGCACATTACTTTTCCACGCATCCATAAAGGGTGAGAGGTAGTTTTCCAGTTCGGGATAAGATGAAAGAATCGGGAAAATCTTTTCGAGAGGTTGGCACAGAAACTCGATGGCGTGCGGGAAGGTACAATAATGTCCGTTGTCATAGATTTTCAGATACCAGATAATCGCTGCGAGCAGGATGACGGCCGAATCGGTGAAGAAGTCGCCCTGCTTGTCCACCCACGTCTTATTGAGGTTCAAAAGCGTGACGTAGGCGCTTTCGTAGGCATCCGAGATATCGTCCATGAAGCGGGCGTCGATGGGATTGCAGCGGTTCGAGCGGCGGGGATCGTCGAAGTTGATGATGCAGAACTTCGGCTTGACGGCGTATTTGTCCAGATGCCGGAGCAGGTGGTTGTAGGCAATGCGTGTAAGGTCGTCGAATTTATAGTCGTAGACGAGCATCGAGAAACCCTTCTCGATATGCTGTTTGATATAGTTATTTAAGACCGCGTAGCTCTTACCCGAACCGGGAGTTCCGAGGATTAGCGTCGCACGGAACGGGTTGATGACATTGATCCATCCCTCGCGCCATGCTCCTTTATAGCGGTAACGGGTGGAAAGATTCACTGAATATTCGTTGTTGAGATAACGTTCTTCCTGAAGGAAATTTTCATTGCGGTCATTGAACGGGTCGTCGGCAAGGGGCTGTTTCAGAAGACGCCGCAGCCACACGCCGGCGGCCAGCAGGCTGAGGTAGCCCGCACCAAGGGTCAGCGTGTAGCTCCAGCCCTGGAAGCCGATCCCAGCGGGCAGCGACAGCAGAAAGCCGTTCAGAAAGAACAGCGGGAAGCCGAGGCTGATGGCGGCGACGATATGCCGCCTGTCGACCCTGCCGTTGCGGACGCTCTTCGTGCCGTAGCAGCCAAGCGCGAGGAACAGAGAGGCGCAGAGTTTCGTAATGACGGGAGAGGAGAAAAGAAGCGTTGTCCGCTGGATATCGAGCAGGATGCGGTCGGCATAACCGTAGGTCAGACCGCATAACGAGAGCCATTCATAACAATACCAATACACGTGCAGCACCAAAAAAAACACGCCCAGTCCGCGGGCGAACTGCACGATATTTTCAAGGGCTTTCAAATCATCTTCCTGTTGCATGGCAGAGAATATTAAAAGTCCCGAAGATACATCTCCGGCAGAAAAACAGGTCCCCATGTCCGCTCCAGTCCGTCACTGTCCGCACCGCATAAAGAACGCTCCGAGAGATGAATCCCCGGAGCGTGATGCTGAATAAAAACAGACTGCCTATCGCTGGCTGTAGGCAATCAGATTGTTGCGCAGGATGTCGAGAAAATGCGTCAGACGCAACTTTCGGTTGATGAGCGTATGGCGGCACTGCTCCGGGTTGTTGATACGGACGTTGAAAGTTCCGGAAAGCACATCGACAAGTGTCGCCAGATCGATCCGTGTGCCGTCGATGCGGCGTATGGCTCCGGAGAGTTGCAGGGCCGTAGCAAGCTCCATGATATCCGTAGGTGTGAATTGCTCGGAGAGGAACAGCGGCGACTTGGGGACTTCGACCGACACCGGGGCGGCGATGGACGGATAACGAACCCGGGTAAAGACTAAACGGATCTCGAAATTCGTCAATAGAAGCGCCGATTTGAGCAACAACACTTGCGGAGATTCCTTTTCGACAATTCGCTCCTGCAACCGCATCAGGCAGGATTGGAGGCGGGCAAGTTCGTGCAGCAGGTCGAGGGACGATTTACAGGATTGAACAGTAAGACCGTGCAGCAGGTCGATGTAATCTTCATAGGCAGCGTCGAGAGTCTTCTGCTCAGGGGACAGTAATCGTCGGTTGAGAGATGTTTCGAGCAGGACGATAAATTGGCTTTTGTCCAAGTTTTCCATAATTCGACTTACACAGAATTGGTTGGTTTGCTTTGCAAAAATAGGAATTTTCAGGATACCCAATTACATGTCCGGATATCCGCCCGGATATAAAAAATCGAAAAAAATCATTCATCTTCCTTATTCAAGGAATAAAGCAGTGCATCGGTAAATTTTGTGCGATCTTTCTTGCGTTCCAGAACACGGCGTTTGACATCAGTCGGATCGCCGAGTTTAACATGCAATGTATTCTCGAAGACCCGAACAACCAAATTGAATGGAGCTGTCGAACCATCTGCCAGCACGAAAGGAGGTGGAGTCATCCGATCGAGTCCGCAAAGGATTTCCGAAACGCTGATCGCAGGATAGTGTTTGGACCAATGGAGCGGTGAAGTAAATGCAGGTTCAGATATGAAAGATCGCGGGTGTTCAATACGATGATATAACAACTCTTTTTCCAAGCAGATAAATTCGAGAGTCATGTCGACAACCCGGTGTATATATGGCGGAAGCGAAACGGACGGTTCATGAATTCGAGAAAGCAGAAATCGGAACTGGATTTGCGTATAATTTAACGTATGTAATGCCGACAGACAATCTGTGTCATCGCAAAGTGCTGTAATGAGGCGGGCAAATTTCAAAAAGTAAGTTTGCAGCCTTTTTTCAGAAACAACTTTTCGATTCAATGATTTTAAGATGGCTCGGAACAAAGATGTATGCAACAATTTGTCCATCTATACTTGTCGTTTATTACAATGAATTAAATTGCATATATTGTATCTGTAGGATAATTTTCTTATCTTTGCCAAACGGCGAATAGCTGTCGAATCCTGTCATCGACACCTGAAAATGCTACAAAGACAAGATGGACGGGATGATAGGGGAATCGTGCAAAAAACAGCACGGGCTTCTCCTATCTGTTCATCGGGTTGTAGCATTCCTCAGGTGTCAATAGGTTAAGTCCGTGCTTTTATTTTATGCTATTTCATTTATGGTTTAACCGAGAAGTTTGATTTTGCCACAATAAATTTATAATTTATGCGTTTCATAAAGAAAATACCGGTTACGATTCATTAAAAGTGAATTTTTCAATACAAAAAGACTTACAGATGCTCACATTCTGAATCGGTCAACATTTACATCCGGATATTTTCTTATTGCCGTTCGAATATTCTTCGAACGGCTTTTTTATCCGAAAGTTAAAAACACCCGCACACCTCAAAAGATGTGCGGGTCGAAATCGGGTCGCTTACAGATGCTCGACCGATTCTAATCAGAGGAGTTATTCGGCCGTAGCCTCGTCGTAGGTGATGGTGTAACCGCTGCTGACGAACGTCCAGTCCTGCGGGCGGTTACCATTCTCGCAAGTAACGGTTTCCTCCCAAGCTCCATCGGCAATGGAATTGAACAGCGACAGCGGATCGGAATCGGTTCTCGTACGCAGGTTGAAGTGCATGATTCCACCGTAACCGGCCTCGGTCAAATCATAGGCTCTATCCCCATAATAAGATACATTGCTACCGATGGAACCCAGATTGATCGACAACGGTGCATAGCGCTCCTTGGTTACGCCGGAAGTGCTGATATACGTGTTGTAACCGAAGTTGGAATAGACATGGTCGAGCTTGGCTCCGGCTGTCGCGTTGATCTGATTGTAGCCGATATTGTACTGGAAGAGGGTAATCAACTTGCCGGCGGGCAGCTTGGCGCGCAGTTTGGTGATCAGGTTGCCATACGAACCGGAAACGGAGGTCACCGTGCCGCCGTACTCGTTGTCGAATCCGATACCGTCGAGTCCGTACTTATTTACGGCATAGGCGAGAATCGTTGCAAGCTGATCGGCCTGCGTGTCATTGAGACTCGTGAAGTCGATATTCTGCCAGTTAGGCAGGATGGTGAGCACGACTTTGATGCCCTTAGCCTGCAGACCGGCTACATAGGTGGCAGCACCGCCGTTTTCGAGCAGGTTGGTCATCTTGTCGTTCAGATAGAGGGTCGGACGCACTACTCCGTTGACCGTCTCCTTGTTGAGATTGGCGGCGAAGAACTCCACGATATCGGCATAGGCCGAACCGTCGGAGAGCAGGTAGTCGCCGGCATTAAGCGGGTTCACGTCGTTGGTCTCGACATAAATGGTGACCTTCGGAGTTTTGTCCCCGTAAGCACGTGTTTTGACGACAGGTTCCTGGGCCTTGTCCATCGTCGGTTCTTCTGCCTGCTGGCAGGAGATCATCATCGCTGCACTGGCTGCCAGTGTTGCGAATAATTTGAAGTTTTGTTTCATTTTGATTTGAATTTTAATTGTTTTTGCTCCGGTTAAAGAGCTGTGAGAGGATAAAATGGAAGAACATAGGTGTATTTTGTCGACCGTTTTTATCAATTCCAATCTTTCAGCCATTTGCCGTAATTCTGAATACCCTCGGATAATGTCCAGAGTCTGTTCATATCCAACAGATAGGTGTATCCTTTTTTGCTTCCGAGCAAATAGCTGTTTTCTGGATCCATAAAAGTGCAACACGCTGCAAACGTATTGTCCCAAAAAGCTTCGTAACTGTCCTGGAGATTGCTGTGCAAATCGTCGAAGACGATGATGTTGTTAGGCTTATAATTAGGAGTCCAATCTAAAAGGAATCTAGGCTCCCGCATCATGGCCTCTTCTTCCGTTTGGGCAGCAGGATAGATGGGAAAGTTGATGCAGCCGTACCGATCCTTGGGCAGATTGGCAATCGGCTTTTGCGTATAGGTGGATACATACTCCAGTTCGGGATGCCACGGGTCGAGCAGCTGCGGGGCCTCGCTGTTGCTGTTGTAACCCGACCATGCGTAGTCAATGTAATCGCCGACGGCGATTCCGCCCGTCGCTTCCGTATCCCAGAAAGTAGCGGTCGGCTCCTCGTAAACCGTGACCGTCAGTAATTTTTCCGTGCCAAGTGCCTCGCGCAATGCCTTGATGAGCTTCGGATAGGAGGTCGTGTTCACGGCCGGCATACCCTCCTTGCCGTAGCCGGAATTTCGATCCCAGAGGTTTACACCGTCGAGTTCGTATTGTTCGATAACGGTCTTGACCTGCGCTGCGAAGTCTTCGATTTGAGCATCGGTGAGGTTGCAGAACCCGAGCCCCTTGCCTCCGCCTTCGATACTGATACATACCTTGCGTCCGTGTTCCTGCAACGGACGGATATATTTCGTCGATTGGCTGAGCACATAAGTCATGTCGGTTCCGAGATCAAGCAGGGCGCGGCCGGCTGCAGCATCGTAGCCGACCTGGACAGTGCGCAGGTTGACGATGTTGCCTACGGTACCGTACCACGCCACGGTCGTGCCGCGTGCCACTTTCTTCCGCATGATGTAGTCCTGCGCCAACAGCGGCTGAAAATCGTTCGTATTGACATAGAACACGAAGAACAGGTCGTGGCCGTCGTGCAGGGTGTATTCGTCGGTGTAGGGTTGGCGAACCGAAACGTTGTAGTAAAGCGTCTTGTCCGCGTCCGGTGCGTCCTGTGCAGCGACCGTAAGCGGTAGTACATATTCCCCGGCGGCAAGTCCGCTTGCCGAGAACTTGATACGTTTCAATTCCGAACGCTGCGTTGCGGCCGAGAGGTCGAGCGTCTTGCCGTCGGGGAACTCGTAATTCGCCTCCGGCAGCAGCGTTCGTTCGATTTCATCTCCGGCATCGTAGTCATTGAGCAAAGATGCATCGCACCATGCGTCGAGCGAATATCCCGCTGCCGCCGGCTGTGTCTGCCTCAAGTAGAAGTTCTTCGTCATAACCCCTCCTTCGGTCAGCAGCACATCGACCCTATTTTCCACGGAATTGCTGCTGCACAACATCACATGAACCTCTTCGATGGAACCTTTGTCGGGCAACTTCCCGCTTTCCTGCATCACGGGATCGGCCTCGCAGGCCGTAAGGCCCGCGAGTGCCGCCGTGCAGAGAAGCGTTACCACCCCTGTTTGCAAATCAAAAATCGTCTTCATAGTTACTCGTTGTTTTCGTTAAGTTTCGGAATCTCGATGCCCTGCGGCCAGATGATGTCGTATTTGGCGACGCCGTCGTTGCCGTACATCGAATAGTCCTTTACGGTATTGCCAGACCCCTCGTTGAATTTCCAGTATCCGAGTAGCGTCGAATCGTTCTCCGGGTTTTCGATTTCATACATATTTTCCCAAATCTGTTCCAGCGTGCGGGCCACAGACCATACACGCGCCTCGGCGATCTTGCCGTTCAGAGGCCGATAGTCGTCGTAGGAGCGGCCGATGAAGAACTGATAGGCCTCGCTCAGGCCATCGTACCCCAGTTCTTCGTACTGGGCCTTGTCGCCCTCGGGAGCGGTGTTCCACAGGTCGTAGAGCGCCCGCATGGCCAAGTTGATGCAGTTCTTATCGTTCTGCGTCGTGATGCCCACGCCCGTGACTTCGCTCTGAATCTGCCCGTCGACGTAGATGCGGGCCGTGCGGGTATTCTGGTCGTAGGTGCAGGCCACATGGTACCAGCGCCCCGTTTCGAGATGCTTCATCGCGTCGCGTCCGGGAATCTTGCCGAAGCCCGAGCCACTGCCCGAACCGTCGAACTGCAACTGTTCGCGCTCGAAATTCGTGTCGCCGATACGCAGCAGCAGGTACTGCTCGACGCCCATGACGGACGAGATGTTGACGGGATTGCCTTCAGTATTGGTTTTCACGAATTCGTCGATGTAAATCAGGGCCTCGTAGGTCACAGCCCGCAGGCCGTTCCAATCCTTGCTGCTTTCGGAATACTTATCGAGGGTCGGGAACTCGATCCAGTTGTCCGTAAGTTGTGCCGCGACGGTGATGGCCGAGGAGCGTTTGACGACGTAGTAAGCCACGTCGGAGCCGTGCAACACATCGATCGATGCGCTACCGATGCGTACTGGAACCAGATAGGTTTCGTCGATTGGCAAAGCTCCGGTCTGCTCATCTCCTTCTCCGGTGAGTTCACGGAGGCGCAGCGTGACAGCATCGGAGGTCGTCTTCCCTGCCGGAATGGTCACAGTTTCGGACAGCAAAGAATAATATTTTGAATCGAGCATCGTCCACTCCGTACCGTAACGGGCATTGTACGTCCCGACGAGCGACGGGTCGACCGTGAGCGTCACCGCCACATCCTGTCCTGCCGGATATGTCAGTACCGCCTGCAACGCGCAATCGTAGGTAGCCCGGGTGTTGCTGAAGGTCGTGAGCTGTGCGTCGCTCGTCGAAGCGACGTCGAGGTATACGACATTGTCGAACTTGTGATTGTCATCGCCGTAGTTCTCGCAGGCCGTGAAAGCCACAAGCGAAACGAGAACCGCCATTAGTATCTTTTTCATGTTCATGACTGTCTTTATTTAGAGGGGTTCAACGTTTGTATCGCCTGCCGGATGGTTTGGTAGTTCATCTCGGAATGGTAGTAATCTTCGGCAATATTGTAAGCCGCAAGCCCCGCATAAGGCCCGAGTTCGACGACGCGGCGCGACATTTCGTCGACGGCGGCGTGCTCGGTGCGGTCTTCATCGAACAGCGCCGCATTGATTTCGGCGGTCAGCAGCAGCCGATTGGCCTCGATGCCGGCATAGTTAACAGCGTGCAGGGCATGGAGTCTCACATCCAAAACATTTTCGAGTTTCTCCGTATCGAGGATGACGTAATCCATCTTTGCACGGTCGGTGGCAGCGAGCGACAGGGGATTACCCTCGAAAACGAGGAGCTGACCGTCAGTTCTGGCCGTGGCAAGCCTATCAATAATGCGAGCCGTGGCATCCGCAGCCAACGGGTCGGTCGTGAACGAGTAGCCGTCCATGCCATTGGCAGCGACGGCAACGACGACCTTATCCAAGTAGGCGTCGAGCGCCGCCGCATCGGCGAATTCCTCCGCACGAGCGGCATAGTCGATCTGATAGAGCACCTTCGTGCCTTTCTCGTGCATGACGGACATGTCCTCGGCGTCGAATTTCGAGAAGTTATCGGCGTTGGTCAGCGTCACGATGTCCAGCGAATCCGGGAGGCAGCGCATGAAATCCTGCTCACTCGATGCTTTCTCGGGCGAGTTGTGCAGACGGGCATAAACAATGAAATGTTCTGACTGTTTATAGGCCCTCAGCGCCGCGGTGTATTCGGCCCATAGTGCCGGATCCTGCTCCCAGGGCTTTTCCACCTTGCTGTCCACCGTTTCCATCTCCGTCCAGTCGTTGCAGGCCGCAAACGTTGCGACGGCAGCGCAAAAAGCGAGGAAACGTATCATTCGGTTTGGTTTCATATTCATAGCGATTACTTGTTATACGGTTTGCAATCCCACCATACGCGGGTTCCCATGACGTCGCCCGAACGGTCGCCGTTCTGTTGCTCTGCACCGAGCGTTTGAATGGCCGCCTGAAGGTTGGCGTTGTTCTGCTGGTACTCCTCGACAGGGTAAGGCAGGCGTCGTGCACCCTGCGCTACGTCCACCGTGCCGCCCGACTTGTCGGTGGGCACGGGCAGCAGTTTCGGATAGCCCGTGCGGCGGTGCTCCGACCACGCCTCGACGCCCAGCGGGAAGATGGCGATCCATTTCTGCACGATGATGCGTTCAAGGTTGCGTTCGAAGTTCTCGGCTCCGTCGACCCACGGAATCCCGATGTCGCTCTGGGCCATCGCGCTGTAGTTGCCGACAGGATCGGTGTAGGGCGCGGGCTTGACGTCAGTCTGGGCCAGATAGGCGTCGGCGCCGCTGGCACCGCGCTCCTCGAACGAAAGCCTTACGGCTGCTTCGTAGAGTGACCGTGCCGTTTCTTCCGAGCCCCAGCGCAATTCATATTCCGCACGCAGGAACGTTGCCTCGGCGGCATTGAACCATAGGTAGGGCGTATCGCTCGCAACGATCATATTCGAATACTTCGACACGGCCTGCGACTTGCTCGTCACATCGATGCCGATACGGATACCCACATAGTCGCCGACATCGTTCGCAAGGAACATCTTCTCCATACGCGGGTCTTTGTAGCCGTTCATGTAGCAGAGGATGTCGGCTCCGACACGGTGGTCGCCCCAGTCGTTGTAGATGAGCGTCGTGCGGTTCTCCGCGGCGTGCATCGCCGCATTGTCGGCATTAGCCTCGATAACACCCCCGGCAATAGCCTCGGCGGCCTTCGCACGGGCGACGTCGGACTTCACATACGACAAACGCATGGCCATGCGCAACTTGAGCGAATTGGCATATTTGAGCCACTGCGCGATATTGCCGTAGTAGACGCCGTCGTAGCGGCTCCACGCTTCGGCCGGGAGCGTCGTGTTGCGGCCCAGTATCTCGATAGCCTCGTCCAGCTCCTCGAACATCTTCGTATAGACCGCCTCCTGCGAATCGTACTCCACATAGACCGACTCGTTGCTCTCCAGCTTCGAATAGGGAATCGGACCGTAGGAGTCCGTCACACGGTGCATGATGGCCACTCGCAACAGGCGGGCGAAAGCGATGGCCACTTCGTCTTCCGTGCCGTTGACGATGCCCTTATAGGGGGTATAGGTCTCGGTGATGACGTTGGCGAAAGGCCATTTGCGCCAGTCGGCCGAGGGATTATAGGTCTCGAACTTGGTCTGCCATGTATCGACCGTAGCACCGATGTAACCGCCGAACGGCCCGCCCGAAAGCGATTCGTTGAACTGGTACATATGCTCCTGCACCGGAATCACAAGACTTTGAAGAGCTTTGAACTTCGTTCCGGTCTTATAATTCAGGGCATCCATCTGGTCGTCCGTAACCTGATTGGGATTGCGGTTGATGTCTTCGAAATCGCCGGTGCAGGCTGCCAATCCGAACAGCGCCAGTGAAAGCAGCACCGACTGCCATCTGTTATTCATCTTTTTCATGGTTGCTGCGCTTTAGAATTGGAATTGGACATTGAAACCGAGGTTGCGCATCGAGGGCATCATGAAGTAGTCGATACCCTGATAGTTCAGCCCCGTCGAAGCGACGGCTTCGGGGTCGAACGGCGCTTTGCAGTAAATCATCCACAGATTGCGCCCTACGAACGACACGGTAAGCCCCAGCTTATTGCGGAACCACTTGCGCGGGAAAGTGTAACCCAGCGACAACTCCTGCAAGCGGACATTCGTCGCCGAATAGAGATAATACTGCGGCAAACCCGACTGCGAGCCGATCGCCTGATACCATTTCTGGGCATCGACCATCTCACGGCCGTTGATCAAAACACCGCCCGCATCGCGCGCCGCGGCCGAAGCCTCCGAGACGCCGTACAGGTCGAGGTTGGCCTGCGTCGCCGAATAGCAGACACCGCCCAGACGGGCCGTAAACAGCACGCCGAGGTTAATACCCTTATAGCTGAAGTCATTGCGCCATGCGAGGTTGTGGTTCGGGAAAACCGATCCGAGATAGATGTCCTCGCCTTCGTCGGTCATCAGCAGGTTGCCGTTCTTGTCCACCTCGACATAACCGTTGTCGTTGAAGCGAAGGTTGGACGTCGTGTAAAGGTCGCCCAGCGTACCGCCTTCCTTGAGGATGTACTTCGCCTTACCCAGCCCCTTGATGTCCAACTTGGTAAGATTCAACGCTTCGCCCGTAACCGGGTTCACGGCATTGGCCGCAAGTTCGCGGATTTCGTTCTTGTTCCACGAATAAGTGAAGTTCGTCGTCCAGCGAAAGTCACGCCATTGGTTATCGTACCCGAGCGAGAGTTCGACACCCGTATTGCGGACATGGCCGGTTTGCAGGTAGATGGTCGTATAGGACGACGAGGGCGGCAGCGACGGGTCGAAGGTCTGATTTTTCGTATCGGCCCGGTACCACGAAGCCGAAAGATTGATGTGTTGCCACAGACGGGCATCCAGACCCACCTCGTAGGTGATGGTGCGCTCGGGTTTCAGGTCGCCGATGGGATAGTGCGTCTTGTCTTTCCACACCTTGTTCGTGGCGTCGTATTCGTAGGTCGGAACCGTCAGGTGACGCGGGAACGGCATACCTACCGAAGCGATTGAACCTCGAAGTTTCAGATAGCTGATCGCATCCGGCATGTTGAATGTCGCCGTCGGAACCCACGAAAGGCCCACCGACGGGTAGAAGAACGACGACTCGGGCGAATTGGCCAGTTGCGAAGCCCAGTCGTTACGCCCCGTCACCGTGAGGTAAAGCATCTGTTTCCAACCTACTTCGACCGAGGCGAAAATCGACTGCGTCTGGTCGTGCCAGCCGACCTTTTCGGCACGTTTTTTCGTGTCATCCAGATCGAAAACATTGAATATGTTGGGAAGTCCGTTCTCCTGAATCGGCCCACGGTATGACAACTCATCGGTCTTGATATTGTTGATCGAGGCGCCGATATTCGCGTTCAGAGACCAATCCTCGCCGAAAGTCTTGTTAATGTTTACCATCAGATCGGCGTAGGTCTGCGTGTCGTAAGCACGGGCTTCGGTATAGTGGCCGTTTTTGCCGCCTTCCGTAATCGTGGTGTTCGACGAGGCATAGAGTTTTTGCGTGTAGAGCGAATTCGAATTATCAATGCGGACACGTCCGGCAACATTAAGCCACGGAAGAATGTCGTAGCTGGCCGAGAACGACAGCATATAACGCTTCTTGTCCGTATTGCGCAGGTTGCGGTAGTTGATCCAGTAGGGATTCTGCATGCGCAAATCACCGCCTTCCATATCCGCACTCCAGAATTGCTCCATGAGTTTCGTCCCTTCGTAGTAACGCTCGAAGCGACGGTAAAGGTCGAAATTCTCACCCCGCGGGAACAGGTAGGCCGGAACCAGCGGGTTCGAATAGACTCCCTGATTGGTCATGTTCTGGTCTTTCTGATAGATGTAGCTGGCGCTCGCATCGAGCTTGAGCCGGTCTTTCAGAAAGTACGAAGTATTGCGGAACGTGAAGTTGTAACGGTCGTATTCGTTATTGGGGATAATGCCGTCCGAATTGACCGAAGCAGCCGAAAAATAGGTCTGGTTCTTGTCCGTACCGCCAGAAACCGTAACAGCATTCGTATAAACGTGTCCCGTCTCGAAATAATCGTCCGGAGTATAACCGTAACGGGCTTCAGGGCGTAATTTCTCGCCCCAACTGTAAATGCTCGAGCCGCTGCGCTGGCCGTTCAAACCCGTACCGTAGCGATTCTGAAATTCCGGCTGGATGAAAGGTGCGAGAAATTCGATATTACTCGAAAACGTAGCTTTCAGAGTCCCGGCTTGGCCTTTTTTCGTCGTAATCATCACAGCGCCGTTCGCGGCTTCCGAACCGTAGAGCGCGGCCGCGGCAGCACCCGTCAGCACCGACATCGACTCAATATCCTCGGGGTTGAGGTCTGCGATGGATTCCGTAGCACCGCGCGAATCGAACTCCGTACCGCCACCACCACCGAAGTTGTACATCGGAATGCCGTCGATAATGTAAAGGGCGTTCGAAGACTGCGAAATGGACTTGTTGCCGCGCAGTACGACCTTCGAGGCACCGCCGACACCTGACGATGAGGCGTTGATCGTGACACCGGCCACTTTACCCGTCAACGAGTTGATGAAGTTGGCATCCTTGACGGTTGTGATGTCTTCGGCCTTGATCTGCTGAACATTGTAGGCTACGGCCTTTTCCGAACGCTTAATACCAAGAGCAGTGACCACGACCTGCTCGATCTCGGACGCAGCCTCTTCGAGCGTGATTTCGAAAGAAGTCCGGCTGCCCACGACAATAGACACAGGAGTATAACCAATAAAACTGATTTCCAGCTGTCTGTCTGCTGCGGGGGGGGGTACCTGAAGCGCAAACGCACCATCGGCGTCGGAGCTGACGCCTATTGTAGTTCCTTGAACAAGGATACTGGCTCCGACGATCGGATTACCTTTTGCATCCCTGATTTTTCCGGTCACGGAAACCGGATTCCCCGCATCGTTCTTTTTGGTCAGGATAATGTAGGATTCATCGATCCGGTAAGCGATTTCCGTGCCGGCGAACAGTTGTGCCAACACATCCTGGATCGTTTTTTGGACAGCGTTGATACTGACCTTGTTTTTGGTATCGACGCCTTTGTTGATAAACAAGTAACGGGTTTGATTTTCAATCTCTTTTATAACCTGCGAAATAGGGACGTTTTCCATCTTAATGGAAATTCGGGCATTCTGTGCAGATGCAGCGAATACGTTCCCAAGCAAAGAGATTGTGAGTACGAACCCAAACAGTCTTCGAAACTTGTTGAAGAATACTGTTTTATTCATATCTTTGCGAAGTTTTAGATAATAGGTTAATTAGTGTCTCAAAAAAGCTCGATTCAATCTATTATCCGGCCTGCGGATCTCTACCTCCGCAGGCTTTTTCATTGAACAAGCTATGAACGATGTTGGTTACGTTTTCATAGGCAATCATTTTAGGCGTTAAACAATCAGGCTTTCACATCAATAGATCGTCACTACGTTTGTTTCCGAATTTTTCTTGTAAGAAAAGTCCGCGGTATACTGCAAAATGTGAAGGGCTTTGTCAATGCCGTCGTTCACACGAATTTTACCACTGACGTTTCTGATGTTCGGAAGTTTCTCAAGGGAGATGTCGATCTTCACGTCGAATGCCCGCTCGAATTTCTCCATCAGTTCATCGAAAGGCAGACCCGAAATGTTGATAAGACCTTCCGTCCAGCACAATATTTCCGGATCGGTTATCGGTTCGATGAAAAGATGACCGTTCGAGAGATTAGCAATATCGTTAGGTTTCAGTATAATGTCTTTTTGCGTGGGATCGAGCCGGTTTGTAATTTGCACCCGACCTTGGAGCAATGCAGTCGAAAAGCGTTGGTGGCGCTCATCGGCCACAACGTTGAATTTCGTACCCAACACCCGAATATCGGATGCGAAAGTTTCTACAACGAACGGACACCTCTCGTCATGTTCGACATCGAATACCGCCTCGCCGGAAAGCTTTACTCTGCGGAGATTCTTTTTGAATACGGATGGATATTCGATCTTTGCTCCGGAATTGAGCTGAACGCTCGAACCGTCCGGAAGCGTGAACTTCAGGCGTTGGCCGTAAGGAACCTGCAACGTGTTGATTTGCTCGGCAAGCATATCGTAGGTGCGTTCCTTGCTGATATATCCCCCGACGAACAACCCGATGGCGAGCATGGCGGCAGCCTGTACGGTAATACGGACTACCTTTCTCCAGTGCACGGCGATCCAACTTGCTGGACGGATCTCTTCGCCGTACAACTCCATCATGTCGATCTGCATGTGCACCTCATCCGCGCAGCGCTGGAAGTCCTCCGGATTTTCGGAATGCCACCGTGCCACCTGTTCCAGCTCATCTGGGGTTGCTTCGCCGCGCAGAGCTTTGTATATTACCTCTTGATCCATTATCTTGTAATTAAATTATATGCCGGCTTCATTGCTTTCTCTTTTTAAACGCATGAGCGAACCGAGTTTACAGCCTTTTTTATAAATAAATATATTTAATAAT
>CDZV01014560.1_pt1 | contig 24130 bp, 18 predicted proteins | sample 554851 | NCBI WGS metagenome assembly CDZV01 (sample SAMEA3182090, study PRJEB8094) | gut metagenome | biome: human; feature: gut; material: Stool; isolation source: human stools | place: Canada | collected 2013-03-12
TTTTTGAACAGGCCGCCCAGACGGCGACCGAGAGAGGAAAAAAGGGAATGCTTCGAGGTCATGCGTTTCCTGAAAAGGGGCGGCCGGAGCCGCCCCTGCATGGATTTTTTTAGGCCTGACGGCTGATCTCCAGCCGCCAGATGCCGTTCTCTTCACTTTCCGTCACATCGAAGCCGCTGTTGCGGGCCGCGCGGGTCACGTTCTCGCGGCTGGCCTCATTGTCCACCAGGACGGAGAAAGGGCCTTCGGGCTGCTTCTTGGCAGCGGTCAGGAACATCAGGACAGGCTGGGGGCAGGAGAGCCCGCAAGTATCGATAAGGGTCGCCATTACGCACCTCGCTTGCAATTGAAGAAACCGATGAGCAGGCAGACGGCCAGGCCGCCCAGGGCGCCCAGCATGCCGTTGGGGCCGATGCCCGCCGTGCTGGAGGCCATGCCGAAGTTATGGGCGCAGGCCGCGCCCACGATGAGACCGACCACGAACACGGCCGCGTCGTTGTCGCCTTCACCGGCCATAAAGAGCTGGCGGCCGGGGCAGCCGCCGGCCAGGGCAAAGGCCAGGCCGGCCGTCACCATGCCCAGGAAGTTCCACAGGCCGTCGGTATGGGCCACGGGCTGGCCTTCAAAACCGGGATGGAAGCCGCCGATGGCCAGATTGGCCACCAGCGCGGCGGCCAGCATGGCCAGGAAGCCCAGGGCCAGATGCCACTGGTTGAACAGCAGGACGTCACGCACGGCGCCCATGGTGCAGAAGCGGCTGCGCTGGGCCAGGAAGCCCACCAGCAGACCGGCACCGAGCGAGAGCAGGAAGGGGGCGTGCATGGAGCCGGGGCCCTTGAGGGAGTAGAAGAGGACGCCGTTCTGGGCCTGTCCTTCCATGGGCGGGTTGAACAGATAGACGGCGACCAGGGCGAGCATGATGCCGGGCAGGATCAGGCCGGACGCCTTGCTCTGGCTCTGGCTGCGGCCCAGGGAGAAGCCCATGCGGAAGAAGACCGTGCCCAGACCGATGCCGACCACCAGGCCGGCCAGGCCGAACAGGGCGTTGGCGTCGCCGCCGGCCAGACGCATGATGACGCGCCAGGGGCAGCCCAGGAAGACCAGGGCGCCGATGGCTGCGATGACGCCCAGCAGGAAGCGGACGGCCGGAGCGGAGCCGCCGCGGGCGCGGTATTCGCCAAAGCAGAGGGCAGCGGCCAGGGAGCCCAGCACCATGCCCATGATCTCGGGACGCAGGTACTGGACGATGGGCGCGCGGTGCAGGCCCACGGCCCCTGCGATGTCGCGGTTGAAGCAGACCACGCAGATGCCCATGTTGCCGGGGTTGCCGGAGAACTGCAAAAAGACGGCGATCAGGCCCAGGATAAGGCCCGTGACCACGATGCCCGTGGTGGACGAGAAGAAATTGAAGCTGTTTTTCATGCGACCCCCCAAAAGACGGGATGCGGCAAAAGTTGAAAAAATGCGCGCAGATCCGTGACGGACCTAGGGGATGGGGGACCGTGATATGGCGAAGGTCAAGGAATCAGGACATGCCGTCGGCGCGACCACCCCGCTGCGCTCCACACCGTGAAGCCGGTGGTGTTGCGTCAGGTATGGTGCATGGGCATGGACGTGCTCCTTGGATCAGACGGGTCGTGATGGATAAGGGCAGCCTAGGAAAAGAACAGGGACGGGTCAAGTTCTTTCGGGAAAAAAGGGGACAGGCGGCCGGACCGGGAGCAGGGCGGGCATGAAAAAAGGGGCATCCGGCGGATGCCCCTTCAGGTCAGTTCTTGGCGGTCAGCAGGACTTCGTCCCGTCCGTCCCGTTCTTCCAGCAGGACGTCCACCTGCTCCTGCGGGCGGGTGTCCACGCTGCGGCCGATGTAGTCGGCCTGGATGGGCAGTTCGCGGTGGCCGCGGTCCACGAGCACCAGCAGCTCCACCTTGCGGGGACGGCCGTAATCCAGCAGGGCCTCCAGGGCGGCACGGATGGTGCGTCTGCTGAACAGCACGTCATCTATAAGGATGATCTCCGCGTTGTCCACCGGGGCGGTGATGCGCGACTGGCCGATGTGGGGCTTGCCTTCCAGGCTGGTCCAGTCGTCACGGTACAGGTTGATGTCCAGCGTGCCCAGGGGCAGGGGGCGCTGCAGCTTCTGCTGCATCAGGGCGCCCAGGCGGCGGGCCAGGTCGGCGCCGCGGCGTTCGATGCCCACCAGCATGACGCGCTCGCACTGCCCGTGCCGTTCCAGCACTTCGCAGGCAAGACGTTCCAGAATACGGGTCATTTCCTCTTTGTCCAGCAGCAATGTCGTGGGCATAATTCCTCCAGAAGTGATGTCTTTCCATACGCCTTTTTGGCAGCGGAGAAAAGCCCCGCGAGCGATTGACAATCTTTGGGGCTGACCTTACATGTTACGGGCAACACTGGAGGTAGTGCCATGCTTACGTTGACCGATGCCGCCCAGAAGGAACTGGAAGGTTTTTTTGCCGACAGGGAAAAAGCGACCGTTCGCATCTACCTTGCCCCCGGCGGCTGCTCCGGCCCGCGCCTTGCTCTGGCGCTGGACGAAGCCGGTGAGAACGATACCCGGATCGAACAGGGCGGTTTTGCCTTCTGCATCAACAATGAACTTTTGCAGCAGGTGAAAAGCGTCAGTATCGATGCCAACTACCTTGGCTTTCTGGTGACCCCCGAAGTGCCCCTGCCGTCGTCGGGCGACAGCGCCTGCGGCGGTTGCTGCGGTGCCTGCGGCAGCCACCAGTAGCCTTTGACGGGAAGGCGCAGCCTGTTCCTTCCCGCGTCATCCCTGCTCTGACGATACCTGTCACCTCCTGCGTCAACAGTTGCCGCACCGGCAACGGGCGCTGCCCTGAACGGCGCCTCTTCCCCTGCGGGATACGGGAAGTCCGGGACGCGGCATCGTCAAGGAGAAGGAATGATCACTTTGTCTGAAAATGCCCGCAAAGAGCTGGAAGCCTATTTTGCGGACAAGGAACGCCAGACCATCCGTGTGTATCTTGCTCCCGGCGGCTGCTCCGGCCCCCGGCTCGTCCTGGCTCTGGACGAACCCGGAGACGAGGACGCCAGGTTCGAACAGGACGGCTTTGCGTTCTGCATCAACAAGGAATTGCTGCAACAGGTGAAGAGCGTCAGCATAGACTTGAGCTATCTGGGCTTCACCGTGACCCCCGAAGTGCCCCTGCCTTCGTCGGGCGGCAGTTCCTGCGGCGGTTGCTGCGGCAGCTGCGGCAGTCATCAGTAGTCCCTGTCCGGTGGGGCCGGCTGTCCCGGCCCGGCCGGTTTTGTCATAACAGAAGGTCCCGTCTTCTGTTTCCATCAACTGCCGTTACCGGCGGAGAGGGCCTGTTGCCCCAGGGCATCGGTCCCGGTTCCTGACGGGCAGGACGCTCCGCAGATACGGCCCAGAGAGGAATAGGAATGATCACTCTGTCTGAAAACGCTCGTAAAGAGCTGGAAGCCTACTTCGCGGACAAGGAACGCCAGTCCATCCGCGTGTTTCTTGCCCCCGGCGGCTGAAGCGGCCCGCGTCTCGCCCTGGCTCTGGATGAGCCTAACGCACAGGACAGCACCGAGGAAGTTGACGGTTTCACCTTCTGCATGGCCACCGACCTGGTGGCGCAGATCAAGGGCGTCAAGATTGATATGACCTACATGGGATTCACCGTGGATCCCGAGGTGCCGCTGGCCTCTTCCGGCAGCAGCTGCGGCAGTTGCGGCAGCAGCTGCGGCAGTCACTAGGCGGATCGTGATCCGTCGGCTGTCCGTGCGGGGAAATGTTCCCACACCGCCCGGGATGTGCATGCACGCATCCCCCCGGGTCGCTTGAAGCATGGCCCCCGACAGCTACAGATAAGAGATCCCGCAAGGCGGCCTTCGGGCCGCCTTTTTTGAACCCTTTCCCAGGATTCGGCGTCGTTGGTGGCGTCGTTTTTGCTTTTCCGGCGGACAGTATGGCAGATATCCTTTCCCTGCTCTCAGGGCCGGCCGAGGCCCGACACTGGCAGCGCAGCGGCATGGCGTCCTGTTGCCGTCTTGCCTGCGCCGCGCTGGCCCAGGGACGCAGCAGCGTCATCCTGGTGCGCGACCGTGAGGAATACACGGCGGCGCGCGCACTGCTGACCCTTTTTTCTCCTTCGCTTTCCCTGGCTGACATGGCCCCTGATGTCCCTGCCTGGAAGCTGCCCTTTGCCGTGCTCCCTGCCGGTCTTTTACTGCGCCGTGACCGGGATTCGTGGGCAGGACGGCTGGCGGCCCTGTACGGCCTTGCCCAGGGCGGGCCCCGCTGCCTCATCCTGAGCACGGAAGCGCTGCTGCTGCGCCATGTGCCCCGCGATTTTTTTGCCGAGCATACGCTCGACCTGACGCGGGGCAGCGACTATCCGCCGGAGCTGATCCTCGATCAGGCCGTGGAGTGGGGGTACGAACGTGTCCCCCTGGTGACCCGGCCGGGGCAGATGGCCCGGCGCGGCGACATCTTCGACATCTTCCCGTCCGGCTATCCGCGTCCTGTGCGCATGGAGTTTTTTGGCGATACGCTGGAAGAACTGCGCCTGTTCGATGCCGAGAGCCAGCGCTCCCTGCAGGGGCTGGACGAGCTGACCCTGCTGCCGGCCCTGCCTTTCGTGCTGGACGCGCAGGGCCTGGCCGCGGCCCGCAAGCGCATGGATGCCTTGTTCGCCGGGGCGCGCATCAGCGAGAACGACTGCTACACCTTCAAGAAGACCCTGGATGCCGGCGGTCTGGGCCTGCTGCCGGGCGTGGTGCACGAAAAGGCCAGCACCATCGCGGACTGGCTGCCCGAGGAGCCGCTCTGGTTCCTGCCCGGACAGGCGGACTGCGATGCGGCCCTGCACGGGACGGCCATGCAGTTGCGCGACCAGCTGGAAGAAGATGATGCGCCCCTGCCGCTGCCGTCCGCCCTGTGCCTGTGCGGCAGCCTGCAGGATCTGCCCTGGGAAAAGGCCCGCCGTTTTTATCTGGAGCCCCTGGTCATGGGCGTGGACGCCGTGGGGGACGACGTACAGGAACGTCCGCTCCATGCCTTTACGGATCTTTTCCCCGTCCCCGGCGCGGCCGACCGTCCGTGGCAGCATCTGTCTGCCGGTCTGAAGGAATGGCAGAACCGGCGCCGTCAGGTGGTGCTGAGCTTTTCCTCGCAGCGCAGCCGGGCCAAGTTCCTCAAACTGGCCGAGCAGGAAGGCATCACGCCTGCCTTGCGTTATGCGCCGGAACAGCGCGGACTGTTCGCCCTGGTCTCCCCCTGGCGTTCGGGTGCGGAGCTGGTCTGGGACGATGTGCTCGTGCTGGGCGAGGACATCCTCTATCCGCGTGCGGAAAAGAAGGCCCGTGCCTCCTCGCGTGCGTTCAAGGGACTGGACAGCTTCGATGACCTCAAGGCCGGGGACCTGCTCGTCCACCGGGATTACGGCATCGGCCGTTTTGCCGGTCTGCACCATCTGGTGCAGGGAGGGCAGGGCAATGACTTCCTTCTGGTGGAATACTCCGGGCAGGACAGGCTCTATGTGCCGGTGGACCGCCTGGGGCTCATCCAGCGCTTCAAAGGTGGCGAGGGTGCGGAACCGGCCCTTGACCGTCTGGGCGGCGCCAGCTGGAGTTCCGGCAAGGAGAAGGTCCGCAAGGCCATCGAAAAGATCGCGGCCGACCTGGTGGAGATGTACGCCTACCGCAAGGTGGCCAAGGGCTTCCGCTACGACCCGCCGGGCGAGCTGTACCACGAGTTCGAGGCGACCTTCGGCTTTGAGGAGACCCCGGACCAAGCCCGGGCCATCGAGGACGTTTTGGCCGATATGGACAAGTCCGAGCCCATGGACCGTCTGGTCTGTGGTGACGTGGGTTTCGGCAAGACCGAAGTGGCCCTGCGCGCCGCCTTCCGCGCGGCCAGCGAGGGGCGTCAGGTGGCCCTGCTGTGTCCCACCACGGTGCTGGCCGAGCAGCATTACCAGACCTTCCGGGCCCGTTTGGCAGGTTTCCCGGTCACAGTGGGCCTGCTGAGCCGTTTCGTGCCCCGTGCCCGGCAAAAGGAAGTCCTCAAGGCCGCGGCCGAGGGGCAGATCGACATCCTGCTGGGCACGCACCGCCTGCTGTCGTCGGACGTGTCCCTGCCCAACCTCTCCTTGCTCATCCTGGACGAGGAACAGCGCTTCGGCGTGCGGCACAAGGAAAAGCTCAAGGCCCTGAAAAAGAACGTGGACGTGCTGACCCTGACGGCCACGCCCATCCCGCGCACCCTGCAACTTTCCATGTCCGGCATCCGCGACCTTTCGGTCATCGAGACCGCGCCGCAGGACCGCAAGCCTGTGGCCACGGCCGTGCTGCGGCGTGACGATGCCACCCTGCGCACGGTGCTGGAACGCGAGCTGGCGCGGGAAGGTCAGGTCTTCTGGGTCTACAACCGTGTCCAGGGGCTGGAGCGCGTGGCCGAATATGTGCGCAAGCTGGTACCCACCGCCCGGGTGGGCATGGCGCACGGCCAGATGTCGGAAAGCGAGCTGGAAAGCAACATGCACAAGTTCTGGCACGGCGAGCTGGATGTGCTGGTCTGTACGGCTATCGTCGAGTCGGGCCTGGACTTCCCCCGCGCCAACACCCTGGTGGTGGACCAGGCGCAGCTCTTCGGCCTTGGCCAGCTCTATCAGCTGCGGGGCCGGGTGGGCCGCAGTGACCGTCAGGCCTACGCCTTCTTCGTGGTGCCCGATACGGAGCATCTGAGCGAAGTGGCCGAGGAGCGGTTGCGCATCATCATGGACATGGACTATCTGGGGGCCGGTTTCCAGGTGGCCATGGAAGACCTGCGCCTGCGCGGTGCGGGCAACATCCTGGGCGAGGTGCAGTCCGGCCATATGGGCCGGGTGGGGCTCGACCTGTATCTGGAGATGCTGGAAGAGGCCGTGGCCCGTCTCAAGGGCACGCCCGTCACCCAGGACGTGGAAACGGAACTCAACCTCGGTCTGCCTGCCCATATCCCCCAGTCCTACATCGAGGATGGCCGGGAACGCCTGCGCTGCTATAAGGCGCTCACGTCGGCCACCAGCGGCGCGGCCCGCGAGGAAGTGGCCCTTTCCATGCGCGACCGTTTCGGCAGCTTCCCGCAGGAACTGGTCAACTTCATCGCCGTGCTCGATTTCAAGCAGTTCCTGAGCCATTTGCAGGTCCAGCGTGCGGACATCTATCTGGATCATGTCCGTCTGGTGTGGGGCGACGGCCAGACCGCCGTGCAGCCGGAGCGCATCCTGCAACTGGTGGCTTCCATGAAGGGCGCCCGGATGCTGCCGCCGGCGTCGCTCATGCTGCCCCTGCCTGCGGACAAGGATTTTGCCCAGGGACTGCAGGGGCTGCGGCAGGCCCTGGAAAACATCCGCACGCCGGAAGCTCCGGGCGATACGGCCTAGGCCGCGGCGATTGCCAAAGAGGGAAATATTGGCTATTTTCGGCTGCTACTACAGCCTATGCGCATAACGGGAGAATTTGCCTTGAAAAAATATGCCCTTCTGATCCTGATGGCATGGCTCTGCCTGGCCTGCACGGCCCAGGCTGCCCAGCTCAACAAAATTGCCGCGGTGGTCAACGGCCAGGTCATCACCATGTTCGACCTGCAAAAGGCCGCGCTGCCTGAACTGGGGCGTGCCCGTCTCAATCCCAATGACCCCAAGCAGGCCGACAAGGTCAATGTGGTCTTCCGCAAGGTGCTGGATTCCATGATTATGGACATCCTGCTGGAACAGGAGGCCAAGCGCCTGAGCATCACGGTCTCCGACAGCGAGATCGATCAGGAACTGACCAAGATGATGAAGATGCGCCGCCTGAACCGCGCCCAGTTCGAAGCCGAGCTGAAGAAGCAGGGCATGAGCGTGGATGAGCTGCGCAAGAGCATGAAGACCAATATGCTGCGCCAGCGCGTCATGGGGGCCGAAGTGGGCCGCCGCGTGGTGGTGACCGATGACGAGATCCGCGCCTACTACGAAAAGCACAAGGACACCATGTATGACCGCAACGGTCTGCATATGGGCCTGATCGTTTACAATCCCAATGTCAATGCCAGGAGCATCGCGGCACAGATCGCTTCCGGAGCCCTTTCGTTCGAAGAGGCCGCCCGCAAGTATTCCATCGCCCCCAATCGCGAAAAGGGCGGCGACATGGGCCCGGTGGAGTGGGGACGCCTCAATCCCGAGTGGGAGACCCGCCTGAACAAGATGAAGCCCGGCGATGTGACCGACATCTTCACCGTGCAGGGCCACAAGGCCCAGGTGCATCTGTTCCGTCCCGGCCAGAGCGGTCCCGGCCGTCCCATGACCTTTGAGGAAGCCCGGCCCGTCATCGATAACATCCTGCGCCAGCCCAAGGCCATGGAGCGTTTTGACGAATACTCCCAGCAGCTGCGCAGCAAGGCCGTCATCGATATCCGTCTGTAAGATACTGCCTTCCGGCCGGAACCAGACGGGGAGACCCGGCCGGCAGATACCCGCTTTCCCCGTATCGAGGTTTGCATGACTTTTGAAGAACTGGGTGCGGCGCTGTGCGCGGAGCGCGAACGCCGTGGCCTGAGCCTTGATGATGTGGCCGCCCACCTGAAGATCAGCACGCGGCTCATCCAGGCCCTGGAGAGCGGGGATCTTTCCGCCTTGCCCCATCCTGCCTATACCAAGGGCTTTTTGCGGGCCTATGCCTCGTACATGGCCCTGGATCCCGAAGCCGTAGCGGAAGTGGCGCACGCCCTGCAGCCCGCGGCGGCCACGGAATGCACCGTCATGGGGGGCGACGAGGACCTGCGCAGCAATCCCGCCATCTTGCGTCACGGCGCCCGTCAGGGCCTCGCGGGCTGGCTGCGTGTCTTCATCCTGCTCATCCTGGTGGTGGCGCTGGCCGGTGGCGGCTGGATGCTGTGGCAGCGGGGCGTATTCAAGGATCTGACCGGCAGCAAGGAACAGGGCCTGCCGACTGCAGAGCCTGCAGCCGTGGCTCCTGCCCCTGAGCCGGTGGCTCCGGCACCGTCTGCCACGACGCCTGCGGTACCTGCTCCTACCGGTGGCCAGACTGCCCCGGCTCCCCAGGGCAATGGCGGTGCGGCCGCTCCTGCCGGTGGTGTGGCGCCTGTGCCCGGTACCGCACAGCCTGAACGCAGTGCCGCGCCCGCGTACACGGGCATGATGGATACCCGTCCTGCGGAGCTGACCTGGGGCCAGACGGCCAATGCCGCCACGGTCCAGGATACGGCCGCCCAGGATCCGTCCCTGCCTGCTGGCATGCACCGTGTGGTGGTGACCGGTATCGGCGAATGCTGGATGCGGGCCACCGTGGACGGGGAAGTGCGCCAGTTCTCGGTGCGCAAGGGCGACATCATCACTCTGGAATTTGCCAAGGCCCTGGAGGTAAAGCTGGGCAACGCCGGTGGGGTCCAGGTCTCGTATGACGGGACGGAACTGCCGGCTCCCGGTCAGGCCGGTCAGGTGAAGACCCTGGTCTTCCCGCCTGCCGCCAACTGATGGAATGGACCGACCAGGCCCTCGTGCTGCGCATGGGGGCCTTTCGTGAGTCGGATCTCTGGCTCAAGCTGTTGTGCCGTGAACATGGCCTGCTGACGCTGTTCGCCTTTGGCGGCAGCCGCAGCAGGCGACGCTTTTGCGGCTGTCTGGATGTGCTGAACAGCCTGCAGTGCCGTGTCCGTTCCTCAAAGGACGGGCGTTTCCTCAATCTTGAGGAGGCGGCCTTGCTGCAGGGGCCGCGCCTGCTGCGGCGCAACTGGCAGCGCATGGGGCTGGCGGCCAACTGCCTGCGCTTTGTGGAAGCCATGGGCGTAGGGGAGGACGCCGCGACGGAAGCCTTCCTGCTGGTGGAGGATCTGCGCGCGGTACTGGAGGCGGAAAAGGCCCCGCCTGTGCTCCTGCCCCTGTATTTCCGCCTGCGTCTGGCCGGGGCCCTGGGCTTTGCCCCCAACCTGGGGCAGTGCGGCCGGTGCGGCCGGACCATCAGCGAGGACGCGCTCTTCGTGGTCGATGAAGGCCAGCTGCGCTGTTCCTCCTGTCGCAGCAGCCGCTTCGAACTGGAGCGTTACGGCGTGGAGATCCCCGCACAGGGGCTTGACCTTCTGCGCCATGTACAGCAAAGTTTCCCGTCCGGGTGGCCGGACGGCGAGCTGCCGCCCCCGGTGCGGCGGGCCTGTGCCCGGGCCATCGATGGTTTTGTCCAGTACCATCTGGGGCTGGCCTGGGAAGGGAACTATTTTCGTCGGGTTTGAGTCTGCCCGTCCCGTCTGCGGGACAAAAGACGAACGAAGGGGACGCGTCGGACTGGCGGCGCCGTAGCTGACGCGAGCGTCGCGTCGTGCCGAAATGTGTTAAAAAAGGACTGCACATGTATTTTCAGGATGTCATCCTTACCCTGCAACGCTACTGGGCGGAGCAGGGCTGTGTCGTGGAACAGCCTTCAGGCGTGGAATGCGGGGCGGGGACGTTCAACCCCAACACCTTCCTGCGCGTGCTGGGCCCCGAACCCTGGAGCGTGGCCTATGTGGAACCCAGCCGTCGTCCCACTGACGGCCGCTACGGGGAAAACCCCAACCGCCTGCAGCGCTACTTCCAGTTCCAGGTCATCATGAAGCCTTCTCCTGCCAATGTGCAGGAACTGTATCTGGAAAGCCTGAACGCCCTGGGCATCAATCCTGCCCAGCACGATATCCGCTTTGTGGAAGACGACTGGGAATCGCCTACCCTGGGTGCCTGGGGCCTGGGCTGGGAAGTGTGGCTCAACGGCATGGAAGTGAGCCAGTTCACCTACTTCCAGCAGGTGGGCGGCATCGACCTGCATCCCATCAGCGTGGAGCTGACCTATGGTCTGGAACGTCTGACCATGTATCTGCAGGGCGTGGAATCCGTCTACGACCTGAAGTGGAACAAGAACGTGACCTACGGCCACATCTACCACCAGAACGAAGTGGAGCAGTCCAAGCACAATTTCGAGGCCAGCAACCCCGAGATGCTGCTGCGTCATTTCAATGATTTTGAAGGCCAGTGCAAGGCCATGCTGGAGCAGAACCTGCCCTGGCCCGCCTATGACTACTGCCTCAAATGTTCCCACACCTTCAACCTGCTGGATGCGCGCGGCGCCATCTCCATCACGGAACGCGCCGGCTATATCGGCCGTGTGCGCGCTCTGGCTGCAGGCGTGGCCAAACTGTATGTGGCCCAGCGTGAAGAGCTGGGGTATCCGATGCTCAACACCGAGGCGAGGTAAGGCATGGCGACCTTTGTGCTTGAAATTGGCAGCGAAGAACTGCCTGCCCGTTTTTTGGCCGGCGAAGAAGCCGAACTGGCCGCCCGTTTTACGGCGGCCCTGCAGGAAGCCAGTGTGGAACACGGCGCCCTGCGTACCATGAGCACGCCGCGTCGTGCCATCGTCATCATCGAGGACGTGAACCCCGTGCAGCAGGAGCGCGAGGAAGAAGTAGCCGGCCCGCCGGTGCGTGTGGCCTTTGCCGCTGACGGCAAGCCCACCAAGGCCCTGGAAGGCTTTGCCCGCACCAACGGCGTGAGCGTGGACGATGTGTACCGCATCACCACCGAAAAGGGCGAATACGTGGCCGTGCGCAAACGCATCGGCGGCGCTGCCGTTGCCGATCTGCTGGCCGAGATCTGCCCCGCCGTCATCACCTCCCTGCCGTTCGGCAAGCGCATGCGCTGGGGCAGCAATACCCTGGCCTATGCCCGTCCGCTGCGCTGGATCGTGGCCCTGCTGGATGACGCCGTGGTGCCCTTCACCGTGGGCCCCGTGGCTTCCGGTCGCGAGACCATGGGCCACCGCATCCACGGTCATGGCCCCTTCAGCGTGGCCCATGCCAATGAGCTGCTGGCCGTGCTGGCTGACAAGGGCGGCCTGATGCCCGATGCCGCCGACCGCCGCAAGGTCATCGTGGAAGGCGGTGACGCCCAGGCTGCCGCCATCGGCGGCAAGGTATTGTGGCGTGACGGCCTGCTGGACGAGGTGCAGGGCCTGACCGAACATCCCGTGCCCCTGCTGGCCGACTTCGATCCTTCCTATCTGGAAGTGCCCCGCGAAGTGCTGCTCACCAGCATGGAAAGCCATCAGAAGAGCTTTGGGATCGAGGCTGCCGACGGTACCCTGATGCCGCACTTCCTGACCGTGCTCAACATCTCCCCCGAGGACATGAGCCTGGTCAAGCACGGCTGGGAACGCGTGCTGCGTGCCCGCCTGGAGGATGCCCGTTTCTTCTGGCATGCCGACCTGCGCGATAATTTCGACTACTGGCTGGAAAAGCTGGATCACGTCATCTTCATCGGCCGTCTGGGCACCATGGGCGAAAAGACCCGCCGTCTGGAAGCCCTGTGCCGCTGGCTGGCCGAGAACGTGGCCCAGGGCAAGGTCAGCGCCGAGGACGCCGCCCGTGCCGGCCGCCTGTCCAAGGCCGACCTGGTGACCGGCATGGTGGGCGAGTTCGATACCCTGCAGGGCATCATGGGCGGCATCTACGCCGAGCGCAAGGGCGAGACCCCGGTGGTGGCCCAGGCCCTGCGCGAACAGTATCTGCCCGCCGGCCCCGACAGCCCCGTGCCTGCCAGCCTGTGCGGCGCGCTGCTGTCCATGGCCGACAAGGCCGATACCCTGGTGGGCTGCTTCGGCCTGGGCATGATCCCCACCGGCGCTGCCGACCCCAATGCCCTGCGCCGTTGCGCTCTGGGCATCATCCGTATCGCTCTGGAGTTCGACCTGCACTTCGACATCCGTCAGCTGTTCGCCCGTGCTCACGAACTCTATGGTGACCGCCAGTGGAAGCTGGCTCCGCAGGAAGCCCTGGACAAGCTGCTGGACTTCTTTGCGGGCCGTGTGCGCAATTACTGGCAGAACCGTGGCGAAGACAGCCTGCTGGTGGATGCCGCTCTGGGCGCCGGTGTGGCTGATGTCTGCCAGTGCGGGGCCCGCCTGGCCGCCCTTGCCCAGTTCAGCAAGGAAGCCGGCTATGCCGAGGCCGTGCAGACCTTCAAGCGTGTGGCCAACATCGTCCGCAAGCAGGGCGCGGCTGAACAGCTTGCCGCTGCCTGGCAGGCTGACCTGCTGCAGGAAGATGCCGAAAAGGCCCTGGCCGTCACGCTGGACGATCTGCTGCCGCGTCTGGACAGCCTGTGGGAGGCCGGTGACCATACCGCCGCCCTCAAAACGCTGCTGGAAGTCCGTCCTGTGGTGGATGCCTTCTTCGACGGCGTCATGGTCATGTGCGATGATGCGGCGCTGCGCGCCAACCGCCTGGCCATGCTCAATGCCCTGGGCACCCGGTTTGCTCGGCTGGCGGATTTTGCCGCCCTGCAGATCTAAAATGTGGCAAGGGGCACTGCCCCTTGCATGAAAATGCGCCAATATGGCCGCAGAGCTTGACAGATATGTCATGCTCTGCTAAGAATCCGTCTTCACACGAAGGCACTATACCTGCATTGCAGGCCAAAATATCGGAGGAATACCGTGGCTAACCATAAGTCTGCCATCAAGCGTCATAAGCAGAGCCTGAAACACGCCGCCCGCAACCGCGCTGCCCGTACCCGCGTGAAGAACGCCGTCAAGGCTGTGCGCGCCGCCATCACCGGCAACGACAAGGAACAGGCCAGCAGCGCTCTGACTGTTGCCGCTTCCGTGCTGGCCAAGGCCGCCGGCAAGGGCGCCATGCACTGGAAGAAGGCTGCCCGCAAGCTGTCCCGCCTGTCTCGCGCCGTCAACGCTATCGACGCTCAGTAGTGCGGCTGCACCGGTCACCGTCATTTTTTCTTGACGGACACGGCCGGGTAACGTAATGTTTCAAACATGCGCTCGTAGCTCAGCTGGATAGAGCAACAGGCTACGAACCTGTAGGCCAGGAGTTCGAATCTCTTCGGGCGCACCATCACAAAAATAAGCGGTTGGCTGTTATGGCCGGCCGCTTTTTTTGTATTTTCAATGCCTTGTTTCAGGGCCCCGGGATGCCACGGGCCGGTATCTTTCGGGGTTCTGCCCGTACTGCCGCATCATTCCCGGTACGGACATCTTTCCCGCATGGCTCCGGTGTGTCCTCTTCCATGACATGGAGTGCAGGCCCCTTGGGTATCCTGGTTTGCGTGCCGCTTCCGGTGCCGGATGCCGGGAAAGGAGAGATGGCCGATCTTCAAAAGCTGGAGGCGTGCCGGGATGTCCGCAGGCAGCCGGAAAGGGGAGCCCTGCGCATGAAACGACACCAAGAGACGCCATCGACGGATCCTTCCGCCCCTGATCAGAAAGGGGCGGCTCCCTCCACATCTCCTGTGCTGCCGTCGCATCGGCAGCGCGTATGTGAAACGGTCAGCGAGCTGCGGCTGCTGTTCGACCTTTCCCAGGTCATCGACCATTCCCGCGACATCAGCCACAGCCTGGAGGCGACGCTCTCTCTGATGGCGCAGCACCTGCACATGATGCGGGGCATGATCACCCTCGTGTCTCCCCATACCGGCGAGATCCGCATCGAGGTGGCCCACGGCCTGAATCCCGCCGAGCAGCGGCGGGGCCATTATGCGCTGGGTGAGGGCGTCACGGGGCGCGTCATCCAGAGCGGCCAGCCCATGGTCGTTTCCAATGTTTCGGCCAGCCCCATCTTTTTGAACCGTACCCGTTCCCGTGACCTGCAAAAGGATACCATCGCCTTCATCTGTGTGCCCATCAAATTCGAGGACGAAGTCCTGGGCGCCCTTTCCGTGGACCGTGTCTTTGCGGATGCCGTGACGCTGGAAGAAGACGAGCGCATCCTGACCATCATCGCGTCCATGATCGCCCATGCGGCCAGAGCGCGGCAGAACGTCATGGACGAGCGCGTTGCGGCCATCGAAGAGAACATGCGCCTGCGCAACGCTCTGTCCGCGCCGCTGCGCCCGCACGGTTTTGTCGGCAATTCCGATGCCATGCGCCTTGTCTATGAGCAGATCTCGCAGGTGGCGCCTTCCACGACGACGGTGCTGCTGTACGGCGAGAGCGGCACAGGCAAGGAGCTGGCCGCCCATGCCATCCATTCCGCCGACAAGCGGAGCAAGGGGCCGTTCATCTCGCTGAACTGTGCGGCCTTGCCGGAAAACCTCATCGAAAGCGAACTGTTCGGCCATGAGAAGGGAGCTTTTACCGGTGCTTCGGGCATACGCAAGGGACGCTTCGAGCTGGCGGATGGCGGGACGCTCTTTCTTGATGAAGTGGGGGAACTTTCCCTGCTGACGCAGGCCAAGCTGCTGCGTGTCCTGCAGGAGCGCTGTTTCGAGCGTCTGGGCGGTACGGAGAGCCTGTCCGTGGACGTGCGCATCATCACGGCCACCAACAGGGACCTGGCCCGCATGGTGGAGGAGGGCACGTTCCGCCGCGACCTCTATTACCGTCTGAATGTGTTCCCCATCCACATGCCGCCCCTGCGCGAACGGCAGAACGACATCCAGCCGCTGGCGGCCTATTTTGTAGACAAGTACGCTGCGGCCAACGGACGTTCAGGCATCCGCATCTCGCTGGCCGTCATGGACATGCTGCAACGTTATTCCTGGCCCGGCAATATCCGTGAGCTGGAGAACGTCATGGAGCGGGCCGTGCTCCTGGTCGGTCAGGATGGCCTGATCCTGCCCCAGCATCTGCCGCGTGAACTGCACAGTACGCATTGTCCGTTCGGCCCGGAGGCGCACAAGGGACCTGTGGAGCCCTATACGGCCTCCGGCACCTTGCAGGATCGTCTCGACGAGCTGGAGCGCGCCTGCATCACCGATGCCCTTGCCCGGCACAAGGGGCACATGGGGCATGCGGCCCAGGCCCTGGGGCTCACGGAGCGCGTCATGGCCCTGCGTATGAAGAAACATGGCATCAGCTACAAGGATTTCCGCCAGCACTGATGCAAGGATTTGCTTGGGAAGGGCGGAGGCTGTTCCCATCCGTGATGGCCGCAGCGTCCGCTCTTTGTCTGTTACAGCACGAAAAAGGCCCGCCGGAGTCATGCTCTGGCGGGCCTTATGCATAAGGGAGCGCTTCGTGCCTTCCCCGCGCTCCGGTATGCCCTTGGGGAAAAGAGTGTCTGTCCTTCCAGAAGAAGACAAAAGTGCGGCGGAGGGGCCCTGCCGCTTTGCTGGCAATGGCCCATCCCCGAATGAGATTTACAAGCTCAGTCCCTGCAAACGTTCCAGGGCCTCGGTGGTATCCTCCTCACTGCCGAAAGCGGTGAAGCGTACATAGCCTTCGCCGCTGGGCCCAAAGCCCGCACCGGGGGTGCAGACCAGGGAAGTGCGGGAGAGCAGAAGGTCGAAGAACTCCCAGGAACCCATGCCGTCAGGCGTCTTCACCCAGATATAGGGGGCATGGATGCCGCCGTAGCAGGAAAGGCCCATGCCCTCGATGCCGGAACGGATACGGGCCGCATTGGCCATGTAGGCCGCGATGGTGGCGCGGACCTGTTCCTGCCCCTCTGGGCTGTAGACGGCCTCGGCGGCACGCTGCACGATGTAGGGGCAGCCGTTGTACTTGGTGCTCTGGCGGCGCTTCCACATGTCCTGCAGACGGACGCGGGAACCGTCCGGGCCGGGGATGGTCACCGCGTCCGGGATGGTGGTGAAGGCACAGCGCAGGCCCGTGAATCCCGCCGTCTTGGAGAAGGAGCGGCACTCCACGGCCACTTCTTCGGCGCCGGGGATCTCGAAGATGCTGTGCGGCACCTCGCTGTCCGTATCCTTGATGAAGGCTTCGTAGGCCGCATCATAGATGATGAGGGCCCCGTGGCGGCGGGCATAGTCCACCCAGGCAGCCAGAGCATCCCTGTGCAGCACCGTGCCCGTGGGATTGTTGGGATAGCAAAGATAGATGATGTCGGGCACCGCGTCGGGAAAGTCCGGCACGAAGCCGTTGGCTTCCGTGCAGGGCAGATAGATGAGGTCGCTCCAGCGCTCGCCCGTCCACCGGCCCGCGCGGCCTGCCATGGCATTGGAATCCACATAGACGGGGTAGACAGGGTCGGTGACCGCTACGCGGCAGGACAGGGAGAACAGTTCCTGGATGTTGGCCACGTCGCACTTGGAACCGTCGCTGATGAAGATGTCCGCGGCGTCCATCTGCACACCGTGGGCCCGGTAGTCATGCGCGGCGATGGCCTCGCGCAGGAAATCATAACCCTGTTCCGGCCCGTACCCCTTGAAGGAGGCGGACGAGGCCATCTCGTCCACTGCCGAATGCAGGGCCGTGATGACGGCGGGCGGCAGGGGGCGGGTCACGTCGCCGATACCCAGGCTGATGACGGGCAGGGCGGGATGCTGTTCCCGGTGCGCGCGGACCCTGGCGACCACCGTGGCGAAAAGATAGGCACCGGGCAGTCCGGCGTAATGTTCGTTGCTGCGGATCATGGCTAGTCCTCCTGTCCCTGGGCAGGGCTGTATTCTCCAGAAAAAACGGTGCGGGCCGGGCCGGTCATCAGGACGTGCCCCGTCCGTTCATCCCAGCGGATGTCCAGCGTGCCGCCGCGCAACTGCACCGCCACTTCCCTTCCCGTACGTCCGGTCAGATGGCAGGCCACGGCCACGGCACAGGCGCCGGTACCGCAGGCCAGGGTCTCTCCGGCACCCCGTTCCCAGACGCGCATGCGTACATGTCCCGCGTCCATGAGCTGCACGAATTCGGTATTGGTGCGGCTGGGGAACCAGGGGTGGTGTTCGAAGGCCGGGCCCACCACAGGCAGATCCAGACTGTCCACATCGTCCACGAAGACCACGGCATGAGGATTGCCCATGGGACACGCAGGTCACGGCCCATTCACGATCCAGCACCCGGATGGGCTGGCCGATGCACGGGCTTTCGGGATCCGATGTCGTGTCGGGGCGGACGGGGATGCGCTGCCGGGCCAGTTCCGGCGTGCCCATGTCCACACAGACACGGGAGGGGCAGCCCCCGGCATCGTCCACCCGCTGCAGGAGCTTGACCCCGGCCAGGGTCTCCAGGCGGATGACGGGCCTGTCGGTCAGGGCATGCTCCCAGGCAAAGCGTCCTACGCAGCGGGAAGCGTTGCCGCACATCTCGGCTTCACTGCCGTCGGCATTGAACATGCGCATGCGCAGGTCGGCACTGTCCGGTGAGGAGGGCGGCAGGATGAGCACCAGCCCGTCGGAGCCCACACCGTAATGCCTGTCGCTGACGGCACGGGCCAGCGAGGGGATGTCCCCTTCCGCGAGCCGCAGATCTTCCGAAAATCCGTCAAGATAGACGTAATCGTTGCCGCAGCCTTCCATCTTGGTGAAGGCGATCTTACGCATGGTCGTTCTCTCCTCGTACATGGAACACTTCTTCGGTGGCGGAGGCGGTCTCCGCGTCGTGGGCGGCTTCCGCCTGACGGCGGAGCACGTTCTTGTAATCCAGCGGCATGACCTTGACGAAGAGCGGCAGGGCGGCATCCCAGTTGGCCAGCAGGGACGCTGCCTTGGCGCTGCCGGTGCAGGCCGCGTGCCGTTCCACCAGGCGGCGCAGCAGGGCCTGATCCTCTTCCTGCCAGACGGATTCCAGATCCACGCTTTCGATGTTGCAGCGGTTCTGGAAATGCTCGTCCAGATCGTAGACGAAGGCCGTGCCGCCGCTCATGCCTGCGGCGAAGTTGTAGCCGGTGCGTCCCAGGACGACGACGGTACCGCCGGTCATGTATTCGCAGCCGTGGTCGCCCACACCTTCCACCACGGCGCAGGCACCGGAGTTGCGCACGGCAAAACGTTCCCCGGCCTGGCCGCAGAAGTAGGCCTCCCCGGCGGTGGCGCCGTACAGGGCCACGTTGCCGGCCACGGCCTGTTCCGCCGCCACGAAGCGGGCCCCGGCATCGGGGTGGACCACGATGGTGCCGCCGGCAAGGCCCTTGCCCGCGTAGTCATTGACGCTGCCTTCCACCTCAAGGGTCACGCCGGGGGCCAGGAAGGCCCCGAGGCTTTGCCCGGCCTGACCGTGGAAGTGGAGGTGCAGGCTGTCCTGGGGCAGACCGGCGGCCCCGTGACGCAGGACGATGCTGCCGGAAAGGCGCGCGCCCACGGCACGGTCCACATTGCGGATGGTCCGCTCGATGCGCAGATGGTCGCACTGGCCCGCCAGCACGGGTTCGGCGGCCTGATCGAGGTCCTGTTCCAGGGCCGTGGGGTCACAGACACGGGGGAAGCCCCCGGCATGGTGTTCGCAGGCCGCGTCAGGCGTCCAGAGCAGGCGCGAGAGGTCGAGGGAGGCCGCCCGGCCCGTGATGTCCGTACGCTGTGCCAGCAGATCGGCATGGCCGACGGCTTCGTTCAGGGAGCGGAAGCCCAGGGCGGCCAGTTCGCGGCGCACGTCCCCGGCCAGCAGGCGCAGGAAACGTTCCACATGTTCGGGGCGGCCCTTGAAGCGGGCACGCAGCTTTTCGTCCTGGGTGGCGATGCCCGCCGGGCAGCGGCCCTTCATGCAGTTGCGGCACATGACGCAGCCCATGCTGACCATCAGCGCCGTCCCGAAGGCGAATTCCTCAGCGCCCAGCAGGGCAGCCACGATCACGTCGCGCCCGGTGCGCAGCAGACCGTCGGTCTGGAGGGACACCCGCCGGCGCATGCCGCAGGTCACCAGCGCCTGATGCGCCTCGGCCAGACCGGATTCCCACGGCAGGCCCACATAGTGGATGGCGGAATGGGGGCTGGCACCGGTGCCGCCGTCATGGCCGGAGATGACCACGCAGTCCGCACCGGCCTTGGCCACACCCACCGCGATGGTCCCGACACCGCTTTCGGCCACCAGCTTGACGGAGATGCGGGCCGAAGGATTGAGGTGACGGAGGTCGTAGATGAGCTGCGCCAGATCCTCGATGGAGTAGATGTCGTGATGCGGCGGCGGGGAGACCAGGGAGACCCCGGGCATGGTGGCGCGGACGCGGGCGATGTCCACCGTGACCTTGTAGGCGGGCAACTGGCCGCCTTCACCGGGCTTGGCACCCTGGGCCGCCTTGATCTGGATCTCTTCCGCATGGGCAAGATATTCCGCCGTGACGCCAAAGCGGCCCGAAGCGATCTGGCGGATGCGGGAGCGTGCGTCATGGCGGCGTCCGTCCGTGTCCGTCCAGGGCGTGTTGCGGGCCGGATCCTCGCCGCCTTCACCGCAGTTGGAGGGTACGCCGCAGGCATTGCAGCCTTCGGCCAGGGTGCGGTGGGCTTCGTCACTGATGGCGCCATAGGAGATGGCCGCACCGACGAAGTGCCGCAGGATGGCCTCTTCCGGCTCAACCTCGTCCAGAGGGATAGAGGCGCGGGCCGGGTCGGGCGCGATCTCCAGCAGGGAGCGCAGCGTGAAGCCCTGTGCTTCCTGCCCGTTGCAAAGGCTGGAGAAGGTCTGCCAGGCCGGGGAAGGAGCCTGTCCGTCCGTGTCTTCATTGACGGCCGTATGCAGGGCGCGCACGGTACGGGGGCTCCAGAGACGCGCCGCAGGGGCGGCAGCGGTGGTATCGGCATCGTCCCAGGCCTGCGCGTGACGCAGGGCGGCATCGCGGGCCAGGGTCTCCAGACCGATGCCGCTGATGGAGCAGGGCGTGCCCGTGAAATAACGGTCGATGACATCCTGTGACAGTCCCAGGGCCTCGAAGGGCTGCGAGCCGCGGAAAGATCGCAGGGTGGAGATGCCCAGACGGGCAAAGGCCTTGAGCAGGCCCTTCTTCAGGGCGTTGATATAGCGTTCCTGCGCGTCTTCTTCGTCAAGAGGCCCGGCGTCCGTGCTCAGGCGGCCTTCCCGTGCCATGCGGCGGACGGCATCCAGGGCCGCGTGCGGGCAGACGGCATTAACGCCGTAGCCGATGAGCTGCGCCATGTGGATGACCTCGCAGGCTTCGCCGCTTTCCGCGATGATGCCGCAGGCATGGCGAAGCCCGGCACGGATGAGGTGATGGTGCAGGCCCGCGCAGGCCAGCAGGGCGGGGATGGGCGCCTTGTCCGCCGTCATGGCCGTATCGCTCACCACCAGGATGGTGGCCCCTTGGGCGATGGCAGCCTCGGCGTCAGCGAACAGGCGATCAAGGGCCGCGCGCAGAGCTTCTCCGTCGCCGTGGGCCGGGAAGGTGGCGTCAAGGGTGGCGGCCCGGACGGCGGGACGCCGCGAGGCCCGGATCCGGCGCATGTCGTCCGTGGTGAGGAAAGGATGGGGCAGGCGCAGGACAGCGCAGCTTTCGGGGCCCGGTTCCAGGATGTTGCCCGCACGTCCGGCATGACCCATGAGCGACATGGACAGCTGTTCCCGATAGGGGTCGATGGGTGGGTTGGTCACCTGGGCGAAACGCTGCTTGAACCAGCGGAACAGGGATTGCGGCTCGTCGCTGAGGCAGGGCAGGGGCTTGTCCGTCCCCATGGAGCAGACGGGCTCCTGGGCGTTCTCGGCCATGGGCACGAGGACCTGACGCTGCCAACTGCTGTCGCAACCGGCCTGACGCAGACGGCGGTCCAGCGGCGGCAGGGCGTGCGCGGCATCGCATTCTTCGCCCATACCGTTCAGGGTCTCAAGGCGCACGGCGTGCTTCTGGAGCCAGCGGCGCCAGGGCTGGGAGCGGATGACCTGCCCCTTGATCTCCGCATCAGGCGCGATGCGGTGGTGTTCCACGTCCGCCAGGATCATGCGCCGGGGCTGGAGCTGGCCGCGCTGGATGATGTCCTCTTCAGGCACGTCCACAAGGCCGCTTTCCGAGCCGAGCACCATCAGGCCGTCCCGGGAGACGCTCCAGCGGCAGGGGCGCAGGCCGTTGCGGTCGGGCATGGCGCCCACGCGCCGCCAGCCGTCGGTGAAGACGAGGCAGGTGGGGCCGTCCCAGGGTTCCATGAGGGACGAGTGATATTCGTAGAAGGCTCGCTTGTTGTCGCCCATGACGAAGGTGGGCCCGAAGGGTTCGGGGACCATCATCATCAGGGCGTGGGGCAGGGTGTAGCCCGCGCGGACCAGCAGCTCCAGCACGTTGTCCAGGGTCCCGGAATCCGAGGTATCGGGATTGATGACCGGCAGGGCGTCCTTCAGATGTGCTCCCAGCAGGGGCGAGGCGAGCACGGCCTCGCGCACGCCCATGTGGGCCGCGTTGCCGCGCAGGGTGTTGATCTCGCCGTTATGGGCGGCCAGACGGAAGGGCTGGGCCAGAGGCCACGAAGGCAGGGTGTTGGTGGAAAAACGTTCGTGGAACACGGCAAAAGGCGCGGCGCAGTCCTCGTCCGTCAGATCGGTATAGAACTCGCCCAGCCGGGAGCCGGGGAGCATGCCCTTGTAGACGATGCTCCGGCAGGAGCAGCTGGCCACATAGAACAGGCGGGTGTCCTGTCCCTGCCGGCGCAGCTCCTTCCAGATCAGGTTCTCGGCCATGTGCCGGGCAAGGAACAGGCGGCGTTCAAGGGCTTCGGGATCATGGAGCTCGGCGGCTTCGGGGGAGCTGGTGTCCGGCAGGACGAGCAGCTGCAAAAAGCCGGGCATGGTCTGACGGGCGGCGGGAGCCAGCACGTCTTCGCGCACAGGGACGTCACGCTCGTCTTCCACGCGCAGACCGCAGGCCGTGAAGATCTCGCGGAAGCGCTGCAGGCACAGTGCCCGCAGCGCCGCATCCTGGGGCAGGAAAAGCTGGGCCACGGCCCAGGGGGCGGCGCAGACCGACAACGCGGGCCACTGGCGCAGGAAGAAATCGCGCGGCAGAGGGAAGAGGATGCCGGCGCCGTCACCGTTCTTACCGTCACCGCCGCCACGATGGGCCATGCGGGTCATGGCACCCAGGGCCATGTGCATCACGTCATGACGGCTCTGGCCGTCCAGATAGGCAACAAAACCCACACCGCAGGCATCATGCTCCCGGCGGGGATCGAAAAGACCGTTCATATGTCACTCCTGGGAAGGCTGGGGGAGTGGAGGGAAAACGTCCCCGGGCGGGGATGGTCATGCCCGGCCCGGGGAGACAAAGGGACCAGTTCGGGGATCAGTGCAGCCAGAGCATCTCCGCATAGGAGGGCAGCGGCCAGACGGCGGCATTGAGCATGCGCTCAAGGGCGTCGCAGTGTTCGCGGCAGGCCTGCATGGCAGGGACCACGCCGTCACGGGCGATACGGGCGGCCGTGTGGGCGTCCGCAGCGGCACGCAGCGCGGCGAGCTGCTGTTCCAGGGCGGAAAGGGCAGCGTTCAGGCCCACGGTATGGCCGCGCAGGCAGGTGAAGCGCTCTTCTTCCATGGCGGCCTCGGTGCTGACGGCCCGGGTCTTGAGCACCAGGTCGGCGGCAGCGGCCTGCTCCTGCAGGGCGACGGGCAGGATCTGCGTGCGGGACATGTCCAGCATGAGCGAGGCTTCGATGGCGATGGTCTTGGCGTAGGTGTCCAGCAGGATCTCCTGCCGGGCCAGCATCTCGCGCTCGGAAAGCACGTTCTGGCGCAGGAACACGTCCATGACTTCAGGCGTGTTGTAGCGTTCCAGGGCATCCACGGTGGTGGCCAGGTTGGGCAGGCCGCGACGGGCCGCCTCCACGGGCCATTCGTCCGAATACCCGTTGCCGTTGAAGACCACGGCCTGATGTTCCCGGAACAGGCGGGGCAGCAGCTCCTGCAGGGCGGCGTTGAGGCTCGTGCCGGAGCCCACGGTGGCTTCCAGCTCGGTGGCGATGTCGTCTAGGGCGCAGGCCATGGCCGTGTTCAGGGCGATGTTCACCGGCGCGATGGACTGGGAGGAACCCACGGCCCGGAATTCGAACTTGTTGCCGGTGAAGGCAAAGGGGCTGGTGCGGTTGCGGTCGGAAAGATCCACGGGCAGGGGCGGCAGGGAGGAAACGCCGATCTCCATGCTGGTGCGGCCGGGCTTGTGGGTCACACCGTTCATGATGGTGTCGATGACGTCGGTCAGCATGTCGCCCAGATAGACGGAGATGATGGCCGGCGGGGCTTCGTTGGCACCCAGACGGTGATCGTTGCCCGCACCCACCGTGCCCAGACGCAGGGCGGCGCTGTGCTTGTGCACGGCCCGCAGCACGGCGGCCAGGAAAACGAGGAACTGGGCATTGTCCAGCGGGGTCTTGCCGGGATCGAGCAGGTTGTTGCCCTCGGAATCGCTGATGGACCAGTTGTTGTGCTTGCCGCTGCCGTTGACGCCGGCAAAGGGCTT
>CDZV01025226.1_pt1 | contig 24094 bp, 23 predicted proteins | sample 554851 | NCBI WGS metagenome assembly CDZV01 (sample SAMEA3182090, study PRJEB8094) | gut metagenome | biome: human; feature: gut; material: Stool; isolation source: human stools | place: Canada | collected 2013-03-12
GGCACCCAGATGGTGGCCAAGGGGCTGGATTTTCCCGAGGTGGGCCTGGTCGGGGTACTGTCGGCGGACCAGTCGCTGTACGGCGACGATTACCGCTGCTATGAAACGACCTTTTCGCTGCTAACCCAGGTTATCGGCCGCGCCGGCCGGCGTGACGAGACGGGGAAGGCGATCATTCAGACCTATACGCCGGAAAACTTTGTGATTGAACTGGCCTCCCGGCAGGATTACCGCGCGTTCTACGATTTGGAGATTGCCTCGCGCAAGATGATGAAATACCCGCCTTATACCGATTTGTATCTGTTCGGTTTTGTGGGAATACAGGAGGCGCAGGTACGCGCCGCGACCGGCCGCTTTCTCCGGGCGCTGCATGCGCTGGCGACGCAGGACTATACCGACGTACCGATGATCGTGCTCGATCCGACGCCGGCGGCGGTCGCGCGGGTGGCGGGTAAATACCGGTATAAAATACTGGTTAAGACGGTGAACAACGCACGCATGCGGGAGATGACAGCCCGGCTGCTCATCGAAGCCAACCGGCAGCCGGAGAATAAAACGGTGACGGTGTACGCCGACATCAATCCCGCGGGCATGCTGTAGATAGGGCGCCGCATAACGATTCAGAAGAAAGGAATGGATATCCCTATGGCAATACGCAATATTTTAAAGGAATCGGATCCCTTTTTGCACAAGGTGTGCCGCCCGGTGGAAACGTTTGACGAGCGGCTTCACCAGCTGCTGGACGATATGGCGGAAACGCTGCACAAGGCGGACGGCGTCGGCCTGGCTGCGCCGCAGGTCGGCGTACTGCGCCGGCTGTTTATCATGGATTTCGGCGACGGCGTGATTGAGGCCATCAACCCGCAGATCCTCAGCACCAAGGGAAAACAGGAGGATGTGGAAGGCTGCCTTTCCTGTCCGGGCGAATACGGCATTACCAGACGGCCCAAAACCGTCAAGCTGCAGGCGCAGGACCGCAATGGCAAATACTTTATTATAACGGGCAGCGATTTGATGGCGCGCTGTATCTGCCATGAAAACGATCATCTCGACGGCGTGCTGTTCAAGGAACACGTGATTCGCATGCTGGATCCGGACGAATAAAAGAAAGCGGCGTGCTTGTATTTCCCGGGCAATCAAAGGAGAGGATCACATGCGTGTCATATTCATGGGAACGCCGGATTTTGCGGTTCCCACACTGGAACGCCTATGCGAAGACGGGCATGAGGTCGTGCTCGCCGTGACACAGGCGGATAAGCCCCGGGGGCGGGGACAGCAGATGAAGCCCACCCCTGTAAAGGAAAAGGCCTTGCAGCACAATATCCCGGTCTATCAGCCGGAAAAGTTGAAGACGGATGAAGCGTATGCGTATCTGGCCTCCTTCGGGCCGGATGTCATCGTGGTGGTGGCCTACGGCAAGATCCTGCCGCAACGAATTTTGGATCTGCCGCGGTACGGCTGCATCAACGTGCACGCTTCTTTGCTGCCGCGGTATCGCGGGGCAGCGCCGATCCAGTGGGCCGTGCTCAACGGGGAGACGGAGGCCGGCGTGACCACCATGCAGATGGCGGCGGGCCTGGATACCGGCGATATGCTGCTGCGCAGCCGGCGGCCGCTGCCGGAGGATATGACGGGCGGCGAGCTGCACGACCTGCTGGCGCAGGACGGGGCGCTGCTGCTTTCCCGGACGCTGCGCGCACTTGAAAGCGGTGACCTGCATCCGGAAAAGCAGGACGATTCCCTCTCCTGCTATGCGCCCATGCTGGAAAAATCGATGGGGACGCTTGACTGGAACCGCCCGGCGCGTCAGCTGCATAATCAGGTGCGCGGGCTCAATCCATGGCCGTCCGCCGTCTGCCGGTTTGCCGGCAAGGCGCTCAAGGTACACCGCAGCCGGGTAGGCGACGGCAAAACCGATGAGCGGCCGGGCACGGTCGTAAAGTTAGATCCTTTTACAGTGGCTTGCGGCGAGGGAACCACGCTGGAACTGCTCGAGGTGCAGTACGAGGGGGCCAAACGGATGCCGGCGGCGGATTTTCTGCGGGGGCATCCGGCGCACGTTGGCATGCGGCTGGACGAGCCGCAGGAGAATCCGGCGTAATTGTATGGACGGCGGAGAAACCGGGCACACTCGTTAGAGAAAGGAGCGATGCGGCATGCCGTGGGGATTTTTTCTGGATAGATGGTACGTCCTTCTGGTGATTCCGGCGCTGCTGATTTCCGCTTGGGCGCAGATAAGCGTGCAGACCACCTTTAAAAAATACAGCCGTGTGATGACGGGGCGCGGTCTGACCGGGGCCGCGGCGAGTCAGCTGATCCAGAAGCAGAACGGGATTTCGGTTCCGATCGAGCCTACGAACGGGTCGCTGACCGATCACTTTGATCCGCGCGGCAACGTTATCCGCTTGTCGGAGCCGGTGTATGCGGTCAGTTCGGTGGCGGCGGTCGGTGTGGCGGCCCATGAAACGGGACATGCGCTGCAGTATGCCAAGGGGTATGCCATGATTCGGGTGCGTAACGCCATCATACCGGTGACGCGCATCGGATCGACGCTGTCGCCCTATCTGGTGTTTTTTGGCTTGATTTTCAGCTTTTATCCCCTGGCTTATCTGGGCATCGCCTTTTTCTGCCTGGCGGTGCTGTTTCAGCTGCTGACCCTGCCGGTGGAATTCAACGCGAGCGCCCGCGCGCTGCGGGCGCTGAGCAGCGGCGGCATGATGACAAAGGAAGAACTGAACGGAGCGAAAAAGGTGCTGACCGCCGCCGCCATGACCTATGTCGCGGCGCTTTTCGTATCGCTGATGAGCCTGCTGCGTCTGATTCTTATCGTCGCCGGCCGCGGCCGGCAAAACCGGTGACCGCCGGGAACGCACGGCAGGCGGCCGTGCGCGCTTTGCTGCAAATTGACGGGGCCGGCGGGTATTCCAATGTGGTGCTGGATAACCTGCTCGAGAACACCGGGATGCCCGCCGCCGACCGGGCGATGGCGTCCCGCCTGGTTTACGGGGTGGTGGAGCGTCGCCTGACTCTGGATTATCTTTTGTCGGTCTGTTCCTCGATGCCGCTTAAAAAGATGCATCCGGCGGTGCGGGAGATTCTGCGCTGCGGCGTATATCAATTGGTATATATGGATAAGGTGCCGGCCAGCGCCGCGGTCAACGAATCGGTCAAGCTGACCCGCGCCATGAAGCAGCCGGCCGCCGCCGGGTTTGTCAACGGCCTGCTGCGCGGCGTACAGCGCAAAAAGACCGAGCTGCTGCAAAACCTGCCCGACACGGAGGAGGGGCTTTCCATCCGGTATTCCTGCCCGCGGGAGCTCATCGCCTTATGGCGCGCGGCGTATGGGGACGAAACCACGCACCAGCTGCTCGCCCATTTAAATGATGTGCCGGATACCTGCCTGCGCGTGAATACGCTGGCCATCGAGGAAGAGGCGTTTGCCGAACGGCTGCGCGCGGCGGGAATCCCATACCGAAAAGAACCCGACCTGCCCGGCTGTTTCCGGGTAACGGGGTCAGGGGCCCTGCGGGAGCTTGCAAACGAAGCGGAAAACTGGTATTATCATCAGGATGCGGCGTCTCAGTGGTGCTGTCTCGCGCTGGGAGCGCAGCCGGGGGAACATATCGCCGACGTCTGCGCGGCGCCGGGCGGGAAAAGCTTTACGACGGCGCAGTATATGGGAAACCAGGGCGAAATATTGGCGGGGGATGTGTATCCCGCCAAATGCGACATGATGGAACAACGGGCGCGGCGCCTGGGGATTACCTGCCTGCGCACGGTGGCGCGCGATGCGGCCAAGCCGCCGCCCGCCTCGCTGCATGCGGCATTTGACAGGGTGCTGTGCGATGTGCCGTGCTCCGGTCTCGGCGTGATTCGGCGCAAACCGGAGATACGCTACAAGCCGCTTGCGGAATGGGACGGTTTGCCCGCCGTGCAGTACGCCATTCTGGAACAGGCGGCGCTTCTGGTCCGGCCCGGCGGCGTGCTGCAGTATTCGACCTGCACGCTTCGGCCGGAGGAAAACGAACGGGTGGCAAAGCGCTTTTTGCGCGAGCATGCGGAATTCGCTCCGCGCCCGCTGCCCATAGAACCGGCGGCCGGTTCGCATATGCTGACACTGTTTCCGCATATACACGGGACGGACGGCTTTTTTATCGCCGGCTTCGTGAAAAAATGAGGTGACGGCTTGACGCCAAGAATCGATATCAAAGCGCTGCCTCCCGAGGAGCTGCAGCAATTGCTGGCACAACGTGGGCTGCCCGCCTATCGGGTCAGGCAAATACAGGAATGGATGGACAAAGGTGTTTCCGATTTTGCACAAATGTCAAATATCCCACAGGCTCTTAGGAGTGAATTATCACAAACTTTTACGATTTCCAGGGTCAAGATTCAAAAAAAGCTTGTATCCGGTGTGGATAATACTGTAAAATACCTGTATGCCCTGCCGGATGGCGAAACGGTGGAATCGGTGCTGATGCAATATAAGCACGGATGGTCGCAGTGTTTGTCCACCCAGGCGGGCTGCCGCATGGGATGCGCGTTTTGTGCGACCGGGATGGGCGGCCTTTCCCGCAATCTTTCGGCTTCGGAGATACTGGGGCAGATTGAAACAGCGCAGGCGGATACGGGCGTGCGCGTCTCTTCCGTTGTGCTCATGGGAATGGGCGAGCCGCTCGATAACTACGATAATGTGCTCCGTTTCCTGCATATGCTCGGCAGCGAAGGCGGCGTACATATCGGCATGCGGCATGTGTCTCTCTCCACCTGCGGCATGGTCGATAAGATTTATAAGCTGATGGAGGAGAAGCTGCAGCTCACGTTGTCCGTTTCGCTGCATGCACCCAACAACGCCATCCGTTCCCGGCTGATGCCGATTAACCGCCGCTGGCCGGTGGAGGAACTGCTGGAAGCCTGCCGCGCCTATATCAAGGCGACCGGCCGGCGCATATCGTTTGAGTATGCCATGATAGACGGCGTCAACGATACGCCTGCGTGCGCGCAGGAACTGGCGGGGCGGCTGCACGGCATGCTTTGTCATGTCAATCTGATACCCGCCAACGAGGTGGAGGGAAAATCCCACCGGCGTTCCTCCGCGGCGCGTCTGCAGGCGTTTCGGGCGGCGCTCGAAGCGCGGGGCATCAACGTGACGGTGCGGCGTACGCTCGGCGCGGATATTCAGGCCTCCTGCGGGCAGCTGCGCCGGCAGCAGAACGCGGCACCAAAGCCGTCTGCGGATTGAGAAGCTTTACAGGTCATGGATCCGGCCCGATGGATGTCGGGCGATGGGAAAGGAGGCGTGTGGCCTTGAACGTTTATGGGAAAACCGATATCGGGCGCGTCCGTTCGACCAACCAGGATGCGTTTGTGTGCGGCCGGCTGTTCGAGGATACGGTTTTTGCCGTGGTTTGCGACGGTATGGGCGGCGCCAACGGCGGCGGTGTGGCGAGTGCCACGGCTATCCGGATTTTGTCCGATCGCCTGGTGACCGCGTACCGGGAAGGAATGGGCGACAGCTCGGTGCGTAACCTGCTGGAAAGCGCCATTGCGGCGGCCAATATTGAAATATACGATACGGCTATGGCAGAACCGGAGCTGCGCGGGATGGGCACCACCGTTGTGGCGGCCATTGTGACGGGCAGCCGCGTGCACATCGCGCATGTCGGGGACAGCCGCGCGTATCTCGTCACGTCGGAGGAACTCGAACAGATTACACGGGATCATTCCATTGTGCAGGCCATGGTGGAAAAAGGACAGTTGACCCAGAAGGAAGCACAGAACCATCCGCGCAAGCATTTCATTACCCGTGCGCTGGGCGTGGAAGAGACGGTGCAGTGCGATTACACGGATTTCACCCTGCCGGAGGAGGGCAGACTGCTACTTTGTACGGACGGGCTTACCAATATGGTGGAGACCGATGATATATATGCGATTGTCCGGTCGATGGATACGGAGCAATCGGTTGGCGCATTGCTTGATGCGGCCAATGCGGCCGGAGGCAGCGACAACATTACCGCTGTGATGATTGCGTAATACTGCGTAGGAGTGATTTTACTTGGATAAGTACGTCGGCAAACGGCTGGATGGCCGTTACGAAATCAAGGAAGTCATCGGTGTGGGCGGCATGGCCTATGTCTATAAGGCTTATGACTGCATTGACGACCGCACTGTGGCAGTGAAAATCCTCAAGGACGAGTACCTGGCCAATGAGGAATTCACCCGCCGCTTCAAGAATGAATCCAAAGCGATCGCGATCCTCTCCCATCCCAATATTGTCAAAGTGTATGACGTCAGCTTCGGGGAGCGGCTGCAGTATATCGTGATGGAATACATCGACGGCATTACGCTCAAGGAATACATTGAACAGCAGCAGGACATCAAATGGAAAGAGGCCGTGCATTTCACGGTGCAGATTCTGCGCGCGCTGCAGCATGCGCATGACAAGGGCATTGTGCACCGGGATATCAAGCCGCAGAACATCATGCTGCTGCCCGACGGCACGATCAAGGTGACCGACTTTGGCATCGCGCGGTTTTCCCGCAATGAAATCCGGGCGACCGGCGCGGGGGATAAAGCCATCGGCTCGGTCCATTATATCAGCCCGGAACAGGCGCGGGGCGATATCACCGATGAAAAGGCGGATATCTATTCCACCGGCGTGATGCTGTATGAGATGCTGACCGGCCGCCTTCCCTTCGAGGCGGACAACGCGGTGTCCGTCGCCATCATGCAGCTGCAGTCGGAGCCCAAGCGCCCGCGGGAGATCAACCCGGAGATCCCGGAGGGCCTCGAGGAAATTACCCTCAAGGCGATGCAGAAGGATCCCGCCAAGCGGTATCAGTCCGCCGCCGAGATGCTCAACGACATCGACGAATTCAAGCGCAACCCGAGCATTCACTTTGAATACACGTATTTTGAGGATAAAACACCCACCCGTTTTGTGGAGGCCATCACCCGCGTGAAGGGCGAAGCACCCATCACCGAGACGGAACCCGAAGCGGATGCCGAAGAAGAAGAGGAAGAGGAGGAAAAGAAGGGGCCGCCCGTCCTGCCGATTCTGGCGGCCATCGCCGGCGCTTTTGTCGTGGTCGGCCTGATCTTCGTCCTGATCATCTTCATCAACAGCCTGAACCCGGAAGGAAAGGACGAACTGGTTGTCGAGAATTTCATCGGCATGAACTACAACGAGGATATTGCCAACAACAGCGAGTATACCTCCAAGTATAATTTTAAATACAACACCGAATACAGCGATGCGCCGCAGGGCGAGGTCATCGACCAGGATATCGAACCGGGCGAGACGAGAAAAGTCAAGTGCGAAATCACCCTGACCCTCAGCGCGGGGCAAAAGCTGATACAGATTCCCGAGGTAAGACCGGGCGACCTCAAGGAGACGGTGATCGCACATCTGAAGCAGGCGGGGTTCCAGGTGCTGGAGGTGCAGACCTCGAGCGAGGATGTGCCGGAAGGCGCTGTTATCAGCACCGATCCGTCCTATCCTGCCGAACGGCCGGAAAACGAGATCATCAAGGTGCTTATCAGCACGGGGATTAAAGAGCCGGATCCCATTCCGGTTCCCAATGTGATGAATCTTGCGCTTCAGGATGCCATTGACAAACTGATGCAGAACGGCTTCGCGGTCAATTCCAGCAACGTGGTCAGGGTCAACAACAGCGCGCCCGAAGGCACGGTTATTGCGCAGTCGCCCGAGGCCGAATCCTCGCAGAAGCCGGGCACTGAGGTGGTGCTGACCGTCAGCAGCGGGTATCGGGATGTGGACGTCAGCGTGCCGCTGCCCAATACTTCCACGCCGGTGGATCTGCAGATTTATATCAACGGTAAGATTAACAATGAGCTGTCCAACAGTTATAAGGGCCTGCTGCCCTCCGCTCTTCGCTCCATCACCATCAAATGCACCGAACAGGCGGCCAGCTACGATCTGACCATCATGATTTCGCCCGCCAATGAGAACCAGTTCACGACGTATGTCAGCTATACGGTTAATGGACGCGCAGGATCCGCGTCGATGAATGGCTCACCGTCGTGGACGGAGCCCACGTCGGCCACGACAGCGCCGCCGACCACGCCGTCGACGATGCCGCCGACGACAACCCCGACAAGCAGCGAAACTTCCACCACCGAATCCACGGTGCCGACTTCGGAAGAGGAACCGGCAGAGGAGTAACGGCGTGATGACCGACACCAAAACAGGAATTGTACGCAAATGCATCGGCGGCTTCTATTATGTAGAAGCCGCCGATGCGGTATATGAATGCCGCGCACGCGGGATTTTCCGCCGGCAGGGGCTCACACCGGTGGCAGGGGATCGTGTGCGCATTTCCTGCCAGATAACCGAGGAGGGGCCGAAGGGTACACTGGAAGAGGTGCTGGAGCGCCGCAACGTGCTGGTGAGACCGCCGGTGGCGAATTTGGATATTCTGGGGATTGTGGCCGCCATCACCGAACCGGAACCGTCCACGCAGATTATGGACAGGCAGATCGCCCTGGCAGAACGCAAGGGGATCGAGCCGGCCGTCATCATCAATAAGGCGGACCTGGGGCAGACCGATTGGCTTGAGGCGATCTACCGGAAGGCAGGGCTGCCCTGCTTTGTGGTTTCGGCCGATACAGGGGAAGGCCTCGGAGAATTGCGGGAATATTTGAAAGGAAAGGTATGCGCCTTTACGGGAAATTCCGGTGTGGGAAAATCCAGCCTGCTGAATGCACTGGAGCCGCGGCTGCGCCTGGAGACAGGGGAAATCAGCAAAAAGCTCGGCCGCGGCCGGCACACCACCCGGGCGGCGGTGCTGTATCCGCTGGAGGGCGGCGGCTACCTGGTGGACACGCCGGGCTTTTCCTCCCTCACGGCTGACCTGGAGCGATCGGAGTGGATCCCGAAGGAGGAGCTGGCTGGCTATTTCCGCGAATTTGTGCCGTATTTCGGGCAATGCCGCTTCTCCTCGTGTATGCACGTGCGGGAGCCGCACTGTGCCGTGCGGCAGGCGGTGGAAGAGGGGAAAATCGCGCCGTCCCGGTATGAGAGCTATCGGGTCATGTATGAGGAAATCAAGGATCGCAAAGAGTGGGAACAGGCGGGCAAGGCGGACAAATGACCGGCTTGCCCGCCTGTATCGGAAAGGACATACGGAAAGATGACGGCTGCACGATGTGTGATTTTGGCCGCCGGGCCGGTGGACAACCCGGAGGCCCTGCGCGGGCTGCTGCGGGAAGACGACTGGTTCGTGGCGGCGGACGGCGGTCTGCGGCTGGCGCAGCGCCTCGGCATACAGCCACAGGCGGTGGTGGCGGATTTCGATTCCGGTACGCTGCCTGCCGAACTGAAGGCGGAGATACACCGGCTGCCGGTGGAGAAAGACTGGACGGATACAATGGCCGCCGCCGATTTGGGGCTGCGGCGGGGGTTCCGGCGCTTTCTGCTGCTGGGCGGCACGGGCGGGCGGCTCGATCATACGATGGCCAATCTGGCCGTGCTGCGCTATTTGCTGGGCCGGGAGGCGCAGGCCATGATGGCGGATGAACACAACCGCGTGCAGATGATAAAGCCGTCCGCCTTTACGGTGGAACCCATGCCGGGATGGAAGCTGTCCGTTTTCCCGTACGGCGGCGAGGTGCGCGGGCTCAGCCTGCAGGGGCTGAAGTATCCGCTGCACGACAAAACGCTGACCGCGGAAGAGTGCGTGGGGGTCAGCAATGAATTTTTGGATTGTCCCGCGCGGATTTCCTTTCGTGAGGGGACCCTTTTGCTCTTTTTTTCAAAAGATTGACCTTTTTGCCTGCAAAAAAGTGCGCACCCTTTTTCATCCCGCGAATATGCTGATAGTAGACACGGAGATTCGCCGTGAAAGCTACAGCAGATGGGGGATGACGACAGGTGAAACACAAAAGCTGCACCGGCATATACTGCGCGGCCTTTGGCGTCGGCTTGCTGGCCGCGATTGTATGCCCGCCCCGCTTGATGCTCGTGCTGGTCGCGGCGGCGCTCGTGGTGGTTGGATTATCCAGGTGCAAATAAGGCAGAAGCAAATGGGAGGTCATGCACATGCAAATTGTCATTGTCAAGAGCCCGAAGATGTTCAGCGGTATTCTGCGCAAGCTGTTTGGAATCAAAAAGGAAAGCTACATAGACTGAAAGGGACCGGGGCGCGGCACAGGCCGCGCCCCGGTTTCTTTATAGATAAAGATCAAGCCAAAAATGACGAAGGAAAAGTACATGATCTTTCAGATATTTTTTCGTGCCGTTTGGTCGTTGAACGGGCGGGAGGATTTGTCTACAATAAATAGGGAGGCATCCATTTATATAGGGGAGAGAGGGAGCAGCTTATGACGACAAAAGAGAAGCGGGCGCTTTTAGAGGGTGTAGAAAAACGGTGTGCCTATTGCGGAATCACAGAAGAGGAATGCCGAGACTATTTTGAAAAGCATCCGGAGTTCACAAGAGGAGGTCGAAGGGGGCTGCATTTGGAAGTCGATCGTATTGACTCCGGCAAAGAGTACGTAAAGGGAAATGTTGTCTGGGCCTGTTATCCGTGTAATAACAGTAAAAGCAATTACTGCAATTCGGCTGAAGAATTTCAACCGATCGCCGATGGCATCAAACAGGTATGGAGAAATAAAGGGTATGACCCGAAGTAGAAATAGGAGAAACAAAAATGAAGCGGCATAAAATATGGCTTATTTACCTTGCGGCGTTTGCACTTACTTTAACAGCGGTAATTTTTTCTTTTCCTCCCACTGTTCGTGCAGAGAGAATTGACAGCGGTGATTGGTGGATACAACCGTTGACGGCGGATACGGCGGAGATTGTTGGGTGTTTCAGCGATGAAAAGAATTTAAGCATTCCAAAGTACATATCGGGATATAGAATTACAAGTATAGGTTATCGTGGTTGTGCAGGTTGCAGACATACCAGCGTCGTACTCCCCGATAGTATTATCCGTATAGGAGACTGTGCATTTCAAGATTGCAGCCGTCTTGAAAGTATCACCATCCCCCATAGCGTTACCAGTATAGAGGATTGTGCGTTTATTGGTTGCAGCAGCCTAACCAATATAACCATTCCTGACAGTGTTACCGGTATAGGCGAGCAAGCGTTTAGAAGCTGCAGCCGTCTAAAAAGCATAATCATACCGGGCAGCGTTGCCAATATAAAGTATCGAACCTTTTTCAATTGCGAAGGGCTTACAAGTGTAACAATATCAGACGGTGTTAAAAATATAGGAGATGGAGCATTTGACTATTGTAGCAACCTTACGAGTATATCGATACCGGACAGCGTTACCAGCATAGGAGATGAGGCGTTTTATCATTGCAGTAGTCTTACCAATATCACCATTCCAAATAGTGTTACTAGTATAGGGGATAATGTGTTTTGGCTTTGCAGCAAGCTCGCTAGCATAACGATACCCGATAGTGTTACTAAAATAGGTACGGCACTGTTTCTTGAGTGCTATAACCTTAAAACTATGACGATTGGAGCTCTTATTGCCGATCATACTCTATTAGACATTATGTGTGGAAACTGGCAGACGGATCTAAGAGCTTACAATCTTCAGGAAGTAACCATTCTTGATGGAGTTACCCGTATAAGTTCCGGGGCGTTTAGGGGGTTCAATATTACCAGCATAAACTTACCTAATAGCATTACAAGCATAAGCGATGGGGCATTTTCTGCTTGCAGTTTTACCAGCATAACCCTCCCTTCCGGCGTGACAAGTATAGGAAATTATGCGTTTAATAATTGTTTCATTACCCATATAACGATACCTGACAGCGTAACGAGTATAGGCGCCGGGGCGTTTGCAGGTTGCAGCAAGCTTACCAGTATAAGCATACCAGACGGTGTTACGCGTATAGGAGAAAGTACGTTTTGGGGTTGTGAAAGTCTTACCAGCATAACCATACCTGACGGCGTGACAAGTATAGGAAATTATGCGTTTAGTTATTGTGCTATTACTCATATATCAATACCTGACAGCGTAACGAGTATAGGCGCTGGGGCGTTTGCCGGTTGCAGCAAGCTTACCAGTATAAGCATACCAGACGGTGTTACGCGTATAGGAGAAAGCACTTTTATTGGTTGTGAAAGCCTTGCCAGTATCACTATACCCGGTAGCGTGAAAAGTATAGGGGATTCTGCGTTTAAGAATTGTAGTAGTCTAGCAAGTATAACGATACCCAATGGCGTTACGGATATAGGCAAAGAGGCGTTTAGAGCATGCAATAGCCTTACCAGCATAGTCATACCGGACAGCGTCACAAGCATAGGACATCAGACATTTGACAATTGCAGGAATCTTATCAGCATGACCATACCGAACAGTGTTAAGAATATGGGATATCAGATATTTGAATTTTGTTATAAGCTAACTATTTATTATCAAGGTTCTCAATCGGAGTGGGAGGAGTTATCGTTTAATCCCGAATATGTAAAAATGGTTTTTCTTGAGGGGAATGGCACGAGTTCATCGTCTGCCTCAAAAGGAGCATCGTCGTTTGGCCTAACCAGTTCCCCGAAAACGACATCCTCATCTGGTGAATCCACATCCACCCTCCCGCCAATAGAAGAACGGCCGGTCGTCCTGACAGACGAAGAAACGGGCATTCAACTCGGGGCGGAAGAGGGCGTTCTGCCGCCGGACACGGCGCTGGTGGTGAAGCCTTCCGACTTTGTGCTCACGGACGCCGCCGGGCAGTTCACCGCCTTTGACATCTCGCTGGAAAGCGACGGCGCGAGGATTCAGCCGGACGGCAGGGTGCAGGTGTCCATTCCGATTCCCGCCGGGTACGACAGGGAGCGGCTGGCGGTGTACCATATTGCAGAGGACGGGACCAGGACGGAGCTTCCGTCCGCCGTCGTCGGCGAGGCCATCACCTTTGAAACCGCGCATTTCAGCCTCTATGTGGTGGCGGAAAAGGCCGCCGCACAGGCGGCAGGTGATACGTCTCTCCCGGGCGGGAAACCGGCCGAAAAAGGCGGCAGCCCGGTGATTTGGATTATCCTGTGCGTCGTTCTGGCCGCGGCCGCCGGGGGCGGGTTTGCCCTGTGGTATGTCAAGTTTCGCAAAAAGACAGAATAAGGGGTTTCCGGCTTGAGCCGGACGAAATGCGTTCGTATGGCAGTATGCTGTACGGGCGCATTTTTTATCCTGCCGGCGGCCTGCGGCGCGGGGCGCGCGCCGGTTCCCTTTTCTGCGCAATTCTTTGGGAACTCGGTGCATACTTCATGGACAGGTCGAATATATTGGTGATAGATTCGATGCCTATACAGCACAAAGGAGAGGTGTATTCATGGACTTTAAGGTGATGAACAAGGCCGTTTCCACCATGGAAACCTTGTTCGATGACTTTGACGAACGTCCGGTGGACTGCGATTTTGTTCTGCCGGACTATTGTCCGGATATCGCAGCGGTACTGAAATGTACGCTGACGCCGGTCATCCAGTCAAAGCAGCTCAGCGGCGATCGCATGCTGGTGGACGGACAGGCGATCATTCGCGTCATGTATCTGGACGAAGGACGCAAATGCGTGCGCTGCTGTGAATTCAGCCAGCCTTTTACCAGCACATTTACCGTCAAAAGCATGGGCGTCAACGCCTGTGTGCGGGTGACGGCCAAGACCGACTATGTCAACTGCCGCGCCACCAGTCCCCGCCGCCTCGACGTGCACGGCGCCTTCACCGTCAAGCTCAAGATCACGGCGGAGGGCGGAACCGACGTGGTCTGCAGCGCCGAAGGGACCGGCCTGTATACGCGTCAAATGCCTCTTTCCTTCTCGGTGCCGACGGCCAGCGCAGAAAAAACCTTCACCATCAGCGAAGTGCTGGATCTGGGCGGCGGCAAGCCGCCGGCCGAGACCCTCATCCGCGGGGAAGCGGTGCCCTGCCTGACCGACTGCAAGCTGCTGGCCAACAAAGCCATCATCAAAGGCGACCTGCTGCTCAAAAACCTGTACGCGAGCGACGTGGCCGCCGGCAATATGGAGCAGGTGCGGCATGAAATCCCCTTCAGCCAAATCATCGACGTGGACGGACTCAGCGACGACTGGCAGTGCGAAGTGTTTCTGGACGTGATTTCGAGCGATATCCATATCAGCGTCAATCAGAACGGCGAAAGCTGCCTGCTTACGGTGAGCATCAAGCTGAACGCGCAGATTCAGTGCTATCGGACGGAGAGCACCGACGTGGTGACCGACGCCTATTCCACCAAGTGCCCGCTCCGGCTTGAAACGGGACGGGTCAGCACCCAGCAGCTGGAACATATCCGCCGCGAAAACAGCGTGCTGAAGGAAGCGTTCGAGCTGCCGCCCGACGGGATCTCCGAGATTGTGGATATCTGGTGCGAGGCCACGCCGCTCGCCCAGCGGTGCGAGGAAGACAAGGCGTTTGTGGATGCCCGGCTGCTCATCTGCATGCTGGCCCGCGATCCGGGCGGGGCGATCGCCTATTATGAGAGGCCGGCGGACTTTACGCTCGATTTCGATGAGCGGTGCGACAGCATGACCGCCGCGCTCGCCGTGCGCCAGGTGGAATATGCCATTGTGGGCGGCAAGGTGGAGCTGCGCGTCGAGCTCGAGGTGGTACGCAGCTGTTACAAAGACGTGAGCTGCCAGGCGGTCGTGGGCATGGAGGCGGACGAAAAAGCCGAGTTCCCCAAAGAAAAAGCGGCGCTCAAGATTTACTACGCCAACAAGGGCGAGTCCATCTGGGAGATTGCAAAAAATTGCCACACCTCCATGAACGCCGTGATGGAGGAAAACAATCTGCCCGGCGAGGTGCTGCCGGAGGACGCCATGCTGCTGGTGCCGCTTTGCTGATGCAAACGCTATTTTAAGGGGAGTGACCGTATGGAAGGCCAAAGCATTTACGATACCATTGCCAAAAGAACCGATGGCGATATTTACATCGGTGTGGTGGGTCCGGTCCGCACCGGCAAATCCACCTTTATCAAGCGTTTCATGGATACCCTCGTACTGCCGAATATCGACAGCGATTACCGCCGGGAACGGGCGACCGATGAGCTGCCCCAGTCCTCGGCGGGACGGACCATCATGACCACCGAACCGAAATTTATCCCGGAGCAGGCGGTGAGCATTTCGGTGGACGGCACCGCCACGCTCAATGTGCGGCTCATCGACTGCGTCGGCTACATCGTGCCGTCGTCTCTCGGCTATATCGAGAATAACCAGCCGCGCATGGTGAAAACGCCGTGGTTTGAAGAGGAAATCCCCTTCAACATGGCGGCCGAAATCGGCACGCAGAAGGTCATCAACGAGCATTCGACCATCGGTCTGGTCATCACAACGGACGGCAGCATCAGCGAGATTCCCCGGGAGGAGTACCAGGAGGCGGAGGAGCGCGTCATCGACGAGCTGCGCCAGATTCATAAGCCGTTTGTGGTGCTGATGAACACCATGAATCCCACCTCCACGGCCGTCACCCAGATGTGCGCCGATCTCGAGGACCGGTACGGCGTACCGGTCTGTCCGGTCAACTGTCTGGACATGACCGAAGCGGAAATACGCAAGATTCTCGAGCGGGTGCTGTTTGAATTCCCGGTGCGGGAAATCGGGGTAGAGCTGCCCAAATGGCTGACCAGCCTGGATAAGAACCATCCCATCCGCAAAACGATCTTCGATTCCATCCGCGAGGCGGCCGGGCATATCCGCAAGGTCAGCCAGGTTTCCGGTATGGCGGACGACGTCGTGGGGTGCGAGTATATCGACGGGGCGCGGCTGAGCGGGGTGGAGCTGGGGAGAGGCAGCGCGTCGCTCACCGTGACGGTGGATCCCGGCCTGTTTTATCAGGTGCTCGGCGAGACCACCGGCCTGCAGATCCCCGATGAAGCGGCTCTGATGTCCACCATGATGGAACTGGCGGATATCCGGAAAAAGTACGATAAAATCAAGAACGCCCTCGACGAGGTGGAAGCCACCGGCTATGGCATTGTGATGCCGGATCTCGAGGAAATGACGCTGGAGGAGCCGGAGATCATCAAGCAGAGCGGCCGGTACGGTATCCGGCTGCGGGCGGAGGCCCCCTCCATCCATATGCTTAAGGCCAGCATCAACACCGAGGTTTCGCCCATCGTGGGCAGCGAAAAGCAGTCGGAGGAGCTGGTCAGCTATCTGCTGCGCGAATTTGAGGAAAGCCCGAATAAAATCTGGGAATCCAACATATTCGGCACCTCGCTGTACGGCCTGGTCAACGAAGGGCTGCACAACAAGCTGTACCGCATGCCAACCGACGCGCGTATCAAGCTCAAGGAAACGGTGGAACGCATCATCAACGAAGGATGCAGCGGCCTTATCTGCATCATCGTGTAATGCATCAGGAAAGAAACCGGCGCGGGGAGGGCAATATCCCCGCGCCGGCGGAAAGGAATGGGGACAATGGCGGAAGAAAATCCGGGAGGACTGCCGCCCCGCCGATCGGCGGGGAACCGGGACTCGCGATCGGGACGCAGAGGACACACGGAAAAAAAGCCGGCCCTCGGCGGCATGCAGGTTATTCTGGTCCAGAGCATTTCCTGCATTGTGGTTGTCCTGCTGGTGCTGGTGATCAAGCTGGTGGGCGGCGACGCCTTTGCCCAGCTGCGTCAGCAATTCAACGAATCCATCATGAGCAATTCCATCATCGCCACGCTGGCCTCGCTGTTTGAAACGCCATACGCGGACGACACCTCGTCTTTGCCGGACGGATCCATGGTTTCGCCGGAGAGCGGGCCGCCTGCTTCTTCGGATTCTTCCTCCTCGGAAGCCTCTTCCGGGGAAGAGACTTCTGCACAGACGGATAGCAGCGAAGCGTCCGGGAGCGGTACGACAACCGATGCGGCCCAGACGGGCGGGACGACGGCGGCCTCCTCGCCGGCGTCCTCTTCCAGCCCTTCCGGCGGAACGACGGCGCAGGCCGTACGCTACGCACCGGAGGGCTCTTCCTTTACCACCGTGCATGCAAACCGGCTGGCCGCGGCGCCGCTTCCCACGGGAAAGGTCACGTCACCTTACGGATACCGGGAAAACCCCACCAAGGAGGGGACTGGCTTTCATAAGGGCATCGACATCGGCGCCCCGGAGGGCACGCCCATCCGCGCGATGTATTTCGGCGTGGTGACGGCGGTGGGGGAAGAGGCCGGCTACGGCAAATATGTCAAGCTGTTTCACGGGAACGGCGTCGAAATCCTCTACGCGCATTGTTCCGAAATTCTGGTGGAGAAGGATGCCGTCATCCGGGCCGGGGAAACGGTGGCCAAGGTGGGTTCCACAGGGGATTCCACAGGATTCCATCTGCATGTGGAGCTACGCGTGAACGGCATCACCTACAACCCGGCCGGCATGCTGCCGGCGCAGCTGTATGCTTGAGTTCCGTCTGCTGGGAACGCGGTGGACGTGCAGCCTGCTCTTTCCGGCGATGGTGGTGGTGCTGCTGACGCTGGATACCGGAGGCATGGCGCTGTGGTGCCTGGCGGCCTCGGCCATGCACGAAATGGGGCATTTTGCGGCCCTGCTGCTGTGCGGCGGCCGGCCGGCCCTCATTGCGGTGGGGATCTTCGGCGTACGGGTGGAGCAGGACAGGCATGCGCCCCTTGGGTACGGGAAAAATCTGGTGGTTTCGCTGGCGGGGCCGGCGGTGAACGCCCTGTCCTGTCTTCTTCTGCTGCTGTGCGGTGCAGCGGACACGGCGCCTTTCATGGTACACGGCACCATGGCGATGATGAATCTGCTGCCCGTCGAACCGCTCGACGGGGGACAGGCGTTATTCTGTGCGCTTGCGCCCCATATGGACGAACCGAAGGCGGAGCGCATCGTGCTGGCGGTTTCGGTGCTGACCATTCTGCCGCTGGCGGCGGCCGGGTTTTATGTGCTGCTGCGCAGCGGCTACAACATTTCTCTGCTGGCAGTGTGCGGGTATCTTATCCTGCTGTTATTATGCAAACGGAAATAGCCGTCCCGGTTAGGGGACGGCTGTTTTTGTTTGCAGGCCGGTACCCGGTTGTGTTACAATGGAGAAGCAGAGGAGGCGAAACGCGTGGAGGTTTGGCTGTTGTCCGTTCCGGAGACAATAGGGACGCAGGAAGAAGGCCTTTTGCTGGCCGGCATGCTGCCCGAACGCCGGAAAGCAATTCCATTGGTCCGGCTGCCGGACAAGCGGCGGGAGCGGCTGGCGGCGTATGCGCTGGAAGGTCTGGTGCTTTCCCGTGCAGCGGGACAGCCGGCGGACAGGCTCCGATTGGAACGCGGCCCGTACGGAAAGCCCCGCCTTGCGGGGGAGTCCGCGGTGCAGTACAGCCTGTCGCACACGGCGGGCTGGGTGCTGCTGGGGGTGGATAAGCGGGCGATCGGCGTGGATATTGAACGCGTCCGGCCGGTGTCGTCCGGCCTCATGAAACGGTATTTTTCGCCGGAGGAACAGGCGGTTGTCTGCGCGCCGGAAAAGGATTGGGAAAGTCGCGCCATCGAAATCTGGACGTGCAAGGAAGCCTTCGGCAAATGGACGGGCGAAGGGCTGCGCCGGGTTCGCGGCGATGACTGGCGGCGCGATCCGGCGGTGCAGGTGTATGCTTTTGGCGCCGAAGGCTACGCCGCGGCGGTGTGCGGTACGGCCCCCTGCGTGCGTCCGGATATACAGAAATGGTCCCTGGAACGCCTGTGCGGCGAACTGGCTTGCAATGCGGCGTCAATGCCGCTATAATGGGAGGAAAGTCAAAGAACGGGAGAAGACGGAATGGAGTCTGTGTTGGAAAAACTGTTCAGTAAGGTTCAGAAGCCCGGCCGGTACACCGGCGGGGAATTGAACAGCGTTGTCAAGGATAAAGAGAAGGTGGGCATTCGCTTTGCCTTCTGCTTTCCCGACCTGTACGAGGTGGGGATGTCCCACCTGGGCATGAAGCTGCTGTACGGCCTGTACAACGAGCAGCCGGATGTCTGGTGCGAGCGGGTGTTTGCGCCGGATACCGATATGGAGGCGCTGATGCGGGAAAACGGGATCCCGCTGTTCGCCCTTGAAAGCCGGGACCCGATCCGGGATTTTGATTTTATCGGGTTTACCTTACAATATGAAATGAGCTATACCGCCGTGCTGCATATGCTGGATCTGGCCGGGGTGCCGCTGCACGCAGCGGAGCGAGGCGATGACTGTCCGCTGGTGATAGGCGGCGGCCCCTGTGCCTGCAATCCCGAACCGCTTGCCGGCTTTTTTGATTTGTTCACCCTCGGCGAAGGGGAGGATGTCAGCCTCGAGCTGTTTGAGCTGTACCGCCGGCACAAGGCGGCAGGCTTCCGCCGCGCGGCCTTTCTGCGGGAGGCGGCAGCCATCGAGGGGGTATATGTCCCGTCGCTGTACGACGTGACCTATCGGGAGGACGGCACGGTGGAGGCAGTGCGCCCGCGGGACGGCGCCCCGGCCACCGTGCGCAAACGCATTCTCACCGATATGGATGCCGCCTATTATCCGAAGAGCTTTGTGGTGCCCTTCCTCGACATCGTGCACGACCGGGCCATGAGCGAGATTTTCCGCGGCTGTATCCGCGGCTGCCGGTTTTGTCAGGCGGGTTTCATTTACCGGCCGGTGCGGGAGAAATCCCCCGCCGTCATCAATGCCCAGAGCCGGGCGCTGTGCGAATCCACCGGGTATGAGGAATTCTCCCTTTCCTCGCTGTCCACGAGCGACTATTCGCGGCTGGAGGAGCTGCTGCCCGCCCTGCTTGACTGGGCGGAGAAAGAGCACACGAATATCTCCCTGCCCTCCCTGCGGGTGGACGGCTTTTCGGAGGAGCTGGCCAATCAGCTCAACGTCCTGCGGCGCAGCGGGCTGACCTTTGCCCCCGAGGCGGGAACCCAGCGCCTGCGCGATGCCATCAATAAAAACGTGACCGAGGAGGAGATTCTCGATACCTGCGGCAAGGCGTTTGCCGGCGGCTGGACGGCGGTGAAGCTGTACTTCATGATGGGGCTGCCCACCGAAACGATGGAGGACGTGGCGGGCATCGCGGAGCTGGGACAGAAGATCGTCAATCGCTTTTATGCCAATCCGGACAAGCCCAAGGGCAAAGGGGTAACGGTGTCGATTAGCGCCGCCTGCTTTGTGCCAAAGCCCTTTACCCCCTTTCAGTGGGAGCCGCAGGATACGATGGAGATGCTGCACGAAAAGCAGCGGCATCTCGTCTCGTCGGTCACGACCAAAAAGATCTCCCTGAGCTGGCACGACGCCACAACGAGCTTTCTCGAAGCGGTGTTCGCCCGGGGCGATCGCCGTCTCGGTGCGGTTATTGAAGAGGCGCACCGGCGCGGCTGCACCATGGATTCGTGGTCGGAGCATTTTGATTTTGACAAATGGATGGAGGTGTTCCATGACGTGGGCCTTGATCCCGCTTTTTATGCCAACCGGCGGCGGGACTACGACGAGGTGCTGCCGTGGGATCATCTCGATTACGGCGTGACCAAGGCGTTTCTGAAAAAGGAGAGCGAAAAGGCCCGCCGGAGCGTCACCACGCCGAACTGCCGGCAGGCCTGTTCCGGCTGCGGCGCCGCCTGCTGGAAGGGAGGGGTGTGCGTTGAAAACCGTTAGGATTACCTTTTCCAAAACGGGGCGTGCCAAATACATTTCCCATCTGGATCTCAACCGCGCCATGAGCCGTGCCCTGCGCCGCGCGGCCATACCGCTGTGGTATACCGAGGGGTTCAACCGGCACCCGTACGTGACCTTTGCCGCGCCGCTTTCGCTGGGGTATGAGAGCCTGTGCGAAAGCATGGATATCCGGCTGGAGGAAGAGCTGCCTATGGACGAGCTCGTGGGGCGGCTGGATGCCGCGATGCCGGAGGGCCTGCATATCGTATCGGCACACGAAGCACTGATGAAGCCGGGCGAGCTGACGGCCGCGCGGTACCGCCTGACCTTGGACTGCCCGGCGCAGGCGGTGGAACGATTGCTTGCGCGCGACAGTATCCCGGTGGAAAAGCGCACCAAGAAAAAGACGATGAAGACGGTGGATATCCGGCCGTCCCTGACTGCCGTACAGCTGAAAGAAGAAGGAACGGGCTGCGTGCTGGAGGTGACGCTGCCGTGCAGCAGCGCGGATACGGTTAATCCTTCGCTGGTGATCGCGGCGCTGCAGCAGGAAACGGGGCAGGAGGTTTCCGGTGACGTCCTGCGTGTAGCGCTGTACGGACGGGACGGCGCCCCCTTTGCGTAAGCGGCGCCCTTCCTGTAAAATAATGCTTGCAATTTGAGACAGAGTGTGCTATCATATTGTGGTTATCGGCGCCAACGATTGTTTGCGCGCGCCTTCCGTGCACGATTCGCTTGTTCCCGGCGGGTCGTCATCGGGGTTGATGCCAAGCGAAAGCCGGACATTCAAGCGGGCGGTCCTCTGCTCCTGATGGAACATGAACGTCTGAAACTACAAGGAGGAAACAAAATGGACGCACTTAAAATCATTGCACAGGACAGCCTGAAGGAGAACATCCCGTCCTTCGCCATCGGCGATACCGTACGGGTGGACGTGAAAATCCGCGAGGGTGATCGCGAGCGTATCCAGGCCTTCGAAGGCACCGTTATCGCCAAACGCGGCAGCGGCGTTGCCGAGACCTTCACCGTGCGCCGCGTATCCTACGGCGTGGGTGTGGAGCGCGTGTTCCCGCTGCATTCCCCGAATGTGGCCGCGGTCAAGGTTGTGCGCCGCGGTAAGGTTCGCCGCAGCAAGCTGTATTACCTGCGCAACCGCGTGGGCAAGGCTTCCAAGGTGAAGGAGCTTCTGTAATCCGGGCGATATAGGAAAAGACGGCGTGCCGCGCGGCCGCCGTAAGAAACCGTTTGCGGGCCATGGTTGCATGGCCCGCATTTCGCATATAGGGCCGGCGGTGGGGCGGCTGTCTGCATTTTTCGCGTTTTATCTGTTCAGACGGCGGTTTTTATGGTATACTGTCCTATAGGTTAAAACAATGAGGGATGGCCGATGACGGATACTCCGAACAGAATAAAAATCAAGAAGGGCGCCTGGGTGGAAGCGCTGTACGATTGGGCGGAGGCTGCGGCCTTTGCGCTGATTTGTGTGGTGCTGGTTTTTACCTTTTTGTTCCGCGTGGTGGGGGTGGACGGCGACTCCATGATGGACACGCTCTATGACAAGGAGCGCCTGCTCATGCAGAGCAGCTTTTATACTCCGGATCGCGGGGATATTGTGGTGATCAACCAGTATGCCGACAAGCCGCTCATCAAGCGGATTATCGCGGTAGGCGGGGATACCGTTTATATCGATCCGCAGACCCATGAAGTATATGTCAACGGGGAGAAGCTGGACGAGCCGTATGTGCACTATCCCACGTCGCCAAACGACATGACCGGACCGGTGACGGTTCCGGATGGGTATGTGTTTGTCATGGGCGACCACCGTACCAACTCACGGGACAGCCGCCTGGAGGAAATTGGATTTATCAACGAGCAGGATGTGGTTGGCCGGGCGGTTTTCCGCATCTGGCCGCTGGGCCGCTTTGGCTTTTTGGATTGAGGAAAACGGAGGCTTTGCCGCATGGAAATGGATGAAGTAAAACAGACCGATGAGACCGACAACGGAAACGAGCGGATCCGTGCCGTATATGACTGGGTATCCGCCGCCGTGTTTTCACTCGTCTGTGTGACGATTGTGTTCGCCTGCTTTTTTCGGATTGTGGGTGTGGACGGTGCTTCCATGATGGACACGCTGTACCACCAGGATCGGCTGATTCTGACCCGCTGGGCTTACACGCCGCAGCGCGGGGATATTGTGGTGATCAACCGCTATACGGAGGAGCCGCTGGTCAAGCGCATCATCGCCGTTGGGGGGGATACCATTTACATCGATCCCGAGACCTATGCGGTCTATCTTAATGGGGAAAAGCTGGAGGAACCCTACGTCCATTATAATACGCTGCCGTATGATATGATAGAAGCGTTGACCATTCCGGAGGGCTGTGTTTTTGTGATGGGCGATCACCGGGACAACTCCAAGGACAGCCGCTCGGCCGAAATCGGTTTCGTTGACGAACGGGATATTATGGGTAAGGCCATATTCCGGCTTTGGCCGCTTCAGCGGTTCGGCGGTCTTTACGATTAGACACAGGGGAAGGATTCTGCACGCATGGAAACAGGACAGGAAAAGACGATTCAGTGGTTCCCCGGGCATATGGCGCGCACGCGCCGCAAATTGAAAGAATGCTTACCGTTGGTCGACGCGGTGGTCGAAATCATCGATGCACGCATCCCGGTGAGCAGCCGTAACCCCGAGCTGGACAGCCTGACCGGGGGAAAGCCGCGCATTGTGGTGCTCAATAAGGCGGACATGGCGGACGAGGCGGCGACGCGGCGCTGGGTGGCGCATTTTCGGCGTAGCGGGGCGGCGGCGCTGGCCCTCGACTGCAAGAGCGGACAGGGCATAAACGGGTTTGTTCCGCTGCTGCGCGAGACGCTGCGCGATAAGCTGGAGGCGTGGAAGGCCAAAGGCATGGCAAATCGTCCCATCCGGGCGATGGTGGTGGGTATTCCCAACGCGGGAAAATCCTCCTTTATCAACCGTATGGCGCGCGGCGGCAAGGCCAAGGTGGAGGATCGGCCGGGCGTCACCCGGGGCAATCAATGGTATGTGCTCGAATCGGGCACCCAGCTTTTGGATACGCCGGGCGTGCTGTGGCCCAAATTTGAGGATCAGCAGGTGGCGCGGCACCTGGCGTATACCGGCGCGATCCGGGATCAAGTGCTCGACTGCGAGGAGCTGGCCTGCGGCCTGCTCGTCCTGCTGCGGCGGGATTACGGGGCGCTGCTGGCCGCGCGGTACAAGCTGCCGGAGAAACTGCCCGAAGACGGCTGGGAGCTGTTATGCGCCGTCGGCCGTAAGCGCGGCATGCTGATTTCCGGCGGGGAAGTGGACACGGAGCGCGCCGCCACCACCGTGCTTGACGAATACCGTGGCGGCAAGATCGGGCGCATTACGCTGGAATGGCCGGAGGAGGAGCAGGCATGAGTGCGACGGAGATTTACGTATTTGACGAGACTGTACGGGCGGAGGGCTTTACAGCCCTGTGCGGCGTGGACGAGGCGGGCCGCGGCCCG